>OGQR01000014.1_pt1 | contig 162218 bp, 142 predicted proteins | sample 1553271 | NCBI WGS metagenome assembly OGQR01 (sample SAMEA2579970, study PRJEB22360) | human gut metagenome | biome: human gut; feature: human-associated habitat; material: faeces | place: Denmark | collected 2008/2010 | reverse complement strand
CGAACAGTTGATATAATACTAAATCAGACGTCAGATGTCAACACTTTTTTTGACAAAAATTGTATTAAAATAAATACAATCTTATATGTACTCTAACGCCTGACTGATATTCGATACTCCTACTACTTTTATGCCCTCTATACTCTTAAGATGCTCTGCATTTGTCTTTGGCATAATACATGTCTGGAATCCCATTTTTACCGCTTCTCTTACACGCTGCTCTGCTGCGGATACGCCACGGACTTCTCCTGAAAGTCCTACTTCACCGAATACGACCATACTCTCATCCAATGGACGATTACGAAAACTGGAAACAAGTGCAAATACAATTCCAAGATCTGCTGCCGGATCATCAAGCCGCATACCACCGGCTATATTGACATATGCATCACTTCCTGATAACACCATTCCCGCTCTCTTTTCAAGTACCGCAAGAAGAAGGTTCACACGATTATAGTCCAAACCAACTGTTGTACGTCTCGGCAGATTAAAGCTGGTCTGGCAGACCAGTGCCTGGATCTCCAGCAGGATCGGTCTGGTTCCTTCTAAAGAACATACTACAACCGAACCGGATGTCTGAAGCGGTCTGCCTGCCAGCATAACCTTTGATGGATTATTCACCTCTGACAAGCCGGTTTCAAGCATTTCAAATACACCAATCTCATTTGTTGAGCCAAATCGGTTCTTTACCGCACGAAGAATACGGAAACCTGCATTACGATCGCCTTCAAAGTACAACACCGTATCTACCATATGTTCCAGATTTCTCGGACCTGCTACCGTTCCTTCCTTCGTAACATGTCCAACGATAAAGATCGCTATATCCATCTGTTTTGCCATCTGCATCAAACGTGCTGTTACCTCTTTTACCTGAGATACGCTTCCCGGCGCCGAAGCAATATCTTCTACTACTATTGTCTGGATCGAGTCGATAACAATAACCTTCGGTTTGTCCTTCTTGACATATTCTTCTACATCTTCCAGATTATTTACACACAAAAGCAGCATATCCTTCTGAAATGTACCAATTCGTTCCGCGCGCATCTTGATCTGCGACAAAGATTCCTCACCTGAAACATAAAGGATCTTATGACCATCTGCTGATAGATTTCTGCACATCTGAAGCAGGATCGTTGACTTACCGATACCGGGATCTCCCCCTACCAAAACAAGAGAACCGTTTACGATTCCTCCTCCAAGTACTCTGTTCAATTCTTCCAGTCCTGTGGAAAATCTTGTCTCATCAGCCGTTTTTACTTCTAAAATACTTGTAGGCACCACAGCAGTCCGTCCTCCGGACTGTTTTCTGGCGCCTACCGTTACTTTTTCTTCACAGAACGTATTCCAGGATCTGCAACCCGGACACTGTCCCATCCATTTTGCTGACTCAAATCCACATTCCCGGCAAAAAAAGATCTGTTTTTCTTTTGCCATATAAACTCCTAGTCAAATGCTTTTCTGACGTCTACTTTTACTTCTCTGCCCGGTTCAAGATCTACACTGATGCTTAACTTGCCACCGAGATTTGTTTTATTCTTTCCTACATATATATCATCAATATGAATCTTGTAATCTGTTTCCGGTTCCAGCTCCAGTGTAATAGATGAGGTCTCTGTTCCTTCTACTATAAATGATACATCTTCTTCTGATGAACGGAAGCCATGTACCGCTGTACCCGGTACTGATTCATATACAAACATACCATTCTTCTCAAGTTTGGTGATCTCATTGAAAGTCTTGATCTTATAGATATCACCTTTATATTCAATACCATCTTTCTTTGTCTTTGTTGCTAATTCATAATTTCCGAAATCCAGTGAATCGGACTCTATGTTAATTAAATCGTTGATTACTGACATTTTTATCCTCCTGTACATTATACTCATGCCTTACCCGGCACTTTTATAATCTGATTATACAATAATGCTCCGGTTTTTGCCACACCAAATATAATCAGTTCACAATTATTTTATAGATTTGGAAGCAACTACTTTTCAGGTTCATTTTTTACTACAAACTTCACCTTATCGTTGCGCACAGTCACCTGAACGGTATCTCCCCGTTTGATCTCACCTTTTAAGACTGCTTCTGCAAGCTCATCTTCTATATTCGTCTGAATCGCACGTTTCAACGGTCTTGCTCCGTATTTCTTATCGTAGCCTTTCTCAAAGATCAGTTTCTTAACTGCATCTCCGAACTTCAACTGAATCTCCATCTGCGATGCAACACGCTGCTTTAATTCTTTTAATAGAAGATTCGAAATATTTCTTACATCATCCTCTGTCAGTGCACGGAATACGATAATGTCGTCAATACGGTTCAAGAACTCCGGCTTGAAGTTCTGTTTTACCTCATCCATAACATTCTTCTTCATATCTTCGTGCTCTGTATCTGCATTTGACGCGGTAACAAATCCAAGCTTCTTCGGATCAATGATCCTCTGTGCACCGGTATTTGATGTCATGATTATGATCGTGTTCTTAAAGTCTACTTTTCTGCCCTGAGAATCTGTGATATGTCCATCATCCAGTACCTGCAATAATATATTAAACACATCACTATGTGCCTTTTCTATCTCATCAAACAATATAACAGAGTACGGATTGGAACGAACCTTCTCACTAAGCTGTCCACCTTCCTCAAAGCCAACATAGCCCGGAGGTGACCCGATCAGCTTCGACACACTGTGTTTCTCCATGTACTCCGACATATCAACACGGATCAATGCGTCCTCACTGCCAAATACTGCTTCTGCAAGAGCTTTCGACAATTCAGTCTTACCTACACCGGTAGGCCCAAGGAATAAGAACGAACCAACCGGACGTTTTGGATCTTTTAAGCCTACACGGCTTCTCTTGATAGCCCTTGCTACCGCATCAACTGCCTCATTCTGACCGACAACTCTCTTATGCAACTCCTCTTCCAGACGTTCCAGACGTTTGGATTCCTGTTCGGTCAGTTTGTTTACCGGAATCTTCGTCCATACAGATACAACATCCGCAATATCCTCTGCATCTACTACAACACTTTTCGCATTTTTATTCTGCTTCATTTTATCGAGCTTTGTTTCCAGCTTTCTCTGTTTCTTTAACAGTTCTGCTGCTTCATCAATATCTCCAGCCTCTAAAAGGTTCTCAATATCATCGGAAAACGCCTGTATCTCAAGCTCCAATGGCAGTGTCTTCTTTGCTTTCTTTCCGAATCCCAGACGTTTTCTGGAACAGGCTTCATCCATCAGATCAATGGCTTTATCCGGCAGAAAACGATCACTGATATATCGAACCGATAATGATACCGCTGCTTCCAGTGCCTGATCACTGATCTCTACATGATGATGTTCCTCGTATGCAGAGCGAAGTCCCTTTAAGATCTCTACCGTTTCTTCATTGGTCGGCTCTTCCACATAGACCGGCTGAAATCTTCGCTCCAACGCTGCATCCTTTTCTATATATTTTCTGTATTCTGCACGCGTCGTCGCTCCGATCATCTGGATCTCTCCGCGCGATAAGGATGGTTTTAAGATATTAGATGCATCGATTGCTCCCTCTGCTCCACCGGCTCCGATGATCGTATGAAGCTCATCCACAAACAGAATGACGTTTCCGGCATTTTTTACCTCTGCGATCACCTTCTTGATCCGTTCCTCAAATTCTCCACGGTACTTGGAACCCGCTACCATACTGGATAAATCTAGCGACAACAGTCGCTTATCCCGTACTGTATCCGGCACATCTCCCGCAGCGATCAGGTAAGCAATCCCCTCTGCTACCGCAGTCTTACCTACACCCGGTTCTCCAACCATACATGGGTTGTTCTTCATACGTCTGCTTAAAATCTGAAGCACACGCTCTATCTCTTTCTCTCTGCCTATAACCGGATCTAGATTTCCCATACGGGCATCCATCGTCATATCTCTGGAGAACTGATCCAACGTCGGTGTTGCCGATGCCTTGGATTTATTCTTTCCCTTTTTCAGACTTACAAATTCTTTCTTTGCCGTACTGCCATCCACTCCACATGCAGACATGATGTCTACATATATTTTCTGTATATTTGCCTTTAATGACAGTATGATTTTTACCGCCGTACAATCCAGATGCTTCAAAATGGCAATCAGAAGATGCTCACTTCCTACCTCTGTACTTTCCAGACGTTTTGCTTCATTTCCCGCAAGCTCCAGAATCGACTCTGCGGATTTTGTATATTTGCTTTTCTCTGCGCCAAAGGTTCCTCCGGCTAATGGTATCTGACTTAAGATATTAATGATCGACTGTATCGTTACTCCATTTTCCTGTAAAACAACAAACGGTGCCGTATCACTGACAAAGGTAAGTGCCATCAACAGATGTTCACTTCCTATATAGTTCTGCCCCAGCTTCTTGGATATCCGTTTGGCTTCTTTTAATATTTCCTGTAATTTTTCACTGTTCGGAAGTTTCAAATTATGTCACCTCTTTTTTCATAGTATATGACATTTTCTGCCTACTATCTTCTGTTATGATACAAAAGTCCCCGGCTCCCATATATTAGTATGTTCCCCAGAGACTTTTTTCTTTCGTATATCTTTCAATAATAATTAACACTCATCAATCGCTTTACCGATATCATGACGCATATATTTATTCTCAAATGTGATCCACTCGGTTGCCTTGTATGCATTTGCACGGGCTTCATGAAGATCCTTTCCTGTAGCTGTTACTCCAAGTACACGACCGCCATTTGTTACAACTTTGCCGTCTTCAAACTTAGTTCCGGCATGGAATACATAGTATCCGTCCTTGTCTTTGAATGTCTCTAGACCTGAGATCGGATATCCTTTCTTATAGGAAACCGGATAACCGTCAGATGCAAGTACTACACATACAGCAGCGTTGTCTTCAAATTCAAGTTCTACCTGATCCAGAGTTCCGTCAATACACGCCTCAAATACATCAATGATATCATTCTTCATTCTAGGAAGAACAACCTGCGCCTCCGGATCTCCAAATCTTGCATTATATTCCAGTACCTTTACGCCCTGTGGCGTGATCATAAGTCCGCAGAATAATACACCCTTGAATTCTCTTTTCTCTGCCTTCATGGCTGCCATTGTAGGCTTGTATATATTCTCCATGCAATAATCTGCGATCTCATCTGTATAGAATGGGCTTGGTGAAAATGTTCCCATTCCACCGGTATTCAATCCTTGATCACCGTCCTGTGCACGCTTATGATCCTGTGCGGATGTCATAGGTTTGATCGTTGTACCATCACAGAACGCAAGAACAGACACCTCACGTCCTGTCATGAATTCCTCGATAACCATAGTATTTCCCGCATTTCCAAAATGCTTATCCAGCATGATCTCTTTTACACCGGCTTTTGCTTCTTCCAGATCCTTACAGATCAGAACACCTTTACCAAGTGCCAGTCCATCTGCTTTTAATACGATCGGGAAGCTTGCCGTTTCAAGATATGCAAGTGCTGATTCTGCATCTGTAAAATTCTCATATGCGGCTGTAGGTATATTGTATTTTTTCATAAGATCCTTGGAAAATGCCTTTGAACCTTCGATGATCGCTGCATTTGCTCGAGGACCGAATGCACGGATGCCCGCTGCTTCAAATGCATCAACTGCACCGGCAACCAACGGGTCATCCGGAGCTACAACTACAAGATCAACTGCTTCCTTCTTTGCGAAATCAACCAGTTTATCAAATTCCATAACACCGATATCCACACATTCTGCCAATTCTGCAATACCTGCATTTCCCGGTGCACAATAGATTTTTGTTACTTTACTGCTCTTTGCAATACTTGTAATAATAGCATGCTCTCTTCCGCCGCCACCTACAACTAAAATCTTCATTTGTTTTCCTCCTGTCAGTCTTCTACAACTGTTATGCCGTCTTCGATCCGAACCTTTCCATGTGCAATCTTATCAATAGCAGCAGGTAGAATATTCCACTCTGCCTGCTCCATGACTCTCTGCTGAAGCACCTTCGGAGTATCTCCGTTTTGTACCGCAACCGCTTTCTGCATAATGATCGGACCGGTATCGGTTCCTTTATCTACAAAATGTACCGTAGCACCTACTACTTTTACACCTCTTTTTAACGCTGCCTCATGAACCTTGAGTCCATAATAGCCTGTACCACAAAAAGCAGGAATCAGAGAAGGATGGATATTGATAATCCGGTTCTCAAATGCATCAATCACAATCTCCGGAATAACTACAAGGTATCCCGCAAGTACGATCAGATCCGGATTCACTTCCTGTAAAATCTTCAACAGGTTCTCATTAAATACATCTCTTGTTTCAAAATCCTTTGGTGATACTACGATATCTTTTATACCTGCCTGTTTTGCACGTTCCAGTGCATAGGCATTTCTATTATTACTGATAACTGCTGCGATCTCGGTGTCTGTGATCTTTCCTGCTGCGATTGCATCAATGATCGCCTGTAAGTTCGTACCGCCACCGGAAACCAGAACTGCTATTCTTAGCATAAATCTACTCCCTTTTCACCGGCTACTACTGTACCGAGAACAAATGCCTTGTCTCCGGCACTCTCTATAGCTGCTATTGTCTTATCTGCATCTGTAGGATCTATTGCAAGGCACATACCAACTCCCATGTTATATGTATTGTACATCATATGCTCATCTATATCGCCCTTCTTTGCAAGGAGCTTGAATATAGCAGGCACTTCATATGAGTCCTTCTTCACCTGCGCACGAGCTCCGTCCGGAAGCATTCTTGGAATGTTCTCATAGAAACCGCCGCCTGTGATATGGCTGCAACCCTTAATCATTACACCGGCATCCTTTACTGCCTTTAATGCTTTTACATAAATTCTTGTCGGAGCAAGAAGTGCTTCGCCAAGTGTTGTTCCAAGTTCATCATAATATGTATCCAGAGATTCCTTTGTCATCTCAAATACTTTACGAACCAGTGAAAAACCATTGCTGTGTACACCGCTTGAAGCGATACCGATCAATGTATCTCCGGCTTTGATATTCTCTCCTGTGATAAGTTCATCCTTCTCTACGACACCAACAGCAAATCCTGCAAGGTCATACTCATTCTCCGGCATAAGTCCCGGATGCTCTGCTGTCTCGCCGCCAACTAAAGCTGCGCCGGACTGGTTACAGCCTTCTGCAACACCACTTACGATCGTAGCGATCTTTTCCGGATAATTCTTACCACATGCTATATAATCCAGGAAGAAAAGAGGTTCTCCACCAGAACATGCAATATCATTCACACACATAGCCACAGCATCGATTCCGATCGTATCGTGCTTATCCATGATATATGCAAGCTGTACTTTTGTACCGCATCCATCTGTTCCAGACAGTAATACAGGCTCTTTCATCTCTTTGATCTTTGCAAGACTGAACGCACCAGCAAAACCTCCGATACCACCTAATACCTCTGGTCTCATGGTTGTCTTGATGTGCTTCTTCATAAGTTCTACTGACTTATATCCTGCCTCAATATCAACGCCGGCATTCTTGTAATCCATTGTAAAATCCTCCTGTTTTATCCATTATAAAGTGCATTTTCATGCCAATTGATTCTTATAAATTATACGGGATTAATTTCTGTTTGTAAAGAAGCCATTCTCACAAATATACCAGCCCAAAACAGGTCTCTGTTCGGCACAATTTTGTTTGTCAGCAAAGCGTATTTCTTTTTTTTGAAAAATACTATATAAATATCAAATATAATTTGATAATGATTCCCATTTATGGTAATATAACGTTATATGCAGAGTAACTGTTTTTTTCGTTAACAAGAGGTAGTTGTATGACAAATAATAGATTAAACATCGGATTATTCATATGTCATCTCGACAATGAATATGCAAATGAAATATGTAAAGGAGCTGAATACGCAGCGAAAGAGCTAGACGTGAATCTTATCGTCTTTCCGGGCATGTTTTTAAATGCTTCATTTAACGATCCTGAAAACGAAATTTATGATTATCAGTACAACTCTGTTTTTTATTATGCTAAAAAAGAAAATCTGGATGCCCTGATCGTGTCCGTTGGCACGATCGCATCTTTTATATCACAAAAAAGTATTGAAGCATTTTTGGATACTTTTAAAGATATTCCGATCCTTACTCTGGAATCTAAGGTTTCAGGTTATCCTTGTTTACAGACCGACAGTACTGCCGGTCTTCGAGATGCCATCGAACATCTGATTATTCATCACAACCGAAAGCATATCTGTTTTGTTGCCGGAAGAAAGACAAATGAAGATGCTCTGGAACGTTTGAATGTATACCGAACTACAATGAAAGCTCACAACATACCGGTCACCGAAGATATGATCGTATACGGTGATTATTCTGAATACAGTCGTGAGATTGTCGGCAAACTGCTTGATGATAATCCGGATGCTGATGCAATTATTTTCTCTAACGATCAGATGGCTATCGGCGGCTATCAGGAATTGAAAAGCCGTAACATCCGAATCGGAGCTGATATCAGTGTAATCGGTTTTGACAACTCTCCCGGTTCCGTAACTATGGTTCCACCCCTTACAACCGTAAACGCAAACACCCCTGCATTGGGCTATCGTGCCGTTGGCAAGATAATTCAAGATATTAAGGCAGGCGAATTCTGTTCTTCTGTCTTGGATTCCCACTTTGTAAAACGATTATCATGTGGGTGCAGTCTGCATGAAAATACCGAACATATGCCGATTGACAATTTCTCTACTGTAACAGATATTCTGGAATACTGTGATGATTCTATTTTAGGCAACATTAAAAACAGCTTTTTTGGTACGATTGTTCTTGATCAGATCAACAGCATCTGGAAGGATATAATAGAAATTGCTGTTTTACCAAAGGCAAAACCATATCCAAAGAATCTGATTGTAGACAAACTGATGTCATTATTGTCATCTCCTGTCACAAGTTTCTTTTCAGTAACCAATATTGCATTTTCATTCCGTTGTTTTTCCGGTGTCATCATAGCATTAATCAACGATCCGGACAAACGGTCTGAATACTATCGGCTAAATTCTCATATTACAAGTGCTATCGCACAGTTTTTGTCAACTTCTTTGTACCAACAGGAACATGACAGCAAAACGGGATCATGGTCTTCAATCTATATTACAAGAGATACTCTTACATATGGAACCGATACAGCAAAAACCTTTTCATCTATGCTTGCTAAATTAAAAGACCTTGGATTTGCAGCATCTTATTTATATGCGTATGATGAACCCGTCGCCATTCAACCGGACGGAAGCTGGAAAACGCCGGATACTTTGTATCTTCAAGCTTTTTACAATCCAAAACATACAGCTGTTTTATCAGGTGAAACACGTCGTATTGCATCTACCGATATCTTTGACAATGAATATACCGGTTTTGAAGATAGATTTACCGCTGTTATTGTTCCTATTTTTACAAATGAACAACATCATGGTCTGTTTGTATGTAATACAGATGTAGATCACTTTGGACACATTTATACAACTTCTCTTCATCTTGGCGCTTCTTTTAAATATTTATCACTTTTAAAAGAACAGATCCAGACAAAAGAACAATTAGTAATGTCCTTAAATGAGATCCATGAAAAAAATGAGCTGTTAAATCATCTGTCTACCTCCGATGAACTGACCGGAGTCAATAACAGACGTGGATTAATGGAAAAAGTGGAATATCTGATCAATAAACCAGCCAATCATGGACGTAAGGCAATGCTATTGTTTGCAGACATGGACAGCTTAAAGATCGTAAACGATAAATTCGGACACAACGATGGAGATTTTGCTTTAAAGAATATTGCAAATATCCTGATGACAAGTTTCCGGGCGAGTGACATTGTCGGTCGAATCGGCGGTGATGAGTTTGTATGTTTTGCTTTCATTGATGATCTTGATTTTCCTAAGACTGTACAGGCAAGGATTCAGGAATTGTCCAATGAATTAAATGAAACCTGTGGCAAACCATATTATATCGAAATGAGTGTCGGTGTATCGGAATTTTCCTGCGATCCGAATATCAAGATTGAGGATCTGTTAAGCCAGGCAGACAGCGCACTGTATTCAAATAAACGATATAAGCGAATGTCTGTTTTAAAATAATAAAATACGATACGAATACTAACTTCTTTATAAAAGCACAGATAAACGCTGTGAAATAAAATAAACCATATAAATGATAGTTTCTCTCCCATGTTCAGGATGATGAATCCACTCTCATTTATATGGTTTATTTTTTATTTTGCCTCTTTAAACGGCTCATTTAACATCTCTGTTCCCGGAAGAACAAATCTGCCATTTTCGATAATGGCAACTTTGGTTCCATCTGCATGAACCGAATAAATGCCTCCGATCTCATCATATGGTATCGTAATATCGGTATGGCAGTTGAAATACGCCTTGCTGATATCCGTCTTTCGAAGGATCGAGCACTCATTATCCTTTGCAACGATTTCCTTGCCGTCTGGATTATGAAGGATATTTTCTTCGCTCCAGCTATAGCAGGTATCACCGACTGCAAAATGCGGTCCCATCTTCTCTACGATCAGTATCGGCAATTTATATACCATGTTATATTTATTTGCAAGTACATATGCGGTCGTATTCGTTCCGATCGCAAACTCTCCGATCGGCAGTGTATCCCGTCCGCCCAAAAGATTATCCTTTACAAATTTTACATTATCTTCTTCTCTGTCAAAGTTCTTACAGGTGTAAGTTTTGATCTTTCCATCTTCAAAGGTCAGCTTGAGATCAACATATTTCAGATCATTCAGATAGACCTCACTCACATTTAAAACTCCATGCGTTCCGGTAAGCTTCGGCGATGTAAAAACCTCGCCAAGAGGAATATTCACATCCGCCAGACAGTTCTCAAAATTTGTCTCTGTCTCCGGGCGCTCTAACACATGCATCGATACCTTCATATCAGTCTGATTACCATTCTGTCCAATCACATGTACCCATTCTGCCTGATCCAGCTCATCGATGATCATCTGGTGAACCGGACGGTATACATCACTTTCCAGATTGTTGATCCGGATGATCTGTTCAAATATTTCTTCATAATCATCTCCGATCTCCGGCATTGGATATGCGATGATCGTAAAGCTGTACTCATCCCCCGGTATATATTCATTCACGATCTGTGACAGTTCATTGGTATATTCCACACCAAGCTCCTGCTGCTTCTTGCTAAGCGTAAGCTGTCCCGGCTTGCTTACCGGTTCAAACGGTGTCTCACCAAAGATCTCGATACACGCCGGTCCTGCATATACAGACGCCTCATATCTGTATTTCTCATAAGCGCCACGCATTATCTCTAACTTTCGTTCCATCAGCTTACGATCAAGGAATAACGCCTGATCCATCTGATGATCGTAATCCATCTGCTTATTTACCGGAGTACCTACATAACCAATCCGGTTCATTCTGATCCGATTGATCCGGTTGGTATCATAACGGAAGCATAACGGTTCCAGCCCCATATCACGGAACTGGAGGATTGCAGCTTTTACGATGCGCTCCATACCAATCGAATACCGGATATTTACATGCTTCTTTTTTGACATATCAATTCCGGCCGCTACAAAGCCCTGTCGAAACCCTTCTGTATAAGTCCGGGCAATCGACGCCACTTTTTCTGATGACATCCTGCGAAGAAACGCTTCCGTTTCCAATTCATTCTTTCCGATGTATTCGCCATATTCATATAAATAGCTGTTATCTCCGTCTTCACATTTCATGACAATATCTGTCGCAAAGGAAAGAATCGGATCCATCTTCTCACGCACACGATAATCCATGAAGAACTCCGCATAATCATGTTCAAAATAATAAATGGCATCTTTTACTGCTTTAACAGATGGAAAATTCTCAAAGATCCCATATACCTCCACAAACAATTCAAACCATACAGTAAGGTCTACAACTCTTCCTTCAAATGCTGCCGCGATCAGTCCATGAAATTCATAACAAAGAAATGTCAGATAGTCAGCAAATAAATATTCCCGCTTGTCTATGTCTTCAATCTCGTTCTCTGCTATTTTCTCACCAAACATCTGTCTGGTGTATTCATAGTTGCAATAACTCGTTTCGTAATTTTCAGGCATAACATCCTGATAAAGTGCTGCATTTATCTGCTGTAATTCGCCCGCTGTACAGCTCTCCGAAATGGGCATCCCACTTTTTACCTTTTCGATCACTTTATCTAACTGCAGTAAAAATTCTCCAGTTCTTACAAAATAATCCCGATACCGCATGTCCACTGTTTCTTCTTTTGTGATCGAACGGATCCGCTCAACCATCAGTTCGTAACGATCTTCGATATCTTCATATTCTGCTGTTATATCCTTATAATATGTCATTTATTGTCTCCCTTTATGTTTCCAAGTTGAATGTTCTTCCGGAACACCTCATCAATCACCTGATATAACGTCTCTGATCCCTCTGGTGTCCGCTTGTTTCTACCATACACCTGGTTCTCGAAAACGCCATGCTCTTTCCAGCTTTTTCCTCCAACGGCATCACTTAACATAACCGGCGCCAGATTATCCATTACATGTGCAAATTTGGCTTCCGGCGTCTGATACTCCTCAAATTCATCCCAGAGTCCACGAAGCTTCTTCGCCTGATCTTCCGGCAGGATATTAAATATCCGGTCAGCAGCCTTTAATTCCCGTTCTCTTTTTGTTGCATTTGCATTTTTATCATATGCATATGTATCACCTGCATCTATCTCGATCAGATCATGAACCAGCAGCATGGAAACCACTCTTAATACGTCAACCGGTTCATTTGAATATTCCGCCAGTAAGATTGCCATAAGTGCAATATGCCAGGAATGTTCTGCATCATCTTCTTTTCTGATTCCATCTGTCAGATACGTCTGTCTGACTACAAATTTGCTCTTGTCAACCTCCAGTATAAAATCCAGTTGTTTCTTCAGTCTCTCATCCACACTCTTATATTCCCTTCATAAAAAAGATGCCTGATATAATAAAAACTATGATATTCAGATAAACCGCCATTTTCTTAGATGTAACCCCACCTTCTTCTGCATGATACCCGATCACGCCGAATACAATTCCGGTAAATGCCATCAAAAATGCACTGATCATCAATACCCCATAGATACGTTCTACCGTACCTCTTGATATAATGGATTTGATCACGGAAAGTATTATAAAGATTCCGCCCAAAATTCCCAATATATATGAAATGATCGTATCTCCTGAACTTCCGGGTGGAGAAACCCTGAAATCACTGTTTTTCAATCTTTTTTCTCCTTTTTCTGTCAAATCGTGCCAGAATATAATATATGATATATCCAAGCATGCCGCCAAAGGTATTCATGATAATATCATCAACATCAAACACCCCAAGTTTTGTTATCAACTGTACCAGTTCAATACTTAACGAAAACGCAAATGCCGCCAGAGTCGCTGTAAAAAATCCGGTCTTTTTACCTCTGACCCAACGGATCAACATTCCAAATGGTACAAAAGCAAGAACATTTCCAACCAGATTCAACATCACGCTTGTGTTCGTCATATAACTTCTGTACTTTACGAAACGCTTAATCTCGAGAAACGGTGTCAGATTGTACCGCATCTCTTCATATCCATGTCCCCTTCCAAACATATCGCTGAATATCAGGAAATAAACAATGGATATACTGTATAAAATGAATAGCACCAGGCATAACACCCGCAGCTTTTTCTTATTTTCTATGCTCAACGCCAGCCTCCAGGTTAATATTATTTCCTCATTTTTATTAACTGGGTAAGAAGTCTGTCTGCACACTCCTCTTTACTCATCTGTGGCAATTCAATATCTTCATCCTGTGTGATCAATGTCAGCACATTGGTATCTGTTCCAAATCCAGCTCCCGCTGTCTTTAAGTTATTTGCTGCGACTATATCGATCTTCTTCTTTTCCAGTTTCTTTCTGGAATTCTCCAGCAGATTCTGTGTCTCCATCGAAAATCCGCATATAATCTGTCTGGCAAGTCTGCTGTCCCCATCTGTCTTTCTTGCCTCTTCTCTCTGCATTCCAAGGAATGCAAGAATATCTTTTGTTCTTGTAAGTGGAATGCTCATATCAGCATCCGATTTCTTGATCTTGTTATCTGATACTTCTGCCGGTTTGTAATCTGCAACGGCGGCAGCCTTGATAATGATATCCTGATCTGCACTGGCAGCCGTTACTGCTTCATACATATCCTGTGCAGAGGTAACCGGCACTACTGTTACGAATTCTGGCGGCGTGATCGCTACCTTTCCTGTTACAAGTGTCACATCCGCCCCACGAAGCATCGCCTGTCTGGCGATCGCATATCCCATTTTACCGGTTGAATGGTTGGAAATAAAGCGAACTGGGTCGATTGCTTCCATCGTAGGACCTGCGGTAACAAGTACTTTTATTCCCTGCATATCCTTCTCTGCTGCAATATACTTTAATATATAATCAACTAACAACTGTTCATTCGGAAGCTTCCCCTTGCCTGTATCTCCACAGGCAAGGTATCCGCTTGCCGACTCTATGATCTCATAGCCGTAGGACTGTAATTTCCTGATGTTATCCTGAACGATCGGATTCTCTAACATATTCGTGTTCATTGCAGGTGCGATCAGTTTCGGACATTTTGCTGCCATGATCGTAGTACTCAACATATCATCTGCAATGCCGCCTGCAATCTTCCCAATAATATTTGCCGATGCAGGAGCAACCATAAAGATATCTGCCCGTTTTGCAAGTGCAACGTGTTCTACGTTAAACTGAAAATTACGGTCAAAGGTATCCACCAGACACTTATTTCCTGTTAAGGTCTCAAATGTGATCGGATTGATAAAATTGGTCGCATTTTCTGTCATGATGACATTTACATCTGCATGCAGTTTTACAAGCATACTGGCAACATTTGCCATCTTATATGCTGCTATACTTCCTGTTACACCTAAAACAACGGTCTTATTCTTTAACATCATTTTCTCCATTCTGCATCGTATCATTGAAAATCATTCTGTCCGGAACGAATGCTGATCCGGCTGTTATTTGTTCATATCAAGGATAAAGTTATCGATCAATCTTGCCTTGCCAAATCTGACTGCCATAGCACAAAGGACATGTCCCTCTACTATATCGATTGACTTCATGGTATCCATATCCACCATCTCAACATAATCAATATCTGCAAGTGGCTCTGATCCGATCAGGTCTTTCATTGCTGCTACAATCTTCTTCGCATCTCGCTCACCATCTTCGATCATTTTCTGTCCAAGCTTAACTGACTTGCTCAGTACAACTGCTGCCTGACGTTCTTCCGGCTTCAGATAAATATTTCTGGAACTCTTGGCAAGACCATCTGCCTCACGGATGATCGGACATCCAACAATCTCAATATCCATGTTCAGATCTGTAACCATACGCATGATGATCGCAAGCTGCTGTGCATCCTTCTGACCAAAATAAGCACGATCCGGCTGAACGATATTGAACAATTTATTTACAACTGTACATACACCTTTGAAATGTACCGGACGAGTCAGTCCGCATAATGCATCCGGAAGCCCTGTCATATTGACATAAGAACAAAATCCCGGCTTATACATTTCTTCCGGTTCCGGATGAAAAATCACATCTGCACCTGTTGTCTCGCATAACTTTGCATCTGCATCAAGATCTCTTGGATAACTCTCCAGATCCTCTGTTGGTCCAAACTGCATCGGATTGACAAATACAGATACAACGGTTCTGTCATTCTGTTCTACGGATTTCCTGATCAGACTCTGATGTCCCTCATGGAGATATCCCATTGTTGGTACAAGTCCAACACTTAAGCCTTCTTTCTTCCATGCCTTAACCTGACTTCTTACTTCATCTACTGTTTTTAAAATCTTCATTTCTGATTTCCAGTCCTTTCCTGATCCTGTCTCCCGGTTTTTACCGGTTCAGGCAGCTTCTATCTCTTAGTATAATTTATCGATTACTTCATCATCAATTTTGTAGCAGTGTTCTTCTGCCGGAAATGTTCCATCGTCAATCTCTGCTATATAAGTCTTTACTGCTTCACGAATCACGTCTCCTGCATTAGCAAAATGCTTTACAAACTTCGGCTTGAAATCACTGAACATGCCAAGCATATCGTAAATTACAAGAACCTGTCCGTCGCATCCTGCTCCTGCTCCGATTCCGATCGTAGGAATGTTGATGCTCTCTGTTACAAGCTTTGCAAGCTTTGCAGGGACACACTCCAGCACCAGTAAAAACGCACCTGCTTCTTCTACTGCCTTGGCATCCTCGATCAGCTTCTTAGCTGCTGCTTCTGTCTTACCCTGAACCTTAAAGCCACCAAAAGTATTGATCGACTGCGGAGTCAGTCCCAGATGTGCAACAACAGGGATTCCTGCTGATACGATTGCTTTAATCTGTGGACAGACTTCTTTACCACCTTCTAACTTTACAGCTCCGGCTCTGCCTTCCTTCATCAGACGACCTGCATTTACGACTGCGTCATATACACTGGTCTGATAGGACATAAATGGAAGATCGGTTACAACCAGTGCATTCTTGGCTCCTCTTGCAACGGCTGCGCTATGATGGATCATGTCTTCTACGGTTACAGAGATCGTATCCTCATATCCAAGGATTACATTTCCGAGGGAATCACCGACAAGAATCGTGTTGACTCCTGCTTCATCCAATAATCTTGCTGTCGTATAATCATACGCTGTCAGCATAGAAATCTTATGCCCGGAATTCTTCATCTGCATAATTGATGTTGTTGTGTTCTTCATACGTCTTATTCTCCTATTCTGAAATCATTTCATTTTTTGTTCATTTCAAAATCCAGCATTGCCATAACTTACTGCTTTCCCTGCCATCGTTCCCGGCATTGCAGTATTCCCATTTCTCATTCCTGTCCTGAAAGAATTTTCTTCATCTCAGAATAATCACGGTTGGGATATTTCTGCTCTGCTAAAGCAAGTACAGCTCCTGATACGCTGATATAAATATGTTTCTCATTTGCATCAAGAACATTCAGATGTTTCTTTACTGTCGTTGTGTCATTTCTCTCGATTGGTCCGGTCAGACCTGCCACTGGGCCATCTTCTGCTATATGCGATGCATTTCCCATAAATAACGGAACAAGTGCCTGCTCTGCCTGTTTCTCTTCAAATCCGCAGTCTTCCAGTAATGAAACTGCCGATCCATACAGACCATTCACCAGATTGCTGGCAAATACTGCAGCCGCATGATATTTTGTTTTATTTTCTGTTGAGAGAAGTACACAGTCATTTCCTAAAAGACGAATAAAGCGGCAAAGTTTATTTCCCCACTCTTCAGCACCTTCCACGGTAAAAAAACATTTCTGCATTTCCCTGTAGGATTTTGTCGTTGAACTGATTGCATACATAGGATGAATCGAATAACCAAAGGCTCCTGCCTCTGTTACACCTGAAAAAATATTAGATGTCATCGCACCACTACAATGACAGATCAGTTTGCCCTTGATATCAAAGGCTTTTATGCTGTCCCATACTGCTTCTATCCTTCCATCCGGAACGGTAAGCATCAGGACGTCACTTGCGCAAACGATCTTCTTCAAATCATCAAATGCTTCGGTATTGGTAAATGCTGCAGCTTCTTTTGCACTCTCCACCTGTCTGCTGTAATATCCGGATACGGTTACTGTCTCCGGAAGGTTCTTTTGTATCTCTTCTTTATTCAGCTTCTGTTCAAGATACTTTCCAAGTGTAAAGCCTACTTTGCCTGCACCGATAAATCCAATCCTCATATGATCACCTGCTATCGCCTGTTCTATCTGTGGTGTACAATCAGGTATAGTTTCTTTCGAATACCATCCGCCATTTACAATACCATTTACAAGGTAAAAAGTAAAGCAGGAGAACCTGAATTTATCATCATTTTTTCTCCTGCTTTTCTTATGTTTTTCCCATACAGATCATAGATCCATATCGGAAATCATCATTTTTATAATACATAAAAATTAGTTATATTTTGCAATTACCTCTGCATTCGCCTTCATGGCTGCAGCTTCCATGGACTCACGCTCTGCCAAAAGTTTCTTTCTTACTTCTGCATTGCTGTTTCCTATGATCTGAAGTGCCAGATATGCTGCATTCTTGCTTCCGTTTATTGCTACAGTTGCTACAGGGATACCGGATGGCATCTGAACGATAGAAAGAAGTGCATCCATTCCATCTAATACAGAACCGGAAATTGGTACTCCGATAACCGGGATCACTGTCTGGCTTGCTACAACACCCGGAAGTGCTGCTGCCATACCTGCGGCAGTAATGATAACCTGTGTTCCATTATTATTTGCTTCTTCAATAAACTCTGAAAGTCCTGCATGTGCTCTGTGTGCAGACAGACATCTTACATCAACTGCTACTCCATACTCCTTTAAAATGCCGATTGCAGGCTCAACCTTTGGCAGGTCACTTGTTGATCCCATAATGATCGCTACTCTCATGTTTTTATCCTTCTTTCTTTCTTTTTATGTGTCATATCCCTGTGTCATACATGGCTCCATGCATGGCACAATGGTATTTTACTTACTGTTCAGATACTGATCGATAATCTCACTTGCCCCTTCATAATCCATGGCATCCACCGTCATCTTCAGTGCATTTAAGAACTCAATATCAGCATCATTATACTCGTATCGGTCGATTTCTGCCAGTATTTCTTTTACAGCTCCAACATCGGCATCCCGTAAAAATGTACGCATATCTTTGAGCTGTCCACGATCCACTGCATCCCTGACTGTCTTTTCCTGCTGTTCAACCGGATTGATCTTCGCCAGATATAGTCCGATATCCTTAAACATACGCTTCAGCATGGATACAAATTCATGCGTATTTTCCTTTGCATACTGCATATTTCCTATATTGATCGCCGACTCCAGATTTGCTGCTTTCCGTTCGATGCTGTATGCGCCGATATTTCCACTGCTGCTCTTGATATCATGAATGATATTCCGATACCGTCTGACATCATCATCAATATATTCTTCCAGACGATCTACATCCGGCTCATAGTCTTCCTTGAATGCCGCAATAAAACGGTTAAAGGTATCAAAATTGCCTCCGATCATCTTCAATGCATTTTCAACTACAATACTGTTCTCCAGAATATAAACATCATCCTTAAATCTGGATTCGCTGATATACTGTCTGATATTGCTTGTCTTTTCCTTGATCTTGTCCTCCGGAAGGAACAGACGGAAAATCCCTTCGATTCCATCCATTTCCAATGGTTTTACAAGTACGTCACTGAAGCCCTGCTTTATGATCTCATCTCTGCTGCTGTCTATATTGTTTTCTGAAAGTGCAATGATCGGAACCCGTTTGTATTCTTCTCCATCCAGGCTCCGGATCTCACGGACGGTATCTGCACCATCCATAACCGGCATGACTGTATCAATGAAGATCATATCATATGGAGTTACCATAACCTTGTCAATCGCTTCGAATCCGGATGAAGCAGTATCACAGATCAGCTCATAGGAATCAAATATAACCTTCTGGATCTGTATACTGACATCAGAATCGTCCACAAGAAGGATCCTGACATCCGGAAGCCAAATTCTTGAATTCGAATTACGGAATGCCTGCTCCCGTCGTTTGCTTACATTATAATTAACATAGCTGTAATCAAATACCTGCTGTATAATGGAAAAGCGTATCGTGGTTCCTGCTCCATAGGTACTGTCAACCTCCGGGGTTCCACCCATACTCTCGATCAACTGTCTTGCGATTGCCAGTCCGATACTGATATCAAAATTACCGATATCAGTTCTGTCATAAGAATCGTCCAGATCAAAGAAACTGTCCAGACGTTCTTCCTTTACTCCGGTTCCGGTATCTGATATCACGATATCCAGATAAATGCTGTCCGGTCTGTCGCACTCTTCCGGAGCGATCTTTCTCCAATCCACTTCAATGCTGATCGAACCTTCTTTGGTTGTCTTTGCCGCCCTCTGATACAGATTCATCAGGATCTCCTTCACCTTATCACGATCGCCGATCAGACCATTTGGTATATCATCCTCAATGCTTACCTTTAAGGCAACCAGATCCCGGTTGATCATTTCCTTAAACTGAACCGCAAGCTCCTCGATCATATCTGAAACCGCATATTCCTTCTCCTGCAATTCCAGTGTTCCATCCTGTAAATTCGATAATCTGGAAATTCCATCAATTATACCAAGGATCTCGTAGCTGGAACCATATACCGTGGATAACTGTTTTACCTCTTCTTCCGTTTTTGCCTCATCATTCCGCAAAAGCATCTCGCTGATCGCAAGGATCGAATTTAACGGTACACGGATCTCATGATTCAGATAGTTCACATAATCGTTCTTTGCACGGTTAGAACGCTCTGCCTGTTCATTTTTCTTGCTGAGTTCTTCTACCTGCTCCGTCTTTTTGCCAAGCAGATGCATCACATACCGAGCTACAAATATCACTGCCACGCAGATTGCTATGATCAATACCACAATCAGAACTCTGGAAAATGGAGTCTCCCAGAATTTCAACTGTTTTACAATAACAAAAGACAGCGGTTCTTCACAGGCAACACCATCAGAATTCTCTGCCGAAAGCACAAATGTATAATTTCCGCCCTCCAGATTTGTATACTCTGCTTCCAGATTATCCGTACCCGAAACAACACGATCTTTATCGTCAAATCCATCAAGATAATATTTTACCTGAATATCCCCACGATTTACATAACTCAGAACAGAGAACTTGATCACGATTCGGTTCGTATCACCCGGAACGGTCATCTTACCATCCAGATCCGAGAACGCATACTCTTTATCATCTATCGTAACAGAAGCTATCCGTACCTTCGGTGGAACTTCATTTGTAAATACCTGATTCTGATCCAGCATACTGAAGCCGGTATCACAACAAACATAGACGACTCCATCTTCACTGATATAATTCGTTGAATTATCCGTAATATCAGAGATCAGTCCATCATTTTTCGTATATATCTCGCATTTCGGATCTGCCGAGCTCAACAGATCTCCTTCGTAATATTTCTGGATGCCACGGGAACCGAAGATCCAGAGGTCTCCTGCCTGATCCAGTATCAGATTTGCCACAGAATTCGATGGATCAACTGCACTGATCTGACGGATCACGCCCTCCTGATAATAAAGTCCATTATCTGTTCCGATCCAGATACCATTGCTTCCACCAACAATGGAAGAAACAACATTCGAATTCAGTCCCTCTGACATAGATATCTTTTTCAGATTAGATTCCATGTCTATCGTATAAAGACCGGAACCATTGGACCCTGCATATAAGGTTCCATCCTCCGCCTGATACAGGGATATGATATCTGCATTTTCCATACCGGAAAATCGGCCGTAGCTGACTGTTACCTGTTCATCCTTCAATATGGAAATACCGCTCTCGGTTCCGATCGCCATACTACCATCCTTTAATTCAATGATACAGTTGACAGCATTACTGGTCAACAACGCGCCACTCTTATTATAGAATTTGTATTTACCCTTACTGTTCACCTTGATAACACCATAAATTCGGTAGGAACAGATCCACAGATTATTCTTTGAATCCACACAGAAATCACGGATACTTTTTCCATTTAACATTGTGACAAGATCAGAGTCACGGTCAAGAGTTCCGTCTGCATTTATGATCCGCAGGCCATCATCTGTACCGATATATAACTTTCCGCAATACTCCGTAATGCAGTTGACGATTGTCTCATCCAGACCATATTTCATGCTTCCATTCTGGAATTTGCTTCTGGATAACAGCATCAGTCCTTTTCGATATGAGGTCATCCAGTAGTTCCCTTCAAAATCCTGGATTATGTCACTCATCGACTCATTAAATTCCAGACCGGTAACATACTTCATTTTTTTATTTTTGTTGATATAACCAACACCATCATCCGCAAGAACCCACAATTTATTATCAATCCGCTGGATCTTATTGATACCACTCAGTGCCGCTGTTGATAATAATTCAAAATCTTTGTTCGTCGTAAGATGTATAATTGTATGACCTACCGTACCAATATACCGTTCCCCATTCTCATCTACAAAAAGACTGTTCAGATCTTCTTCTGTGTATTCCATCTTACTGATCTTGCTTACGATCTGATCATCCTTGATATTTACGATCGTATCGTTATTCACGATCGCATATACATAAGAACGATATCCACTGATCGCTGTTACATCCGGTGCAACAACATCATCATCCGCAACCAGCGTCATTTCACCGGATTCGTAATAATAAATACCGGATGAAGTAGCAAGCCATATTTTTCCTTCTTCGTCTTCATACAGTCCACGGACGGTCGTAATCTCATCCTCTGTTGAATTCGATATACGATTAAAGCATCCGTCTTTGTAAATAAATAAGCCATAGTTTTCCGTTCCTACATACAGATCCCCATTCGATGCCGCAAGAATACTGTTGATCATATAGGAACTGCTGTCGCTGTCTTCTCCCAGTGAAAATTTCCGAAACTGACTTCCATCATAACGGTACAGTCCGCTGTCCGTGCCGACCCATATGTATCCACTGGCAGACTGGCTGATGCAGTTTGCTTCCCCACTTTCAAAACCGTCATCTTCTGTGTACTTGGTCTGACTGTAATCTGATGTAAAATTCTCCTGTGCAAACACAGCAAGCCGTGGTGAAAAAAGTATCATCACGGCTACTGCTATTAATATGATCATTCTGATTTTTGAATGTAACTGCTTCATAGTTTTCTTATGCACCTAATAAAAATGCTACATATCCTTTTTTAGTTTCATAAATATCTGCTTTGGAAGTGATCTCCCATGGAGCATGCATGTTTAATACGGCCACACCACAGTCCACAACTTCCATTCCATATAATGATAAAATATAAGCGATCGTACCGCCACCGCCAACATCTACTTTACCAAGCTCTGCAGTCTGATAGTATACTCCGGCATCATCCATTACCTTACGAATAGCTGCAAGATACTCTGCATTTGCATCATTGGAACCGGATTTGCCTCTTGCTCCTGTAAACTTGTTAAATACCATACCTTCACCAAAGATAGCCGCATTCTTCTTGTCAAATGCACTTGCAAAGGTTGGATCATAACCTGCAGATACGTCAGAGGATAACATTCTGGAGGATGCCAGACATCTTCTGAGGGCCAATTCATTATAACAGCCCATCGCATTCATAATCTCAGCAACTGTATTCTCAAAGAAATGAGACTGCATTCCGGTTGCACCCACGCTTCCGATCTCCTCTTTATCTGTCAACAGACAGCAGGTCGTCTTTTCTACATCTTCTGCTTCCAGCATCGCAACCATAGATGTATATGCACATACCCTGTCATCCTGTCCGTATGCCATGATCATACTCTCATCAATTCCGCAGTTTCTTGCCTTTCCTGCCGGAACGATCTCAAGCTCTGCTGAAATGAAATCTTCTTCCTTTATTCCATATTTCTTCTTCAGAAGTGCAAGCACCTGTTCCTTTACGGCTTCTTTCTCTTTTCCCTTTAATGGCTTGCTCGCAAATAAAATATCCAGTTCTTCTCCCTCGATAACTTTATTTGCCTTTTTTTCCATCTGAGCACCGGCAAGATGGATCAGCAGATCGGTAACACAAAATACCGGATCATTCTTGTCTTCCCCAATGTTTACTTCTACAACTTCTCCGTCTGTCTTAGCAACTACACCATGAATAGCAAGTGGTAAGGTTACCCACTGATACTTCTTGATTCCTCCATAATAATGCGTATCCAGATAAGCAAATCCCTCTTTCTCGTATAATGGAATCTGTTTAATATCCATACGTGGGGAATCGATATGTGCGCCAAGAATGTTCATACCCTTTTCGATATCCTTCTTACCGATATTGAACAGCGCTACGGTCTTATTCATCCATACCGCATATACCTTTGAACCTTTTGTCAGCTTCTTTCCTTCTTTGATCACATCCTGAATATCTTCATATCCGGCTTTCTTTACCTGTTTTACGATCTCTTTTACACATTCCCGCTCCGTCTTTCCTGTATCCAGGAATTCACGGTAGGATTTACATAATTTTTCCAGCTTTGCAAGTTCTTCCTTGTCATAACTGTTCCATGCATTTTTATCTTTCATTTTTATGCCTCCTAAACATATAAGTCATTGCTTATACTCTTTTTTATATATATAATGGCACTTCTGCGGATCCTGTATGTCACAAGTCCGAGAATTACCAGATAGATTGCAAAGATCATAAAAGAATCCATCTTTGTAAACTTAAATAAACAAAAACCGACTCCACAAAGGATCATGGATACCAGAATAGCAATCGCCATATTAAAGAATGCATTCAGATTGCCCCTGAGCGCTCCGTATTCATCTTCCCAGTTCAGCTTCGGATGTGTTGCATCCAGCCAGAGTCCGATATAGGTGCAGCATACAACCGATAAGAACCCGATCACAATAAAGTAAATGGCCGAAGGCACATTGATATGCATACAGATGCACAACACAATGATCGTTACTGCAACTGTGATGCCGCTGTATACCAGACTGACACCTGCCTTGATCCCAATCTGCGTCCGATAGCTGACCGGTGCATATTTGATAAAGCTGAAATGATCTCCCTCTCTTGTAAACGAGGTCGATGCAATACTGTTCATTGCTGTTGCAAAGAAGGAAATGATCAGTACCAGCAATAATACGATCAGATCGGATGCTACAAAACCTTTGGAAAGCAGCTTCTCAAATGAAGTCATAAAGTTCTTCGTCGCAGGCAGAACAAACAATGCCACCGCAAGAACCGGCCATATAATATTTACCATTACACAATATTTGCGATATGCCGGTGTCCGGTATAGTATCTTACATTCCTTCAGAAAATATGCTTTGCGAATACTTTTTTTCGCATAAGCTGCATCAGAAACCACATCTTCTTTCTTCTCTGCTTTTCCGACAGATGAAACCAGATATACGCCACGCAGATACAGCTTGCTTCCAAGGAAAAACAACAGACCTGCCATAACCGCATTTAACAGGATGAACAGCAGGGAATATGCAATGTTGTTCGTTTCAAGTGCTTTTAAGAATACAGGAACCGTAAAGAATATCTTTCCCATGATTGCTGTAAACATATTGTTATGATTCATCAGACCATCAATATAATTGTTAATATTGATGCTGTCCATCTGAATAAACGATAATAAAAAGAGTCCGAGGAAAATAACGGTTACCAGTCCTGTCATGGCATCCACATTCCGAAACAGTTTTATCCGGCTTAAAAACGCCATACAAAGTAAGGCAAAAATTCCGCAATATACAAGTGGAAGGATCGGAAGCATCGCTACTCCGACTAATGCCGTCAGTACAGATACCGGCTTGAATCCGGCAGCTATGAAGTAACCTACAAAGCCGCTGAATAAAACCATAAACTCCATAACACTCTCTGCAATATATGCATTTACAAATTTGGCTGCTACGATCTCACCCGGCTTTACCGGAAGCGGAAGCAGATGATCCAGATCCGATGAAAAAAACAGTACATTAAACAGTACCATCACCGAAAAGATCATGCCAAATACGGACATCAACTGTATGATCAGTTCTACGCCTTCCGTCATTCCTCCTGCTTCTATCAGTGCTTCTGTCATAATATATACAATAAATCCAACGACCAGACAACAGGGAACCATGATACAGAACATGGCAAGTGAACCAAGTGTCTTATATGCCTTCGCTTTTTCTCCGGTGTCCGGCATCGTCATCTCTGTATCCTTTGCCATCACTCTGGTCAAATACAAAAAATTCTTCATAAGCACTCTATTCCTCATGTGTCATTTCTATAAATATATCTTCCAGTGACTTATTCTTATGTGCAACAACCAGATCATCCAGCGTTCCCTGATAGATATCATGACCTTTCTTGATCATGATGATATTATCACACAATTTCTCTGCAACTTCCAGAACATGCGTTGAGAAAAATACGCAGTTACCTTCATCCGCATGCTCCCGCATCATCTTCTTTAATTCATATGCCGCATTCGGATCCAATCCGGTCATCGGTTCATCTAAGATCCAGACCGGTGGTTTATGTACTAATGCGCCTATTACCATCATTTTCTGGCGCATACCATGCGAATAGCTGACCATTTGTTTATTTAAGCTGTCTTCCATACCAAAACGCCCAGCCATTTCCTCTAACCGCTTCTTACGGTCAGTCTCTGATACACCATAAATATCTGCAATGAAATTCACATATTCCAGTCCTGTTAACCGTAAAAAGATATCAGGATTATCTGCAATATATCCAATCGACTGTTTTGCCTCAAGCGGCTCTTTCCGGATATCATGACCATTGATCTGAACGCTGCCCTCTGTCGGTTTTAAAATACCGGTCAGCATCTTGATCGTTGTTGTCTTCCCCGCACCATTCTGCCCTACGAATCCGACGATCTCACCTTTCTTAATATGAAAGCTTAAATTGTTTACGGACACAAAATCTTTACCGTAAATTTTCTTTAAGTTATTGGCTATTATCATTCTTTATCTTCTCCCGGTTCTTATCTGTCACACCATCGTTTCTATCTGGTCTGTCATTTATCAAAATACTTCTTTCCATTTGGTTTTAATTATACCAAGCCCCTAATCTCTTTACAATATAAATATACCAAAGGCAGCCTGAAAATACTCTGCATAGTAACAGGCTGCCATCTTCTTTATATGATTGTCCGCGGACATTTTACTGTTTATAAGTTGATACTGTCATCAAAATGAAAGGCATAGATGATCTTCTCTGTTACCATTCTTCCGGTAAGCTGATGTATCGTCTTTGCATACATATCAAGCTGTACATGATAACGGCTGACCAGATCCGATATCTGATCCACCCGGTCTGTCTTGTAGTCCATTAAAACCACCTGATCTCCTTCCAGAAAATAGGCATCGATCACTCCCTGAACTACGACCATATCCTTGCTGTCTTTATACTCCGGTGATATATCTTCCGGCTTCATGCCGATATAAAACTGCTGCTCCCGGTATAAGGTATGGTTCTTCTGTGCTTCTGCCATACGGATTCCGAGTGGGCTGTTGACCATGTTATAAATCTTATCTGCACGAACATGCTCTCTGTACCGTTCTTCCAGATATCCATGATCAAAAAATGACCGGATCTGCTCTCTGATCTCATCCATGCTGTTTCTTGTAAAATCAATAAGCTCCATGATCTTATGGATCACAGTACCCATCTCATTTCCTTTTACAGGCTCCTCCTTCATGCGGGAATGAAGCACCGGTATTGTAAGCTCTGCTTCTGTCACAGGCGGCTGATACAGGTCAGATCCCGGATTCTCCTCTCCGCGGTGTGCAAGTCGTTTGATCTCTGTAACGGACATCTTATTTTTTACTGCCTGCTCTGTTTTATATGGGTAGGTATAATCTAAAAGTTCCTTATACTTTTCATATAACTGCAGTTCATCCTCTGTCTGTACAGCTTTTTTTTCTGACATATCTATATTTGTCCCGGCAGGTATCTGATTCTGATAGCCGGTCTTTGCAAGTACCCAGGTTGCATAAGTATCCTTTCTGCATACAGTATCTTCTGATACGATATGCATAGATAACGCCGATAAGATCCAGTCCATAAAACAGCCGGCTTCCATTCTGGTGATATATGGAAGCTCCATCCGCATCTGTCCGGACGCTTCAATAAGAAAATCAGTCTGCAGCGGATAATCAAAGACTGCCTTTTCCGCTCCGGGGTCTTTTACCGCCGCTGTCATATATAACTTCTCTTTTGCTCTTGACAGGGCAACATATAAGATACGGATCTCCTCCGCCAGCTTCTCTGCATTCATGACACTGAGCATGGCCGCTCTTGCAAATGTTTTCTTCTTCGCACGGTTCTTCCGGTCAATCGCATAACCTGCCAGATAGCTGTCTGCATTTACCGTCACCGGAGATAAGGCATCCAGATTCGAAAAACGATTTGCCAGTCCACTGACAAATACAACCGGAAATTCCAGTCCCTTGCTCTTATGCATCGTCATCATCACAACAGAATCGTCATCATCTCCAAGCACCGACGCTTCTGCAAAATCCAGATCATTCGTCTTCAGCCGGTCCATGTAACGCAGGAAATTAAACAGTCCACGAAAACTGCTGTCCTCATAGGTATCCGCTTTCTGGATCAGCATATCGATATTTGCCTGTCTTCGTTTTCCCGAATGCATCGCGCCAACAAACCAATAATATCCGGTCTGCTCCAATATCGAATGAAGCAGTTCACTGATACTCATATAGTTTTTATCTGCCTTCCAGCTATCCAGCATACGAAGAAACTGTCGAAGCTCCTCTGAAGCTTCTGAGTCCGGCTTTTCTGCATAATAACAGACCTTCTGATAAAAACTCGCCGTCCGCGCCAGATTCTTCTCATGATCCTTGAAGTCCCGGTCATAGATACCTACAATCTCTGCAAGCTCCTGTTCCTTTACACCTGCAAGCGGTGAACGAAGGACTGCTGCAAGTGCATAATCCTGATGGGAATTATCGATCACCGCCAGCATATCAAGCAGGGTACTGATCTCAATCGCATCAAAATATCCACTCTCGCTCTCTACAAATAATGGAATTCCACGCTCCGCAAATGCTTCCTCAAAGGCTTTCGCATTCTTCTTCACACTTCGCATCAATACCGCAATATCCCGGTAAGAAACCCTTCTGGTCTCTCCGTTATCTCCATCCGGAATATAAAGTGGTTTATCACCCTTCACTAACTCATAGATCTCATCTGCGATCATCCGTGCCTCTATATCCACATTTGTTAACGACCGTATCTCTTCCGGCTGGGATTTCTCCGGATCTGCGCAATCATTCCTTACGATCAGGATCTCGGATCCATACCCCATATTATTCTTGTCCTGTCTTCCGATATGCAGCTTTGCCGATTCATCATAATCGATCCCCCCCAGATTCTCTGACATCAACGGTTCAAAGATCTGGTTGATCGTATCAATCACCTTTCCTGCACTTCGGAAATTATTCGAAAGCAGGATTTTCTGATCTTCTGCATCTTCCCGGTCAGAATATGTATTATATTTATTCAGGAACAGATCCGGTCTTGCCATACGAAAACGGTAGATACTCTGCTTGATATCCCCCACCATAAACATATTCTTCCGATCTTCTCCGTGACCTGTCACACAATTTAAGATATCTTCCTGTAAAAAGTTGCTGTCCTGATATTCATCGATCAGGATCTCACGATACCGTCTGGCAACCGTCTTTCCTGCTTCCGATGGAATCACACAGTCATTCTCATCCGTTCCTGCACACAGGATGTCATAGGCAAATTCTGAAATGTCCCGGAATTCATACAGATTCCTGTCGAGCTTCTCTTCCTTTAACCGATCCATATAGGAACGTGTCAGGGATAATAACGCTAACAATGGTTCCTTCATCATCGCACATTCTGCAAGTATGACATCTGTCGGACGAAACAATGCCATCATGTCCTTTACACTTCCACGATAGGTCTGCATAGTCGTCTTTACATACTGCTGTTTCTCCGGATCACAGGCTGCGATACGCTTCAGATTGGAAAATTTGGAAACCCGTTTATATGCCTCATCCATATCCTCGGCCTGTCTCAGATTCCGCAGTAATTCCAGATCTGAACGTATAATAGGATCATAACCTGCAGGGCCATCTGCTTCGCCTGCGATCTCTAAGCACTGTTCTGCCTGACCGATCGCTGAATCAAGCGTGTCTGCTACAATCTGCATATAATCCTGATACCATCTTAAGGTATACAGTTCTTCCTTTGTTGATACTTCAAGTGCTGTTTCTGCTTCATTTATCCAGCGTTCCGGCTTCGGATAACCGGAAGCAACCCGGTAGATCTGATAGACCAGCTCCCGGATCTTCTCATCCGATTCTTTTCTCGCAAAGCTATCTACCAGTCCGATAAATCCATCGGATGCTTCCTGATATTTCTGTTCTAATACTTCATCCAATATATCATTCTTGATCAGATCCATCTCTGCATTATCTGCTATATCAAAAGAGGAATCGATCCCGATCATCTGAAAATAGTCTTTTACGATTCCAAGGCAGAAACTGTCAATCGTCATGATATCTGCCCGTGGGAGCAGGGATAACTGCTTAACGATATGCTCATCCTCCGGATGTTCTTCGGCTGCCTGCTCAAGCTTATCGGCAATCTTCTCTTTCATCTGGGCAGCCGCCGCTCTGGTAAATGTTACAACCAGAACCTCATCAATATCGATCTTCTCCTCTGCCTTATTGCCATCCGCATCAACTCCCATGACCATCTCAAGAATCCGTTCTACAAGGACAGCCGTCTTACCGGAGCCTGCCGCAGCAGATACCAGAAGATTACCATGTCTGGAATTAATGACTGATTTCTGTTCATCTGTCCATGAAATACCCATCTCTGCTACTCCTCCCTGTACCGCTTAAGCTTCGCGTTATCCGGTCTGCGATATTGATTTCCGCCATTCTTGACATCAAAATGACAGATATTCTTAAACTCACAATAATCACAGCCTGTATTGCTCTTATTCTTATATGGCTCGATCGCGATCTTTCCCTCTGCGATCTGACTTCCAAGTTCTTCTATATTCTCTCTCGTCAATTCCATGATCGTCCGGATCTGATCTGCCGATACCACATTCTCACTTTTCTTGATGTCACCGTTTTTATCAAGTTTTACCGGAAGTGACTGGCTGCAGGTATGATCCATCTTCTGTATCACGGCAGGTGATTCATTGACAAAGCCCTGCAGCTTCATTTTCTCCATTCTCTCAGCGTCTAATTTCTCCTGATCCGAGAATTCCGGCTGCTCTGTATCGGTGTCAATCTCCGAAGATTCAATCTCGATCACCGGATCATCAAAGCTGTAATATAATAATCCTGCAACCTGAATATCCTTATCGGGATAGATCATTTTTTCAATCTCATATGCGATTGCAGAATAGGTCACAAGCTGAAGCTGCTCTCCATTCAGGACTTCCTCCAGACTGAGTTTTCTGGTGGATGATTTGTAGTCGATCACCTTGATATAAACCGTTCCATCCTCTTCTTCCACATCTACACGGTCGATCTTACCATTGATACTCATCCGGATCTGATTTGGAAGCTCAAACAGATAAGAACCGACTTCATCCTTTGCGGAATCAAACGTCTTTTCAAGCATTCCAGGCTTCATGCTGCCAAGCCTTATATGCTTCTGTAACATACCGGCGGATGTCTGTGCCATACGTTCGATCATCTGAAGCATGTAAGCATTTCTTGCATTATCTTCAAAGAAATCTCCTGCCGATTCCTCTGCCGCACGATTTACAAGCTCCGTGACCATCCGCATTCTCTCATCTTCCGGAAAATTCTCCCAGTCATTATTTCTGGTGTCTCTTACCTGCTTAAACAGTCCTTCCATTACACTGTGAAGGATCACTCCCACATTTCTGACATCAATCTGATACATTTCCCGCTCTTTTAAACGCAGACCATATTTTAAGAAATATGCAAATCCGCATCTTGCATATAATTCAAGCTTCGATACCGATGCATGCAGATATCTGCCATATAACAGAGCGATCGTCTCCGATGGAAGCTGTTCTGCCACGTTTCTGTATGTCCTGCCTTTATAAATGGCAGTCAATTCTCCGGCAAATCCCTTTTCCGTCAAAATCTGCGTTAATATCCTGCTCTCTGCCGCTTCGGGATCCTCTGTCTGAAGGATCCGTCTTAATGACCGGTTGACGGTATCCGGCATACAGGAAGCAGCGTCATACTCCTCTGCCTGAAGGGATGGGAAAATACTGCCAATTCTTCCAAGCAGATAGGATGGACGCATACTCTCAAGTGATGCGCTTAATTTATGATACGATATATACAAATGATCGGATGGCTTCGTCAGTATCGTATAAATATAAAACTGCTCGATATAGCTGTTCTGTTTGTCGGATGGAGCGAGTTCCAGGCCGTAGTCTGACAAAATATCCCTGTCTCTGTCACTTAAGATTCTTCCCTTTTTCGGTGCTTTGGGTACGACGCCATCATTGACCGATGTAAAGAATAATACCTTTATATGATTTAATCTCGATCTTGTGATATCTCCTATCAGAACCCGGTCAACCGTAGGCGGCACAACTCCGATCTCAATATCCGAAAGTCCGGTATCCACGATCTCACAGAACTCTTTTACACTCATCTTCGTATCACCTAAGAGTTCCTCTATCTTATCGAATAACCGAACCGTCTTCTCGAAGATCTGACCGTAGGCATCCCCTTCATTGATCCTGTTTTCTTCATATAATTCATTCTTTCTAGCTTCCAGCTTCTCATACATATGGATCTGAAGCAAGAAGTCATAAAGCGCTTCCACATAATCTTTTGTGACTGCCTTTTTATCTGTAAAGGTCTTACGGATGTCCTCAAATATCTCCATAAAAGCCTGCCGGATCTCATCTATATTTACCGGAGATGTCTTCTCATAGTTTTCAGATACTGCACGATTCCATCTGCTATAGCCACGAACACCACGTTTTAATGCATAATTTTCCAGAAGCTCTATAGCCTCAAAGGACAGATCCGTCATACCCGCCTTTAAGAACCGGAACACGCTGTCATAAGAGAAATCATCCGCCAGAACTGCTAATACACTTCGGATCGTCTCCGCACATGGATTTCCTTTCAGACAGGCATTTGTATCGATAAATACCGGAATCTCATATTCCTCCATCACCCGTTCATAGATATGGGATGCCTGCTCCAGATCTCCCGCTACGATCGCAATATCCTTATATCGATATCCTTCCTCCCGCACAAGTCTCCTTATCGTAGATGCGGCAAATACGATCTCGTCCTGTGCATCTCCTGTCGCTGTCAGATGGATCCGCTCCAATGGCTGCTTCCATTTCTGATATGGACTACGGAACAAATTCCGCTCCAGGAAAAACAGTTCCCGGTTCTCCCCCAGACGATAGTTGGTTGTTCCAGGCAGAACGACCGGAGACTCGATCTCCACACCAGCAGCTGCTGCCGCTTCTGTTAATTTCTTTATCGTAGTCTTTGTCAGATAGAATAACTCGTAGTCTTTTATATGCTCATATTTCTGATCTCTGTCATCTAATGTAAAGGAAAAGGTCAGATCATCCGCACAGGTCATCAACTTCTCAACAAGTTCAAGCTGTACCGGCGTAAATCCGGTAAACCCATCAAAATACAGCGAACTGCCACACACAAGTTTAGACTGGCCAACATGTCTGGTCAACAGTTCCACCAACTGTTCTGCCACAATATAGCGTTCACCTGCAAATGCTTCAAATTCTTCGTAAATGTGTCTGATATCCTGCATTTTACCTGCAACAACGCTATCCTCCGGAATCTGCTCCATGATCTCATCGATCGTATCCTGCTTGATATTATACTGAAAGATCTCCGACATCATGGATTTCATCTCATCCACAAATCCAAGCTTGTCGTAATAGCTTCCATATACCTGTAAGGTGTCCTGCTGTTCACATAAGATCTTCTTGATCAGCATACTTTTTCCAAAGTCTTCCAGCACCTGTCCGGTGCTGATCCCCAGTTCATCAAATACACGATATGCCAGCCGGTTCATGCCGATCGCATCAATATTCATCATGCCTCCGGCCGGATGCATGGTAACCAGTTCTCTCTGTGCTTCCATCGTATACTGTTCCGGCACGATCAGATAAAAATTCCGCTCCGGTTCTTTTATCGATGCCTGAATGATTTCATTGTAAATCTGTCTGGATTTTCCTGAGCCGGATGCTCCAAGTAAGAATCGAACTGACATAACGGTCTCCTTTCACTCATCTGTCAAGCAATACTCTTTTTCTGGCTTTCTCTTTGCTAAGCCATATTTACTTCAATATTGTTTTACTAACCATCTGTTCTTTGGTTATATTTTATTTTCTCTGTGAATACAATATAGTAATAATAAATGAGGGGAATATTTATATGGCATCCACAAAGCTTATCGTTTTAAAATCTAAAGAAATCATATACACGGTTATTTTTCTCGGACTTGTCGCCCTGTTTATCATCATACTGACGATCATGTTCAAAAAACCTGCCACCGTTTCAGAAACTGCTTCTTCGAATACCGCTTCTGAAACAACGGAGCCTTCTTATAACCCCGGTACATATGATTCAACTATCACGCTCGGCGAATCTACTCTGTCTGTTATGGTTACGGTTGATGATCATTCTATCCAGGATGTTGCGCTCTCCAATCTGGACGAAAGTGTCACCACCATGTATCCGCTCCTGTCGTCTTCTTTAGAGGCGATCAACACTGACCTGCAGTATGTGTCATCGATTGACGACCTCACTGTTTCCGGCGATACCAAGTATACCTCGATGCTGCTGATCAACGCCATCAAAGAGGCACTCGCCAAGGCTGTGGTTCAATGAAATAGAACGATATATGCCAGACAACTGACTATTGTTACGCAAAACGTTCCCACTCTATCCTCGACGTAGCGGTACATAAGGCTGCAAAAAACGCAGCCTAAGTACCGACGCTCGGACAGGTTTGCTACACAATATCAGTTATCCGGCATATATCTGTTTATTGACATAACACCGTTTCCAGCCTTGGCTATTGATACGGTACAACCACCTAAGTAGTATGCTCCTTATGTAGCAGAACGCTCTCATAAGTCCTTGAATCAAAATGAAAGATACATTACATATTATTCCGTAAGATGCTTCCGCTCGTATCCTCGTGCAGCGGTACATAAAGTTGCAAAAAACGCAACTTAAGTACCGGCCTCGGATAATGCTTACGTCATAATAGTAATGCTATCTTCCATTTTAACTTAAAGTACTAACATCTGGACAGGTCTGCTACATAAGGACATTCTACTCAGGTGATTTGTGTTTCTATACCAAGATGTGTTATGTAACATTTCTGTACGTCAGATTTTTGTGCGCTGAGCCAGTATTCTTCCCAGCCTTGTCTGCGCTGCCTTTCAATCATAAATCGCATAGCCAAATATTTCTTTGTATGCTTACACAATACAGAAGGATGGTAGGTGTTATATTTTATGAAGCAAACCTCTCCTCACGCCGGTACTTGGCGAACTGCGAATGCAGGGAGCCTTAGGTACCGCTGCGTTGAGGATAGAGCGAAAGCGTTTTGCGGAATAAAGATATAACAACCTGCCTGCCTTCGTCCTTGTGCCTCAACGTAAAGGCTAGCGTCTAATGCTTGGTTACGATGTCGTTCTGGTCTTTGTAGATGCTGTTTGATGGCACATAGCCTCTGACACGGGACAATGGGTAGATGTTTGAATGTGAGCCGATCACGGTTCCCGGATTTAAAACGCTGTTACAACCAACCTCTACATAGTCACCAAGCATTGCACCAAATTTCTTCATACCGGTTGCAATATCGAAGTCCGCGCCTTTGACATGCACCAGTGTTTTGTCTGACTTGACATTAGAGGTAATGCTGCCTGCTCCCATATGAGAATGGAAGCCAAGGATCGAATCACCTACATAGTTATAATGTGGAACCTGCACATTATTAAAGATAATGACATTCTTTAACTCTGTGGAGTTACCAACAACGCAGTTATCTCCCACTAAAGCACTTCCACGAATAAATGCACACTGTCTGACCTCTGTATCTTTTCCAATAATACATGGGCCTGCAATATAAGCAGAATCAAATACAGTTGCTGATTTATGAATCCAGATATTTTCACCACGTTTCTCATACTCTTCCGGATCTAAGCTGTTTCCAAGTTCAATGATAAAGTCCTTGATCTTCGGAAGCGCTTCCCACGGATATGTAACGCTTTCAAGCAATGGCTTTGCTGCTGTTTCTGTCAGATCATATAATTCTTTGATCGTTACCTGTTTTACTGTTTCATTATTCATTTTCTTATACCTCACTATCTTTTTCAGAATTTAATAGAAAACAATCATTCGCCCGCAAAGGACAATTTTTATCTAAAAAAAATCATTTATCCGCAAAGAATAATTCTTTTCTAAAAAGCAATCATCTATCCACAAAGGATAATTCTTTCTATTAAGCAACTATGTTCAAGGTTATTTTTTATAATATACCCTTGTTCTGTCAAATACTGTTGTAATCTGGTTCTGATTGCTGATTCCCTTTACCAGATTTGTATATTTGATCACAAAGGTGTTCATCTTGTCTGTATATTCTTCTTTCGTGATCGAACCATCAGCGACACCACACAAGCCTTTTTCCCAGCTTGCTGTCAGATCCGCCCGAAGCAGTCCATTGATCGAATAATAAACAACATCATAAATGATCTCGCCGAGAAATGTCGGTGTTACAATCTGCGTTTTCTTATTCAGAGCAATGTATTTGTTATTTACAAGCTTGGTGATGATTCCATCTCTGGTCGCACTGGTTCCGATACCTGCGCCCTTGATCTGCTCACGAAGCTCCTCGTCCTCGATAAACTGTCCGGCATTTTCCATCGTCAGGATAAGCGTACCGGAATTGTACCGTTTTGGAGGTGATGTCTCACCCTCTTTGATCTCGAATTTGTCAAGTGAAAGGATATCTCCCTTTTTCAAATGTCCGATCGTCTCGATGAATTCCGGGCTGTATTTGGTATCATCCTTTTTCCTTGCAAAGCGGTTCGTGGCAACCTTCAGGTAACCTTCTTTTAACATATATTTGAAATTGGCAAATAAGAATTCATCCTGCTTTGCCAGTGTCATTGAAAGCTTCTGATATTCTGCTGCCGGATAAAAGATGCTTAAGAATCGTCTGCAAATGATCTCATACACATTTGCCGCAATCTCAGACAGTCCTCTTAACGCACCCATGCCCTGTCCGGTCGGAATGATCGCATAGTGGTCTGTGATCTGTTTGTCATTTACATACTTGGTCTTTGCGATCGTCTTATAGCTTCCCATGTTAAGAACCTCATCAGCATAGGCAGCCATCGGTGTATATCGTTTCAAACCGGATATATTCTTATAAATTTCCTTTGCCACAGCCGTTGACAACACTCTGGCATCCGTTCTCGGATATGTCACCAGCTTCTTCTCGTATAACTCCTGCACGATCTTTAAGGTGTCGGACGGACTGATCTTAAAAAGTGAAGAACAGTCATTCTGAAGCTCGGCAAGATTATACAGCATTGGCGGAGCCTTCTTTTCTTTCTTCTTCTCACTTGCAACGAGCGTAGCTTCCATTCCATTTGCCGACAGCTTTTTCACCAGATCTTCTGCATCCTTCTTCTGCTTGAAGCCATTTTCTTTATACAGAAGCGGTGAATTAAAATACGGTGTATCCTTTACCGCTTTCCATTCTGCCTCAAATGTCTGCCCTGCAACATTCACCATACCAACAACACGGTAAAATGGTGTCTTTACAAATTCACGAATCTCCCGCTCCCGCTTCACGATAATGCCAAGAACACAGGTCATAACACGTCCAACCGCGATCACGCATTTATCCAGTTTCAGATAATTTCTTATCACATAGCTGTATTTTAACGATAAAGCTCTGGAGAAATTAATACCCATCAGATAATCTTCTTTTGCACGAAGATATGCGGCATCGCTGAGCGAATCGTACTCTGAAAGCGGCTTGGCTTCCCGGATCCCACGCAAGATCTCTTCCTCTGTCTGGGAATCGATCCAGACTCTCCGCTTCTCTTTATTTCCAACCTTTGCCATCTGATCCACCAGACGGTAGATGTATTCTCCCTCACGTCCTGAGTCGGTGCAGACATAGATACAACCTACATCATCCCGGTTCAACAGTCCTGCTACAATCTTGAACTGCTTGCTGACATCCGGTATCACTTCATATTTGAATTCTGTCGGGATAAAAGGAATCGTAGCCAGATCCCATTTTCTTAATTTCTCGTCATAGGCATCCGGATAACTCATCGTGATCAGGTGCCCCACACACCAGGTCACAACAGAATCTTCCGATTCCAGATAGCCCGCTCCGGCATTTCCTTTTACACCAAGCACATCTGCAAACTGCCTTGCAACACTTGGTTTTTCTGCTATATATAAGTTCTTCAAATCAAACTCCTGATTCTTTTATATTTGATCAATATTACACATCACATCTTTTTATAATACCAGAAAAAGAAGGTTTCGACCATAGCTTTTGTGATATCCGCACAGTAAAAAAGCACCCCGCCTTCGATTCAGAAAACGAGATGCCCTTTGACTATTTTAGGTTGTAATAAACATTTACTGTATTTGATCTTACTGCTCGAATAATAACTGCTCGTATGTAGGGAATGGCCATGCTGTCTTTGGAAGTTCTTTTTCCAGTTCGTCAGCAGGTGTTCTTACAGAATCAAATGCTGCAAATACTACGTTGTGATAGTATTTTGCCCATGCTTCGATATCATCTTCGTAATCAGCAGCTTTTGCAACAAGCTCTTCCAGTTTTACAGTTGCTGTCTTCAGCTCTGTAAGCTTTTCAGAGATTGTATTCAACAGAGATACCTGTACGCTTGGCTCGATACCAAGAGCTTTGATCTCAGCAGCGCCCTTTGCAAGCTCTGCCTGATATTCCATAACTGCCGGGATGATCTCTTCATTTGACATCTCAATCATTGTGAGTGCCTCAATATTGATCTTCTTTGCGTAATTCTCAAGCATAACTTCTGCTCTGGCTGATAACTCTGCTTTATCCATAACGCCAAGGCCTTCAAAGATCTTAACGCTCTTATCTGCTGCCAGATATGGAACTGCATCTACCATACATTTGATATTTGGAAGTCCACGCTTCTCAGCTTCTGCAACCCATTCATCTGAATAACCATTTCCGTTGAAAATGATCTTCTGATGCTCTGTCAGAGTCTTTCTGATCAGTGCCTTACATGCTGTTTCGAAATCTTCTGCACCTTCCAGTTCGTCGGTCATCTTCTTTAACTGATCTGCAACGATCGTATTTAATACCATCATTGGGAATGCGATGGACTGTGTAGAACCTACCATACGGAACTCGAATTTGTTTCCTGTGAATGCAAATGGTGATGTTCTGTTTCTATCTGTAGCATCCATTGTAAATGTAGGAAGTGTGGATGCACCGGATACATAAGTCTTGCCCTTTGGTGATTCTGTAGCTTCACCCTTCTCAATGATCTGCTTAACGATGGATTCAAGCTGTTCACCAAGGAATGCCGAAATAATTGCTGGAGGTGCTTCATTTGCTCCAAGTCTGTGATCATTTCCTGCAGATGATGCGGAAAGTCTTAACAGCTCTGCGTTATTATCAACGGCTGCAAGAACGGCTGCAAGGAAGAACTGGAACTGAAGATTTGTCTCCGGATGTTTACCAGGATCGATCAGGTTCTCGCCCTCATCTGTTGAAATTGACCAGTTGTTATGTTTACCGGAACCATTGACACCTGCAAATGGCTTCTCATGAAGAACACATTCCAGATCATGCTTTGCTGCGATCTTCTTCATAGTAGCCATAACCAGATGGTTCTGATCGGTTGCTATATTTGTTGTTGAGAAAATAGGTGCTAACTCATGCTGAGCAGGTGCAACTTCGTTGTGCTGTGTCTTAGCAAGAATACCGTATTTCCATAATTCTTCATTTAACTCGGTCATGTATGATGCAACCTTATCTTTGATCGCTGCAAAATACTGATCGTCAAGCTCCTGTCCTTTTGGAGGCATCGCACCGAATAAGGTACGTCCACAAAGCTTCAGGTCTGTTCTCTTGGCGAATTTCTTCTTATCGATCAGGAAGTATTCCTGCTCAGGACCAACAGAAGATGTAACCTTCTTTGCTGATGTATTTCCAAATAATGCAAGTGCCTTTAAAGCTTCCTTGCTGATCGCATCCATGGAACGAAGAAGTGGTGTCTTGTAGTCAAGTGACTCACCTGTATATGATGTGAATGCTGCAGGGATACAAAGGATACAGGTTCCTGCATCTGTTGTTTTTACAAATGCCGGTGAGGTACAATCCCATGCTGTATATCCTCTGGCTGCGCATGTCTCACGAAGTCCACCAGAAGGGAAGGATGAAGCATCCGGCTCGGATTTGATCAGTTCTTTACCTGTGAACTGAAGAATAACTCCGCCATCACCTACTGTACTTACGAATGAATCATGCTTCTCGGCTGTTGTCTCTGTCAGTGGCTGGAACCAGTGAGTATAGTGTGTTGCGCCAAGTTCCATTGCCCATTCCTTCATTGCTGCTGCAACAGAATCTGCAATAGATGTATCAAGAGGTTCGCCCTTATCGATTGTGTTCTTCAAGGATTTATAAACTGCTTTTGGAAGACGCTCTCTCATAACCTGATCGGAGAAAACGTGTGAACCGAATACGGCTGAAATTTTGTTCATCATAATTTTGTACTTCCTTTCTTCTGATAAAACAAAAAAAGAAAGGTGTCCCAATGATTTGGAACACCTTTGTTCATTTCGTCTATTTATTTGATACAATATATATACTCCTTTTGATTTGAAAAATCAAGAGGAAAAATAAAAATTTTGAGGGAAAATTTTTAGAAAGTTAACATCTGTCGTGTTGCTTCGTTAGGTATATAAGCACCTCCCATGTTTTTTGAATATGCAAGATAGCCCAAATGAATCAGATAAGTAAGAACATCATCCTTGTTCACAAAGCTGACCGTATCATTCTGAAATGACGTAACATCTACCTCTACAACAGATCCTGATAACATTTCAATAATCGAAGATTTTAGTCCATCAAAATCCATATTAATTAATGGAACTATTGCCTCATAGGATGCTGTACCAGACCAGTAACTCTGAAAATCGCCTTCCAGCATCAGACTGACAACGGCGTTTGGATTATATACATGATATTTTCCAATCTGGTAACCATCATACCAACGCTTAACTTCTTCAAAATCCTGATCGTACCGCTCGCACAAATGCTTTACTTCCTTTTCTGTAAATCCAACATAAGATGCTATCGGCCCGGCATTTAACATTGAATATTCTTTAAAGTTATTAAGAGCTGACTGTGTTATTTCTTTCTTTATCGGCAAAATTCCTGTCAAATATGCTAGCTGAATATATTTTGTTGTTTCTGTCCCTTTAAATATACCTCTAAGCAAATTTATATAATCATTCTGTGCTTTTATATTTGCAGCCGCATCACGGATCAATACATCCCACTCATCAATAATGATCACAAACTTTTTACCGGTTGCTGTATTGATACGTGAAAGTGCCTCTGGTAATGATCTGATCTGCTCTGGAAGTTCAGATGGATAATATTCCCTTAACTCTTCAATCGTTTGTCTTGCAATATAAGTTACAATATTCTCTGGTCCGCCAGCCGGTTCCAGACACCATTGAATATCAGGATGTATCACATCATATTGATTCAGATGTTTCTTAAAATCAGGATATTTACTAATCTCAAGATCTGAAAACATCTGCTCTGAATTACAGCCTCTGCTGTAATATGCAGTCAGCATATTAGCAGTAACTGATTTTCCAAACCTTCTTGGACGACTGCTGCAGATATATCCCTGAAGGGTATTCATTACTTTGTTTGTATATTCGATCAGACCTGTCTTATCAATATATATTTCCGAATTGAGCGCAACCTGAAATGCATAATTATCAGGGTTTACAAACATTCCCATCTTTACAAACTCCCTTCTGCTAATAACTACATTACTATATTAAACAAAAACCATCTGTAGATAAATTAAACTATCTTCAGATGGTTTTTGTTTAACATTGAAAAAGCTAAATGGCAAGGTAGGATCTATGTTATAGAGTTCATTTATTTAGAATATTATCATTAATTTCTATGTCAGAATAATTCTCTATTTTCTCCAATGTCAAACCTGAATTACAAAATGCATTTTTCTGAATTTCCTTTACAGATTCCGGTATTATTATTTCTTTCAAATTCTTACAATAACCAAAAGCTTCCTCTTCAATACTTTCTACGCTGCATAATTCTATACAATCTAATAATGAATTAAACCAAAACGCTCTTCTTTTTATAATTATTGTAGTAGAAGGAAGAATTACGCTTTTTACACCACACTTTTCAAATGCATCTACACCTATAACCTCAACCCCATCTGGAATTATGACATGTTTTTCATGACCAAGATAGGCAACCAACTCTTTATCTTTAATTACCATTGTATCCTTCCAGTTATACTCTGGGTTAAATATTATACCCTCCACAATTATATCACTGTCTGAACAAAATTTTTTTTCACCAATAACAATCCCCTTTAAAAATCCACAATCTGTTATATAGAAATAAAGTGTCAAATCATTATTAAATACAAAGGAAATATAGTATTCTTTATCTGAATTTTCCTCTAAATACGGTCCAACTCGATATCTAATCTGCTTAAGATCTGAAACTTTTAAATTAGATATTTTACTTTCTATAATAAGAAAACCTTTTTCGTCAACTCCAAAATCGACATCACAATCTGGATCATCTGAAATGACATAATATTCCATACAATTATATCCACATATATCTTTTACTTTTGTTAATATTGATATAAACTTTTCAACAAATTCCTTACTTTCCATACAAATTATTCCTTCTTTTTATTTATATTTTATTACCTACTATCAAGTATAATAACACAGCTTATTACGGTCAAGTCACTCGCTTTTCTTTTTCCATCATAACGCTTCGTAAGTCCCCAAGTTCTATTTCAATCCCAAGGACACCATATTTCTGTTCAGCTTCTGCCGAATAATACTTTCGCATTTGCTCAACTAAATCATCTATTGATGTATCACATGTATTGCCACATTTTTCCAGTGGAATTTTTTCAAACAATTTTCTAAATGACTCAAAGCGATATAACGCAGTTACAGTAACCGCTATCATTTCCTGACTTGTTAGATTAGTAAAAAGTATTTTATCACCAATATTAATCTTTCTTCTTTTATCATCATACAATCGCAATTCAACAGTTTTCTTTCCAGATTTTATTTTTTTAAATGGTGATTCGTGCAGCTTCATTTCATGTACCATAGACTTTTTCTCCTTTTAACCAATATTTAAATACGCCTGCAAAACATATTCTTTATTATACTTAACCCTATACTTACCATTCATTTCTTCTACTGTACTAAAATTTTCTCCACAACTTTCAGCATTTCTCTCACTTGTAGAAATGATATTTCTATGCCCTAAATGCAGGTCACTCGTAAATAATATTGCCATCAGATCACCGTCCTTCAAAAATTATAATATTTAACATTATACTACCCAACCTGTATAAGGCTCATAATAAACGCTATTATGATCAAGGCAATAGCAGGCAAACCGAATATGGGATCCTGTATTCAGAATTGTGTACCAATTAGTCTGAATTAACGTATCCGATACTTCATCCATATCTATATGTCCTGCTATAATATGTGTATCCATCTGTGATAAATCAAGATGTGGAATGATTATTAAATCTTTTGATGAGTAATACGCTAAAATATTTTCTTCATTTCTATTAACCGCCTTCTCAATACTTTTCTCTACATTTATTTTCTCAGAAGAGGTATATACATAGTTATCACATTCGAGCCCTCCCGCGCACACAGTCAAGTCTCTTATATTATAATAATATGGTAGATTTTCAAGTGTATCCAAAAGAATTCTTCTTTCCCCTATTGACATTTTTTGTATCTGACCATTAATAGAAGAGACCTCTTCTTTATCGTTCCATTCTTTATCTGATATACTTTTTGCTAATGTCTTTTGTACCTGATACTCTTGTCTTCCCTTTAATAAAACCACTTCTTTGCGCTCTAACATTGGAAGAAAATAATCCAGGACCTCATCTCCTCCATCTCCGATCCAATTACCCGCTATTATAAATAAATCTCCTATAGGATACCGATACGGTATATATTTTAGTCGTATCAATAAATTTTTAAATGCCTCTATATCCCCTCGAATATCTGATGTCACATATACCATTTTAAACCACCTCCAAACCTAATAAATTTCATATTATGCCAGAATATCAATCAAAGAATCATTTTTACCCATTTCCATAAATTTTTCTACATTAACAACCTTTTCATTAAAACTCAAGTACAAAGCATACTTTATACACTTCCATTTAATATTTCATCTATAAGTTCTCTTAAAATGTTAATAACTCAACATACTTATTATACCTAAGCGGAACTTATATTCTTTATTTTTTTATTATTGACTTAAAGATATATCTCTTTATCTGTAGTAACGCAATAGCAAGCCAAATTACCACCATGTTCTTTATATCCTGCACCTGCATCAATACACATATAATAATCTGTCCTATAAAATTTATTACTCATATCCACATTCAATCTATTACATGGCACATGTCCAACGATAAGATATTCATCAAATTTCTCTTTATCTACATCCGGAATTTGATGTAGATCTGTACCTATCATAAAATTATACTGATTATTATGAATTGCTTTTTCAATACTTTTTTTTACATTTATTGTTCCGTCCCTATTCATAACATAATTATTACAATCGATTCCTGTATGAGTGACTACTATATTTCCAAAAAACCTTGAACTAACTTCCGCATAATAAGGTAATTTTTCCAAAAAATCTAATAATCTTTTCCGGGCGTCTAAATTCATTTTCTTTATCTCTTTAAGAGTACCACCTCCACCAAACCTAGTCCATGTTCTTTCATCAAGCATTCCTTTAATAAACATAATTGCAAATAATTCATGGTTTCCTAATAACAACTCCATTGAATGATCCAATAAGAATGGCGTTATAAACTCCAGCAACCTAATTCCATCTGGACCACGATCAAAAATATCTCCCATAATGATCAAATTATCTTTTTCTCTATCAAACATTATCTTTTTCAGTAACTTCTTAAAATCATGCAATTCTCCATGAATATCCGATATAAGATAAAGCATAACATCCACCTTTCTAATCCATTAATATATCATCTTCTTCAAGTTTCTTTTCTGCATAAAAAAACAAATTATTTTTCGATGACCATATAATACTTGATATTATTTCCAATAAAATCTCCTCAACTGATAAAATACACAAATATATAACTAATCCAAATAAAATCTTGGTAAAAGCAAAACTTTCAATTAAATATAAATTTGCAGTAATAGCCGCCAATCTAATATTAAATGGAGTCAAGGCTACTGCAGAAATTAAGAATATCCATATACCTTCCTGTTTCTTCGTAAATGTTACACTCTTGGTCACCATAAAAATAAGCAATATTCCAAATACAATATTCCAAAGTCTATATCCTTTTGAAGAATCAAACGACAAGGAATGGTACAATATAAAAGCAACATTCCCTATCATCAATTAAAAAATAATCGTATCTTATATAATCGTGCATTGACAAGGTGGCATCATATGTAACATCAACATGATAAAAATCATTATCAATCTTAACTAAATTCCATGCATGCTCTTCTGAATCGGAAAGTGTATGTACAAACCCTTTTCCATATATTAAGTAATTTTCAATTCCCAGCTCATCCAAAACTAATTTGTAAAGTTTTGAAAAACCATCACAAACACATTTTCTCTTCAATAGAGGACCAATAATCGTATGCACCTCATAATTGTTCTGCTTTCCATCCTGACCCAAAGCTATTATTCCACTATCCCCTGAATGTCCAAAAAACAAATTATTTGCTTTCAAAACAGCAAGAGATAGCGTAGTATCATACTGATTAACATCCCTTTGATCTTGAAGTGCTCTCATTTGAATTGCCTCAAGGGATTTCGTGAAAGCCTTTTTTATTGTCTTAATAATATCAACATCATTTTTTTTCTCGTTTATTTCCTCACTACATACTTCAACAGCGACATCTACTGCAACACGCGAGGCAATATCCGAATATAATTCACTGCCCAAGCCATCCGCAACAGCAGCAATACATAAATTATCACTTATCACTCGTATAGCATGTGCATCCTGACATACAATATTGTGCTTGGTATGTGCAATTCCCCTTTGAGTAAATCCATATGTATAAAACAATTTTTTATCCTCCTCATTCGTTCAATCATTTACAACCATATCAACATTATCAGGGAGAACGCTTTTTGGGGGAAAATAAGGAGGGTGAAAAGCTGAATTTATTATGCTATGCACCCAACTGAAAAAAACAGATAAATCATACCCTTTCAATTTAAATATCCTCTTATCTCTACACAACTCTCTTAATACAGATGTATCTGCATTTTCAACTGCAAGTGTCATAAAATTCAATTTACCTTTTTCATCCAAATCTGCTATTTCCGTACCCATTCCATCCATAGAAATTTTTGTATTTCCTGCGGTAATCATAATTATCCACGGCTTATATGTATCTGCACCTATAACTTCCCAATAAAAATGCATGCGCTCTCTAACCATATCAATAGCCTGCCGCAATCCGCTTTCTATATCCGTGCCACCATTAGCTATTAAATTAACAGACTTCATATATTCTACCGGACACCAATCCTGAACAATTCTAACATTAGAATTAAATTCTACAATTGCCACATCAAGTCCATTACTCGTTATTTTATCTCTGCATACGGCCTCTTTAAATCCATTAATTCCTGCATTCAAAGATTTAATTATATCTATGCTCATAGCCTCTGATGTATCTAACAAAAATAAACATGCCATGTGTGGCATATTTGCACAGATTATGGTTGGAATTGTTTCATCAGTTTCTGGCAATTTTAAGAAATCCATTTTTCCCTTCATCCTTACATCCAATCATCAAATATATTTATGTCAACATTTTCTGGCAGTCTGGTTCTCTCTCCTGGACAATCTCGAGATAGTGAAGTTATTCCAATACTCTGCCAATCAAAGAAATATGTAAAATCTTGACCTTCTAATCGAAATATTCTCTTTTTCCCACACAACTCCTTCAAAACATTCTTATCCGCATCTCCCACTACAAAGCTCCAAAGCTTCAATTTTCCTTTTTCATCTAGCTCTGCAATCTCTGCAGCCATTTTAGTTATAGAAGAATTAAAATATCCATCAGTAACCATAACTATCATCGGCATATACGGACATACTCCTATAACTTCGCAATATAAACGATTTCTATCTAGAACCATGTCAATAGCTACTCTCAAACCACATTCTATATCTGTGCCCCCATTTGCCTCTAAATTGACAGGCTCCATATATTCTATCGGGCACCAATCCTGAACAATTCTAACATTAGAATTAAATTCTAAAATCGCCACATCAAGTATTTCCTTCGTTCTTTTATCTCTGCATACTTCTTCTTTAAATCTATTAATTCCAACGTTCAATGAATTGATTGATTCTCCACTCATGGAACCAGAAGTATCTACTAAAAATAAGCACGCCATATGTGGCTCATTCATATTTAATATTTTAGACATCATGTTATTACTTCACACTCTTCATCTTTTTTCTCTAATATTAATTCTTACATCCAATCATCATCTATATTTTTATCAACATTTTCTGGCAACCCAACTCCTTTAGGTTTCTCTCCTGGCGAACTTTGGGAAACTGAACGCATACTCTTAGTCATCCAATCAAAGAAATCTGAAAAATCCGTACCCTTTAATATGAGTGCTCTCTTGCCTCCGCATAATTTATTCAACATTGATGTATTTGCACCCTCAACAGCTAAACTCCAAAGATGCAACTTTCCTTTTTCATCTAAATCCGCAATCTCAGCAGCAATCCCATCAATAGCACTGTTAGGGTATCCATCCGTAATCATAACTATCCACGGCTTATATGGAACTGTACCTGTAAATTCATAGTAAAAATGGCTTCTCTCTCCAACCATATCAATGGCCTTCCTCAATCCGCTTTCCATATCTGTGCCCCCATTTGCTATTAAATTAACAGGCTCCATATATTCTACTGGACACCAGTTTTGAACAATATTAACAGAAGAATTAAATTCTACAATTGCTACATCAAGTATATTTTTTGTACGCTCGTCTTTGCAAACATCCTCCTTGAATCTGTTAATGCCCGCATTTAAAGAATTAATTGCATCCCCACTACTCATAGACCCTGAAGTGTCTAATAAAAATAGACACGCCATATGTGGCTCATTTGCACTGATAATTGTTGGTGTTTCATCATTAAATCCCATAATAATTAACTCCTCTCTTTCTCATCCTTTATCTTATTCCATATCGTTACTTTCTCTTTTTCTATAGTTACGTAATCAAGATATTCAAATTGTTTTCTCATAGATTGTATTCTGCGAAGGTTTGAAGAATTGTATAACCCATTAGTACAATGTTTCTATAAGAAATAAATAACTGTTGCGACTATTAATACTGCACATACCGCCGATGCTTTATCAGGCCAGACTCTCCTATCTGTTCTAAAATAACCGACACTCTGCTGATTATTACTACCACTTGTCCCAGGTGAATTACTTGAATTAATTGGTGCTAATGGCTGTCCACATAAATCACATCTGGTAAGACTATCATCCATATTTTCATGGCCACAACATGTGCATATCCTAGACATAATTTCCCTCCCACTCATTATTCTATACAGTAAAAACATCACATAATATAAAATACTATATATTTGTGTAAGCAGCAGATACAATGTGATCAGCACAATGCAATGTCTGTTTTCAAAATATTTTTATGATGTTTTAATAACTTTTTTATCAAACTACTTATCTACAGAAATTTATTTCCAGATGACTGATATTCAATCATCTGGAAATAAAAAGTACGTTTGAGTCCTTAAGCATCTCTTTCAAAAACAAGCATATTAAATGTTTTTTCGTTATAGCGAGTACCAATGCCAATTGCAGAAAGACATCCAGCCATACAGCCCTTATCTTCAACCACAGGTACTTCCTGAATCTGAACTAATCTCCATCCTCCCGCTGCTTCTTGATTAATAATATACGCGTACTGATTAACTGCCTCTTCATAATTTCCATTTTTACTTACCGTTAAATATACTGGTCCCGGAACTGTCTTGTATACCATTTTGTTTACCTCCTAAAATATCATATCTTTTAAATTGTTATGCTTTACGGATAATCTTCTCCTCCATTAGGCGGATGACATCTGGTCAATCTTTTTATTCCTTTTATCACGCCTTTTAATACTCCATATTTATATATCGCCAATTTCATGTATTGTGAGCATGTTGGTTCAAACCGACACGATAAACGAACCTTACTTGGAGCATATTTCTGGTATATCTCAATTATCCATATACAAAAACTTTTTGAGAAAAAGAAAGCAATCATAAAAACAACTAACAATACTATAGCCACTATAACTTTTTTATCTACATTTATGGCTTGAGAGATATTGTCCACTAAAGCAAATCCAATTATAAGAAATGATATATACAAGCCTAAATAAAGGATCTGAGGAAAAAGCCTAACTTTAGGTCTATTTAATCTACATAAAGACTCAGCTTCTGCCTTTTTCATCTGATTAATAATAATATCTTTTGCCGATAAAATACTTTCATTAATATCATTACTAATGGATGCCTCATACTCTCCATCCATATATGAATTTTGAAGTTTTTCTTTCATATTCAGATATGGACTACTTTCTGATTGAATATTATTTTCTTCAATATAATTGTTTCTTCTCATTTTTACTCTTTTGTACATTAATATAATTATAATTTATGTCCTTCTTATATCATGTAAATTGAAATTTCCACTTTTTATTTTCTTGTAAAATATCCACTACATCCTGAAGAACTTTCATATTTATAATAGTATGCATGGTTCCTTGAGCACCATATTTTTCCATTACTATCCTTTTCTGATGGATCTGCCCATCCGCAATCACCACAGCAGTATGCACAACATACTCCTATTGGAATTACCACACTTTTTTTACTTCTCTCCATATCATTTTCCTCCTTCATAATGTATATTATTTGTGATGTCTCACAAAGTTTAACTATACTATTTCGCAATTTTTTCTTTCTATCTTTCCATCAATATTTATTTCAAAAAAAATTATTTCCGGTATTTCATGAACCAGTACTAATGGAAATAATATTTTTCTTAATCCATTGCCATCCATTATTCTCCTTGCATAATAAATATCTGAATAAGATAAACAATTATTTTTATATGTATGACTATGTATAAGTCCTGCGAACTCAATATTCTTTTCTGCCCAATCACTTAATATTACATTTAAAATATCAACATTTGGATGATACTCATTAATATTGTTTTTCGCTGTTTCATCAAAATAGTAATCACAAATTATTTTTTCTCTATATCCTAAAATTCCTCCTGCTTCAGGTGTTATTCGCCCCAATGTCTGAAGTATATTAAGATATATCTTTTTCTGTATTCTTATATGATCTTTTCTCTCATTTATCATATTAATGATTTTATCATAAAAAAAACACAGAAACCGTTCCATGCAAAACTGACATTTTACGTTGCATTTTCGACAAAAAACAAAACAGCCCGACATCCCTCCATCCAATTGACAGAGTTCATATCGAGCTGCCTCACGTTTTATATTATTTTGTTACTTAATTCAATAACTATATATCATTTCTCTTTAATGAGATACCTTTTCGTTCGTTTTCCTACTTATACCCCTTCTCCTTCTCATACGCTATAATGAAATCCCGGTTTGCAAGCTCATATTGATTAAATACTGCAGTATCATCAAAATCCTCCGGCTCGACCGTTCCATGATACCAGCTTTTGGAATTGAAATATGCCTGATAATCGGCGTCTTTGAACTTTCTTCCATGACGGGCATACAGTTCATTACATGCCAGACGGATCTCATCCGGTGTTAATCCATTCAGATCATCCTCTGTCAGATATTCACTGTCGCTATATGGAAGAATATAGTCATCGGAAGAATCATCTTCTGATGTTGGATTATAATAAAATGGCTCATACGCTCTACCGCTATATTCACATTCATTCTCCAGATTATCCACACTTAACTGACGTGGATAATAGGATGGTCCTGCAACAGAATATATCTTGCCAACTACGCACAACTCACCATCCTCATCTACATAAGGTACCGCATCCCGCACATTGGATAAAGCAACCGTCCAGTCATAGGTTTCTTTCAGAAAAGAATCCGTTCCTTCCATATCTTTATATGTATTGGTAAAACAACTGTCCATTGCATCCTGAACATTTTTTTCATATGAATCTTCATCAATATCCAGATAAGCCAGCACATCATCCTTTGAAAGAAGTATATCTTTACGAAGATCGATCGTATATACATAAAAATCTGTGTATTCATTTGCGTCAAAATCCACCCGTACAACTACCGACAACAAATCCTGATAAACAGACCACTCATATCCGATAGCAATACAATCTGTATATTCGGTTCCCGCTTTCGCCATATAATCATTTCCAAGCTTCTCTATCTGTGTATTTACATTTTCACAGGCGGTACTCTCATAATCTATGTATGGTAAATGATATACAACCTCACCATCTTTTGTCTGCACTTTTCCGGACATTTTCGAATCAGCAACCATGTTATCTGAATATGCTTCCGGCATTTCACCGGTTCCAAATCCCACTTCTTTTTCTTCCGGAAGTGCGGCTGCCTTGCCATCTGATCCTGCTGCAGAAGAAGCCTCCTCTGATGTTTCCGTGTCAGAACCTGTATCCATACTGGTTGTTTCATCCGTTTTTCCGGTTTCTTCTGTCACGGTTGTTTCGGTCTTTTTGCTGCTGCCATCAGCATCTTTTTTTAAGGAAAAACTGCATCCCATGAGGCTGCCTGCCAGTACCATACTTAATACTATAAATCCTGCTTTTTTTCTCATCCTTTTTACCCTCGTTTCTTTATCTTATAACTGCCAGTTTATGTTTTCAGCATTTTTTGCTACCAGCAGTTTGGTTCTGAGTTCTGTATCATCCAGATCTATAAAGTCACCATTTGAATAATACTTCCACTGTGCTACTTCCTGATTTCCTGACCAGTTCATCTCACTGATCACGTAAAACTGCATCGAAGCCAACGGTTCCTCACGATATTTCATATATCCATAACAATCGTTAAAATGTTCCCTATGTACCAGTTCCTTTATTTCCATAAATTCCTGTTCATTCTTTACCTGCCATATGGATAGTCTGCAGTCCTTTTTAGGCTTTCGTATTATTTTTTCAACAGATCGGTTGAACAAGATGGATATACAAATATAGAATACCGCATATTCTAATATATACACTCCAATATGTACAGAATCTCCCATCGTTGTATAAAAGCGTTCCTGCTGCAACTGATTGCGGTAATATATAATTACCTCCGTAATATACAACGATAAAATGACATCTGTTACAAACTGTCCTATTGTGATCGCCGACTGCATACATTTTGAGTTAGCAAAAAAACGGATAACTGCCAGCACAATTGCTGTTATTACAGCAACGATCAATAGCACAATTCCTATATTCCCAATTGAGGAAAATATCCAGTCCTTTTTATCTTTTATACTTGGATTAACTACTTTTCGCGTACATTCTTCAAGGGATCGCACAGTCTCATTGGAATACAGTAAGGACAGGAAGCCCATTCCAAATCCTATTAAACATACAATCAACCCCATTAATTTCTTTTTCATATTTTCATCCCCCATATCTTGTATATTTCTCCAACAATATATTCGTCACACCATCAGGCAAGAACCGCTTCCATTTCAACCCCAAGCACATCCCCAAGCGTTTCTGCCACCTTCTCCGCGGCATAAAGCTTATAATACAGTCTGGAATCCTGTTCTCCCATCTGGAAATATCCATCGATGATCGTATCAAAAACAGCCACTGCATAATATACTTCTCCCGGTACACTATCCTGATTGTTTGGATCAATATTTCCCGTTGTACCGGTAATACCAATTCCGATGTCTGCACGATATGCCTGTTTACAGGCTTCTGCCATTGCCCGCGCTGTTTCTTTGGAATAGACACCACAAGTTTCTATCACCGCTTCCGGAACACCCTGCATGATCTTTGCTTCGTTGGAATAGGTTACAAATGCTCCTTTTAATATTGCAGATGCCCCTTCAGTATCTGTGATTAGGGAAGCAATCTGCCCGCAGGTGATACTTTCCATGGTTGTGATCGTCATTTTCCGGTCGATCAGACAGCCTGTCAATCGTCTGTAATTATTCCGTATTGTCTTTTCCATCTGTTCATCCAGTTTTTTTCCTGCCATTTATCCTTCCGCCTTTGTTGCCTTTAATCTATTTATTATTATAATATATTCACAAAAGGATTTCCACAAGTGGAAATCCTTCTGTCATTTCTATTTATCCTATCCCTTCTCCACAACCAGGAGCTTCTCGCCATTCTTCACCTTTCCGGTCTTTACCGGACGCAGTTTATAGCCATCCGGGAGCTCTGTTATAATGACAGGGGATATTAAGGATGGCGCATGCTTCTTCAGATAAGGAAGATCCAGCCGCATGACCGGCTGTCCGGCAGACACTATCTGCCCGGTCTCAACCAGTACGTCAAAACCTTTGCCCTTTAGCTTTACCGTATCGATTCCAATATGGATCATCACACTGATTCCCTGTTCCGTTACCAGCCCTATAGCATGCTTCGTGTCGAAGACAAAGGCAATCGTTCCGGCAACAGGCGCGGTTATTTCAGGATCCGTTGGCAATACAGCGATTCCATCGCCCATCATTCCACTGGAAAATGCCTCATCCGGCACACTTGATAATTCAAAAACCTCTCCTGTAACCGGACTCAATATAGATACTGCAATAACCGCTTTCTCATCATACCCCTCCAGATAATCTTCCAGATTGGATTTGATCACAGACACCTTCGGGCCATAGATGATCTGTACGCCATATCCTTTTTTCACCACGCCGGATGCTCCGCTTGCCCGGAGAACATCTTCTTTTACAAGAGCTGCATCATATACCGTACAACGAAGTCTGGTTGCGCAGCAGTCAACATCCGATATATTTGTTTTGCCACCAAGTCCTTCACAGATCAGTCTGGAAGTCTCCATCTGTGGGCTGTGATTCCGGAAAACATCCGTATTCCGGCCATTGTCTGATCCCTGCTCTCCGGCATTTTCTCCATGCTTTCTGGCATCTACATCACTTCGACGATATAATTTCACTTCGTCATTGTTATCTCTACCCGGTGTTTTCAGATCAAACCGCCGGATCAGATAATAGAACAATACATAATATACGATAAAATAACCGATACCGACAATCACGATCCAGATCCAGTTCGTCTTTGCATTTCCCTGCATGATGCCGAACAGGGTAAGATCGATCAGACCGCCGGAGAAGGTCATTCCCACACCGACTTCAAATACATGCATCAGCATATAGGCAAAGCCTGCCAGAATACAATGAATTCCATACAGAGCCGGTGCAACAAATAAAAATGTGAATTCCAGGGGCTCTGTAATACCTGTGATCATGGCTGTAAGGGCTGCGGAAAGAAGCAGTCCGCCTGCTGCCTTCCGTTTCTCCGGTGCTGCTGTTTTATACATGGCAAGAGCCGCTCCCGGCAGACCAAATATCATAAGCGGGAATTTACCGGACATAAATCTGGTGGCTGATACCGCATACTTTGTAACGGATGGATCTGCAAGCTGTGCAAAGAAGATATTCTGTGCTCCTTCTACAACACGCCCACCAACCTCCAGCGTTCCTCCGACCGCAGTCTGCCAGAATGGCAGATAGAACACATGATGCAGGCCAAATGGTATCAGAAGACGTTCCATAAATCCATATACCCAGGTTCCTGCATAGCCGGAATTTAAAACCAGATCACCTACGGTATAGATGCCTTTCTGGATTGCCGGCCAGATAAAGAACATCAAAATACCAACTCCGGTATATACCAATGCTGATATGATCGGAACGAATCTGGAACCACCAAAGAAAGACAACACCTGTGGCAGTTCAATCTTATAAAAGCGGTTATGCAGGGCAGCCACACCAAGTCCTACCAGGATACCGCCAAATACACCCATTTGCAAAGATGTGATACCGCAGACAGAAACAACCGCCCCTGCAAGCATTGCTTCCGTACCACCATTTATCGTGATCAGCGCACTGATCGATGCATGCATGATAAAGAATGCAATAGCCGCTGATAGCGCAGCAACTTCCTTCTCCTTTTTTGCCATACCGATCGCCACTCCCATGGCAAACAGGATCGGCAAATTGGCAAATACCACATTTCCTGCCTCACTCATTACCTCAAATACAGCAGCAAATATCGTTCCCGGTCCAAGGATCCGCATCAGCCCATATGTTTCAAGCATGGTTTCATTGGTAAATGAGCTTCCGATTCCAAGCAGCAGTCCTGCCACCGGCAGGATCGCAATCGGAAGCATAAACGACCGACCAACCCGTTGTAATATTCCAAATATTTTATCTTTCATATAAAAAATCTCCCTGTTTCACAGATACATTCATACGAACTAGTATCTGCAAAACAGAGAGAATCATTCTATTTTTATGAAAAAACTTCTTCTTTGTATGGTCTTCCGATCTTTACGACTTCTCCATTATCCAGAGTTACGGTTGATCTGGAATAATGCTTGACGTGCTGACGGTTGATAATACAATTACTGTTTACACGGACAAATATCTTCGGAAGATTTTTCAAAGCATTTGTCAGCGTAATATACTGCACATAATCACCTCTTGTTGTACAGTATCTGGTGAGACGATCATCTCTGTGAATACAGATGATCTCCGAAGCTGAAAAAATATTGATCGTTTTCCCATAGCAGACCCGGATAAAATTACTTTTGCTCATATTCAGGCGCTTGATCGCCGTATCAACGGCATGCACCAGCTTAATATCCCGGTTTCGCTTCATAACACAATTGCAGTGCTCCACGTCATAGATATCCCAGCCATCCGGAATATGGTCTGCATAAAATATAATCTTGCAATTTGGAACAGAACGATTGATGGCTCTGGCCAGACAGATCCCGTTATAGTGCAGATTGTCAAATACGATCTCCGTAATAAATATATCACAGGAAAAAGTACTTTCTTCTACATCTATAGACGCTTCTTCCGGCAGATACAATTCAAACTCTACATTATCCAGATCCATACGGGATTCTATAAAATCCTTCACAGCTTCCACTTCATGCATAGATGAATCACATATACCAATTTTCATTTGTATAACACTTCCCTCTCATTTGAATGCCACTTGTAAATTTTAGTATATTTCTTAGATATATGCAGTATTATTGTTAGTTTTTACATATAATAGAAGTGTCACTATCTGTTTCTTTTTTAATATTTATTAGAAAATACTTAAAAAGAAAAGGAATACCATCATGACACTGAATTATAAAATTATAGGATCACGCATAAAAATACGCAGAAAAATGAAAGATGTCACCCAGGAACAGATGGCGGAAGACCTCAATCTGTCTGTAGGTTTTATCAGTCAGCTTGAACGTGGTATCTGCAAAGTGAGTCTGGATACACTTGCAAATATCACCGAATATCTGGATTGTACTTTTTCTGACATTCTTGAATACAATCAACATTCTGAAAGCTATAATCAATCGAAACTGAATGCTCTTTATTCATCCTTATCCCCTGAAGACCAGCATGTTATGCTCAGTCTGATGGAGGCTTACACAAAACACCGTTAATATCCGGAAATTAGAATACCATAAAACAGACTAAAAAAAACATAGATTGTCAATTCTACGTTTTATCATGCATAAATGACATGTGCAACTGACATTTCTGCTTTTTTTCTGCATAATTTACATCATAATAACAATAACAAAACTCCGATCATCAAAATTAGAATCCTAATTCCAGATAACCGGAGTTTTTATTATGTTTATTTTATTATTCTTTCAAATCTGTTATTTACTTACCTTACGGAAGTTCTTCTTACCACGTCTTACAACGATTCCATCTCCATCAAACTTCTCTTCCGGAATTGTAACTGAGATATCAGGTATCTTGTCACCATCAACAGCAACACCGCCCTGCTCTACCGCACGTCTTCCTTCATTTCTGGAGGATACCAGACCGGACTTTACAAGTACGGATACGATATCGATCGCACCATCCTTGAAATCATCGGCTGACAATGTAACAGATGGCATATCAGCAGCAACACCCTGGGAGAATAATGCTCTTGCACTCTCCTGTGCCTTTACTGCTTCTTCTTCACCATGAACCAGCTTTGTAAGTTCAAATGCAAGGATCTCTTTTGCTGTATTTAACTGACTGCCTTCCCAGCTGTCCATCTTGTCGATCTCTTCCAGTGGAAGGAAGGTCAGCATACGGATACATTTTAATACATCGGCATCTGCAACATTTCTCCAGTACTGGTAGAACTCAAATGGTGATGTCTTGTTTGGATCAAGCCATACAGCACCCTTCTGTGTCTTACCCATCTTCTTGCCTTCTGAGTTCAGAAGCAGGGTGATCGTCATGGCATATGCATCCTTGCCAAGCTTTCTACGGATCAACTCTGTACCACCAAGCATGTTGCTCCACTGGTCATCACCACCGAACTGCATATTACAGCCATATTTCTGGAATAACTCATAGAAATCGTAGCTCTGCATGATCATGTAGTTGAACTCTAAGAAGCTTAAGCCCTTCTCCATTCTCTGTTTGTAGCACTCTGCACGAAGCATATTGTTGACTGAGAAATGCGGACCAACCTCACGAAGAACATCTACATAATTCAGGTCAAGTAACCAGTCTGCATTATTTACAAGAAGTGCCTTGCCTTCTGAGAAATCGATAAAACGGCTCATCTGCTTCTTGAAGCATTCTACATTATGAGCGATCGTTTCTGTTGTCATCATCTGTCTCATATCGGTACGTCCGGACGGATCACCGATCATAGCTGTACCGCCACCGATCAGGGCGATCGGCTTATTACCTGCCATCTGTAAACGCTTCATCAGGCAAAGTGCCATGAAATGTCCTACATGAAGACTGTCTGCAGTTGGGTCAAATCCTATATAGAAAACAGCTTTTCCATTATTTACCAGATCTTTGATCTCTTCTTCATCTGTTGTCTGGGCAATTAATCCTCTTGCCACTAACTCGTCATAAACCTTCATTTTTTTCCTCCTGTAACAGCATCCGCTCAGATGCTGACCTCTTATATCATAATTATTATCTACTTATTTATTCTGTGCCCGGATAGCTGCGGCAAAATATATGTCTCCGATCACTTTCCGACCATTATCCATCTATAATACACATACTCCGTGATTATACAACGAAATACAGCACTTTGACAAGACCGTGTTTCAGTTTGCTTTTTTCAGACTGTTTCTGCGGATTCCTGCTGCTATCGCCACAAATAAAAACAGAAACGGTGTCGTGATCGGCTGCTCTACATTGACGAACGCCTGTGTGATATAAGAAACGATAAGCATCAGAACCGCAAGCATCACCGGTTCATCCTTCCAGGTTTTCACACAGTTACGGATCGAAGTAATGATCAGCCCTACATAAGTGATCAGGCCAAAAGCTCCCATCGTGACCAGATACTGCAGATATTCATTATGCGCACTGTCATAAACCGTTCCGGTTACTGCCAGCATCTCATCATAATACCGGGCAGACATCAGCGCATAGATGCTTTCATTTCCATTTCCAAATACCTGATCAACAAATGGCAGATCCTGATAGAGTCGGCATAATCTCGACCAGATGAAGCCTCTGTAATCTCCCCAGAAATCATCAAATACGAAGATCTCCCAATGGTTGATACAGCCGATAACTGTCACGGTGATCCCTGCTATGAGCAATATTCCTGCTATGAGCAAACGGGATAATGCGGATCTTCCTGTATTATATTTCTTCTTTGATAACCATATCGCACACAAGATACCGATCACACAACAGACAGTCAATATGTCTCTTGCATCCACCAGCTTCGCCAGACCGGACAGCTTCTCATATCCCCTTCCGGTTCCTGTCGTGATCCACGCCATGATCGTATAACCGGAAAGAAAGGTGGTACAAACAGTTACAAATTCTGCAAACAGGCTTCGTTTTAATGCGAAAAAGAGTAATAACACCCATGCTACAGCAAGTCCCATATAGGCACTGTCACTGTTTGCCGCGATCAAGGAGGCTCCGCCCAACAGAAGGGCTGCCATATAGCAGATCCGGAATGCCCGCTTTTCTTCGATCAGATACATACCGGAAAAGAATGCAACACTGGTACAGACAAAGCCAGCAAATATATTAATATTTCCAAAGGTGGACAGGAACATCGCCTGCTGATCCTCTCTGATATGTGACAACAGATGAAACACATCAATATCCAGGTGTTGTAAGCTTCCCATCAAAAATGCAAGTCCACTGATAACAGAAAACACCGGTGCCAGGATCTGCTGCCATTTATATCCGCTTCCAATGCCAATATAAAGCACAAGCACAAGCACCAGAAATTCCAGTCCGCAGCGTCTTCCCATGGATCCGGTGTAGGCTGCCATTTTATCATCTGCCATGATCCATGCAAGTGTGCCTGACAGCACAAAAGCTCCCATCCAGATATCCGACGCCAGAAAATTTCTGCCTCTTCCCGTTTTTTTTGCAGCATCCGTATGCTCTTCCATATGATCCGTAAATCCGAGTATAAATGTCAGACACATCAATATCCCATAGATCAATACTCCATTTTTAAAGAAATTGTATTTTGTGATCGTAATATCCATATATCCATCATGAAGAACCAATGGAAAAACAACAAACATGTACAGCAGGAATGCCGTTGTAATGCTTTCTTTAAAAATCTGAAATGCTGCTTCTTTTTTGAAATCATTCTTTTTTGAAAAAGCCGGCTTTTGATCTCCGGCTTTTTGTTTCTTATTTGTTTTTGTCATTTTCTCTCTTTGCCTTTATTCCTATAACAATGGTGACAGGAGCCTGAGGAAGGCATCCACCAGTGTAATTCTGGACATATGCTTCTTACACCAGTCCAGCGTGATCTTCTCTGATTCCTTCATCGTTGAAAGCATATCATACTTCACTTCTGCAATGATACTGGAATCATATACCAATACACCGCATTCAAAATGATGATAGAAGCTCCGGTTATCCATATTGATCGAACCGATCGAGGTCAGATTATCATCCGTCAGGATACATTTGGAATGGATAAATCCCGGTGTGTACTGATAGATCTTCACGCCGGCACGAAGCAGTTCTTTGTAGCTTGACTGTGTCATACGAAAGATCATCTTCTTATCCGGGATCGCAGGTGTTACGATACGGACATCGATTCCCCTCTTTGCTGCGAGCTTTAACGCTGTCATCATTTCATTGCACACGATCAGATATGGAGTGAAGATGTATACATATTCCTTTGCATCATTGATCATCTGCATATATATGTTCTCACCAAGCGGCTCCTTCTTGAGCGGATTGGTCGTATATGGCTGAAGATATCCATCGTTCAAATGCTCCTTCTGCTCTGCCGGACGATAGCTTAAGATATGCTTATCTTCATTCCGGATGCTGTTCCATAACTGAAGGAACAGGATCGTGAACCGCCATGCAGCATCTCCATCCATACGGATACCGTTATCCTTCCATCTGCCATAAGGTGATTTCTTATTAATGTATTCATCAGACAGGTTAAAACCGCCGGTATAAGCAACCGTACCATCCATAACCGCGATCTTCCGGTGATCCCGGTTGTTAAAGATCGTTGCCAGAAATGGAACCACCTGATTAAATGCCATACATTTGATCCCATAGCTTTCCATCTCACGCCAGTAATACTTTGGCACATAAAAAACTGAGCCGATATCATCATAGATCAGGCGGACTTCCACACCCTCTTTTACTTTCTCTTTTAAGATCTCAAGCACCGTATTCCACATTTCGCCCGGATTGATGATGAAATATTCAAGGAAAATATACTTTTTTGCCGATTTCAGGTCATCGACAAAATCCGGCCAGACATCTTCCCCCATCGGATAATACCGGACATCCGTATTCTGATATACAAGCGAACCTGCATAATCTTCTGTATATTTGAACAACCGGTATGGCGGCTGCCCCTTTATCACATCACTGAAATATGCCATATTTGCATACAGATCCGTCTCGTAGTCCCATTCTGCCGCATGCTTCATATATTTCTCTAACTTCTTCGGCATAATGATATGTCCATAGAGCAGATAAAGCAGACCACCGAGGACCGGAAACATCAGGATCGGAACGATCCATGCCAGTTTAATTGACGGATTCACATCCTTTAATAACAGATGCATCACAGCTATAAAACTTAACAAATGCAGAATAGCCGCCACCAATACATAGTATTGCTGCAGCTTTAATACTTCTACCATAAAGAAGATCAACTGTGCCGCTACCAGCAGACATGTAATTACCATTCGACTAAATAACCTGTTCAATAGTTTCTTCATAGACAATTTCCTTCTTATTAATTTATGACAGGACACAGTAAACCGTGCCCTGCCATTTTATCTTTTATCCCGTATTTCTATTTTACCTGATCGAAGTTACCTTATATCCGGCTTCCTTCACTGTATTCTTAATCTCTTTATCGGATAACTCGCCACTTAAAGTAAGCACCGCCTGCTTCTCCTCATGGCTGACCTCCGCTTCTGTTACCTGTGGAAGTGCCTCAAATGCTTTCTTCACTCTTGCCTCGCAGTGTCCGCACATCATTCCTTCTATATACACCGTCTTATTCATCGTACCAGTCTCCTTTTCTATCTTATTATTTCCCTCAACATTTTTTGATACCATTTTTGGGTGTATTCTGTATTTACTATTATTAACATATATCTTCACGAAATTCAACCGTAATGCATTCATTACTACACAAAAACTGGAAAGGCTCATGGCAAATGCTCCAAACATCGGGTTTAATTTCCAGCCAAACATCGGATACCAGACACCTGCGGCAAGCGGTATTCCGATAATGTTATAAATAAATGCCCAGAACAGGTTCTCTTTGATATTTCGTATCGTTGCCATACTTAACCGGATTGCTGCAGGAACGGTTCGAAGCCCTTCCCGCATCAGTACCACATCTGCCGCATCGATTGCAACATCGGTTCCGGCTCCGATCGCCATACCGATATCCGCACGGGTTAATGCAGGGGCATCATTAATGCCGTCACCAACCATGATCACACGGTGCTCCTTCATCAGTTCTCTTACTACCGCTTCTTTTCCATCCGGCAGTACATCAGCGATCACGCGGTCAACACCTGCCTGTTTACCGATTGCTTCTGCTGTCTTTGCATTATCTCCGGTTAACATAACAACTGAATAATTCATCTCTTTTAATTCTTTGATCGCAAGGATTCCATCCTCTTTGATCGTATCTGCAACTGCAAGGATACCGATCAGTTTATTCTCATCGATTGCCAGATAGATCGGGGTCTTGCCCTGTGAAGCTAATTCTTCTGCCAGTGTCTTATCCGCCTCGGATAAGGTTACATACTGGCTGATAAATTTTCCATTTCCACCAAGCAAAATATGATCTGATATCTGAGAATGGTTCTGTCCTGCACAAAATCCTCTTTCATTCTGTGGAACCGCCTCACTGCTTAATCTACAGCGGAGTCCATTTCCCGGAAGCACCTGAAAATCTTCAATCTTCTGTGGCTTGATCCCTTTCTGTCCGACATATTCCATAATGGCTTTGCCTATCGGGTGCTCACTGTATTGTTCCAGACTTGCTGCAAAGGTAAGCAGGTCTGTCTCACTGTATCCATTCCCCGGAACTACATCTACCACTTCCGGCGTTCCATTTGTGATCGTTCCTGTCTTATCCAGTACAACCACATCTGTTTTTCCTGTCATCTCAAGTGCTGCCGCATTCTTAAATAGGATACCTTGCTTTGCTCCGACACCGTTACCTACCATAACGGCAACCGGTGTTGCAAGTCCAAGTGCACATGGACAACTGATCACAAGCACCGATATACCTCTGGCAAGTACAAAGCCTGTGCTCTCTCCTGCAATGATCCATACAATAATAGTGATCAAGGAACAGATCAGGACAGCCGGAACAAAGATACCGGATACCTTATCTGCAATCTTTGCGATCGGTGCTTTTGTTGCTGCTGCATCACTGACCATCTCTATGATCTGGGATAAAGTCGTATCTGTACCGACTCTGGTTGCCCGACATTTCAGATAACCGGATTTATTGATCGTTGCGGCAGATACCTTATCTCCTTCTGCTTTATCGACCGGAAGACTCTCACCGGATAAAGCAGACTCATCAACCGCACTGTTTCCTTCTATAACCACACCATCTACCGGAACACTGGATCCCGGCCGGACGATAAATACCTCTCCAACTACCACATTCTCAGCAGCAACTTCCTGTTCTTCTCCATCACAAAGAACAAGGGCTGTTTTGGGTGCAAGTTTCATTAATCCCTTTAAGGCATCTGTCGTACGACCTTTGGAATATTCCTCGAGTGTCTTACCAACCGTTATAAGTGCAAGAATCATCGCTGCCGATTCAAAATAAAAATCATGCATCAAGGTCATAACACGGTCATTATCCTGCCGCATCACGGCATCTGTCATTGCAAATAATACATATGTGCTGTAAATAAAGGATGCGCCTGAGCCAAGCGCTACTAATGTATCCATACCCGGTGCTCCATGGATCGCACCCTTAAATCCATTAATAAAAAACTTCTGGTTTACAACCATGATTGCAATTGCAAATAACATCTGGATCAGTCCCATAGCGACATGGTTATCACTGATAATCGCCGGCAGTGGCCATCCCCACATCATATGTCCCATGGAAATGTACATCAGCGGAGTTAACAGAACGATAGATGCGATCAGCCGGACCTTCATCTTGTGCAGGGCTGCATGATTATCCAATTCATCTGCATCCGCTGCCTGCTTCTTCCCGACATTCTTCCGGTCTTCTCCTGTCATCAGACTGGCTCCATATCCTGCCTTTTCTACTGCTTCAATAACTGTCTTAGGATCAGCATGTCCTTCTACTGTCATCGAATTTGTAAGCAGGCTGACGGTACAACTGTCAATCCCTTTTACTTTCTTCACTGCCTTTTCTACGCTTGCGCTGCAGGCACTGCAGCTCATTCCTGTTACGTTATATTTATCCAATTCATTCACCCTCTTATCAAGCTTTTATCATGTGCTTCGCACATTCTATGCCTTCATTATATCTTAAACACATTTTTATTATGTTTCATATCCAAAGCAATCATACGAACATATTCTCATACGATCTTCCAGACAGAAAATTTCTATGTGTTTATTTCATTAATTTCTTAATGGTATCTACCAGATCATCCACCGTATCTTCTTTTCCTGCTTTGATATCCTCGATTACACAGGTTCGGATATGCTCTGCAAGAAGTTCCTTATTAAAGCTGTTCAATGCAGAATTGACAGCGGCAACCTGTACTAATATGTCCGTACAATATGCATCCTTTTCCAGCATTCCCTTGATTCCCCGGATCTGTCCCTCGATCCGGTTCAGCCGGTTCATCAGCTTCTTATATTCACCTTCTGTTCTCTGTTTTGTTTTATGACAATGGCAACATGGTTCTTCCATTCTTGTCCGCTCCCTTCTGTCTGTTTCCTGAATTTTTTTCATCCATCTGTATCTGTACATTTATTTTTTTATCCAATTTTAATGATCCCGGATACGATATTATATATACCCCATAGGGGTATTTTTGTCAATACCAAAACCAATAAAAACGCAGGGCAAATGATAAAAAATATCACTCGTCCTGCATCTTTATAGTCTGGCGTCGTATGACACCTTATTTTCCTGTAGGATTGTATTATTCTACAACATCATCCTCTAACAGACCTTCGTCGTCAATGATCCCTTCATCGGATCCATCCTCTATCTCATCTGATGAATCATCGGATCCGTCATCACTGCCATCTGATGAATCACCGGATCCGTCATCACTGCCATCTGAATCTATACTTTCCATATCACTGTCATCATATTCGTATCCATCGATCATATCACCCTGATCATCGTAATAATCACTGTATGAGATCGAACCGGCCTCCAGAACATCTTTCAGATTGTAGATTGTTCCATCGGTTGCATTTACCATAAGTGCCTGTACCGGATAGTCAAAATCATATGTTCCATCATTTTCGTCTGCCTGTGCAAATATCCATACAGGAACATAATTATATACATCATCCTGAGAATCATCCTTAATACAGTAATATGTCAATCTGACATCGTTAAATTCAATATCGCTGTAGGAAGTCTTATTATCTGTATAATACTGTGCAACATTCTTATCCAGTTCCTTTAAAAGCTCCTTCCAGCTCAAAAGATCTACATTTTTTTGATCCTCACCGGTTGAAACTAACAATGGATAACAGCTTGCGTTGATCACGCCATTGGAGTCGATCTGAATGGAGAACGTCTCTGTTGGAGCATCATACCAGGCATCATCCTCATCGCTTGAAAGAGTGTCAACCATAGACAGATCCGCACTGTATGGAGCAGTTCCATTGACAGAACGTCCAAAGTTTACGATATAGCCTTCATACTCTGTTGCAATCACATTATAAGAGCTGTCATAATACTCCCATAATAACGGAGATTTATCTGTAACGATCACATCATCAATTCCACATCCGGCAAGAAATTCCTGTGCCAGTGATACGGCTTCATCTTCAGAAAATGTACAAGTATTTACAATGCTGTCATCAATCCCCTCTTCTCCATACTTTGCGTCATAAGCATATACAAAGGATGCACCCTCATATGGTCTGTAATTGATCATGCCTTCGGATGGATAATAAGAAAGATCAAAGCTTGCATTTAACCCTTCTGTTCCCTCTGAAAATGAGAGCATGAACTGATTATCGCCAATCTGTCCGATATAATCCGATGCACTGTAATCACCGGCTCCTTCTCTCTCATCCGTTGCCGTTGCCATTTCATTTTCCAGATAGGATATGTATTCCTTACAATAATCCTCTGTATCTGTATCTCCAGCTTCCTTCGCATCGTCTAACATCGTCTGATATGAATCAATCTGAGTCTGCAGATCACTCTTGGTCTGGTGCTCAAAGTCATATACATAGATACCCTTTGACTTATCAAAGATTGCCTCACAGACCTTCTGCCTGTATGCATTATCAAAGGAATTCTTCTTATAAGACACAATAGACATACTGTCGGAATCTGGTGTTATGATATCATCATCTTTAATGGTAATCTCTTTGATACCGGAATCACCGACATCCAGCTTACCCTCATAAGACTCCGGAACACCGAGACGGGACGATAATTCGCCGCCTTCTCCTGCACTTCCTTCTTTCTGCGTTCCATCACCCATATCGTAATCAACCTTCTTATTACATCCTGAAAAAACAGTTGCTGCAGACAATGCTGTTGCCAGTAACACTGCCGACATTTTTGTTAATTTTCTCTTCTTCATGGTTTCCTCCTCGAAATTCCAAATCAGCTAAACAAAGTTATTATAATCGAACCAACGCACGATAGCAAGAAAAAGCAAGAAAGAAAATGTGAAAATATTGCGAACGGCCCTGAATGCATATGCATCCAGCGCCGTTTTCTGAACTGATATTTATTCTTTTGAAATAACAACCTTGCCATCCACTACCTGAATCTTTACCTTGTTTGTATCAATTCCGGCAGCCTCCAGAATATCATCACTGATCTGTACACGGTGTGCCTTATCCATAATGGAATATTCTTCATGGGAATCGGTTCCATTAAAGCTCTCGCTTTCCATGTCATTGATCCGTTTTCTGTAATCCTCTTTCATGATCTTTTCTGTACTGATCTTACCATCTGCGATCATAACCACACGTCCAACCTTATTTGCAAGACTGATATCATGCGTTACGATGATAACTGTAATACCCATTTCCTCATTCAGTTTCCGGAACAGATCCTGGATCATATCTGAGGTTTTGGAATCGACTGCACCGGTCGGCTCATCTGCCAGCAGGATTTTTGGATTGTTGGCAAGTGCGATCGCAATTGCAACTCTCTGCTGCTCACCACCGGACATCTGTGCCGGATAGGAATTTACCTTTTCCTTTAAACCAACCTTGCACAAAAGATCATAGGCTCTGGCTTCCCGGTCTTCCTTATTGTCTTTATCAAAATACATCGGCACCTGGACATTTTCCAGAGCTGTCATATACGGAAGCAGGTTTCTGGAATTCTTTTGCCATACAAAGCCAACGGTATGTTTCCGATATTCTACCAGTTCTTTGTCTGTCATTGCAAAAAGGTCTTTTCCATCTACATATAATTTTCCTGCTGTCGGACGTTCCAGTCCCCCGATCATATTCAGAAGCGTTGACTTACCACTACCTGATTTACCGATAACTGCCATCAGCTCACCCTTTTTGATCGTAAGCTCCAGCCCCTGAAGTGCCATTACTTCAACTTCATCTGTTTTATAGATCTTAACCAGACTGTCGCAGTCAATGATATTGCCGGTTTCTTCATATTCTTCCGCAGCCTGACTGTTTCTGTCTGTATCGTCCAAATCTTCTGATGTTTCTGTATCGTCATCTGCTATATCTGCTTCATCAACAGCGTTCCCAGCATCCACTGCAGTCTCCTGCACACCGATATCGTTCATGTCTGTATCTGCGATATCGGCGTCTTCCTGAACAGGATCCTGATCCATTGGTTCTTCCATCATCTGTGCAACATTTTCCTGCATATCAGTTTCTGGAATCGTATTTTTATCTTTTTTCTTAAAAAATCCACTATGCTTTGCCAATGATCTCACCATCCTCTATCTCAAATACTACGTCTCCGAGTTCCATCAGGTTTGGATCATGTGTCGTCATAACGATCGTGATTCCTTCTTTTGCCACCAGATCCTTGAACAGCTTCATAACATTCAGTCCGGATGCTGTATCCAAAGCTCCTGTCGGCTCATCTGCAAAGATTACCCTTGGCTTATGGGCAACCGCTCTTGCGATCGCTACCCTCTGCTGCTCACCACCGGACATCTGGTTCGGCATATGGAACATTCTGGAACTAAGTCCAACCATCTCCAGAACCTCGCGGATACGGGAATCCCGGTTTCCTTCATATTCCGCAAGTCTTAAACCAAAATCTACATTCTCATATGCATTCATGATCGGAATCAACGCTACCGACTGGAATACAAATCCGATATCGTACCGTCTGAGTTTTTCTCTTTCCGGTACAGCCATCTCCGACAGGTCGTGATCCTCTATGATCACCTGCCCCTCCGTTGCTTCATCCAGCGCACTTAAAATATTTAAAAGGGTTGTTTTACCGGAACCGGATCTTCCCTTCAGGATCGCAAGCTTTCCTTCCGGGATATCCAGATCTATTCCTTTAAGAGCATAAAATGGTTCGCCATTTCCAACTGTAAAACACCGCTTTATTCCTCTTGCAGTAATCATATTCATTGTTTAGTCCTCCCCCAGTTTTAATGCCTGTGTGATGTTCATCTTCTTTAAGATTGTCCGGAGAACAATGAAGCAGATAATAAACATTACCACAACTACGATCGTCAGTTTCAATATATCAAATGGGTTGACCGCTATGCTGATCGCTATGTTATGCGACTCCGGCAGATATACGATCGCTACCAGCTTTACAAACAACGCAGTAGCCGCCGCTCCAACTCCATATCCTGCCAGACTGGCAAGAACGGAACTGAACATCTGCTCGTTGATCAGCATCTTGTTAATCTCCTTCATGCTCATACCCATCGCACGGTAGATACCAAACAGAAGCTCCCGCTGCTTGATCGATGTGATCCAGTAGATGAGGAATCCTACTGTACAGAGGATAACTGCTACCAGGAAGCTCAGTGAGAATAACCCATTTGTGATCAGTACAAGCGGAGATTCCAGCATGTTCTGTACTTCCTGATCTACACTCTGATAACTCTTTAATGAAATACCCTGCTTTTCAACCGTATCCAGGACCTCCTGATAATCATGTCCATCTGCAAGCTGTCCCCATATCTGATATGGAGTAAGACCAAATGCACTGACAACATATGCGTAATTAGCAACAACCAGATAACGTTCCTTCTCAACAACCTTTCCACTTTTGTCCTTCTCATATGTGTACTGGTTAAATCCAGGCCATGCATCTACAATTGCGCAGATTGTTCCGGACGGTGATGCGATCTCAACCGGCTCCTTTGTCTTCATCGGGCTGTATCTTGCATATGTGATGCTGTCACCAACAGACAGATCATATTCCTTTGCCAGATTTGATGAAATGATAACACCATTGGAAACAGTTGCAATACTGTTCAGGTAATTATACCAGTGTTCATCATTCAAGCCTGACTTTAATTCGGCTGTCTCACCAAATTCCTTTGTATTAATTCCCATCAGAACAGAGTCCGGAAGTTCAGAACCTCCAACCTTGATCGTTGTATTGTCATCATAGATCACACGGGTCAGATGTTTGCATGAATTGGAAAGATTCTCTGTATACCGTTCAAAATCCGGTTCTTCATAGTACCAGTGACTCTTCTTATCTTTATCCAGATACGCACCCATCTTCCACTGTTCACTCAGAACGATATCTGTTCCAAGATTATATTCGATACGCTCCTGATTGTTCTCATTGATCGTTCTTGCCATATTGGAATTAAACATACCCATGGCGATCGTCATAACCAGAAATACAGAGATAAAGCCCTGCTTCTTCACTGTTCTGGTGATCTGAAGGAAGGAAGCATATACCGCAGGTGACCATCTCTTCTTACCAATGAAATAAATGAACTTGATCAGATATTTGATCAGTCGCAGGATCAGCAGCCCAACTGCAAATATAAACAGGGAGGAATTCAAAAAGATCAATGGATCCGGTTTGTTTCCAGCCAGAATGCTTAATGCAATATCACTCTTCTGTTTATTGTAGTTGTACAGCAGGTAAATGGAAACTGCCACCAGGATCACATCCAGAAATGCCTTCTCCCAGATTGGCTTTGTATTCACCTTTCCAAGTTTACTCTTCTGCTCTACTATCGAATTCTTCGCGTATTTCAATACCGGAAGTGTTATAAACAGGATTGCGATAACTGCAGCAATTAGACTGTATAATAACATTCCCCATGTCAGCTTATAAAAGTGTGTATCACCAAAACTGAATTTCAGGAAGGAGGTTGCACTTGCACATAATTTACACAACAGATATCCGACCGGAATACCAATAACGATCGCGATCAAAGAAAGGATCGCAGATTCTCCAAAATAGATGCCAAGAATCTGTTTCGTACTGGTACCACGACTCTTTAGCATCGCAATCTCACCGTCCTCCATTTCAAGAATCTGACTGGATACCATATAGATAAATGCCAGAAGCAATACCAGGATTGGAAGCTCCAGTACCCAGATAATGATCATGATCGATGTTGCATCGTCCTGATAATCAGCAAGTATGCTGCTGAAATTCTGAATAAAGTTACCATCTGCTTTTGAAAATGCACTCAGATAATAACGGATATCTGATGCATTTGTATGATCGATATATGCATAATCCAGCATATTATATGTTGCATAATATATTGTCAAAACACCATAGTTTGCAACGGTTGCATCAAAGGATGCCTGATCTGTAAATATCATCTTATCAAAATCTACCGGTGTCTCTTTCCAGTAAATATCAGTGGTATCCTTTGGTTCAAAGATTCCGACAACCGTAAATGTAACCGGCTTTCCATCCTTGTCTACCAATTTATCAATTGATACGGTTTCACCTACAACCAGATCATATGTATCCGCATTCTGCTGATTGATAATCACCGGATAAGTACCTTCAACCGGTTTCCCGGTATCAAGTCCCTCTCCAAACGTGATATTGATATGTTCGCTCATATCCTGCATATAGTTTACACTGAAAAATCTCCTGGAACCGAGCCCGGTCATTGCATAAGTACCTTCTATAAACAATCTGTTCTGTCTGCTTAATACCGGTACGTCAATGTAACTCATCCACTTCTTTTCATATGCATTGATACGGTCAAGTACGGATGCAGAATCCGGGAAATTGTCTGTTGAGCAGGAGCCCTGTCTTCCGACCACGGCTGAATATGTGTTGTTATCTTCTATCGCTGAATCAAACTTGGATGCCAGCGTCATATCCATTGCACCGTTTTTGAACATCGGATTACAGGATGCTACAGCAACCAGAAGCACAATACCAAGAAGAAGACAGGCATTCAGCCACTTTTTATTCAGTAATTTATTTCTTAAGAATTTAAACATTCCTCTTCTCCCTTCTATTCTTCTGAGCTGCTATCGGCTTTTTTCTTTGTATTGTCACCACTGCCGGAAGAACCGGATTCTTTCAGAATCACATCTCCTTCTGACAATCCGGTAAGTACACATGCATTTGACGACTTTGTATCTGTGCTTGTTGTTACATACTGTTTTACAATCTCATCCTTTGAAAGCTTCCACACATATTCATAGGATTTACCGGATGTCTTATCCGTCTCTGTATAAATAATATTCATTGGAACTGTTACTACATTTTCCAGTGACATTTTTGCAAAGCTTACAAAATATCCCTTTGGTGAATCATAGAAGCTCTTATCATCCACCTGTATATAATATCTGGTATCTTCGGATCCGGAGCTGCTTGTTATATATACCTGACCATCGATCGTTGTTACATAAGCCTTCTTGGAATCCGCTGTTGCTCCGATACATCTTCCGGTCAGCTTCTTGCTGTCATCCTTCTGATCAATTAAAGTAACCTCCTGATTGACCAGAAGTGTTGCATTGCTGTTATCACTTCCGGTATCGTCACTTCCGCTATTTCCGTTACGTCTGGAGCTTCCACCGTTATCTGTCAGGGATAAGGACATCATCTTGGATTCATTGCTTCCTATGCTGACAACCTTGTCACCCTCTTTGATCTGTTTTCCCTGACTGGCATATACACTCTGTACAACGCCGTCGCTTTCTGCATATACGCTGATATTACCTTTTCCATCATTATTTTTGTTCAGCTTATCACGCTTTGCGATCAATGGATTCACAGTCGTATTATAATTGATCTTTGCCAGCTCTTCATTGTATTTTGCAATCTCAATCTGGCAGGTAAGCTGCTCAACCATGTATAATGTATTGCCATTATTATCATCTGGATCCGGGATATCGTAATCACCGTCTTCTTCATCCCCGTCATCTGTTGTAGTATCCGTTGTATCATCTGCCGGATCAGCATCTCCCGGTGTTGCCACCTGCTGTTTCTTCCTGCCGGAACGGTAATCTTCAATCTCGGCTCTCAGATCCTTGATCTGCTCTTCATAGCCCGCTACTGTCGAATCATAATCACTCTTTGCATCTGATATCTGGGAGTTTAACTCCAGCAGCTCTGCGCTACCACCACCACTGTCAACAATATACAACAGATCGCCTTTTTTCACTTCCTGACCTTCCGCCAGATCAAGCTGTGTAAAATAGCCTTCTACAGGAGCTTTATAGGTTATCTGATTGGTATCTACCATCTTATAGGATTTGCTGGTTCCTGTTGTCTTAAAAGTTCCCAGCTTAATCTCATATGTTGTATAATCACTTGGGATCGTTGAATCAGAATCATAATAAACCAGATCTCCCTCTGAAAGACCGCTCTTTACTTCCGTGTAGTTATCATCCTGTGCACCGATCTTGATCTCACGCTTTTCCTTATCACTGCTGTCTGTCTTCACATATACAAAATACTTATCTCCTTCTTCGTATAAGGAATCATTTCCGACTACAAGAACATTTGCAGCAGTTGATGTACTGAAATACAACGGTGTCAGTGTTCCTGTCTTTAAAATCTTGCTGTTATCCACATCCTTCAGTTTAAAACGGACATATGGCAGCTTGGATGCACTCTGTGCTGCTGCGATCTCCTGATTGGAATATTTGTATTCTTCCAGCTCATACCGTTTGCCATCGATCATCGTGTACATGGTGTTAAAATTTGCATATCCATCTCTTGTGATCTGCTCACCGGTGATCTCAATATACGGTGTGTTGTAATCAGATATGATAACAACATTCTCACCACTGGAGATCGATCCGCCGCCTTCATCTGATGAATCTGTATCTGTCAGGCTCTTGGCATATGTAACATAGCCGTCCTGTTCTGCTACGAGCTTGTTATCGGTTTCCAGAGATTCCTTCTCGTCAATCTGCTGCTGGAGCTTCTTGACCTTATAATTGTACAACATGTTATCATACCGGTTATTCTCGGCATTGACTGCTTTTGTGCTCTGGTTTTCTTTCGCACCGGCAGAATCTCCAGCCTCATTACATGCTTTAATCTTATAATCCAGTTCCTTCTGTTTCTGTTCGTATATCTTTTCATTTACATTATGGGTCTGCTGCTCACTGGAAAGAGAGGCTTTCAGGTCTTCAATTCCTGAAGTCGTATCATCGCTGTCTGCCTCTGCAAGAACCGTGCCCTTTTTAACATAATCACCTACATTAACATAAACCTTTGAGAGTGTCGCTGAGGTTTTAAAGAAATAACAGTAATCCGTTGGTACAATCGCACCATTCTTGATAATCTTCTTACCAACATCGCTCTTTTCGACCGGACGGTACGCCTCATTCGTTGTAACCGGTTCTAACAGCTCCGGTGCTTTTTCTTCTTTTTTTCCACAGCCTGTTAAACCAAGCATCATTGCCACAGCGATTGCTGTCATTCTGACTGCATACGATTTTTTATTGATCATTATTCTCTTCTTTATCAATTTACCGTCACCTGCTCTCCAGCCTTCAATCCAGACTTAATAATCGTATATCCGTCTACCGTTTCACCAATTGTTACATCAACTGCTGTCCGGAAGCCATCATCATTGATCGTGAATACATAATAATTATCTTCTGACTTCTCATTGATCGCTTTTTCATCGACATAGATAACATTGCTGATCACCGGCTTATGGATCGTCATGGTCAGCACATCTTCTTCTGAAATTCCTGCCATACTGTCTACCGGCTCAAATAAGATTTTCTGCATCTGCTTACCGGTTGCCTTATCTTCATACTGACTGACATCAATAACCTTCATATCGTAGGATGCCACTTCATAATCTGCCTGATAGACATCCCCTTTTTTAAATTCATAATCATCATCTGTCGTTGCTGTATAATTAGAGGATCCGGATGCTACGGTCACCAGATTATCGGATGAACTTGCATATCCATATCCCAACCACTCATTGACATAGGTTACAGTTCCATCCTTTTCTGCAATCAGACAATACTCCTTCATCTTCTCGTTCTGTTCTTTAATATATGTATCTGCGATCTGGATATCCTCTTTCAGACTTGCAATATCATCAGAATAATCCTCTGATCCATCAATCTGCATCAGTTTCTGATAATGTTCGATCAGCAGTTCATTCTCTGCCTTCTGCTCTGTATATTCCTTGATCGTATCCTGAATATCATCTGCCTTAAACTGAACCATGATATCTCCGGCTTTAACCCGATCTCCCTTTGATACATTAACTTTTTCTACTTCGTAATCATCCTGTGAAACTTTATAATTTTTCGTTTCAAATTCATCCGGGGAAAGTTTTAAATTCAAGATTGGTGAAATATCTCCTGACTGAACGGTCACCGTATCATATCCCACCTTTGTATATGATTCAATATGAATAGAAGGTTTGCTGCTTTCTGCATTTTTGCTGCTGCATCCACCCAGAAGGGCAGCTACCATGCTGGCACATAATACACATGCCACACCCTTTTTGATTCGTTTCCGCATCGTTGCCTCCTTGCTTGCGCTGTTTTATTTTTATGTATATCTGAAAATACTATATTTTCCAAATTAAATCATTGTAATTTTACTCTCTCTGTCTGGCATAATCAAGCAATCCTTATTTTATTAAACAATCTTAAGGATTCCTGTATTATTTCTGTTACATATCATTTTCTGACAAATGTCCTGATCTTATGCCAGTATAAAATACAAATGTATCATATTTGCATCTTTTCGTTTTACATACAAACTTCGTTATAAGTTTATCATGTAAATGTGTCCATTTTATGATGAAAATCTCTATCATAATGCGTGCATTGGATTTTTTCAAAAAAAAGTAAAAAAACTTGTTGACATTTATATAGCACAGTGGTATTATCTTACTTGCGTCGGCGGTAAGCCGTACGAAATAAGACATGCGGGAGTGCTGGAATTGGCAGACAGGCTAGACTAAGGATCTAGTGCTGGAAACGGCGTGTGGGTTCAAGTCCCATCTCCCGCATCTTTATTTTTTAGAAAACCTTTGAGGTTTTCTTTTTTTATGCACAAAATCCCTGATACAAAGTATTTATATAATTATAATAAAACACTTACATGTATATATCTTTATGAAGCAGACCTTTTTACTCTGTATAACTTCGAACTAACCTCGGCGAGCCTCGCTAAGGTCTCAGTTACAAACATCGGTTCTTAACGATTCATCGCAAGATGAAGAGTTTAGTACCGCTACGTTTGAAATAGAACGAAAGTGTTCTGCGGAATAAATGGTATATACCTGTAAGTGTTTTGTTGTTAATATACTTGTATCAGGGATTTTACTTTCTCAGATTTTTATCATATTGGTAAGCTTCTTTTCTACGTCTTCTAACAGATGTGCCTTAAATGCACTGTAGTACTCATGTGTAAACTGTGTATAAAGGAATTTGTTCCACAGGTTACTGCAATATGTACTGTCAAAATCATAGTAAGAGTCTGTGTACATCATTCCGTTACTGTATCTGGTTACATCCAGATATGGCTCTTTTCCTGCGTAATTTAATCTCATTACAAGATTCTTCTGTTCGCTGCAGCATGCAAATGTCTCCAAGAACATCTTCATCTGCTCTCTTGTTACTCGTTCTACAAACATAATATGTCACCCTCCATGTCCCATAAATTAGCTCAATGTACAGTTCTATTATAGTATGAACAGGACAACTCTGTAAAGGCAATTATGTCAATGTCCGCCTTTTATTTATGATCTTTAAAATAACGGATCACTTGGCCGGGCAAACGTTCCGATAACGCAAAAACAGACCATAACCATCTTCTTCCGAAAATCATCATGATCTGTTTTTTCTGCTTATCTTAAATTAAGCAAGCTTTTCCTTTGCAACAGCAACAAGCTTAGCAAATCCTTCCGGATCACTGATAGCCATCTCTGAAAGCATCTTTCTGTTGATGTCTACACCTGCAAGCTTTAAGCCATGCATTAATTTGCTGTATGAAATATCATTCATTCTTGCAGCAGCATTAATACGAGCGATCCATAACTGTCTGAATTCTCTCTTTCTCTGCTTTCTGCCAGCATATGAACTTGTTAAAGCTCTCATAACTGACTGCTTTGCTACTCTATACTGCTTTGATCTAGCTCCTCTGTAACCCTTAGCCAGCTTAAGTGTTCTGTTATGTTTTTTCTTAGCGCCAACGCCGCCTTTTACTCTTGCCATTCTCTAGTTCCTCCTGATTTATTAGATATAAGGTAAAATCTTCTTCATTACCTTTTCATTTGTTGAATCCGTCATTGTTAACTTTCTAAGATTTCTCTTTCTCTTAGTTGTCTTCTTTGTTAAGATATGACTCTTGTAAGCCTTGCTTCTCTTAAGGCCGCCGTTAGCTGTTTTCTTGAAACGCTTAGCTGCTGCTCTTTTTGTCTTTAATTTAGCCATGTGTGTATTTCCTCCTTAATATATGTCATATTGTAAATTAACGTTTTTCAGTTAAAAACATTATCATACTTCTTCCTTCAAACTTGGCAGGCTTATCGATGACTGCGATGTCTGAAAGCTTCTCAGCAAATTCATCAAGAATGCCCTTTGTCTGTTCTACATGGGCAAGCTCTCTACCTCTGAATCGAAGTGTAACCTTTACTTTATCGCCATGTGTCAGGAACTTTCTTGCCTGATTTACTTTTGTATTCAAGTCGTTAGTATCAATGTTTGGAGATAAACGAACTTCCTTGATCTCCATTGTCTTCTGTTTCTTTCTGGCTTCTTTCTCCTTACGAGCAAGCTCATAACGGTACTTACCATAATCAATAATCTTGCATACAGGTGGTTTTGCCTGTGGAGCGATCTTAACCAGATCAAGCTCTGCTTCCTTTGCAAGCTTCAGTGCATCTCTGGAGGACATAATTCCGATCACCTGACCATCCTCGCCGATCACGCGCACTTCTCTGTCTCTAATCTGTTCGTTAATCATTAATTCGCTAATGACTTTTTACCTCCATTGCATAAAAAATAGTGGACAGCGCAAACCATCCACTATTATATATAAGTACATATTATAATCTACTTAGATATGAACCCAAGTCACTGTTCTTCGTGCTAAGGTGAGAGTGGATACTCTGCTTTCTTGTCTGTCTCTGCTAAACAGCTTCTATAGGTTAGCACACACGTGTGCAAATGTCAAGAATTTTTTTACTGCATCCAACAACTTTTTTCGTTATATTTAGCAACTTTTTAATGCTCGCTCTCTTCCGCTTCGATCGGGATAAATACCCGGTCATGAGAGATTGCAGCATCTGCATCCTCCGGTTTTGCAGAACGCTTACGGGCTTCTTCTGCGAAATACATCTGGGAATCCAGTTTTACCTTGCCGCGAAGATCCTGCTTCTCGTAACTGCCATCCGGCTGCATGATGTGAGCCTTTAAAGTATCGGCAAGCTGGATCTTTAAGATGTCCTTGATCCGTTTCTTCAGATCAGGATCTTCTACCGGAAAGGTAATCTCGACACGCTTGTCAAGGTTTCTCGGCATCCAGTCCGCACTACCCATATAGATATCTTCAAATCCATCATTATAGAAATAGAAGATTCTGGAATGTTCCAGGAAATTACCAACGATTGAACGAACCGATATGTTCTCGCTGAGTCCCGGCACACCTGCTTTGATACAGCAGATACCGCGGACGATCAGATCGATCTTAACACCGGCAGCCGATGCATCATATAAGGCTTCCATCACCTTCGGATCACAAAGAGAATTCATCTTAGCAATGATCCGTGCCTTCTTACCCTGTCTGGCATTTTCCGCTTCACGGTTAATAAGCATCAGAAATTTATCCTTTAACCAGATAGGTGCAACTGCCAGTTTGTTCCATTTTCCTGGCTCTGAATATCCGGACAGCATATTAAATACTGCCGTTGCATCTTCGCCGATCGGGTCTGAACAGGTCAGGAGTCCCATATCTGTATATAACTTTGCTGTCTGATCGTTATAGTTACCGGTACCAAGATGTACATAACGCTTGATACCATCTTCTTCTCTTCTGACAACCAGCGCGATCTTGGAATGAGTCTTAAGTCCGACCAGGCCATAGATAACATGGCAACCGGCTTTCTCAAGCTTTTTCGCCCATGCAATATTGTTTTCCTCATCGAATCTTGCCTTTAACTCAACCAGAACAGTTACCTGCTTGCCATTCTCCGCAGCCTGCTCTAACGCTGCTATGATCGGTGAATTGCCACTGACACGATATAAGGTCTGCTTGATCGCAAGTACATTTGGATCGACTGCCGCCTGACGGATAAATTCAATAACCGGCGTGAACTCATAATATGGATGGAACAACAGACGGTCATGCTTCTTGATCTTATCAAATATATTGCTGTAGTCACCATTTGAAAATGCCGGCTGTGGAACATATTTCTCATATTTCAGATGATCAAAGCCCGGCAGGTCATTTACTTTCATAAGGAAGGTAAGGTCAAGCGGTCCGTTTATCTTATATACAACACGATCAACCACATCCAGATGCTTCTTTAATTCTTTTAACAGCTTCTTATCCATCGTATCTTCTACTTCCAGACGGATAACCTCACCCCACTGGCGCTGCTTTAACTGCTTCTCGATCTCCTTTAACAGATCGGCTGTCTCTTCCTCATCAATTGAGAAATCCGCATTACGCATAATACGATATGGATGTGCACATACGATATCATAGCTTAAGAACAGCTTATCCAGATTCTTCTCGATTACTTCTTCAAGCAGGATGATTTCTGTCATGCCCTGTCGCTCGGATGGTAGAATGATCACTCTTGGAAGTACAGATGGAACCTGAACGGTCGCGATATCTGTAACATCTTTCTTCTTATCATAGATCAGCGCACCGATATTTAAAGATTTATTTCTTACAAGAGGAAACGGCCTGGACGAATCCACTGCCATCGGTGTTAATACCGGATAGATATCCCGTTCGAATAATTTATCTACATATCTGGACTGTTCCGGTGTCAGATCTTCATAATGTCTGACAATCTTCAGTCCATTTGCCTCTAATAACGGAACCAGTGAACGATTATAGGTCTGATACTGATTCTTCATGAATTCCTTCGTTGCAGGGATCAGCTCATCAAGCTGTTCTTCCGGTGTCATTCCTGCGATATCCTTCTTCGTATATCCCGCATTCTTCATATCCTTTAAGGATGCGATACGCACCATAAAAAACTCATCCAGATTGGATGCTGTGATGCTTAGGAACTTGATCCGTTCAAATATCGGAATATTCTTATCCTTCGCTTCACTCAGGCATCTTTTATCAAATTCCAACCAGGACAGTTCCCGGTTGTAAAATAAATTCTTATCACTCATTTATATACCCCTCCTTTGTTTCAATACTACTTTTACACCATAGACCTTTTCAAATAAGATATTATTCGTTTTAAACATGCCTGCTTCAAGTGTAATATCCTCCAGCGTATCTGTATAGATCACCAGTGTATTGTCATGTAATGAAATCCTAAGATTTGTAATCTTCTGTTTATAGCTCTTATCAAGCACATCAGCCAGTCGAAGGATAGCGGTAAGCTTGGCCACTTTCATATAATCTGCCGATCCGATCCGCCCGGATGCCCTTAATTCCGACGGAAGGTAAAATCCATTATAATAAACCGCATTTGCGATCTCCTCTCTCTCTTTATGAGAAAGTCCAAGAATCTCTGTCGCCATCACGATATGATAAGAGATCAGGGATACATCCTTCATATTTACAAATTTACCACAATTATGCAGGATCGCCGCGATCTGTAACTGCAACCGTTCCCGTTTACCAAGTCCGTGTAATTTCCGTATGCTGTCAAATATTGCAAGTGCATTATCCGATACATTCTGGACATGCGCACGATTTACTTTATATTTCTTTGCAATTGTATTCACAGATGCAAGAATATCCTGATCAAAATTCTTGTCCATCAGGAAGGTTCCCTGCTTATCCATATAGTCGGCAATAATGCCATCACAGAAGATCACATTCGGAGTCAGGATCTCCTCTGCCCTGGAATTATCCAGAAATGACTGATAAATAATCGCCATCGGAAGCATCAGGGTGGCACGCTCATATGGAATACCATATCGTTCCGCCAGATCTTCCGGTTTTATGTCAACTACCCGTTTATAGAGAATGCGGAATTGTTCTCTCGATATACTGTTTGCAATCGAAAGCTCCGGACCAACTTTTTTCAGGTTGTTGATACCATCACCGATTGCAATAATACTCTTAATATCTTTATCATTTAAAAACAGATTTCTGAATTCTATGATCGCATTTGATGCGTACTCTTCCATCAGTGTTTCAAGATCTACCGTATCGGAACCGAACCGGGTCAGATAATCACGGATTCGGACTGCACCGATTGGAAGATTCTGTGTCTGCACCAGATTTCTTCTGTCAAAGATTGAGATCTGTAAGCTTCCGGCTCCGATATCAAGCAATGCATTATTCTTATGGGTTGCCACATCCACATCCATCCCGGTTGCCACAAATGCTTTATAATTCATAAAACGTTGTTCTGAATTACTGAGTATCTGCACATCAAAATCCGTACACATCTTAATTCTCTCAATGATCATAGAAGCATTCTCTGCTTCTCTGACCGCACTGGATGCATATGCCCTGTAATCAGATACATCATATTCCTTCATCTTTCTCCGGAATTTAATCAACGTGTCACACAGCTTATTCAAATTATTTTCTTCAATATATCCTTTATTATAAGTATCACTTCCAAGCTCAATGATCGTTTTTACGGTATCAAGCTCCCTAGCACCCTTTCTTGGTGTGATCTCGCAGATCTTCATTGATATCTCATTAGAACCTACATTGATCGCGGCAAATGTCTTTCCTGCCATACTTTCATACACCTCACTTCTTTTTTACACCCCTAATATGTACCGATCAGACGAAAATCCATCGCATCTTCACAGATTCCCTGTAATGCATGTCTTGTTCTTGAATCTAACAGACTGCCCTCCATTGTAACAAAAAAGGCATATTCCCATTTTCTACCGGTAAGCGGTCTCGATTCGATGCTTGTCATATTAATTCCGTTCAGATTTATATGGCTCAATATATTGTAAAGTGTACCACTTTCATCCGGTAAGGAAAAGCGGATACTTATATTTTCAGCCTTTTCCACAAAGATTTTCTGTTTTGACAGGATTATAAAACGTGTCGTATTGTTGTCATTGTTCACAATGTCTTTTGCAAGGATCTGAAGTCCATAAAGCTCTGCTGCAAGCTCGCTTGCAATCGCTGCCTGTGTCTTATCTCCTTCTTCAATGACCTTGACCGCCGCTACTGCCGTATTTGCAACACTGCACTGCTTCCACGGCTTCCGGCTCAGATAATTCGTGCACTGAAGCAAACCCTGTGTGTGTGAATATACGGTTTTGATCCGTGAAAGGTCACTGCCCGGCACACCCATTAATGCATGTGCTACATGAACCTCTTCTTCGCCGACGATGGTCACATCATTATTTCCCACCATGTCATAGATTCCATTTACAAATCCGGCTGAAGAATTCTCGATTGGAAGTACACCATAGTCTGCCTTGCCGTTCTTCACCATCTCGATCACATCTCCGAAATCCGGTACATTGATATTCTGGATCTTCTTTCCAAAGAACCTGAACATTGCCTGTTGGCTGTATGCTCCCGGAACCCCCTGATAACAGACAACAGTATCCTTATCTACTTCTAATTTCTTCACACAGGTAAAATCCTTCATTCCATCACAAACAACCTGAGAGCTGTCATTCGTCAGCTTCTTATTCTCATCTGCCATACCTGCCAGAATCTTATCTCTTGTCTTTACAAGAGAAGCAATCTGTGCTTCTACTGTCCGTAAATCTTCCATATTATATTTATCCATTGTTTTATCTGCTCCAAATACAAGACATTCCGCCTGCAGTCTTTCTATAATATTAATGTTGTCTTTAAAACTTTGCCAATACGATCAAATGCGCATGCTCATTTTCCCCGGTTTATTCTTCGTTCCGTTCCAGCTCGTCAAGAAGCTCCCGGATCGTCCTGCCATTGACCGGATGTCTCTTATAGCCTGCTATATTGGATAACGGCTCTAATACAAATTCCCGCTTGCACATCTCTATATGTGGGATATGGAGATTCTCCTCATCACAGATCAGATCATCATATAAAAGGATATCGATATCCAGAGTTCTTGGTCCCCAGTGGATAAGGCGTTCCCTGCCGGCGTCCTTCTCAATCGCATTGATCAGATGTAACAGTTCATCCGGCGAATGAAGTGTCTCTACCTCGATACAGCCATTTAAAAAATCATCCTGTTCCACGCCACCATACGGCTCTGTCTCGATGAAATCTGAAACCTTAGTCACCTTAGTATATTCATCTTTATTTAATTCATCAATCGCAAAATCAAGATAGGATTCCCGGTCGCCCATATTCGAACCAAGTCCCAGATAAGCAATGTGTCTCTTTCTTCGTATCTTTACTGACACTGTCTGAAGCGGCATTAATACCGGTGCCCATGGTTTCTCAACCTCTACTTCAACCTCTGACATCGTCGGATATGACAGAAGGATATTCGCCGCTACCTCTTCCGCAACTGCTTCGATCAGCTTATAAGTATGCTCTTTCATCGTCTTTTCAACCAGATTACAGATGGCTCCATAATCAATAGACAGCTTCAGATCATCCCGGATCCCTGCCGCCCTTGTCGATGTATACATATCAATATTAATTACAAATTTCTGTCCAAGCACATTTTCTTCTTTAAAAACTCCGTGATTGGCAAATATTTCCAGTCCTTTTATGCTGATTCTATCCATACGACACCTCCTGTCTGTTCTCCCTTTTACCAGATCAAACCTCATCTTTTTTATTTATGATTCAATGAAATTTTCTTCTGTTCATTGAATCATTAAGTACTGCTTCATTTTCTCTTATTGACTGTATTAACTATGCATGATCGCCCATGCCATCTGAAGTGCACGCGCATTTCCTTTTACATTATGCACACGGAAGAACTGACAGCCCTTCATAAGCCCCATGACCGATGTCGCGATCGTACCTTCTTCCCTCTCTGTAACAGGAAGATCGAGAGTCAGACCGATCATAGATTTTCTGGAAGTACCCAGCAGTATCGGAAAATCCCATTTGTGCAAAAGCTCCAGATGATTCATTAAAGCGAGATTCTGTTCTAAGTTCTTTGCAAATCCGATTCCCGGATCTACCATGATCTTCTCCTTCTTCACACCTGCATTAAGTGCCATCTGAACGGATTCGTCCAGATCTTTAACAACGTCGTTTAAATAATCGGTATAATCCATTACCCTTCTGTTATGCATCAGACAACATGCCACATCATGTGCAGCAACGATATCTGCCATCCTTCCATCCCATTTGAAGCCCCAGATATCATTGATCAGATCTGCACCTGCCCGGATTCCGGCTTCCGCCACGCCAGCCTTATAGGTATCCAGTGAAATTACGGTATCAAATCGTTCCCTGATTGCCTCGATCACAGGAACAACACGACCAATCTCCTCCTCATCTGAAATTAATGTATAACCGGGTCTGGTCGATTCTCCGCCTACATCTATAATATCTGCGCCATCATTTATCATCTGCTCTGTGGCATACAATGCATCATCGAACTTATTATGTGTTCCTCCATCGGAAAATGAATCCGGTGTCACATTCAAGATTCCCATTACATACGGTTTTTCATTCAGTTTAAATTCTTTGTTCCCTATAATCATCAGTAGACCACTCCTTTGTTCTTTTCGTCTTTCTTCCAGTAACACTCGTCATAGACCTCACAGTCAAAACAGCGTCTGGAAAGCTTGTCTGCCCTGTATATTACATAGGAAAGCCCCTCTGCTTCCTTCCCTGTCGTATTATGTTTGCTGATTGCTTCTAAGATCAGCTCTGTTTCCTTACCGGAAAATCCGGTTGCCAGCAAAATACTCCGGCTGTTACGAACACTTGCCAGATGATGTTCTTCGCTGGTCTGATAGCTGACCGCCCGTCCGATATCATGTAATAATGCTGCCGCATAGATAAGCTCCGGTTCCAGTCCTAACTTCTCCTCCAGATTCATCAACATTCCGATCCTTGCTACATCCAGACAATGATCGATCCCGTGACAGCAGAATCTTCGTTCTTTTTCGGATGTTCGGATCTGCTCCATCCAGTCTTTATATTCTTCATTCGCTAATATTGCATTGACTCTGTCCATCGTCATTTCTTCTTTGTAGCCCTCTCCTGTTTTATCGTACTACTTATCCGTGATATCAGCGGTCCTATAAAAGATAATGAACCAAATACCACGATCACCGGCTCCGTCAATTCTTGTGCCAATGTTTCCGCCTGTCTCTGCGCAGTAAACACATCCTCTGCCGTATCCACTGGCTTTCCGTATGAACGATAGCAGTCTGCCAGAATCTCCTTATCAAGCGCCCGTGGATTATCCGGCGTTACCGTTATGATAAAGCTTGCAAACGGTGCCATGATATCCACCATTTTCTCATACTCTTTATCTGCAAGAACACCACAGATATAGATCAACGGCCGCCCTGTAAAATATGCCCGGATATTCTCTCTGAGGCTTCTCCATCCGCCTTCATTATGCGCTCCATCGATATAAGTCAAAGGCACATCCTTAATCTTCTGGAATCTGCCCTCCCACACCGTCTCTTTTAATCCGTTCTTTATATTCACATTTTTTAAATCATACTGATTTTTTAAACAATTACAGACCTCAATTGCGGTTATACTGTTATAGATCTGATAGATTCCGGGAATCCCCAGCTCATACTCCTGTCCTTTATAACGAAACCTGCTTCCATGCAGATTTTCTGCTATGACCTGCAGTTGGTCGGTATCTGCCATGATCGGTTCTATCTGCATTTTATCACATTTATCCAGCCATATCTGTCTTATCTCATCCTGCATCGGATATGCCACACTCGGAACCTGTTCCCGCAGGATCCCCAGCTTCTGTTCCAGAATCTCCTGCAATGTATCACCAAGAAACTGCATATGATCTCTGCTGATACTTGCAAGCACGGTACAAAGTGGCTGTTTTACCACATTTGTCGCATCGTTCTTGCCCCCCATTCCGGTTTCCAGTAACACGATATCGACCTTTTTCTGCACAAAATACAGAAATGCTACTGCTGTCTCGATCTCAAAAGCGGTCGGAACCGGAAGCCCATCCGCCTCCATCTCCTCACAGACTCGGATCACGTTTTCCATGATCTGTGCAAATTCCGTTTCTTTCATATAATGTCCATTTATCTGAAATCGTTCCAGATATGTAAAGATCGTTGGGGATATATAGCGTCCGACAACATACCCTGCATCCTCCAGAATATGCCCGACAAATGCGAATATAGAACCTTTTCCGTTTGTTCCGGCTATATGAACGACAGGAACCCGATCCTGTGGATTCCCCAGTCTTAAAAGTAGTTCTTTCACTGTCTCCGTTCCGTAGACACTGCCTCTTTTTCCCGCTTCTTTCATATATAGATATGCTTCTTCGTATGTCATTCTTTAGCCTCTTTACTTGATTATGTATAGATAAAATATAATGAACTATTTCTAATGTGTTCTATGTTGGATATGCGGTGTATCATCATCAATCGGAAGGATCTCATATCCATGTTCCTCTAATTGTTCAATCAGTGACGGCAGAGATTCCACTGTTTCATGACAGCAATCCAGATCATGCATCAATATGATCGTGTCATCATAATTTAATGCATCCTTCAATATATTCTTTACAAGCTGATCCGGTGTCTGTCCGGCCATCACCGCATCATTATTCAATGCATTCCAGTCAAAATACGTCAATCCTGCCGAGTCCAGATAGTCGATCAGGTCATTCACCGGTACCTGCGTAACACGGTTTGAACTTCCACCCGGGAACCTGTAATACCGGCAATCCACTCCTGTAACATCATACAATAATTTTCTTAATTCCTCAACATCATTCACGAAATTGTCATAGCTTGCATAGATCGTACTATATTCATGGGAATATGAATGGATCGCCAGTGTATGCCCTTCCTCCACGATCCGTTTGTACATGGGATAGTATCGTTCATTTCTTCCTATTACAAAGAACGTAGCTTTAACATTATGCTCTTTTAAAATATCAAGGATCTCTCCGGTCTGATCGGATGGGCCGTCGTCAAAGGTCAGATATGCCCGTTTTCGTGTCACTGCTTTTGATGACATGGCAGCCACGCTGTCTGAATCCGGAAATTTATCTTTTTGATCGATAATGAATTTTCCTGTAAACAATAAAAATACGATCAGTGCAGCAACCAGAATTATATTTTGCCAGTAAGCTGCAAAAAATCGGTCACACTCTTTTAACGCTTCATTGTCTTTTATGTGGGATAAAATCGTTTTTATTTTTTTCCTCATTTTTATAAGATTTTCCGTTTTTTATACATCTATACTCCTGATCTGATATTTTTATTCGAATAAAAAACAGGAAATGTCAGATACTATTTTTATCAAATGGAAAAGGAGAATAAAAAAATGAAAAAATCATTTCTTTTATGTGCATGTCTGGTTGTCATGGCATTTACCCTGACCGCATGCGGCGAGAAAAATAACCCTGAAACAACCGGTACAACAACCGGGAGCAGTACAGAGGACAGCAGTTCCACAGAAAACGGGAATAATTCAAACGGTACAGGTTCTGTAGGTAAGGATCTCGGTAACATGATCGACGATGCCGGAGATGTTGTAGATGATGCAGCAAAGGATGTATCCGATGCTCTGACCGGAAACTATGATACTTATGACCATGCTTATAAGTATTTTATGGATCAGATTCCCGGCGACTCCAAGAACTATGAAGTTCGCAATAACGACAAGGATCTTACTGATTATAACTCCGGCAGCATGGGGTACCACTTTGAGCTTCATGACACCAGAAAATCTGACAACTCTAAGGTTGGTGACTTCTATGTAGATTCTACCTCCGGCAAGGTCTACAAGGCAGCCTCCGGCTCCGGCGTGTCCGAATTTGACTTCTCGACCTTGAAGTAGAGCCCTTTTTGTAAAAAGGACGATAACCATATTCAGACAAACAGAACTGGTCGATGGTTATACTATTATGTAGCAAGCCTATCCGAATGTCGGTCCTTGATGAGCTGTATAAACAGCGAATCTAGTACCGCTACATGAGGATAGAGTGCAAACGTCTTGCGTAATAATAGGTATAACCATCGACCAGTTCGTCCGTTTTAAGATTTATCGTCCTCTTTTTTGACAATTTCATGGGTGATGGGATTTACGACTACGCCCATCTCCTCTGCCATTTTGAGATAGACATCCATCTCATGGTCTTTTCTCTGCTGTTCGCGTTTACGGATAGCTTTTGACCGGATGATCTCCACGATACCGAATACAATCATACAGCATCCAAAAAAGATCATCACTGGACTTAAGGTTCCTACACAGCCTTTTACCAGACAGATTGTTCCGATCCCGATCATGACGATTCCCATTACCAGATTAAACATTTAACTTTCCTTTCCTGTATAAAATGCATCTTTTCCTGCTTTTTCCATCATTTTGTCATACTGATCGTACATTCTCTGCACGCTGTTTTCGAGTAAATAATAATGCCGGATATATGGAATCAGTAAGACAAACAGTGCTGCCGCTAACAGTAAGATCTGTATTTTTTCCGTCACCACAAAGGTCACACAGCAGCCTACCGTAAGGATCGCAAATAAGATTGTTACAAGAAGATGGATCAGACGCTCATGCATGAAAAATTCAATCTGCACCAGATGTCTCCTCATCTCCTCATCAAAATCAACATCATCCCTTACAAGCAGCTTATCTACATATGCCAGATATTCTTTGATTCGTTTTGCCATATTCGATCACCTAACCCATGTTTGCCTTATTCAGGAAATGATTCCATCCGGCAATTACCTTATCATAATAAAAGCTTACTATATAAGAATCTTCGTCAACATCAACGATCATCTGATAACACTTCTTATCTGCTTCCGGCTTACCACCATAGAAGATATAGTTCTCTTTGAACTTTCCAAATATCTTTTCATACTCATCTTCCGCAAGTTTCTGATCCGGAACTTCTTCTACCAGATTATCATTTGCATCATAATACTTATGACCTTCCAACAATACCGCTTCAATGACCGGATTCTTAAACCGTATCTCCATCTGATCGGCATATTTGTCTGTATAGTATTCGTTCTGAGAATTGTTATCCTTTACAACCGCACCTTCTACATAGAGTTCCAGCCATCTTGCCCGAAGCCCTTTAAGGGAAACTTCTGCATCTCCGACACTCCCTGCCGCGTCGTCTGCTTTCACTTTTTCAACACTCTCTGCTGCTTCGCCATCTGTTTCCACTTCTCCAGCTCCGACAAGCTTCATTTCTTTGATCTGTGCATCCCGTAACTGAATGGTTTCTATCTCATTTGTACTCTTAAATTTCATATTTTATACACCGTCCTGAACAATTTATAACTCCTATAACTATAAACTGTTTTTCATGGCTTGTAAATGGAATTTAAGACAGAAAAATAAGAGGAACCCTTCTTACAGGCTCCTCCTGTTTGTCTAATTCAGCGCATCATAGCCGCTTTCCTTCGTACGAATCTTCATGGCGGTGCGGATCTCATAACTGAAGATCTTGCCGTCTCCGACTTCTCCGGTGTATGCTGCCTTCTGGATTGCATCGATCGTCTTCTTCTCCCATTCTTCCGAAGAAACTACGATCTCAAATTTGATCTTCGGCTGCATAACGACATCAACCTCTGTACCACGTACCAGCTTCTTATATCCTCGCTGTGCACCGCATCCCATTACCTGAGATACTGTAATACCATTTACATCAATCGCATTCAGTGCTTCTTTTACATCTTCAAATACTTCTTCTCGCACGATTGCTTCTATCTTGATCATCATATTCTCATACTCCTTTCCGCAACTTCTATGAATCCAATCCGTTAAATGTCGGATATGCACTTTCTCCCTGTTCTGCAAGATCCAGACCGATCTTTTCTTCCTTATCTGATACACGAAGCGGCGTGATCAGTCTTACAAGTCCAAGACAGATAAACGTTCCGACCGCTGCAACTGCTATCGTCACAACGATACCGATCAACTGTGCAACAAAGAGGTGATAGTCTCCGAAGAACAGTCCATCCCATCTGGCAACACTGTTGATCGAACTCTTACCAAATAATCCGGTCGCGATACCACCCCAGACACCACCAATACCATGACATCCAAAAGCATCGAGTGCATCATCTATTTTCAATTTCTTCTTTAATAAAGTAATCATACCACAACAAATCGGACTTACAAGTGCACCGATAATAAATGCAGACCAGATTGGAACAAAGCCTGCTCCCGGTGTGATTGCAACCAGCCCGACAACAAGACCGGTCGAAGCACCAACCAAGGTTGGCTTTCCGTCTTTTATCACATCGATCAGCATCCATGACATCATGGCGCTTGCACTTGCGATTGCTGAGGTTAAGAATGCATGAGCTGCAAGACCATTTGCTCCGAGGGCACTTCCTGCATTGAAGCCGAACCATCCGAACCAAAGGATAAATGCACCAAGAGCAACGAATGGAATGTTATGAACACGATAAGCAGTATTCTCATAACCTTTTCGTCTGCCAAGGATGATCGCAAATATCAATGCACTTACACCGGAGCTGATATGTACGACATTTCCACCCGCAAAATCAACCGAACCGATCTCTGCAAGGAAACCGCCCTGTCCCCATACCATGTGTGCCATAGGATAGTAAACCAGAATCGACCAGAACATGATAAAGAAGAATAAAGCCTTAAACTTTACACGTCCGACTAATGATCCTGTGATCAGTGCCGGCGTAATCATTGCAAACATCATCTGGAATGCAATATATACAAAATGCGGAATATTGTCTGCATACGGTCCGGCCTCATTCATGGATATGCCATTTAACGCAAACCATCTGAGATCACCAATGATTCCTCCGTGATTTCCCCCAAAAGAAAGGGAGTAACCAAATAATATCCACATCACAACCGAAAGTCCCATAATAAAAGTACATGCCATCATCGTATTAACGACATTTTTCCTTCGCACCATTCCACCATAAAAGAAAGCAAGTCCCGGTGTCATAAAAAATACCAATGCTGTACAGATCAGCATAAAACCAGTATCACCAGTATTCATAACTATTTCCTCCATTTTTTTCTGAAATTCTTTTTGAAATCTCCGGCAGGTGCGCATCCCCCGACAGGTTTCGCTTCACTTTTTTACAAAATTCCATGGTACTTTTTTTGTAAAACAGAAAAGACGCCAATCGAACGTATCTCGTTCAACTGACGTCTTTGTCTGAAGACATACTAGCAGACCTGATTTATTTTTTCAAGTATTTTTTACAAATTCTTTACCATTCTTTAGCCAGGACATAATTTTACCTGTTTTTCTAAAGCAGATCGTATTTGTTTGACTTTTTTCTCATATTACGCTATGATTTTTTAGTTATGTATTCTATTACGAAATTTAACGATTTTGTCCATGTTATGCATACGCAATAAAAAATTGGAGGATATTTAAATGTTTATGACAACTAACTTTTTCATCATGCTTGCAATCGTTGTCTACCTGGCGATCATGCTTGTGATCGGCTTTGTTTACAGCAAGCGTAACAACAGTACAGAAGATTTCTATCTTGGCGGCCGTAAGATGGGACCTCTCGTAACAGCCATGAGTGCTGAAGCAAGTGATATGTCAAGCTGGCTCCTGATGGGACTTCCGGGCGTTGCATATCTGTCCGGTATCTGCGATGCCGCATGGACTGCCATCGGTCTTGCCGTTGGTACATGGTTGAACTGGTTCTTCGTGTCCAGAAAACTCAGACGTTATTCAAATAATATCGGCGCGATCACTGTGCCTGATTTCTTTGCAAAACGATTCCATGATAAGAATAATGTTATCACAGCACTTTCCGCTCTTGTTATCATTATCTTCTTCATCCCTTACACAGCATCCGGTTTTGCTGCCTGTGGTAAGCTGTTCAACAGCTTATTCGGTATCAATTATCAGGTTGCCATGATGTTGTCCGCCCTGTTGATTGTTGGTTACACAATCACCGGTGGGTTCAATGCCGTATGTGTTACAGACCTTGTTCAGAGTATCGTTATGACCGGTGCACTTGCGATCGTTCTGATCTATGGAATCTCAAGAGCAGGTGGTTGGACAGCCGTTATGGACAATGCAGCCGCCCTTCCGGGTTATCTGTCTCTGACATCTACCTTTGATGTTGCCTCCGGTTCTGAAGTCAAATATAACTTTTTGACAATTTTCTCAACCGCAGCATGGGGACTCGGTTACTTTGGTATGCCTCATATCCTTGTCCGTTTCATGGCAATCGAGGATGAGAAAAAACTGGTACTTTCCCGCCGTATTGCCTCTGTATGGGTCGTGATCGCTATGACCGCAGGTGTTCTGATCGGTATTGTCGGTCTTGGTATGACCAAAGCAGGCACACTTGAAACTCTGACCGGTTCAAACAGTGAAACTATTATCGTTCGTATCGCAGGTATCATCAGCCAGCATAATGCATTAACTGCTCTTATCGCAGGTATCATCCTTGCCGGTATCCTTGCCGCTACGATGTCTACCGCAGACAGTCAGATGCTTGCTGCTGCATCCGGTGTTTCACAGAATATAGTACATGATTTCTTAAAGATCAAGATTTCCGAGAAGACAAATCTTCTGATCGCACGTTTAACAATTGTTGGTATTGCGATCGTAAGTATCTTCCTTGCAAGAAATCCTGACTCCAGTGTATTCAAGATCGTTTCCTTCGCATGGGCAGGCTTCGGCGGTGCATTTGGTGCTGTTGTGCTTTGTTCTTTATTCTGGAAACGTTGTAATCTTGCAGGTGCGATCGCCGGTATCATATCCGGTGGTGCTACTGTATTTATCTGGAAGTATCTGATTCGTCCACTTGGAGGAATTCTTGATATCTACGAACTGCTTCCTGCATTTATCGTATCCCTGATCTTCATCATTGTGGTCAGCCTGCTTACAAAAGCTCCTGATGAAGAAATCGTCCGGGAGTTTGAAGCAGCCGGCAAGAAGGCGTAGGAATCCCTACGAAAAAGGAAACCGATATACATTTTATTACGCAAGTCGTTTGCACTCTATTTCAACGCAACGGTGCTAAGTTCCTCGCCTATAAGGCGACTCACTAAGTACCGGCGTTGAAAAAGGCTTGCTTTATAATAGTATATCGGTTTCCTTTTTCTTATGTATATTTTGAAATAACTTACATTTCCAAAATTACGGCTCTGTTATAGGTTCACTATTATGAAGCAAGCCTGCCCGAATGTCGGTACTTAGTGAACTGCTGTAAGCAGTGAGCTTAGAACCGCTACATGATGGTAGAGCGAGAGCGTCTTGCGCAATAATATGTGAACTATAACAGAGCCGTAATTGGATAAAAAATAAAGTTGATTTTATCTGCTTTTGTTATATAATCAGTGAGAAATAACTATTTTCGACAGGATGATTTTTATATGGCTGATTATATTACAACTTATACCGGAGATCATTTTGATCCAACTCTGCCGGAGGCAGAACATCTTCATATCGAGGACATCGCACACGCATTATCACTAATTTGTCGTGGAAACGGTCATGTAAAGACCTTCTTTTCCGTTGGCAGTCATTGTATCAACTGTGCAAAGGAAGCGGCTGCCCGTGGGTATTCCAACCGACTGGTGCTCGCCTGCCTGCTTCACGATGCAAGTGAAGCCTACCTGTCAGATGTTCCAAGACCTTTTAAAAAGCATCTTCCCGCATACAAGAAACTGGAACAGAATCTGTTAGATGTGATCTATACCAAATATCTGGGGTCTCCTCTGACAGAGGAAGAAGCACACAGGATCAAATGCATCGACGACGACATGCTCTATTTCGATCTTCTCACATTGTTAAATGAGCCATCGGACAGACCGGAGCCTGAGCTTCACATCAACCTTTCTTATGAGGTTCGTTCGTTTGAGGATGTCGAACAGGAATATCTGCATTTGTTTCATATGCTGTATAAATAGTATTTATTTTTCCTCTTTCGGCAAAATGATATTTAAAAGAATAGCTACCATTGCTGCCGGTACAATTCCCGATCCACCAAATACCAACTGTACCACCTCCGGTGTATGTACCAGAATTCCGGGATTAGCTCCCATTCCATATCCAACACCCAGTGCTACTGATACAATGGAAAGATTTCTGGCATTCAACGGATTCTTTGTGATCAACTGAATACCACTGATTACAATTGACGAAAACATCATGACTGCCGCGCCACCAAGTACAGACTGTGGCATGATTGATACCAACGCAGCAAGCTTTGGACATAAGCCGCAAAGGACAAGGAAAATGGCTCCGGTTGCAAGAGCGAACCGGTTTACAACCTTTGTCATGGCTACCAATCCAACGTTCTGACTGAATGATGTATTTGGCAGGACACCAAATATCGCTGCAAATGAAGAACCCAGTCCGTCACACATAACACCGCCTGCAAGTTCTTTATCTGTTGCTTCTCTGTCCAATCCGCCTTCCATAACACCTGAAATATCTCCAACCGTCTCAACTGCAGTTACAATGAACATAATAAGAACCGGAAGAATCGCCCGCAGATCGAAAACAGGTTTTACAGGCAAAAGCTTCGGAACCGCAAACCAGGAGGCTTCCGCAACTTTATCCCAGTTCAACACCCATGCCTTTGTATATTCTACACCATCTGCCGTCACTCCGGTTTTCGGCAAAACAAAGCCCATGATCATTGCTGCAATGTATCCGAAAATAATGCCAAATAAAATAGATGACGAACTCAAAAAGCCTTTTGTCGCATGTTTGAAAAACAAGATTACAATAAGCACAAACAACGCAAGTAACAGATTCTCAATGGAGCCAAAATCTTCTGCTTTATTTCCTCCACCAAAAGAATTGATACCTACCGAAATCAGGCTTAATCCGATCGACATTACCACGGTACCGGTTACAACCGATGGAAAGAACTTACGAAGGGGCTTTAAGAAAAAGCCAAGCACTGTTTCAAAAAGACCACCTATAATAGATGCTCCCATGATCGCACCATATGCCAGTATACCACCACCCATGGTTGCTGCTACACTGTTAAAGACACCTATAAATCCGGAAGATGTTCCCATTATGATCGGTACCCGGCCTCCTACCGGACCAATTCCGAACAACTGTACCAATGTCACAATTCCTGCGATCAGCATCGCATTCTGAAGCAAAGAAAGCTGTAGATCTGCGAACTCACCGCCTGCCAGACCACATGCTCCTGTGATGATCAGAAGTGGGGTCAGGTTTCCTACAAACATTGCCAAAACATGTTGTAATCCTAACGGAATCGCCTGCGAAAGCGGCATCTTTCCATCCATCTGAAATGCTGTCTCAGACAGTTTAAATATTTTTTTCATTTGTGAATTCTCCTCATCTTTATTCTTTTTCATCCAACATGGACATCAATATCTTTTCCGGAGTGATCGGAAGTTCTCTGTGCCATACGCCTGTTGCACGATAGATTGCATGTGCAATTGCAGGTGCAGGTGTATTGATCACTATCTCTCCTATAGACTTGGCTCCAAATGGGCCTGTCGGTTCATAACTGTGTTCAAATTCTACCTGAAGATGTCCCATATCAAGGCGGGTTGGAATCTTATACTGCATGAAACTGGATTCAATCGGACATCCTCTTTCATTGTAGGTGACATTCTCAAACAGTGTATGCCCGATTCCCTGTACGATGCCGCCTTCTGCCTGAATACGTGCCAATGCCGGATTGATAGGAATTCCACAGTCAACAACAGCTACATAATCTAGGATCTTTACCTCTCCTGTATATCGGTCTAACTCAATCTCAACCATACCAACCATATAAGGTGGAGGCGATACAGGTGAAGAATGGGAAACCGTTGCTACTGCTGCGATATCATTTGCAATCTGGTCTTTTACACTAATCTCGGCAAGTGACACACTTTGATCTGTATTGACCCGACATGCCCTTCCATTTTCAAAGATCATTTCCTCCGGACTGCAGGAAAGCATACCGGCCGCTATCGCACAAAGCTTTTTTTTCAGTTTCTCACAGGCAAGTTCTACGGCCTTACCCGTAACATATGTTGTAGATGATGCGTACGAACCGGAATCATATGGTGATGCATCTGTATCTGCCCCAAATACAGCTACATCATCCACGGAACAATCCATACATTCTGCCACCATCTGAGCCAGGATCGTGTCACATCCGGTTCCCATATCTGCCGCACCGATGATCAGATTAAATGTTCCGTCATCGGCCAGCTTTACCGTTGCCGATCCGACATCCAGATTGGAGATACAGGAGCCTTGCATCGCCATAGCTACTCCGGCTGTTCTTACCTTCCCATCTCCTATCTCACGAACAGGATATTTCTCGTCCCAATGAAATAATTCTTTGCATTTTGCCATACATTTATCAAGTGCACAGGCATTTGCTGTCTCTCCATAATATGCCGGCATCTTCATTCCTTCACGGATCATGTTGTTTTCACGGATTACAGTCGGATCAATTCCAAGTCTTTCTGCAAGTTCATTTACAGCACTTTCCAGTGCAAATATACCCTGTGTCGCACCATATCCCCGGTAAGCACCGGCTGCCATCGTATTGGTATATACTACATCATAATTAAACCGATATGCTTCAAGTCCACCTGTATAAAGGGGAATCGATTTATGTCCGCTCAGACCAACTGTTGTAGGTCCGTGTTCTCCATATGCTCCTGTATTTGAAAGTGTATACAGATCCAGTCCGCGGATATGTCCGTTCCGGTCTGCTCCCAGACGTACACGGACTTCCATCTCATGCCGCGGAGAACCGGCAATCTGACTCTCTTCTCTTGTAAATATAAGTTTGGCGGGTTGTCCGGTCTTCAGTGTGACAAACGCCGGATATACTTCACTGACTGCTGTCTGTTTTGCTCCAAAACCCCCACCGATTCTTGGTTTCTCAACACGTATCCTGCTCTTTGGAATGCCCAGTGCTCTGGAAAGGATACGACGCACATGAAATACAATCTGTGTAGATGAAATCACATGAAGCCTTCCATATCGGTCAAAACAGGTATATGTGCGGAAAGTTTCCATCATTGCCTGGTTAAACGCCCGCATATGATATGTGTGTTCGAACACCTCATCACAATCCGCTATTACAGCATCCACATCACCATCTCCGTTTTTTTCACTTGCAACCAGATTTCGTCCGGGATCTCCTCCAACTTCCATAGGTGGAAACCAGTCCTCCTCCGGGTGTACAAGGACAGCACTATCCTTTGCCTGATGAAAATCAAGAACCGGTTCGAGGATATCATATTTCACTTTTATCAGCTTCATTGCTTTTAAAGCAGCTTTCTCATCCGTAGCCGCAATAATAGCAACAACATCCCCTACAAAACGTACATGCCGGTCTATGATCAGCCGATCATAGGGAGATGGTTCCGGATATGTCTGTCCTGCAATCGCAAACCTCTGCTTTGGAACATCCTTCCATGTATAAACATCTACAACTCCCGGAACTTTTTTTGCTATTGCTACGTTGATATCTTCTACAATAGCATTGGCATATGGGCTTCTTAAAAGCTTTACCGTCAAAGCATCTGATGATGTAATATCATCAACATAAACCGGTTTTCCCAAAAGGAGCTGCATTGCATCTTTTTTACGAACCGAATGATTGACTGAATTATACTTCTTTTCTTCCATGAATGCCCTCCTCTGATCTCTTATGTTCCAGATAATTTCGAATTCCCCGCAACTGACCTTCATATCCGGAACATCTGCAAAGATTTCCTGCCAGATAAGCACGGATCTCATCATCTGTAGGATCCGGATTCTCTCGCAATAATGCAATCGTGTTCATGACAAATCCGGGATTGCAAAATCCGCACTGATCAGCTCCCTGATCTGCAATAAATCCGACAAATTCAGAAGCTTCCTCCTGAAGTCCCTCTAATGTCTGTACCTCATGACCATCTGCCCTTGCTGCCAGCACTGAGCAGGAAAGCACAGGAATGCTGTCCAAAAAGACTGTACACAATCCGCAATTTGCAGTTTCACAGCCTCGCTTTACACTGTAGCATCCATGCTTTCTCAGAAAATCGATCAGAAGCAGATCCGGTTCAATAAAATCCACCAGTTTTTTTCCATTTACAATTACTGTTATCTCCATTTCTGCTCCTCTCTCAATTTATTTAATAATCTCTGACTTAATACACGAACCAATCTGGAACGATACTTTGCTCCGGCTCGATGATTACTCCCTGTCGAAATATGTTTCTCTGCCCACATAGCAAAGGCCTCTATAGAGTCTTCTGTCAGTCCCTCTGACAGAAGCCCTTCTTCATCCAGAAGAAGCATCGCTCGTCCCGGTCTTGCTCCCACTGATAAACGATATTCTCCACCTACAACAGAAGCCGCACATGCGATCACCGGAAAATCAGTACTTTGATTTCTTACCGATGCATAAGAGAAGCACCCGGATGTCTTCTTTATGATCAGGCGAACCAGAATATCCTGATCCGGCTTCTGCCTCGCAAATTCTCTAAGTGGTATTCTCCCACCCTGATATAATTCCACATATGTATCCATGGCAAGAAATACCGTCAGCACATCAGAGAAACCAAAACGTCCCCAGATACTTCCACCTACCGTTGCCAAATTACGAAACTGTACACCGACAATATCTTTTACAGCATCTCTGACAGAATTTTGTGTATAATTATTTAAGCCTCTATGCAATTCAAGCTGTCGCAAAGATACCATTGAACCGATAATGATCTCACTCTCCGTCTCCTCGATCTGATCCAGTTTCAGATCACACAGATCAATTGCTGTCAATATCGTCCGGTTCTGCATCTTTGTCCATAGCATTCCACCGATTATACAGCTGCCTTTTTTTTGATTTAACTGATAAGCCTCTTCCAGACTTTTAACACGTATATAATTCTGAATTGTTACCATAAAAAGCTCCTTTAAATGTTGCCTTAGCCGCACTATATCATAATATATTATAGTAAAAATACTTGTTTTTGAAAAGATGCTTTGCTACAATACCGTTGTATTATTTAAAGTATAACGAAAAGGAGTTATTATGAAAAACACACTAAAAAAATGCTTATCCTTATTATTAATCTGTTCCCTGCTTTTATCTCTGGCAGGCTGTAATCCTTCATCAAAGCCTGCAGGCACGGGGACAACCGCCTCATCAGAAGCGACCTCAGAATTATCATCAGAAGCTTCTTCAGATGATGCATCTACAAAAGCTGCCGAAAACGAAACCTCTTATCCGGTCACAATAACGGATCAGGCAGACCGCACCGTTACCATTGAAAAAGAGCCGGCTAAGATTGTAAGCGGATATTACATTCCTTCCAGCCTTCTGATCGCACTTGGATTATCGGACAAGATGGTAGGTATTGAAGCAAAGGCAGACAAAAGACCAATCTACAAACTGGCTGCTCCGGAGCTTCTGGAACTTCCAAATGTCGGAACAGCAAAGGAATTCGATCTGGAAACCTGTGCTTCTCTTTCACCGGATCTTGTAATTTTACCGTTAAAGCTAAAAGATGCCGCAAAGAGTCTGACAGAGCTTGGTATTCCTGTGCTGCTGGTAAATCCAGAAAGTCCGGATCAGTTATCCGATATGATCAGTCTTATTGCCACAGCTACAAATACCCAGGATAAAGCAGACAAGCTGCTTGACTTCATTCATCAGGAAAAAGAAATGCTTACTACTTCTCTTGCAACCGCAGACGGCACTCCGAATATTTACCTTGCAGGTAATTCTTCTCTCCTGTCAACTGCCGGTCCAGCTATGTACCAATCAGGTATTATCGAACTTGCAGGCGGTAAAAATGTAGCATCTGATATCTCTGATACCTATTGGGCCGAGATTAGCTATGAACAGCTTCTCTCCTGGAATCCTGATTATATTATTCTTGCTTCCGATGCAGAATATACAGCAGATGATGTATTAAGCGATCCGAACCTGAAAGACTGCACAGCAGTAAAAAATAACCACGTTTATGCCATTCCGGGGGATATCGAAGCACTGGACAGTCCTGTACCTGCAAGTATCCTGGCTTCCATCTGGCTTGCCGGAATCCTGCATCCTGATCAGGTTTCAACTGATACTTATACGAAAGAGATGAATTCTTTCTATGAAACATTCTATGGAATCAAAAAATAAAGCGAATTTATATCTTATTGCCGGAAGCATAGGTCTGATTCTTCTGACAGCAGCTTCCCTGTTTATCGGAAAATACAGGATCACCCTGACCGGTCTGATAGCCGGAGACTCCATGCAATGGCGAGTATTTCTTACGCTCCGCGCCAGCCGCGCTGTTATCGGTGCTATCGGAGGATTTGTCCTTGGCATGGCAGGTTTTGTCTATCAGACCGTTTTTCGGAATCCTCTGGCCTCCCCTGATATCATTGGCGTATCTTCGGGAGCCAGTGCCGGTGCAGCATTTGGAATTCTGTTCTTATCCGGTTCTATGGCGATCACAGTCTCTGCTTTTGCAGGGGCTGTTTGTTCTGTTATCCTTGCACTGGTATTATCTTCCTTAACCGCAGACCGGGATGGTCACAGCATTGTACTTGCCGGAATCGCTGTTCACAGTCTCGCACAGACGGCACTGGTTTGTCTGAAATTAATCGCAGATCCGGAAAAACAACTGGCATCGATTGAATATTGGATCATGGGAAGTCTAAATGGAATCAGCATCTACTCCATAAAAGGAAATATTATCCTATGTCTTTTCTGTTCAGTCATTCTATTCTTATTATATCGACAGATCATCCTTCTCTCTTTAGATGATAATGAGGGAAAAATGCTCGGTGTAAATGTACAGCAGATTCGTCTGATTGTTTTGTTGATTGCGACACTGGCTGTTTCCGGTGTGATCAGTATGACCGGACTGATCAGCTTCGTATCTCTTCTGGCACCACACGGAGCACGTTTATTACTAAAAAACAACCGGCTATCCACCATGCTGCTAAGCGGACTGATCGGTGGATGTCTGCTAACCATGGGAGATATATTTGCTCGTAGTATAGCATCCACAGAACTGCCTGTAAGTATCTTTACAAGTCTTTTAGGAGTCCCATTCTTAATCTATCTATGTATAAGGAGAAGTGATCGGATATGAAATTACTGACTGTAAACAATCTGTCTGCCGGATATAATGGAACAAACATTATCAAAAATATCAGTTTTTCCGTCGACTCCGGTCAGATTATTGGTATACTGGGGGCAAACGGTTGCGGAAAAACCACCTTGATCAAGTCTCTGGCAAATCTGCTTCCCCATACGGGGAACTGTCAAATTGATACAATTACCGTAGAATCAGTTTCCCCAAAGGAACTGGCAAGGCTTTGTGGATATATACCACAAAATAACAGTATCTCTTTAGATCTCACGCTTTTTGATGTAGTTATGATGGGGTTCAACCCTGAACTGAAACTGTTGCAGACTCCAACCCGGCAAATGAAAGAAACAGCTATACAGGCACTTATCGATGTTGGTCTTGGCAACCGGATGTATGATAATTTTCAAAGTCTGAGTGCCGGTCAGAAACAGTTATGTATATTAGCACGTACATTTGCAGGCAAACGAAAACTTCTTCTTTTGGATGAACCGGAAAGTGCCTTAGATTTTCGACTACGTTATCAGGCAATGGAGCTTTTACAGGATTATATCCAACAAAATCATGCTTCTGCCCTGATCACACTACATGATTCAGCTCTGGCGCTAAATTATTGTGATTCACTTCTGATCCTGTCAGACGGCAGATTGATCGGTACGATCATTCCATCCGAAACATCAATTTCCGATATGGAACAGCTTCTTTCCAAAATATATGGTACAATCAGTCTGTCAAAGCTTAACGATCGTCTTGGAAATAGCAGGCTTGTTATGATGAAGGAGGCTGAAACATCTTGAAAGCAATAACAAAAATTTACTTTGTAAATGATAATAACGAAAAATTTTTTGGAGCCGGACCATGCCAACTGCTTCATATGATCGAAGAAACCGGCTCTCTCCGTTCTGCATCAATCTCTATGGGACTTGCCTATACAAAGGCACTCCGTATGATCAATAAGGCAGAAAAAGAACTAGGATTTTCTCTGACAAAACGTAGCACCGGCGGCAGATCCGGTGGTGGAAGTACTCTGACTCCAGAGGGAAAGGAATGGCTGAAAAAATATGAAACCTACCGGAATGCCTGTAACGAGGCCAACAGCAAACTCTATATGGAGATCTTTTCAGACTAGTGGAAAAAAACATCTGGTTCTGACAGGAGCATCCGGAAGTGGAAAAACAACACTTCTGGCATCTCTCTTTTCCTCCCCGATGCCCGGTGTTACCTCCTGGGTAGTACCGGAAAAAGGAGTCTACCTGAAAAACAACTGTTCAAAAGAAATAATCCAGATTGGACGTTATCATCCGGATCCAACCCATAAGAGAAATCAGATGCTTGCTATTCCCGAATGCTTTGATGAAAAAGGAACCGCATTCTTACATTCCTGTCTGCATGCAACTTCCGAATGGATCACGATTGATGAAATCGGCTTTCTGGAAAGTAATTCCTGCAAATACCGGCAAGCTATACGAACCTTAATGAAGCACAAACAGCTTCTCATGGTCGTGCGAAAACAAAAGCTTCCGTTTCTGGAGGAACTGCGTAACCATAAGGATGTTTTCCTTTTGGATCTCGATCAACCATATGGAAATGCAGGCTGTATCATCATGGCATCCGGTCAGGGTACCCGCTTTGGTGGAAATAAGCTGCTTGCTGATTTCAATGGACAACCATTGATCGATTTCTCTCTTAACATTATTAAGAATCTGTTTACAACATCTGTCGTGGTAACCATTCACAAGGAAATTCAGAGCCTATGTATAAAACAAAATATTCCGGTACTGCTTCATACCTTTCCGCATCGAAACGATATGATTCGCCTCGGTCTGGAAACCATTGGTGATCATATCGATCGCTGCGTCTTTCTCCCCGCCGACCAGCCTTTGCTTCAAAAAGAATCCATGATCTCGCTGCTTCTTTGTGCGGAAAATGACAGAAACTCAATCTGGCGAACCTGTTATGGAGATATAGTTGGTTCTCCTGTTATCTTTCCGGCTGAATTTTTTGAGGAACTTCAGAATCTTCCTTTAAGAAAAGGCGGCAGTCTGGTAATAAATAATCATCCTGATCGTATCCGTACCTTTTCTGTTTCAGATATAAACGAACTAAGGGATATTGATACACCTGATGATTTATCCCAATTACTCCACGGGAACCTTTAATCATTCTTGACATTTTATTTTATCGTTCTATAATTCATCATGTCATAAAAAAAGAAATGAGGACGAATAAAAATGAACAAGGATCTGACCGTAGGAAAACCGGAATCTGTGCTGTGGCGTTTCTGTCTGCCACTCTTTGGAAGTGTGATCTTCCAGCAGCTCTATAACATTGCCGACAGTCTGGTTGCCGGAAAATTTATCAATGAAAGTGCTCTTGCCGCTGTTGGCAACAGTTACGAGATCACATTGATCTTTATCGCATTTGCATTTGGATGCAATATGGGATGCTCGGTTATCGTATCCAGATTATTTGGAGCAAAAGAATATCGGAATATGAAGACGGCTGTATCGACCACTTTTATCTTTACGGCTGTTTTACTGGCTGTTATGGTGATCGCCGGTCTGCTCACCAGCCGGGAACTGCTTGCTCTGATCCACACTCCGGACGATATCATGGATGCTTCCCTGCTGTATCTGAACATCTATATCTATGGTCTTCCATTTATGTTCTTTTACAATATTGCAACCGGAATTTTCTCCGCTCTCGGTGATTCCAGAACTCCATTCATCTTCCTTGCAATATCATCCGTTTCCAATATATTTGTCGATATCTTATTTGTAAAATCCTTTCAGATGGGAATCGCAGGTGTTGCCTGGGCAACCTTCCTCTGTCAGGGTGTCAGTGCCGTTCTGGCTGTAGCTGTTGTGATTCGCCGTCTTATCGGTATCAAGACAGAAGGCCGTTTCCGGTTCTTTGATGGCAGCATCTTAAAACAGATCTTGGTCGTTGCTATCCCAAGCACCCTACAGCAGAGCTTTATATCCATCGGAAATATTATCATCCAGAGTGTTATCAACGACTTCGGAACCAGCGTTATCGCCGGATATTCTGCAGCTGTCAAGCTGAACAATCTGGTCATCACCTCTCTTACCACACTGGGAAACGGTATCTCAAACTATACCGCCCAGAATATCGGTGCAGGCAAGATCGACCGTATCCGTTCCGGCTTCAAGGCTTCCTTAAAGCTGGTCTGGCTGTTATGTATTCCGTTTGCGTTGTTGTACTTCACCTGCGGAAGATGGCTGTTGCTGCTCTTTCTTGATAACCCGACTGCAACTGCGATCAAGACAGGTATCGTTTTCCTGTGTATCCTTACACCATTTTATTTCATCGTTTCCATCAAATTAATGGCAGACGGAATCCTGCGTGGCGCAGGTATCATGAACAAATTCATGATCTCCACCTTTACCGATCTGATCCTTCGAGTAGTCTTATCCATCATCTTTTCAAAGATGTTCGGTTCTGTCGGTATCTGGTGCTCCTGGCCGGTCGGCTGGTGCTGCGGAACTGCAGTCTCCGTCCTCTTTTACCGCGGTGAACAGAAACGGAATTTTAAAAACGCATTTGAAGCATAGAGAAGCTATAACTTCTTTTAGCAGCTTTAAAGCGACTTGTCTCTCATCTTCTTATTCATATGAATATAGAAGATGATATTGATCACAATACCAAATATCGTTGCAACCGGTGCTGCAAGTCCGATCTTCGTCAGGCTGGCATCCGGCTGGATACTCATATAATAGGCCAGCGGCAGGCGGACAAGCAGGGTCTGGATCAATCCCTGTATCATAACCCACAGCGTCTTGTCATGTCCATTGAAATATCCGATCATGCTAAACAACACCGCTGTTACGATGGTCTCCAATGCGAAGCCCCGCAGATAATCATATCCTTTCTGAACAACGATTCTATCAGTTGTAAAGATTCCTGTCAGAAGATCTCCTTTAAACATTACAAAGATAAATACGATACATCCGATCACGAGGCCAACACCAATTCCGGAATACATTGCTTTCTTCGCCCGCTTCTCATTTCCGGCTCCCACATTCTGCGAAACAAAGGATGCCATCGACTGCATCAGGGAGCTTGGTATCAGCATGGCAAAATTTACAACCTTACAGGCTACACCATAACCCGATGATGCTTCCAGTCCCAGACGATTCACGAACGCACATAATGCTAGAAAGGATCCCTGGGTCAGGCACTCCTGAAGTGCCAGTGGCAGTCCTGTTTTCAGTGCTTTTCTACAATGCTCATTCAATCTGAAATCTGCCTTCGTGATCGTAAATGAAAGCTGCTTCTTTATAAGCAGACAGATCGCAAATACCACGCTCACTGCCTGTGCTGCTACAGTTGCGATCGCAGCTCCTGTCGCATCCATATGACAGCCTGCTACCAGGATCAGATCCCCAATGACATTTACCACACAGGCAACTGCCACAAAGATCAATGGGGATTTACTGTCTCCGAGTCCACGAAATATCGCCGCCAACAGGTTATATGCAACAATAAAGAAAATGCCTGCTCCACAGATACGGACATAACTTGCGGTAAGTCCTACTGCCTTTTCCGGCGCCTGCATCAGTATCGCGATTGGCCGCGAAAAGGCAATCATCACAACAAACAGCACGGCTGAGATCACCGCAAATACGACGGCAGATCCACCGATCAATGCTCCGATCTGTTCCGGCTTCTTCTCACCGATATATCTCGCGATCAATACTGTAATTCCCATAGCAAGCTGTGTGATCACAAATGTAACCAGATTTAAAACCTGACTTCCGGTCGATACCGCAGACAGACCGGAGGTACTGCCAAATCGTCCAACCACCAGAAGGTCAACTGCTCCATATGCCGCCTGTAATACAAGTGCACCAAGCACCGGCATCATAAACGGAATTAACTTCCCAAGTATACTTCCCTGTGTAAAATCTGACTTTGAACTATTCAATGGTAACCCTCCTCTCACTCATGACCTTATAGAATTTACTGATCGTATCGATCATACAGTCCGCTTCATCATCTGAAATGTCATCCATATATCGAACTAAACAACTGTAATAATTCTTATCATATTTATCTGACAGCAATTCACCTTTCTCTGTGATCTGAATATAAGTGATCCTGCCGTCCTCCTCTGAAGCATATTTGCTGAGATACCCTTTGCTTTCCATCTCTTTTACCGTCCTTGTCACGCCCGGTCTTGGCAGCTTCAGATAGTCACTGATATCGGAAATCTTTACATGCTCCTGCTGCTCCTTAATGATATGTATGACATCCATGTACTGAATATATGCTGGTGTAACACCCTCTGGCAGCTCCGGAAGCAATTCCCGGATACGTTTTGCCAGATAACAGGCATCTAACATCCGTTTGATCTTATCTGCATTCATGCTCTGATACTCCCTTCTGATCTTAATTTGTTGAAAAAATCTCTCATAAAAACTGCTCTTTCCCTGCAAATAATGATATAAATTTACTTTCATTTGATAATTACCTTTGTTAATTACCATAGGTAATTATATGGGTGTGTACATAAAATGTCAATACAAAATTCTTGAAGACAAAAAATCTCCCTTTGACTGCGATATATTTTCCACAGTCAACAACTGCGGTCATAATACAGACAATGGGGAGATTTTATTTATATTTTTAAATGAAGTTTTGCTTTTTATCCTACATCGAGATCCAGCCAAGTGCATTTGCAACCGAGCTTGCAAGAATGATCAGGGCGAAGACCGGACATATGTATTTGATCATCACAACAAAGATCTTCTTTCTGCGGAATGCACCCTCGCCATGACGAATCTCTTCTTCTATCTTATCGATTCCCACAACTCTTGAAACCAGTAAGCAGGTCATAAGTGCTGCGATCGGCATCATAACCGAATTCGTCAGAAAATCAAACAGATCTAAGAACTGCATACCGATGATCTTTACACAGGCGAGCGGTCCATATCCAAGTGATGACAGACTTCCAAGGATCAGCATGATCACACCTACATAAACAGTTGCTTTCTTTCTGCTCCAACCGATCTCATCCTCAAATGTGGATACTGCACTCTCAGTCAGTGCGATTGAGCTGGTTACTGCTGCAAATAAAACCAACAGGAAGAACAGAATACCGACTATTGTTCCAAGTCCCATATTCTGAAATACCTTAGGGATCGTTATAAACATCAATGAAGGACCTGCCTGTAAGGTGTCAGGATTACCGCCTGAAAATGCGAATACCGCAGGAATGATCATAAGTCCTGCCATGATCGCAATCGCCGTATCAAACACCTCAACATTCCTTGTAGCATCCTCGATCGCCGTATCCTTTTTCATATAAGAACCAAATGTGATCAGAATACCCATTGCGATCGACAGGGAATAAAACATCTGCCCCATCGCCGCTACCACAGTCATCCATGAGAAATTATCAAAATTCGGAACAAGAAAATACCTCACGCCCTTTAATGCCCCCGGTCTTGTCACTGAATATACAGCAACAAGGATCGATAACACGATCAGTACCGGCATCATGATCTTTGATACACGCTCAATACCATTCTGAACACCTGCAAAGATGATCCCCAGCGTAAACAGACAAAATACGATGAAACAAAGCTCTGTCGAAACGCCATTCGAGATAAAGTCTGTAAAATATCCATCCTTTGCCAGATTCTTTCCATTTCCTTTGACATATTCCACCAGATATTTGATAACCCAGCCACCAATCACCGAATAATACGGTACGATCAGCACCGGTATGATCGCATTGATCCAGCCGCCAAAGGACAACCATTTCTTCTTGCCAAATGACCGAAACGCTCCGACCGGACTCTTTCTTGTCATACGACCGATCGCAGACTCAGCAACAATCATCGTATATCCAAATGTGAGTGCCAGCAGAATATAGATCAGAAGAAAGATTCCTCCTCCGTACTTTGCCGCCAAATACGGGAACCGCCATATATTTCCAAGACCGACCGACGCTCCTGCCGCCGACAGCACATATCCTATCTTCCCCGAAAATGAACTTCTGTTGTTATTGTTTTGTGTATCCATCGTACTCTATCTTCTGCTCCATGTACCCTGAAGCAAAATATCCCTTCTCTTTTTTCTTTTAACAGTGTACAGCTTCGATTCTAACATGAATAATCAATTAAGTCACTACTTTATCATATTTTCAATAAATACAGCATACCCTTCCGTAGGATCATCCACAAGCACATGTGTAACCGCACCGATCAGCTTGCCATTCTGTACGATCGGGCTTCCGCTCATGCCCTGACAGACACCGCCGGTAAGTGCGATCAGATCCTCGTCCTCTACCTTAAATTCCATATTTTTATTGGCAGTATCGGTATGAACCGCCAGAATGTTGATCTTGTATTTTTTCAGATTCCCATCCAATCTGGAATAAATATATGCCTCTCCGGTCTGAACTTCATCAGGATCTGCGATATACATGGCTTCTGCAGCTTTGTAATGCTTCGCCACATATTCTTCATCGAGATATCCGCCGATTCCGTTATCATAATTACCTTCTACAATTCCGATCAGATCCTTCTTGTAAAGGATCGTTCCCTGAAGCTGCCCCGGCATCGACACAAAGGATCGGTTGATCTTCGTTATATGTGTAGTATAGATACCCCCACCGGTGCTGCTGATCTTAAGCCCGGTATCATTATCCGATACGCTGTGTCCAAGTGCCATAAACTGATTGCCACATAGGAAGGTCACTGTTCCGATACCCGATATGTCATCCTTCACCCACAGTCCTAACATATAAGCATTCTTATTTGTTTTCACAGGTGTAACCTCTGCTACCTGTGACTTTCCGTCCCGCAGAAATGTAAGTCTCACAGTTCCGGTATTATTCCCGGATAAAGCCTGCATCAGTTCCTTTTTTGTTGATATGGCTGTTTCATTTACAGCTGTGATGTAATCTCCTGTCTGAAGCAGGCCGTTACAGGGAGAGCAAATCTCTCCCTGTGCAGTTTCCACCTCGTCACAATCTACGACCATAACGCCATCTGTTTTCAGATAGATCCCGACCGGTTCGCCGGACGGTATCACTTTCTGTCCGGACAGATCATCGAATACAAGCTCCGCATCTTCATACTTGATCTCCTGATCTCCGATATCTCCGTTCCAGAAATAAGCGACTGCCAGCAGTGTAAATGCGATCAGATCCAAGATCAAAAATCCGATCAGCAGCGAACGGTAACGGTTCGACGTCTTTGTTCCTTCTTCCATCCCAATACTCCTTTCTGTAAATGCTGCACAGACCATAAGAAACATGCCTCCGGTTTCTTATGGTTATTGCGACAGTCGCCAAGGTCTTGTGCAAGCACAGACTTTGGCTCGTTGTCCGCGTAAAAAAAGAGCAGCAATTGTTTTATTGCTACTCTTAGTATTGGTTTTTTTGTTCTGTTTTTAATTAGTGTATTTTTGCTTTGTCTGCCAGTTCTTTCATATCCCTGGCATTTTCAACCGCGGCATTTGTGATCTCTGCACCGCCAAGCAGCCTGGCAATCTCAAGCACAGATTCTTCCCGGTCTAACTTGGAGATCTGCGTGATCGTCTTGCCATCCTTTACCACTTTTTCAATTCTGTAATGACTGTCCGCCATTGCTGCAATCTGTGGCAGATGCGTAATACTGATCACCTGATGTGCTTTTGATATAACCGCAAGCTTTGCTGCCACACTTGATGCTGCTCTGCCGCTGATACCAACATCAATCTCATCAAATATCAGAGTATCAATGTTATCTTCCGATGCCATGCAGGATTTGATCGCAAGCATGATCCTCGAAAGCTCACCGCCGGATGCAACCTCATAAAGCGGACGTTCCTTTTCTCCGACATTTGTCGATACAACAAAGTAACAGTCGTCGATACCGGAAGTTCCCGGATGTGTCAGACGATCAAAATGCATATCGAACCGGATCTGATTAAAACTCAGATCCTCCAGTGCCTCTGATACCCGCTTACATAATTCTTTTGCCTGAATCTTTCGTTCTGCACTTAAAACTTCCGCCGCCTGATCCAGTTCTTTTTTTGCTGTTTTCACTTTCTGTTGCAATTCTTCCGCATATTCCTCATACTGCACAAGCTTTGCTTCATTCTGCTTCAGCTGCTCCAGATAAGCAAGTACATCATCTAGGGTTCTTCCATATTTTCCTTTTAAATTATTAATGGTATTCAGCCGGTCTTCAACCTCATGGAATTCAGACTCATCGAATTCCATACTCTGCATATAATCACTGACCGATACATTAAAATCATTTAACAGCGAATCAATATTTGTAAGCTCACTGAAGATGCTCTCTATCTCCTCATCCAGACCTTTTATCGCTTTTAAGCTTGCAAGCGCACGTCCGATCTCATTTCCGGCAGATGCGTTCCGGTTATACCCTGTGATCGAATAAACCTCAGAAACTGCTTCTACAATATCCTTGGCATTCACCATCTTACGGTACTGCTTCTCCAGTTCTTCATCTTCACCCGGAACCAGCCTGGCACCTTCGATCTCCCCTGCTTCAAACCGGATATATTCCAGTTTCCGTTTCCGCTCGCCTTCATCCATCTGTCCTTCTTCCAGTTCTTTTCGAAGATCTTCAAATGTTTTATAGCAGTCTTCATATTTCTGTTTTAATGAAGCAAGCGGCTTTTTTGCAAATTTATCCAGAATATTCAAATGCTCTGCCTTCTTCAACAGGATTTGCTGCTCATGCTGTGCATGCATATCCACAAGAAGTGCCGAAACATCTTTTAACTTTGCTGCTGTTACTGTCTGGTCATTAATAGTATTCATGGTTCTGCCATTTACTATTCGTCTGGTTATGATGATCTCTCCATCCTCTGACGGTGTAACCCCAAGCTCCTGCAGCTGCTTCACCAGTGATTCATCATCAATAAAAAATAATAACTGACAGAAACCTTCTTTTTCCGGATCTCTCAGCATATCTTTTGGAAGCTTGCCTCCCATACCAATCTTTAAAGCTCCCATGATAATAGACTTACCTGCACCGGTCTCACCGGTTAAGATATTCAGTCCATCTGTAAAATTGATATTTGCATCTTCAATCAATGCAATATTTTTTATGTGTACATTTAAAAGCATATGTCCTCCTGTGTATTCCATGCACAAAATAACAGAATTTACATCTTTTCAATCTGCGCCTTGATCGACATCGTCAGGTTCTTATCCTTCACAGCAAGGAAGATCGTATCATCTCCTGCGATACAGCCCATCAGCCCATCAATAGCCATATGATCCAGTGCGGCCGCTACAGCCATGGCAACACCGGAGATTGTCTTGATCACGATCAGGTTCTCTGCTGCATCTACAGAAATAATTCCTGTGCTCAGAACCTTCTTATAGGAATCCAGCGTCTCATAACGATTGTTCTTCTCAACGGCGTACTTCTGTCTGGCTCCCGGTACGGATACCTTGGTCAGATTCATTTCCCGAATATCTCTGGAAACAGTTGCCTGTGTTGCCTGAAATCCCTCTTCCTTCAGTTTCTCCAGAAGATCATCCTGTGTTTCAATATCATATTTTTCAACAAGCTCCAGTATCTTTGCCTGTCTTTGATATTTCATCTCAGTTTCCTCCTAATTTATTTCTAAGTATCTCATAAAAATTTACATTACTTGCTTTGATCAGTCTGGTTATCTTCTCCGCCTTGCGGATATCTACCCGGTCACCAACAGATAATTCCACATCATTACCACCATCAAAAGAACAGATCGCCTCTGTATCCTGTGTCTTACGCTTCTTGGTGATCTCTATCGTAATCTCCTCTTTACCGGATAATACGATACTCTTTGCAGTCAATGAATGTGGTGATACCGGCGTGATCACTAATAGCTCTGCATCCGGGCTGACGATTGGCCCTCCCGCTGACAGATTATAGCCGGTCGAGCCTGTCGGTGTCGATATCACAACACCATCTGCCTCATATGTATCAAGCACCTGTCCATCAACAGACACATTAAGTCCGATCAGTCTGGAAAATCCTGCCCGGCTGATCACGATATCATTTAAAGCACTCTTGCGATACGTTGTTCCATCCGCTTTCGTAACCGTACCTGTGACCATCATTCTTTCTTCAATCGTAAAATCATCCGTCAGCAGCCGATCCAGTATCTCTTCGATATTTGCAACTTCCCCTTCTGTCAGAAAGCCTACCGTACCCAGATTAATGCCAAATAACGGTATATCGATATCTTCCGTCTCACCAGCCATGCGTAACAGTGTTCCATCACCACCAAGAACCAGTACACAGTCAAACTGCTCTTTCTTTAAAGCTTCCCAGTCCGAAGACTCCAGATGGAATACATCCCGCACCATACAGGCTGCTCCATGCGCTTCCAGATAACTCTGTATTCTGTTTGTAACTGTCGAATCGGTGTCCTTATCGGGATTCACCACGATCATAAAACGATTCATCGGATCTTTACTCCTCTTACAGGCATCTGTGTGATTCTTCCACCATAGCCTTTATATCAAATTCTTTATTTTCCTTCGTCTGATCCTTTGTTATGTACAAAAGATACTCGATATTTCCTTCCGGTCCCTTGATCGGTGAATAGCTTAAGTCAAGTGTTTTAAATCCGATCTGTCTTGCGAAGTCAACGATCATCTCAACCACTTCTACATGCACCTTCTGATCTCTGACAACGCCCTTCTTACCGACCTTTTCTCTACCGGCTTCAAACTGTGGCTTGATCAGACACACGATCTCTCCGTCGTCTGTCAGAAGCTCTTTTACCGGAGGAAGCACCTTTGTCAAAGAGATAAAGGATACATCAATCGATGCAAATGCAATCCTGTCTTCGATATCATCCGGTGTCACATAACGGATATTTGTTTTCTCCATACAGACAACCCGCTCATCGTTTCGAAGCTTCCATGCAAGCTGTCCATGTCCGACATCCACCGAATACACCTTGACTGCACCATTTTGCAGCATACAGTCCGTAAATCCACCGGTTGAAGATCCAACATCCATTGCCACTTTTCCTGCAAGACTTACTCCAAAGCAATCCATTGCCTTTTCAAGCTTTAAACCACCGCGACTCACATATTTTAATGTGTTGCCTCTTACTTCTATCTGTGCTTTCTCATCAAATGTCGATCCTGCCTTGTCTTCCTTTATGTTATCTACATAGACAATGCCCGACATGATGATCGCCTTTGCTTTTTCTCTGGACTCTGCAAGTCCACGATTTACCATCATTACATCCAGTCGTTCTTTCATCTCTACTCCATTATGTCCCGAATCCGTCTGTATATGGATTCAGCATCTATCTTCAACATCTTTCTCAGTTCTTCTACACTTCCATGACGGACAAAGGTATCTTCGATTGCGATCGGAAGCACCTTCACATCACTTGCCTTTGATTCCAGATATTCCTCAACCAGAGCACCATAACCGCCATGCAGAATACCTTCCTCGATCGTTACGATCAGCTTATGTGTCTCTGCCAGATGGTCGATCATCTCTTTATCTAATGGCTTGATAAATCTTGCATTGACAAAGGTCACCTGTCTGCCTTCCTGTAGGAACCGATTATATAATTTCTCGGTTTCTTCCACCATATTTCCAACCGCTACTAATGCGATCTCACTTCCCTCACGGAGGATCTCGCTCTTTCCGTATTCGACCGGCTCATTATAATCTTTCAAACCGTAATATGCCTGTCCTCTGGCGTATTTGATCGCAATCGGTCCGTCATAGGCTACTGCCCATTCCATCGCTCTGGTCAGCTCATAGCGGTTCTTCGGAGCCATAATGACCAGATTCGGAATATGCGATAAAAATGCTGTATCAAAGATTCCCTGATGTGTCTCACCGTCTGCCCCGACCAGCCCTGACCGGTCGATTGCAAATATAACATGCAGATTCTGCATACAGACATCATGCAGGATCTGATCGTAAGCTCGCTGTAAGAAGGAAGAATATACCGCTACCACAGGGATCATGCCCTCCGCAGCAAGTCCTGCCGCAAATGTTACCGCATGTTCTTCTGCAATTCCCACATCAAAGGTTCGATCCGGGAATTCCTCTGCAAATTTATTGACTCCGGTTCCCTTGCTCATTGCTGCCGTGATCGCAACGATTCGATTATTTTCTGTTCCAAGTTCTACCAGTTTTCTCGCAAATACAGCAGTATAAGATAAACCTTTTTCTACATTTTTCACTTTTCCGGTTGCAACATCAAAAGAACTGATCCCATGGAAATAGCATGGATGCTTCTCCGCATATTTATACCCTTTTCCTTTGATCGTTTTCACATGAACCAGAATCGGTTTATTTAACTTAAATGCACGCCGGAAGGTTTCTTCCATCATGCGTATATTATGACCATCGATCGGTCCGATATAAGTAACACCCATTTCTTCAAAGAACATTCCGGGAACGAATATCTGCTTTAAAGAGTCCTTTGACCGCTTCAATCCTTTCGCAAGCTTCTCACCTGCTACCGGTATATGCATCAGTGCTTTCTCGATTCCGTTTTTCAGATCATTATATGGCTGACCGACACGAAGCTTACTCAGGTAGCTTGACATTCCACCTACATTGTGGTCGATCGACATCTCATTGTCATTCAGCACGACCAGACATCCGGTCTTGACCTCTGCCATGTTATTTAGCGCTTCATAAACCATACCACCGGTGAAAGAACCGTCACCAACAACGGCTGCGATCTTCTCCTGTGTTCCTTTGATTTCTCTTGCGCATGCCATACCAAGTGCTGCTGACATCGCAGTCGAACTGTGTCCTGTATTAAAAGCATCACAATCACTCTCACTGGTCTTGGGAAATCCGCTTAAACCGCCAAACTTCCGTAACGTTGTCATCTGATCTTTTCGTCCGGTCAGGATCTTATGCACATAGGACTGATGTCCTACATCCCATACCAGCTTATCAGCTGGGAAATCCATCGCACGGTGAAGTGCGATCGTAAGTTCCACGCACCCAAGGTTTGACGCCAGATGCCCACCCGTCTCGCTGACATTTGCAATCAGAAACTCTCGGATATCCTGTGCCAGCTCCGGCAGATCTTTCTCATCTATTTTCTTTATGTCATTTGGTTCTTGTATTCGATCCAGTATACTCATATCTTTCATCTCTGTTATTTCTTTCTGTTGACCAGTTCCAGAATCAATTCATCCAGAAATTCATTCTTATACGGAAGCTGATCCAGTCTTGTAACCGCACGCCTGGATATCTCCGCGACATCCTTCTTGGACTCCTCAAGTCCGTGGACCGTGACATAAGTTACTTTACCATTTTCTTCATCTGAGCAGACAGGCTTTCCAAGCACTGTGCTGTCACCCAGAATATCCAGAAGATCATCCTGGATCTGGAATGCCAGTCCGATATCCGATGCGATCATCTCGACCTGCTTCAATTCGTCTTCCGTTGCTCCGGCAAGTACTGCACCGATCATCATCGATGCCTCGATCAACGCACCCGTTTTATTCTCATATACAAAATGAAGCTGATCACCACTCATCTGCTTCCCTGTCATCTCTACATCTACAACCTGACCACCGATCATTCCGTTTACACCTGCTTTTTTTGCAAGGATCATGAATGCCCTGGCAACAGTCTGATTACCCGGTTCCAGTTCAAATGCCTTACAGGCCGTCTCAAATGCATAATTTAAAAGGGCATCTCCTGCAAGGATCGCCATTGCCTCACCAAATACCACATGCGAAGTCTTTCTTCCTCTGCGGTATTCATCATTATCCAATGCCGGCAGATCATCATGGATCAGGGAATAGGTATGTATCATCTCGATTGCTGCCATAAACGGCTCTACAACTTTTCCTGTTCCGCCAAATAAACGGTAGGTTTCCTGCATTAATAACGGACGTAGTCTCTTTCCTCCTGCCTGAAAGGAATAGTTCATTGCCGTAAAGATAGTTTTCTGAAACCCTTCTTCTACCGGTGCATATGTGTATATAATATTCTGTACTTCTTTTGTATGAAGTTCTAATTTATTCTTTTCCACTGTTCTCTCCACTTAATACGATCATTTCTTTTTCAACATCACACAGATCATCCTTACATGCCTGAACAAGCCGTACGCCCTCTGCATAGGCTGCCAGACTATCCTTTAACGATGTCGCAGGATTCTCTAAGACAGCCGTGATCGCTTCTATTTTCTTCAGGGATTCCTCGATCGAGAAATCCTTCTTTTCCATCTTCTCTGCCATTTCTAATCTTCCTCTTTCACATCCGTTACTCTTGTCTCGATCAGACCATCATGAACACGGATGGTAATGTGGTCATCTTTTTCTATCTCTTTTATCGTCGTTACCGGCGTTCCGGTCTTTTCGATATATCCAAATCCATTTATAAGCTTCGCCGATGGTGACAGACCATGCAGACGTTCTGCAAGAAGCATCACCCGATGTTCGTATCTGTCGTATTTGTTCTTCATAGCACGGTTTAAACGATCTGACAGATCATCCAGATAAATCTGCTGCTGTGCAAGCCTCTGCTTCGGATTCAGGATACGAAGATGCCTTTCTGCAGCCTGCAGCTTCTCCTGATATGCTGCAAGTCTCCGTTTCATCAGATAATCCATCTGTCTGCCCTGATTTATGACCTGATGGACTGCAGACATCACATCCGGGATTGCCTGCTCACAGGCGGCTGATGGTGTCGGTGCTCGAAGATCTGCCGCATAATCTGCGATCGTATTATCAATCTCATGACCTGTACCGGAAATGATCGGCGTTGTTGCATGGTAGATTGCCCATGCAACAACCTCCTCATTAAACGCCCAGAGGTCTTCGATCGAGCCGCCGCCACGACCGATAATGATCGTATCTACGCCCATGTTATCCAACACTTCGATTCCATGCGCGATATCTTCTGCTGCCCCATCTCCCTGTACCTTTGCCGGATACAGGATAAGCTGGACATATGGATTTCTTCTCTTTGCGATGTTTCTGATATCCTGGATCGCCGCACCTGTCTGTGCTGTCACGATGCCTACCCGCTTCGGATATGCCGGTATCGGCTTCTTGATATCGAATTCAAACAGTCCCTGTTCATACAGCTTCTGTTTCAACTGTTCATACCGCTCATAGAGATTTCCAACCCCATCCAGCTTGATCTCTTTTACATATAACTGATATCTGCCATCCCGTTCGTAGATATTCACACTTCCATGGCAGACTACCTGCTGCCCGTTTTCCAGTTTGAAATCAAGACCGGAATATGCATAACTTTTAAACATAACAGCCATGATCGAACCGGTCTCATCCTTCAATGAAAAATAGATATGCCCGGAACTGTGATATTTGCAGTTAGAGACTTCTCCCTTCACATAAATATCACCAAGCAGATAATCACTGCTGATCAGATTCTTGATATATCCATTTACCTGTCCGACGGTATAGCTTTTCTTTGCCATATTCTCACCTAATCTGCAAGCTTTGCAAGAAGTGCATTAATGAAGCTCTTTGCTTCTACATCGCAGTATGTCTTTGCAAGCTCTACTGCTTCATTGATCGCTACCTTTACAGGAATATCTTCATCAAATTTGATCTCGTATACAGCCAGTCTTAAGATAGCAAGCTCCGCTTTTCCGATTCTGCCAAGCTTCCATCCCTGTGAAATACCACTGATCGTTTCATCGATCTCTGTAATATGGGCTACGACTGCCTCTACTCGATCTATAACATAGGCTTTTTCTTCCTCTGTCATGGCTACTGCATCCATCTTGTTATCGTCTTCATCATAAAGGCTGGCATGCTCCAGTTCGAGTTCTGCTTCTTCTCTGATTTCTGAAATGTCATTGAATTCCAGACTGAATAAAATTTTAAATACGGTTTCTCTTATCTCTCGTCTTGTCATATGTTCCTCTCTAGTTTGCGTCTGCCATGCGAACGCCGGCTACACGTATATTTACCTTGGTTACATTAAGACCTGTCATAGTCTCGATTGCCTGCTTTACTTTATCCTGAACTTGTGTTGTCACAGTTGGAATGCTGTATTCATATAATACGTCAATTGCCAGATCTACCTTTACTTCGCCCGGCAATAATTCTACTTTCACGCCCTTTGCCGGATTCTTCTTGCCCAGACGGCTTGCGAGTTCATTTGATAGCGAGCCTGCAAGTCTTGATACGCCGTCTACCTCGGTTGCTGCCAGACCTGCAATGATTGCGATTACCTCGCCTGCGATCTGTACATGACCGATGGAATTTTCTTCTTCTATATTTTCATACGTGCTTGTATTTTCTTCACTCATTCTGTATACCTCCAGACTTCCTGTATTTGTACATATTGATTCAATATTATACCGCAATTATGAAAAACATTCAACACCCGGAATTGGCGGGGAAAATTCAGAATTAGCCATTAGTTTTGTGAGGGATATGCAGGTATGTTGTGTCCGCTGGTGCTTGTATCATATAACAACGCGCTTCTCTTCCTATGAAGTGCACATGTCTTATCCGCACATACTCCTGTGCAAACTCGCCTGCGGCTCAGACATGCACCCGTATGTGCTGACAATGTGCACTTCATAACGGAAGCTTCGCTAATGTTGTTATATGATACAAGCACCAGCCAGACAGATCATACCTGCATATCCATTCACTTTGTACAATAGCTAATTCTGAATTTGTTCATATTCTTTGAATATCTTATGACTTTATACTAATTTATAGTTTCCAGCATAGTATTTGCATTGTTAATGTTGTTTATTTATATTTTTATATAATATAAATAAAATATATACACATTGCCATATTTACAGCTTTGACAATAATTCAATTTTTCACATAAAAAAACGAATACCTACTATAATGTGATATGTGCATCAATTCATTATAACAGGTATCCGTCGCATAATTATAATCTTTTACGATTATTATTCTTTTGTTTTATTTTGCAACTACATGGGCGGTTACCATTGCAGCCCGTGTAGTATTTGTAACTGATATTTTAAGAGTTGCCTGATAGGTTACCCCATTTTTCTCTGCAGTACTGGTCAGTGTATAATTACCAACCGCCAGATAGAGGTATCCGCCTTTTCCCTGTACAACTCCATTTTCATCCTTCCACTCTCCCATTTCGCTAAGATCTGCAAAATCCGTATTATCCGACACGATGGTCTGTTGATATACAGGAAGAGTTAACTTAACTTCATTCGTAGCTGCACTTACAAAATAATCACTTGCATAGGCTCCTGTTCCGCCTCTTTCATCCTCAATCGAGATATCATAGACTCCTTCCGGTACATAGCTGTATATTGCCATTCCATCGCTAATCTCCCCGACCTCTCGTGCATAGCTGATCTCACTGTATGAATTATCCTTCCACTGGGATTTAAGTCTGCACAAATAAGTATCTATACCGGTATATTTGATCTTATTTCCATCCAGATCGGTAGCTGTAACACTGAGCAGGACTCCCGGCTTTATAACAAAGGTTACTGTACAGTATGTGAAAACACTGGCATCCCTGCTGTCAGAGATCTTTATCTTCATGGTATATTCACCAGCCTGATCTGTATCAATCGAACAATACTGTACTCCGGTTGTTGACATCACCAAATCCAGACAATCTGCTTTTGACACAACTTCATATTTGTAACTGCCATTACCACCAATAGGACTTATCTGTGCTCCATACTTTACTGTATAAGTTCCATTTGGTTTGTTTGGAGCTGGAAAACTCAGGCATCCATATTTTGTAATATCCTGTGCTATGACTGCCCTTTCATCATATACTTTCCATACCTTGATATAATGAATCTTATTTCCAAATTCATCTACGACATCAACCTTTGTCTCCCAGATTCCTGTCTCTTTCAAGGTACCATAAAACTGCAGATAACCGGATTGGTCTACGTCATCTACCACCTTATACGAAAGACCGGTTGGAAGATTGCTTACTGTATATACAGCATAGCCCTGTACATCCGGATCATAAACGCCTGAAGTATCTAAGGAACTGGTCCCTACCACTGTTCCTTTCTTACGTCGTACTTCCGATCTTATTGTTATCTCTGTCGGCTTTGTCCGATATGTCAGTTCTTTTGTACTGTTTAATGTCGGAACAGATACCTGAACAATATCTCCATTATAAAAAATATCCTGTTTGTCCAGATAAAGCTTATATGTAATGTTATTTGTTGTTTCCAGATGATCAATCACACACTTTCTTACAAAGTTCCCGTATCCATATACCTTACTGGATACTGCAAAATCCGATGTCTGTAATATTTTTGCCTTATTTAATGTCACCTGGATCACTGCTTTATTCACAATACTCACGTTCCGGATCACAACCGGTACTTCCGGAACAACCGGAGTCACCGCTGCTTTCTTTACAGTGATCTTACAGGCTGCTTTCTTACCGGAACCATCCTTTGCTGTCGCTGTGATCGTAACGGTTCCCGCTTTCTTTGCCTTTACGACACCTTTGCTGGTTACAGTTGCAACCTTGGTATTTGAACTTTTCCAAATGATTCCTTTATTGCTTGGTTTCTTCGGTGAAAGGGTTGTCTTTAAGGTCAGTGATTTACCGACATTTAAGTTTGCCTTTGTCTTATTTAACTTCACCTTGGTAACCGGGGTACCAACTGTCACCTTGATCTTACAGGTCTTTTTCTTATCTGCTTTGGAGTAAACGGTGATCGTAGCGGTTCCCTTCTTCTTTGCCGTGATCTTACCCTTTGCATTTACAGTTGCAACTTTCTTGTTACTCGATTTATATGCGACCTTTTTGGAAATCTTTCCTGTCGCTGTTACCTTTGTCTTTAAGGTAAAGGATTTTCCTTTTTTTAAGGTTAACTGCTTTGCCGGCAGATTCGTAACCGCTATGGTTTTGATCTTACCACCGGCTGCATAGCTCTCTGTCTGTGGGACAGTCAGAATGGATACTGCAACTGCGATCGCTATCACCCATGCCAGAAATCTTTTCACAGACAAATTATATCGTCTTTCTTTCATCTATACTCTCCTTCTGTAGATTCCCTAATCTATTCTCATACGAACCTTATTCTTTGACATATGCATATGCGGTCGTATTACTTCCGTTCACCGTCACATCCAGATAAAAATTATAAATTTCACCACTTATACTCTTTCGACAGGTTAAATGATGAGTTCCATTTTCCAGATAAACGGTTTTGGTCGATCCATAATAACTTCCATCCGAAACATCCTGCCAATTGCCAAAACCGGTTATATTTTTCACTGCATCTGGCACATCCGGGTCCAGCTCTATAGTAACCTTATATACCGGGAGTGTGACATCAAATGACCAGACCGGATGCACATCATCTGTTCCATATGCCGCTTTCTGAGTCTTCAGATTATAAACAGTAGTACCTACTGTTCCACTATAACTGGATACCGCAACATCATAAGTACCGGCTTCCAGATCATCCATTAAAATGACTCCATCCTTACTAACACCATTCCATCTGCCGCTTACCTCATCCGTATACTCGGCATATTCATTTTGGTTCTTCATAGTGAATTGAAAACTGGTCAGTGGATCGCCATTTGCATCTTTTACTTTACCCTGTAAATAACCGCCTTCTATAATTTTTAGTGTAAGAGTTCCTGTGCTTGTCATAGAAGTGTCTGTCTTATCTGTTGCACGGATACGAAGCTTGTAGGTTCCGGTTGACAGTTTTGGGGATGATACCTGTATCCCGGCTCCACCATTGATGAGTGAAGAAACTGCTAATGCAGCACTGTCACTTTCTTCTCGTAAAATCTCATATGTATAATCGCTCGTATCAGTACCGTTTCCGCCATATACCTTAAGCTGTGGAAGCGTAGTTCCCCATGCAGTTGTCAGAACCTTTTCCGCATCCTTTACAAGCAGTTCCGTTCCATCATAAACCAGCCAGATGATAGTCATACTGAATTTGTTACCAAGTTCATCTTCATAGACTAATTTACTTGTATATTTCCCTTGCTTTGTCACGTTACCGTTAAATTTAAGTGTACATGTGGCAGCAGCTGTCTTGATCTGATATTTAACCCCTGCCGGCAGTCCGCTGACAGAGCAATTGGAATAGCCCTTTCCAAGTGTCTGACTCTTATCAACAGAATCTCCAAGTTTGTATACATATGTTTCTGATTTTTCTATCGTATAAGTTTCATCCCGATAGATACATTCTCTTGACAGATTTAATTTTGGAACTACTACTTTTATATAGGAGTTTTTCTGTAACACCGAATCTCCTGTAAGCTTAATCTTATAAGTAAGCGAATCCGTTGTTGTTATCTGTCCGATCGTATACTGTTTCAGATAGTCTGCACTTTCATATTTCTTTGCCCATACCTGAAAATCCGAAGCCGTGAGTGCTGCCTGCTTTGTTAATGTAATGGTTAACATATCCGGCTGTGCTATATTCAGGCTCTTAACGATCAATGGTTCTTCCGGTGTCGGGATTGGTATGATCGAAGCTGCTTTCTTCACTGTAATCTTACAGGTGGCTTTCTTACCGGAGCCGTCCTTTGCTGTTGCTGTGATCGTAACGGTTCCTGCTTTCTTTGCCTTTACAACACCCTTGCTGGTTACAGTTGCAACCTTCTTATTGGATGACTTCCATACGACTGCCTTGCTACTGGCTTTCTTCGGTGTAACCGTTGCCTTTAAGGTCTGCTTTTTGCCAATTGTCATCGTGGACTTGGTCTTGTTCAGCTTTACCTTGGTAACCGGTGTACCGACGGTTACTGTGACCGTGCATTTTTTCTTCTTATCTGCCTTTGAGATCACATAGATCTTAGCGGTTCCTTTTTTCTTCGCTGTGATCTTACCTTTTGCATTTACCGTCGCAATCTTTTTATTGCTTGTCTTATATGTAACCTTCTTTGAAGCCTTTCCGGTTACTGTTACCTTTGATTTTAAGGTAAATGTCTTTCCTTTTTTTAGTGTCAGTTGTTTTGCCGGCAGATTTGTGACTGCCACCGTTTTTACCTTGCCACCGGCTGCATACGATTCCTGTACCGGCACTGTCAGGATCGAGACAGCTACCGCAAATGCCAGAGCCAAGGCAAAAAACCTTTTTATCATTGTTGTTCTTCCGTTTTTCATTCATACCTCCCTGTAAAAATACCTTGTTTTTATGTTATTCTGCGTCTTTTCCTGCTATATAGACATATAGTTTCATTATATCTGACGCCCAACATAAAAACAAGGTAACGCATTCTATTTATACAAAATATCCAGTTGTTTTTGTGCAGTTTTACACCAAACGAACGGCACTGCAACAAACACCGGAGCCACATTGTAAATGACCTGCTGTGCTTTCGATTCGAAGTAAATGCCCTATTTGTAAATACTCCTGTGCCAACTCGCCTCCGGCTCAAACAGGCACCCGTATTTACAGGCAATTTACTTCTCTTGTCGAAATGCTCGCGGATGTCATCTTACAATGTGGCTCCGGTGTTTGTTGTAGTGCCTGTTAATTTCTATATAAAATATATAAGCTCCAAATCTTTAAATTTAATCTCACTTATTTATTTTCCGTTGTGACATATCACAACTTGTAATTACATTACGAAGTCAATCATAATTACACCTGCTGGGCTTTATAACATAAAAATATGATGCCCTTTATAATATGACATTTGCGAGCATTTCGACTGAAAAAGCACATTGTCAGTAAATACGGGTGCCTGTTTGAGCCGAAGGCGAGTTGGCACAGGAGTATTTACGAATAAGACATGTGCTTTGATTCGAAAGTGCAGCAAGTCATTTATAGAGGGCATCATATTTATGTCATAGACCCAATAGGTGTATTCCTACTTATCTTCGGCAACTGTTATTACAAGCTGGGATACATCGTAGCCAGTTTTTCTGGTTACGATGTCTTCCACCTGTGCCCGTTCGGTGTCGGACAGGTTTGCAACAGGAAGTGTAACATCGACGGTATCATCATTTACGGTTACGATGCAGTCGGTATAGCCTTTTGCTGTCAGGACGGTTTCCGCATCCGTCTCTTTTTCAATCGTATCAGTAAGTTTAACGTAGCTGCTTACTGCTTCATCTTTTGCTGCGCTGTCCATGGTTTCATCATTGATGATCGCAAGCAATGCTTCTTTGCTTTTTGCCCGGTTCTGCTCCCTGTTCAGCTTTGCAGTTGCGAGATTCGTTCTCATTGCCTGTGCACTGGTAAGGACTGCTTCTCCTATGTCTTCTTCATCACTGTTTAACTCCACATTTTCCTCTAAAGCCGCCTGTTCCAGATATGTAGGATCGATATTCTCCGATGCAGCTTCTCCGCCTGCTTCTGTATTATCCGCAGCTCCCATCGTTTCTTTATTTGCCTGATCTGTAAGCTCTTTTTCTGAAGTATCGGAAGCGTCAGCTTTCTCACTATCATAGCTGATAACTTCAGCATCCGCATTTGTCTCCTTTGCCTTTTGCCGCAACAGGTCGTCTCTTTTTCCTGCATTGAAATTCAGATAGCCTGCAACTCCGATCATAACCGACAGGGCAAATATCACCAGACGGTTTTTCTTAAAGATTTTTTTCTTCATTCATATCCTCCATGCTTTATTCTTGTTCTAATACAACTATCTTATGCGCCGGAACATCAAATAATGCCTGCACGGCTTCGGTTATTTTTATCGCAATCGTCGGATCGGAAGCCCCCGTACAACTGACCAGAACTCCCTCAATCTCCGGCTCCAGTATTTTGCTCACATAGGGATATTCGCCGCTATCTGCGTTTGTCATAACAGAAGCCTCACTTCTGTTTTTCTGGCTGCTGCCGTCGGATTCGCTTTCAGACTTCGTCACATCTTTTTCTATAATTTTTTCACCGCCATCTTTTAATGTGATCATGACACTTACCGTTCCGACGCCCTTCACCTGAGACAATATCCCCCGCAGCTTCTCCTCCTGAAATACTATATAGTCTTCATAGCCGCTGTTCGCCGATAATATTTCTCCGGAAGTTTCCTGTCCATTGTCCGTAGCAGCCTCCCCGTTCTGTTGTTTTCCAGTCACTCCACCAGACGTTTTATCCTGCTTCGTTCCGGTTAAAGCATCAAGTCCGGAAAATCCGTTTTTCTTATCAGACGGCCAGAGAATGACCAGCAGACAAATACCTGCAAGCAAAATTCCCATGCACTTTCGAAGTGCCGCATTTTTGTCTTTTTTCAATTCCTGCAGCTTCTGTTTGATGTTATTCCATATTCCTTCCATGCTCTCTCACTCCATTATATGTAACATGTCCGCTTTTAGTACATGTTATTTTGTCTGATATCCATTTACAAATATTTCTATCCTGTCCTCACTGATCTTATATTCTTTTGCGATCTCCTGACGGAGATTTGCCGCATCCATGGTTGTATCTGTTGTGCTGTCTGATGTTGTAGAAACAACATCAACCTCAACCGCTGTGACCGTATAACTCTCATCAAAGGTAATCGTTACCTTACTATCCAATTGAAATGTATCACGCAAATGATCTTCGATCATAGTCTCCATGACATCTGTATAATATGTAACATCGCCATTTCCCGGTGCGCCTGCAACAGATTCATAGTAATAATCAAAGCTTAGAATGTCGTTCAAGCCTCCCGCACTTAATACAGGTGTCAGAACAATGATCGCCAGTACAAAACCAACCGCCGTCTGCATATATTTTCTGTATTTTTCATCCGGAAGCAAGAAAAATACCAGCGAGGAGAATAATATAAAAAGGACGATATTTTTGATCCAAGCTAACAACATATAGCGCTCCTTTCCAATAATTGCCACCAAACGGCTATACATGTGCCTGAATGGACAACTTGACTTACCAATGTTCCATCCAGACACATGCATAACCATCCCCTACCTCGCAAGCAACGTCATAAGTGTGAGGGAGATGATAAATAAAAAGGAAGCACACCAGATGCCACGCAGCATCAAACCGATGGTCTGTGCCATAATGTTAATGCCGTCGGAAAACCGTTTATCTCCCAAGGGCTGCACAAATGCGGATACGATACGGAGAGTCAGATAGATCACCGCGATTTTGGTAACCGGCAGAAGCACTACCAGCAATACGACGACCGCGCCCGCAATTCCGATAGCATTTTTCAAAACCATACCCGAACCGAGCAGGATATCCGAGACGTTCTTAACCGTATTTCCCCCCGGCAGCATCCCGAACGCTTTTAAGACGGCATTTCGTTCCAGCTTGTCCACAGATGGAACGATCACACCCTTTATCACATTCATTCCGGTTACAACTGCAAACATGGTTTTCAGGATCCATCCTGCAATATTCCTCAACAACGTAACTGTCCTTGAAAAATGATCCTCGGCATTTAACTTATTCACCAGTCCGACCACCCCACTGCATTTGGCAAGCGGAAATACAATCTGAATGATCACCTTCTCGCACAGAAAAATGATCAGCACCGTGATCTGATAGGTAAATTCCGCCGTGCCTGCACCATTTGTATAGGAGACAGCCAACGTATAAGCAGGTATAAAGGTGATCATCAGATCCGTAAGATCCAAGACTGCCGACACCGCTATATTGGAAACGATCGCAAACATTCCGAGCAGGATGGATACCACCATCAGATAGGTGACGAAGAAGCCGTTTCCACCTACCATCTTTCCAAACTTTCCGGACAGATTCGTGAATACCGAACCAAGAATGGCAACGGCAAGAAGCTGAAGGAGCAGGCGGTTATTGCTTTTTATCTCCCCTGTAAGTGTCTGCTGTATTGTTTCCAGACTGTAGTCAAGAAGCCCCTGAAGGTCTCCGTTTCGGATATAGGATACGACCTCCCGAAAAGAGAGTCCTGCCTGTTCTTCTGTCAGCATGTCCATCTCGTCAAAAGCGTTTTCGTCAAGTCCCAGATCCGTCTCATCGACATCTAAGGTAGCTGCCCTGCTGGTCTGCCCGCCAAAACACACCACAGATAATAGGATCGTGAACGCCATTACGCCTGCTATAATCATTTTCGCTTTTTGTCCTCTCATAGTTCTACCCCATCAGACGAACAACCATATCGATCACATGGAACAGGATTGGCAGACTCATCACCACCATTGTCACCCGTCCGGCAAGCTCAATATGCGAAGCGATCGCACCATAGCCTGCGTCCTTACAGATATTTGTCGCAAATTCACAGATATAGGAAATGCCAAGCATCTTAAGCAGGATCGATATATACTCCATATTGATATTGATGTATCCGGTGATGCGGTCGATGGAATCCAGTACATTTCCAAGTCTTCCTATGATAAAGCTGACAATAAATAAACACGCTCCAATACTTAAGAGCGTGCTGTATTCTGCATTCATTTTCTTTAGTTTTATCGCTACTAAAACGACCAGAACCGATGCCATACATACCGTAACAAGACTCATGCCTTTTCTCCCCTATCCACCGATATTTACAAGCTTCATAATGTCATTAAAGAATTCTACGATATATGGAATGATCCAAGAAAGTACAAGAATCAGTCCTGCCAGATTCAGCAGGAATGCCAGCTCGTCCTTCCCCGAATGCTTTAATATCTGATTCAACAGTGCTACAAGGATTCCTACCGCACCTATCTTCAATAATAACTGTATCGTCATAAGCTCCTGCCACCCTTACCCTATCAGTATTATCAAAAAGATCCCTCCGAGTAATCCAAGTGATCTGGATACCTTATTTATCCTGCGTGCCCTGTCCTTTTGTTCCTCATACTCTGCCTGCATGTTCTGTTCCCACAGCTTCAGATTCCTGATCTGCATATCGACATCCATATAACACAGCCATTTTCCAAGCTCTTTTACCGCACCGATCTGTGCGTCCGTCAGATAGCTGTGTTCCATCAGACTTCCGATACTGCCTGTCCAGATCTGCTCAAAAGAAGAAGCATATTCTTCCGTCCGGAACTGCAAAGCCAGCCCGGCAAGCCAATCTCCGATCCTTCCCCCTGCTTTATCCGATCCTTCCCGAATGATCTCGGTGATCTCCGATGCACTGTATGCCAGATGCCCATTTGCCATCCGGACAAATATCAGAAGCTCGTAGATATCTTCCACTCGCCGGTTCTGATAAACTCCTATCGTCTTTCCTATCCCATAGGAAGCTGCGACCACCAGAAGCATTCCAAGAATCTTTATATATAACATATGTACGCCTCCCTGCACTTATGACAGTTCTGCTACAGCCGCTTCATTTTCATATGCCGATGTCAGGCGTTCATCCTCTGCCATAAAGAGAACACTTCCACGATCGTCAAATATCGTCCGGATCTCTCCTGTCCGTTTGCGATTGCTCAGCACGATATATCGTTCAAATACCCTCTCATCGACCAGCTTCCGAAGTCCCGGACGATTTCTGATATCATCAATGGAATTGCCATGCACGGTTGCGATCAGCTTACAGCCGCAGTTGATCACGCTGTAGATCGCATCGATATCATCCCGGCTGCCGATCTCATCCACCGCTATGATCTGCGGTGACATCGAACGGAGCAGCATCAGCATTCCATAAGATTTTGGACAACAGTCAAGAATATCTGTCCGTATGCCGATATCATTTTGTGGTACGCCTTTATAACAGGCTCCGATCTCAGATCGTTCATCTACGACACCGATAGTATTTCCTTTGAATCCTGGAAATCCATCCGACAACATCCGGATCATATCTCTAAGAAGTGTGGTTTTGCCACATCGCGGTGGGGAAATGATCAGTGTATGAAATGTCTCATTTCCATTTATTATGTACGGAAGAACCTTCTTACAGCATCCCTTAACCTGATGTGACAAACGGATATTGATAAATGATATATGTCTGACACTCTTGATCATTCCAGATTCCAGAATGACTTTTCCTGCAAGCCCTACACGATGTCCCCCTTGAATCGTTATAAATCCCTGCCGGATCTCATCCTCATATGCATAGAGTGAATAGTTACTGATATATTCCAGCGTTTCCCTTATATCGGCAGGTGCTACCATATATGCTTTCTTACATTCTGTGGTTCGCTTTCCCTTCTCCGTCACAAAATATTCCCGATTATCATAGATCACGATCAAGGGTTCATTCATCCTAAGCCTTATCTCCTGAAGCTTGTTATAATCATATATCTCACTCGAAAATATTCTCCTTAACGCTACGGATAATATCTTCAATATTTCATTCTCTCTGCTTTTTTCCAAACTGATCCACCTCATGCATATGTCATCTGTAACCATTTTCACCTGTCAGTTCCATCATCTGCCAATACTCGAAAAGCATCTGCTTTTCTGATATGATCTGATACCTAAAGTAGGCTGTTACACACTTCTGATAGTTATAATGTATGCATGACAAATGAAAATTAGAACAAAAAAATACCACATTTCTTTCTGAATTTTTCAGAGTGAAATGTGGTATCTGCTTTTACAGATTATCGTATAAATCTTCGGTAAAAGTCAGGCTTCCCCGATATCCCGCATATGTCCGGTTAAATACCAGCCGTTCATTCATCGGGAAGGAGGTCAGTATAAACTGGCAATCCTTTGTCAATGCCACTTCGCGGTCATTGCTGCTGCCATACTGTTGATCTGTTGACCCTGCCGAGCCTGCTCTCACGCACACTGGAATATTGAACGTTTGCCATGTTTGCTACCTCTCTTTAGGTTCGTTATTTTATAATTATTAAATGACGTACTGATCTACCATCAGGTTGTTTTGCCAATCGACGAGATCGGCTAATGTGATGCCCTCTAATACATCCTGTATTGCCTGGTCAAGTTTCTCCCAGATCAGTACACTGACACACATACTTCTGTTTTCGCAATAGGCTGCGTTAGCGCCTACACAGTCAGCAGGTGCCAGACTTCCTTCTACCGTTTCTAATATCTGCCTCACCGTATAATTCTCCGGTGAAGCATATAACATGTATCCTCCACGCGCTCCACGGATACTTTTTACCAGTGATGCCTTATTTAATATTGCAACGATCTGCTCCAGATATTTGTCTGAAATATGCTGTCTTCTTGCAATATCCTTTATCTTAACCGGCTCACCATTATAATAGGTGGCCAGATCCAACATCAGTTTTATCGCATATCTTCCTTTTGTTGATATCTTCATCTTGACCTCCCTGTCGTTGTTATCTGATTCAAATGATTCCATACATCTGTACATCATCTGAATCTCATCTACTTTTCCTGCAAACATGATAAATTATCATTTTGCATTATAGTATACTATTTCTATAGGTTTTATCAAGTACAAATTTATTTTTTATGGCAATCCATCCGGTGTTCCACATCCACAGCCACCATGACCACCATGTCCACCACAACAGCCTGCTTCTGTATGATCACCTTTGATGTTACGCCCGGTCGCTCCTCCACATCATTGATCGTCCGCTCACAAAAACGGCATCCGATGTTGCATCCCGGACTCACCGGCATATGAATCCGCCCGGCATTATTTTTCTGTCCTCCAAAACACGGATGTGAGTTCTGAAGATCCTTATATGTATTGCTTCCCATTTACTTCACCTCGTTTATCCTGAACCATAAAAAAGACTTTGTCCAAAACAGCTGCTCTCTTTATATCCCCAAAGAGCCTGCTGTTTCAGGCAAAGCCTTTTTCATTGTATTATATTTTCTCTTTCATCTTCTTAATGATCTCTTCATTTGCAGTACTTACTTTGCGTACTCAAAAAATCCGGAATCTGCGGATTTATTATAGATTGCATAACAGTCAAGTGTTGCTGATCCATCAGCACTTTCCTGCCACCAGGAAAGGAATGCTTCCGGCAATTCTGAGACAGGTGCATCCGGAGTGTAGAAATAAATCTCCGTTCCACTGTCCATGCCGGATGGTTCACCCGCTTTATAACGGATACCATCTTCGATTTTTTCCTCATCTTCTGCTACTTTCACGCTATCCAAAGTCATCGAATATGTATAATCGTTTACCTTCTTGATATCTTTGAATTGTCCGCTGAAATTACAAACATATACGGTTCCATTTGGGTATTCATTCTCATCTCGTTCTCCCATTTCGGAATCAGAAAATGCTCCTGTAAATGATCCATCCTGTGATAATGTTAATGTTGTACTCCATCCACCGGCTCCACTGCTAAAGATCATGTCTATCGGATATGTACCCGGCAGAGCGGATACAGCTTCTTCCTGTAATTCTGCTGTAGAAGTACCTTCCTCTGTAGCACCGGCATCTTCTTCGGAAGAAGCCGCTTCAGTGGTCTGTGTCTCAGTCTTAGCTTCTGTGCTGGCTGCCTCTGTTGTCTGCGCTTCCATCCCGGCTTCTGTGCTGGCTGCCTCTGTTGCCTGCGTTTCCGTCTTCTCTGTCGTTGCTTCGGTTGATACCTCGGTTGTTCCTTTGTTCTTTTCTGTTGACTCTGAGTCTGCGCCATTGCATCCTGCCAGCAAACTAACTGCAAATGTTGCCGCAAGTGCTACCGTCATAATCTTTCCCGACCTGGTTCTATTCTTTCTCATACCTTACAATCCTCCTGCATTCATCTATAAATACGTTTCTGGAATTCTTATTGTGAATCTCATCACAATGCTTTTCTTCGGCTGTTTTTCGAATATACAAAGTATATGTCCGTTATCTGATTTTGTCAGCTTAATTATTCTTTATAGATATTGCATTTCGTTTACGATTGTTACGGTTCTTTAACCAATCTTTGAACTCCGGCAAAGTCTTTCTTCCGGCTTCTGTAACCGGCTTCACCCATTTGCCTGATCTGGTATAGGCAAGCTCGATTGCCAGGCGCACCAGTTCATCCGTATATACAAATGAAAATACCGCGAGGAAAGGCAGATGTAAGACCATACCTGCGATCCACGTTGCCGGAACGCTGACTAAGAATAAACCGCCAATCTCCACATAGGTTCCGACTCTCGTCTCGCCTGCTGCCCGGTATCCCTCATTCATAATATAGTTACAGGTTCGAACCGCACCGAAGAACAAGTAAATGTATAACATATACATGCCATACCGAAGTGCCTGATCACCCAGTCCAAATAAGCCAAACAATGGTTCATGTAATAACGCACAGATCAACACGATCCCGAAAGTAACTGCCGGGCAGAACAATGCCGACCGCTTCATAAACCGATATGCCCCCTTATGGTCACCGGCACCGACAGACTGTCCGATCACAACGCTGGTTGCATTTGATAAGCCGCCAAAAAATGCATAGACAAAGCCCTCGCATACACGGAAAGCTGCCATGGCGGCGATCGCAGATTCATTCTGGTGTCCGATCACGATATTGATCAGCATTTGTCCAACTCCATAAAACAATTCGTTACAGAGGATTGGAAATGCATTTGCCAGATATACCCTGATAAATCCGCCATGAAATAAGAACATCTGACTCAGACGAATCCGCACCTTACATTCCGAACGCAGCAGGTAGATAAGCAGCAATATTAAATTGATGATCGCAGATGCAAGTGTTCCGACTGCCGCACCGGCAGCCCCCATTTTCGGTGCACCGAATTTACCATATATCAACACGAAGTTCAAGCAGAAGTTCACTACCAGTCCTACGATGGAACAGATTAGTGGTGCTTTCACCCGCTCTGTGGAACGGAGCAGGAAGCTGATAAGTACAGCAAATACCTGAAGCGGATATGCCCATCCGACAATCCGCATATATGGCTTTCCGATCTGGATAAATACTTCTTTATCTGTATATACACCCAGTAAAAATTCCGGTCTGATAATACAAAGGGATGCAAATGCAAATCCTACGATTGCCATACAGATGAAAGTGATACCGAATGTACGATTAATTCCCTTTTCATCATCTGCTCCCCAGTACTGGGAGAAAAACAGGATCGATGCGCTGGCAAATCCCCAGTAGCAGCTGAAGAACAGCGAGCTGATCTGCGAACAGATACCAACTGCTGCCACGCACGACTCTCCCAGCCTTCCAATCATGATCGTATCGACCATACTGGCTGTTGTAGTTAATAAATTCTGTAATGCGATGGGAAATGCAATCGTTAACATCACATACAGAAAGGATTTTTTATTTTTCATATGTATCTAATATTGCTCAGGAAACCTTAATCGTTATCTTCTTCGATTTTCCTCTATATTTTGAAGTTCCTTTTGCCTTTACCGTAATTGTATAGGTTCCCTTTGGCGTTCCTTTCCTTACTGTTACCTTTCCTTTTTTGCTAACAGTAATATATGCTTTCGAAGCCTTTGATCTGGAATATGTCACCTTACCCTTTGCATTCTTTACCCCGATTATAAAGGAATGCTTTTTGTTAAGCCTTCCGGTTGTTTTTTTTGCTTTGTAGGTTTTTGAAGCCACCTTTACCTTCATTGGATTCGACTTTTTAATCATTAATTTCGCTACATTGGATTTCGCTGAATTGCTGGTTGCTGTTGCTTTTGCACTTGCAATTACATAATAGGTTCCAACCTTGGAAGGATATGTAGATAACCGCTTCGTACACTTCGAATCTGAATAATATTTATAGGTAATCTTTCCTGCCGCACCTTTTACGCTTGCAGCACCTATCTTTTTTCCCTTTCCAGTATAGGTAACTGTCTTATTCTTCAGTGTCAATGTTGGTGTGGTCTTTGTAACCTGTAACTTACCCTGCACCGTCAAGGTAAGTGACGTTTCATGATATTTTGTTTTTGCTGTGATAGTTACTTTACCACCGCCCACAAATGCAATCTTTCCATTTTTATCTACCGTTGCTACACTCTTCTTATCTGAGCTCCATGTGATATTCCCGCTTGTAAATGGACAATACATGCTAAAACCGGGATTTACCAGAACGACCTTCGCATTTACGCTCTTGCCTGCAGTATAAGTATCCTTGTCCATCTGTATAACAAATTTATAAGAATATGTCTCACCATCACCCCAAACAATACCGTCCGTCGTAATTGCTTCTGTAAATTTCTTTTTCGGAATATTGATATTCTGTGTTATGGTACGGTCTGCCTGCTTCTCTGCCGTCTGAGCATCTGTATTTGAACCAAAGCACTGTACCCAGGTATAAATACCATTTATATAAAAGCAGCCAACTCCTATCGTAGTTGCTTTTTTACTTAAAATATTCTCCTTGTGTCCCGATGAATTCATCCAGTCATTCATGACTGCTGTTGCAGAAGACTGATTGATCGCAATATTTTCTGCATTCATATTCTTATTTGCTGAAAAGCAGCTTGCACCATCCGGCCTGGTATGTGAAAACAATACTGCCTGCTCACCGGCACGAATCATAGCCGTTTCTAACAATCCGGTATCCATCGTCAATGCATCAAGACCATTCTTTGCACGTTCTGCATTTACCTTGTCTAATACCTCAAATGCCTTCGTATAATCTCTTTTTCCTTTAATCTGAATTGTTTCTGCATAACGGAATCCATTGTAACCAAACCGCACCAGTTGATTATTGTTGCAGGTGATCACAACATCCTTTGCAAATGCATTTTCATCTACAAACTGCGTAGATGCAGGCAGCGTTATCTGTTTCAGGGATGGACAATTTGCAAATGCCTGACGATATATCTCTTTTACTTTTGGAAGATATACATCTGTTAATGCATAGCATTGTGCAAAATCAGCATATGTCACATATTCCAGTCCCATACCACGAAATGTTACAAGCTTCTGGCAGCTGTTAAATACCGATCCGTCCCAGCTTTTTATCGTTGCCGGAACTGTCACCTCGACCAGACTGTTACAACCTAAAAATGTCCGCATACCAAGTGATGTCAGACCACCAAAATCAATGGAAGTAATCCCTGTACATTTTTCAAACATTGAATAAGCGCTTTCTTTCATGCCTTTACCAAACTTTACTGTTGTTATCTTGGTACAGCCCTGAAATGCAAAATTACCTGCTTCACTGATCTTATCCGAAAGTGTCAAGGTTCCGGATAAGCCGGACATATAAAATGCACCTTCTCCTAATGTTGTTACATTGGAAAAGTTTACCGTGTTCAAGCTGACATTATTATAAAATGCATAATCTCCGATCTCCTTCACATTCGAAGGTATCGTAAATGAGCCTGTTCCTCCATTAAACGGATACATCACTAATTCGGACTGATCCTTGGAATATACAACTCCATTCCGTGCAACATAGGCTTTGTTACCTGCTGCAACCGTATAACTCTCTATCGTTGTATTTCCAAAAAATACGAGCGGCGATATAGAGGTTACACCTGCAGGTATTGTAAATGTTGTCGGACAGTTATTTTGAAATGCATAGCTTCCTAAATCCGTTACCCCCGGTATCTCAATCCGGGTAACAGCTTTACAGTCACAATATGCTCCAGATCGAATCGTCTTCACAGAAGATGGCAAAACCACCTCTTGCAGTTTCGTACATCCATAAAATGCAGCCTCTCCAATCTCTTTCAGAGTATTCGGATAGGTTACATCTGTAATATCATACATTTCCACAAAATTCTGGCTTCCGATTTTTGTAATACCACTTTTTATTACAACCTTTTCAACATCTAAAGTATACCATGGTGCCTTATCAGAAGAACTGGCGTCCGGCATATCTCCTTTTCCTGATATCGTAAGTGTTGTGCCAGAAAGCGTCCATGTTACATTCTCCCAGGTTCCACTTTTTGAAGTATCATTTGATGTACTCTGCAATGCAAGTTCCTCATCACTTGTATATAATTCCGGTCCTGCATTTTCCGACACCTCATATCCCGTTGCAGGCGTAATATCCCCTGTGCTTTCTTCAATAGCTGCAGTAGCAGTTGTCATATTTTCTGCATATACATACCTGCCTGTTGTACCTAACATGCCGCAAATAGCCCCTATTCCTAATAATACCGCAATCCTGCTTCTCTCTTTTTTTCTCATAATATCCTCTCTTTCTGCAATTACTATTCTTCGTGTAGTTATTTTTTCTCAAAAGCTTCAGCTCATCTCAACTTGCACAAATACTTATTCATCTTATCTGGAAATAATCATCTCCCACCATTTCCTATTATCTAAATACCAACGGATTGTCTCCTTTATCCCATCCTCAAACTTTGTTTCCGGCAACCAGCCTAATTCATTATGTATCTTTGTTGGATCAATAGCATAACGCAAGTCATGACCTTTGCGGTCTGTTACATGCATGATCAGACTTTCCGGCTTGCCTAGTTCCTTGCAAATAAGCTTTACAATGTCAATATTCTTCATTTCATTATGTCCGCCAACATTATAAACTTCTCCAACGCGACCCTTATGAATGATCAGATCAATTGCCCGGCAGTGATCCTTTACATACAGCCAGTCACGTACATTCACACCCTCCCCATAAACAGGTAAAGGCTTGTCTGATAATGCATTAATAATCATAAATGGAATCAGCTTCTCTGGAAATTGATATGATCCATAATTATTCGAACAACGGCTGATCGTAACAGGAAGTCCGTATGTCCTGTAATATGCAAGCACTAACAAATCAGCAGATGCTTTTGAACTGCTGTACGGCGAACTCGTACGAATCGGAGTCTCCTCTGTAAAAAATAAATCCGGTCTGTTCAACGTAAGATCTCCATATACTTCATCTGTACTTACCTGGTGATACCTTGCAATACCATATTTACGGCAGGCATCCATCAGCACCGCCGTTCCTTTGACATTCGTATCTAAGAAAATCTCCGGATTCTCGATGGAACGGTCTACATGACTTTCGGCTGCGAAGTTCACTACCATATCCGGATGTTCTTCTTCAAATAGCCTATAGACTGCCTCTCTGTCGCAGATATCAATCTTACAAAAACGGAAATGCGGATTATCCATCGCCGAAGCTAGTGTAGATAAATTTCCCGCATATGTAAGCTTGTCCATACATACGATACGATCCTCCGGATAACTATCCAGCATATAAAATATAAAATTGCTTCCAATAAATCCGGCTCCTCCGGTTACGATAATTGTCATGGTGTTTATCTCTTATCTATCCTATCTATGGTCTCAAATCTGCCCATGTTCGATAATTTTATATTAATCCTAATCATATTCCAAGTCAACTTATCGCATAAAATCGGAGTTAAATTACCAAAAGTTACACCCAGACATGCTGTTTATTACATCAAAGGTTTTTTTCACCCTTTTTCTGCTATGCTTTTCCTGTCGACAAAACAGGCGCCAGCTCTTTCCTACCCGCACAGAACATGAATGTCTTACGGAACTCCGGAAGCATCCGCGAAGCTACTTTGCTTATCAGAACATGACACAGGAATGGAAGAACCGCTTTCTTGGATTTATGGAGGGTAAGAAAACTCTGCCTTTAACCTATGATCCATTTTTCAAGAAGCTGTTCAATCCGGATATCTATCCGGAACGGTTGTCCAGTCTCATCAGCAGTATCATCGGTACGAAAGTGACGGTTCAGTGCATCCTGTCAAACGAAGACAGCATGCTGCCGTCCACCTCACTCCTGCTTCTGGATATCCTTGTCCAGTTAGAAGATGGCTCGATCGCAAATGTCGAGATCCAGAAGATTCCATATACCTTCCCGGGAGAGCGTATGTCCTGCTACTCCTCCGATCTCATGCTCCGCCAGTATACAAGAGTGAAAAGCTCGAAAGGCAGTTCTTTCACCTACAAAGATCTGAAAACGGTTTACACGATCGTGATATATGAAAAAAGTCCGGATGCGTGTCTGACTGATGCATTATCCGATATCTACCTGCACCATGGCAGAATCGTTTTTGATACCGGAATCGAGTTGAAGCTTTTGCAAGAATTCTATGTAGTCGCCCTTGACGTATTTAAAGAAAGTAAGTATGCTAAAGATATCAATGAGTTAAACGCTTGGTTGTCTCTGCTGACTGCACAGTCGGTCGACGACCTTGCTGCACTGGTATCTGACTATCCATGGATGGAAGCTATCTGCAAGGATATGTCCGAATATATGTATGATCCGGAGGAGGTAATCACCATGTTTTCAAAAGCACTTCGAATGTTAGATGAAAATACGGTTCACTATATGATTGATGAACTACAGAAGGAACGGGATAAAGCGGTAGCTGCTCTCTCTGAGAAGGATGCTGCCCTGTCCGAAAAAGACTCTGTGATATCCGAGAAGGATGCTGCTCTATCCAAAAAGGATGCTGAAATCGCAGCCTTGAAAGCAAAGCTTTCCGCCCTCAATAAATAAAGCAGCATTCATGCAAAAGCATTATCTTACCATAGTTATAACGCATGCCCATATAACTAACTTATGCCAGACAGCTCCAAAATGGAGCCGGCTGGCATTTATCATATAGTTCTAGCCGTTATTTATTATTTAGAGATTTTACGAATCATCAGTCAGTCTTCCTAATCTTGTTCTGACCTTACTTTTGTTTCTTTTTCAGATTCAGAGATCAATGTACTACGCAAAGCAGGCAAAATAAATTCATCTTATTATTACAATCTATTTTTAAACAATATATGTCTAACACTTATATATTTGTTTACATATCATCATATGTATCAATGCCACGTATCATATGATTTATATATCTATTACGATTAAATCCATTTCTATTGTCAACGATATTTTGGCAGTCACTAAACACATCTATGCCCTGTCCTGTCAAATCCATAATAACCGCTTGATTCAATCATTTTTATTATAGCGTGATTATTCCGGGGCTCTCTGAGCCAGCCAGTCCTTGGTCTTCAAACCGCCATTCTTGCATTCTTGGATAATCAAAGCCCAGCTTTCTAATTGTTTTTCTCTTGCAACTAATCGTGTATCCATAGACAACCTCCTTAACGTAGTTGGAAAATCCGCAGCGGCCTTTGAGCTGCTATATGACGAACTGGTACATAATGGCGTTTCTTCCGTAAATAACAGCTCTGGTCTGTCAAGCGGCAAATCTCCGTATACTTCATCCGTGCTGATCTGATGAAAACGTCCCACCTGATACTTAATACACGCATCCATCAAAACCGCTGTTCCTTTTATATTGGTATCAAGAAAAGTTTCCGGCGACTCAATAGAACGATCCACATGTGACTCCGTAGCAAAATTCACAACCACATCCGGATGTTTCTCTTCAAATACCTTATAAACAGCATCCCGGTCACTATTATTGTTCTGATTCTCATATGTCTATCCCATCATGTATATATTTTATGTATGACTTTCAGTTATTCTCAGTAAAACTTTAAAATCAACTATGTTTGTTTTCTGTTTCTGAAGCCTCACATTTATACAATGCATAAGCTCCAAGCGTGAAACCATCATCAATCTTCCCTTCATTTATCCAGGATGTCAACTCACGGTCACTGAGCTGTTCAATGGCTACTATGCCTTCATGATCCTCGACCAATTCCAATGAATCTATATCGACACTGTACACATATGCACATCCGCCAGTCAATCCGCTGTCAGCAACAATCCGTCCAAGAAATACCGGTGATTTCGTGATGACAGCATGGATTTCCTCCTGTAACTCACGAATCGCATTGTCAGCAGGAGTCTTGTCATCCTCCTCTGCAAATCCCCTTGGGAAAGCATATTGCATACGTCGAATCGCATGCCGATACTGCTTTAACAACACAAATGTTCCTTTATATCTCGCAATGATCACAACACCATTTTTACCTGTTGGTAGTACACGCTCATATGGGAAAATGCCATTTTCGCCCTCAATTGGATCTACGATCATAGTATTGTATTTGCTCTGATATACCAATCCATACTTCCGGTGAAATAATTCTTCCTGCCGGATCAATTGTGCGGTCAGATCACTATCTTCCACATTCGCAATAGGATAAATGGAAGATTCAGCAAAATACTTTTTAGGTTCTGGTTCTGATTTGCGTAATGCCCGATATCTCTTCAATTCTGCCGGACAAATATAGGGAATCGTTTTACCTATATTATATGGTTCTGTCTGTTCCGTCTGCACCTTGTTCGAACAAGAATAGGCTGTAAATTTACGCCGGCAGATCCGCCATCCATCTATAACTGACTCTCTGATCTTTGCCAAAGCATCTGATAATGGTAAGAGCCTTGGAAATTTCAAAGAAATTATCGTTGAAAGCATCTCTGTTACAAACAACCAGACAATTGTCTCAATCACACTGAGCAGTGCTGTATTAAAGGAAATAATCCCTTCCATCATACTTTGTAATTTATTAAATACCAGCTCAATGCCACATGCCACAATAATACAAAGCGCAGCCATTCCAAACCCATGTGCAATTTTCCCTATTATATTTCTCTTATTCTGCCTGCGTTGTTCCTCATCCTTATATTCATAACGATAAACAACCTGGTCATTCGTTTCATCTGCACGCCCAGCCTGTGAATAATCGATATATTCTACAAGACGGACTACACGGTCTAACTGCTTATATAATTGATCATCCTTGTCAGCAAACGGCTCAAACTTATTTGTCTCATCCGTTAAGAAACGGTCCTTCGCTCCTGCTCCATTCCTCCAAGTTTTAGCAAATCTGCCAAAGAAATCCACACAGAAGCTTGACTTGTCCCCTGATTTCCGCCAAAGTTCATCCACATTATAATGCTTGGAAATATTGCAAATACTATTCTCACATGCATAATTATAACAAAGATCAACTATAACCTCTGCATACTGATATGAAAGTTCATCTGCACTACTTTTAGGTACAGCCTGCCATGCTTTTTTAATTTCACGAATATATACTGAACGATTATTATTTTTATTTTTCCAGGCTTCCAATTCTCCCAATATTCCAAGTGAACGCCGAAAGGCTTCCGCATCTACATTTATCATTTTATCATCCGGAAGGTCATAAAAAGCTAAAACAGCAGCCATGAAATTTACAAATTTCAACTCTTTATATTCCGATTCATTTCTGGGATCCAGATAAATATCAGGCAGCATACTGATTCGCAATACCGTTGACAGTAAACCTCTCAGATTCTTTAAAATATTCTGGTATGTTCCTAATTGATAATCACGATCCTTCTCGGACAGATAATCAACAGGCTGTTCCTCCCCATTTATTACTTCCACAAATAAATCTTCCAGCTTATCTTTTTCCTGGTCATCCAAATTATCTTTTGTATATTCATTCAATTCTGAAAGATCGGAGTATGTCAAACAACGTTTCATCAAAGCAAGCAAACGTTTCTGGCTGTATTTAATCGGAATTGCCGAATATATAAATTCCTTATCTGCATCAACCGAATTCAACAAATACTGGGAAACGGTACGAACATCTCCAAACCGGGAAATACGGACCGCACCCATTTCAAATAACCGGATCAGTTTCTCTTCATATTTCTCATTACAAAGCAGACTGAAAAAGCCGCGCGAATCAACCAACTGGTTGTATGTCATAACAACCACATTTCCGTTTAAAACAATCTCGTCTAATAACGCATTCTGTGCAACCTCAATCTCCTCATCTGTTTTTCGAACAGAATCCAATTCAAATAAATATACATTTTTTCTTATCTGTGGTTTTCTTTTATCTTTCATAATAATGTATCCTACTCTCCCAATCATTTGTAAAGATCATCTTTCCATATCCATCTTTTATTTATATTTTATGTATGAAGATAAACTTTATTTATCAACTTCAATATACTATATTTTTTTCATGATTTACAATGTAATTAAAAAAGAAAATTTCTATTATTTTCTGCATCTGAATGTCAAGTCACAAGATCCAGACACTTCGACATAATAACTATGTTCCATTATATCAACTAAAAATGGGAATGGGTAGAACCTTCAATATTGAAGGTTCTACCCATTCCCGCCTAGTTTTATTTTCTAATATTCCGTCTATCCAAATAACATCTATATTCTATAATTCAAATCATTTATACCTACTGCATTTCCCTTAATTTTTTTAATATAGCCATAATATCCGGCTGTGTAGGTGTGAATTTCACACCTCTTTTTAACATCCCCATGACTTTTCTTGCTTTCTGTTCAATTTCGTTAACAGTATGTTCACTGGTAAGCAGGAGGTGATTACCACCTATCGTGTACTCCCGCTCTATGTATTTCTCAGTTATCGGAAACATATCCTGTATTAAAAATGCACTTTCTCGACTATCATCCAGTTTTACAATGTGAATAATATCACATGGCTTTCCCATATTTATTTTCTTCTCCATAATTCGCCTGTATTTATCAACACGACTTGATAATGGTATCATCCAATAAATTCCAGTTACCTCATCATATAGAAAAAGTCCCTCACCTTACGGCGAAGGACTAAACTTTCAACCCGACCATTTATATACCACATATCGGTCAGTGGTAAACTTTCTTTGTACCTACATTCTAGCAAGCCCAAAGATGAAAGTCAATAAAACTTTCTATTATAATTTTATGCTATGGGCCATAAAATATACACTATATCTATTCTATAAAAATATATATCCATAAGCAGCCATCATTTTTATCCGATGATGTTTCAAACCAATTTAATTAAAATCATTTTTATCAAATATAGCATGTGATATCTAGCGTCATATTCTGTGAAGTTCTTGCATCTACGATTGCTCTTATAACATCCAGTTCTGGCTGAATCGTTTCATATTCTTTTCTAAATTCTTCATCCTGCAACTGTTTAGAAAGCATATCATCAAAAGTTCTCATTTTACATCGTCCTTTCACATAATCTTCTACAATATCCCTACCCCACCGGGAAGCCATTTTTGAATACATATTCATTACCATACGAATCATGAATCGTTATAACAATCTTATTATTCAGATCAATCATATTTTCTTCTTTTTTATTATCCGCTATAGAAATATGGTCAATACCAGTCTCGATTTTGCCCTGGTTATAAATCACCAAATCAACCATTACTCCACCAAGGGATTTGTATGCCACAGGCATAACTTTCAGTTTAATTCTATATGGCAGCTTTACAACCTTAAACGAAGTTGTAATTGCAATTATACTAATAACAATTGTCACTTTATGAAGAACAAAAGACAGAAATCCTTCATTCTGATTACACATGTAATTATCTCATTCATCTCTTTTCTCCCTCAAAAAATATTTCTTTTTAACACAAAACTCTAAATTTCACCAAAATTGATTATCCATTTCCATAATTCTGTGTCATACTATACCTTTCAATCCAACACTTCATCATCATTCATAGCTATCATCTAAGCCAGCCAAATGCAACAGTTTCAATATTATCAATGCAAAATTAGATGACAGCCATTTTATATCCAACTGATTACCTGCAAAATATGTGCTTTTATTATACTCCGGATATCTAAAATATTCAGGATTATTACCTTCGATCATTCTACAATAAGAATCGCAAAAAGATGTTACATACTTCATATATTCTTCATTAATCGAATACTTTGACCATAACAAATCTGCTAACTCTTTCAAATCATGTGTTTTCAAATCTTTTTCTACTACATTTTTTTGTACCAATAAATATTTAAAGCCCAATTCAATAGCTTGTCTCCCTATATAAACGGTAACCACTGACTTAGGTAATACATGTGTAAGCTGGTCAAATGCATTTATATATTCCAACCAATAAAACTTCCATAATTCAATTCTATCCGCTTTCTTATATCCCTGTTCTGTTCCATTAAAGGCATCCAAACTGCCAAGAACATCATCAATATGTCCCATTGATGATAGGCTATTCTTTCTTGAACTTTTTGCTATATTTCTCCCATCAACATTATTAAAAAGCGGTGCTTTTCCATAATTAATATGTGCAACTGAATATGCGCCATCTAATTGCAAAATATCCTTGTAACTCAATTCATCTCCAATTGCTTGAAAAATCTTCATATAATCAACTCCTGAATCTTCTTTTCCTTTCATACAAGAACAATCACCTCGGATCAGCAGGTTTCTAAAAGGTCAAATAGACCTGCTATCAACCTTTCCGTTAACACTTGAAATCAACTACTGTTTATGATATCATCAAACTATAAAAGGTGCTACCGATAGACGGCTAGCCCTATAGATTAATTAAAAGCCAAAAACGACCCCGTTCTAATCTTGCTAGGACTAACGGCGGTCGTTTTTGTTTGTGTCATTATGTTCTTCATCTTCTTTCCTGCATAGAAATCTTTCGATCTTCTCAACAAGTTTTCCAACTGCTATTCCGGCTATAAAGATGGTAAGAATAAATCCTACCAAACTTACGTACTCCATCATCATAATCGCACCACCCTCCTTTCCTGTCCAGAGGGCTCTTGTAACAGTCCCTCCTTTACACATGAGGGCCAGCCGCCTACCATCTCAATAGGTTACAACAGACTTTCATCCACCTTAGCCTAAGGATAGCACCCATAAATATCATAGAACAAATGTTCTTGTTGCGCAAGTATTTTCTAAAACCAGAAAAATCCCTCACCTCTCGGCAAAGGACTTATCTTTCACCCTAACTATTTATATACCGCATATTGGTCAATAACAAACTTATCCCCCCCGACCATTTATATCCACATATCGGTCTGTGGTAAACTTACCCCTTATCCTTTCATTTCTCACTTTCAAGCACCGCACGTATTACCTCTGCTTTATCATCATAAAAGCCATATGGCTTAAATCTGCAATAATTGTAATATCTTATATCTATCCAATTATATATATATTTCTGGAAATCCTTAGTTATCGCATCAAATAATTTCCAGAAATCACATTTGTTATAATCCTTTTCCAGAGTTAATTTTGCACCATAGACCTCAAATGTATAATCTCCAAGTATATTCTTCAAACTTTCATTATATACATTATTTATATTGAGAATATATTGCTGTTCATCTATCTGTTTACGCGTTTTATCAATATTATCGAGGGTATAAAGTATTTGATCATTAAAAAAAATCATCAATTCATCTTGCCTGTTTTCATCACATTCAAAAAAATTGTTTTTCGTAATCTCATACCATTCTAACCATGTATGCTTTTCCTGATAATAGTCTATGTCTTTAAAAGCCACACTGCATAACCGAGACCAAACTCGCACAAAATCCAGTATACGGAATTGTAATTCGCAGAATACTGCATCATATATACTATTAGCTTTTTCATTCTTTTCTTTTACATTTCCTATTTCAATCAACAATGCGACAATAGTAGATGCCACACAGCCAAATGCAAGATTCTTAACTACATCCGAAATAACATCATGAGTACAATTATTCCAAATAACTGCAACAATCATTGCCAACACGGATATTCCACCAAGCAAACTGTATAACATCCAATTAACTTTATATGGATTATTGATATGCCTTTTCATTTGTTTATTATTCTCTTTCTCCCTATAAAAATCCACTCATTTATTCCTTATCAATATAGTCAAATAAATTATGCTTTACTAGATATCTTCCTTTTCATATTTATTAACTATCTTTTCTATTGCATCTTTCAAATCCTGTACAATAGCCTGACAGGAATATATTATTTCTTCCCGCAACTCATATTTTTTCTTTACTTCTGAATTTTTATTATATAAAGAGAAAAAGTCATAATTATATGCTATATACTCCTCAGGCGACATATTCATTTCTATCTTAGGACTTGGCTTTTTATATTTCTGACCATTAATCACTATATTCAATGAGTACTGGTAAATGCGCTTTAATTCACCATAAACTGGTTCATACAGATTATTCTCATAATCAACACATACTGCTTCTGAATACATACCCTCATTAAACAACAAACTCTCTATCTCTTTATCAAAATTGCTTCTTCGTATCTCCTGCACTGGTTCAGCAATAATTTTCTCTTCCCATTCATCTCCCCACTCATTACTATGTGTTACCACACCATCTACAATTCCACCATAAATCTGGGTATAACCTTCTTCAAAAATATCCACTATTATAGAATGTGCAATTCTCTTTATATTTATACTATTATAACTATAAACTGTTTCATATAGATGTTCACACTTCATTTGTATTTCTTCATCCAAAGCATATTTATAGGAATTACTTACAACCTCATTTAGAAAAGGGGTTTTTATGACCCTCGTAATTCCCCAATTCATGTTTGAATACTTGTTAAGTTCATATAATAACGGCTGATAAACCTCCGACTTTCGTTCAACAGCTTTACTTGATATTTTTTTCCCTTTAAACAGTCCTCCAAACCACCCTAATATTCCTCCAATAATAATCAATAGACTTCCAGAAATAACTTCTTCTAAAATAGATCGCCAATTCATCCATACTTCTCCTTTATCAATACACTTTACATACAAGCGCAGCATCTTCCATATGACTTGCCCCCCCAGCCAATTGTCAATAATTTCTCTATTATTATCTGTCTTGTATTTTCTCTTGAATAAGCATATATAATCTTCTTCATACAGCCTTATTATCTTCTTGTATCATAAAAAACTACTAATTTTCCATAAACTCAAACTCTTAAATAAACAATACAACCTCTAACAATTATTTATATTTTATTTCTCTATTTTTTCACCTCATGGATTTTAATTAGATCTGCCCTCAAAAAAGACATAAAGAAATCCCCCCTCTATTCGATTATTTACATTTTACATATTACCCCCTTTTTATACGCAAAGTCAACATTATTTGACATAAAACCTCAGCATAAACGCACGCTTCTAAAACAAAAAAACTGGAACAGTCTCCCCTCTCCACTCCAAGGTTCCACCATTCCAGCTCAATCTCATTTATCTCTATTAACCACCAATCTATATATACCTCTGCATATGCTCACAACCACGATAGCGCCCACATATCCCAGTGCATCCAACACCAGATCAAAGGAATCAAAATGTCTCCCGACAATGAATATCCGAACTGACTGATCGCACAATGATATACACATACAAGTTAATACTGCCAACACCAACATAGTCCATATATTCTTCGTTGCAAATATATAAAAAATACTGACACAAATGCCAATGATTAAAAATTCAAATACATGCGCCCACTGGCGTACTGACCAATCCACAAATGTACTGACCCAGTTAAGGAAATCTTCCACAACAGGCAAATGTCCCACCCTTTCCGAAAGAGCAACCGTATCATCCGGTGTCTGGAATGTCAGGTAGAACAATATACATAAAGTAATCAGGACAAATACAAGTGAAATGACCAAAGCTTTTCTATCTCTATTCCCAAGCAATTTTTTCCACATGAATATTCCCCTTTTTTCGTACCACTATGGATCATTTATGTATAAAGTAAGAAGAGTCGGCATTTACTGCCGACTTTATCTCTATCTATATATAATATTATAATTTTCCTTGGATAATATCTATGCTCTTTCCAAATTTTTGCACTTTCTTACGTAATGTATCCCATTGCTCTAAAGAATATTTATTATCATCCGAATGTGCACCGCAATCCTCAGGACATTGCCTGTCTTCAAACTGATTGATGGTATCATAATATTTAATATACTTTTGTGTCTTACACACATCCAATTTTTTATGTGCCAATGTATTTCTCGCCTTAATAATTTCGTCTATGTATTGCTGAACAGTCACTTCCTCAAATTCAGTTTCTGCTAAAAAGCCAACCATTTTTTCAAATACTTCGTATTTTAGTTTTATCGGAAACAATTCGTCCATCATCTTCATCGTCTGATTAATATTCCCAATCCCTTTTGTTTCAAGTTTTATAATTTCATCATTTGCTTTGATATCAAAATTTTGAACCTTCTTTTTTATGAAATCCAACAACATTTCTGTAATCTCTTTTTGCTGAATCATCGAAAGTTTTGAAAAATTACGCAAAATATATGATTTTATCGTATAGTCATTTTCCGACGTCTGATCCATCAAAAAGCCACGAATATTTGACAAAGTTGTTAACCTTCGAGCATTTTTATTAATCAGATAATAAGACTTTTCCTCAAAATTTGTTCTATTGGCAATGTATACACCTTCAAATGAACCTAGATTTTCTTTCACTTCCTCCCTAATATCAGCTTCATTCTCTGATGAATAAAACAATATATCAGAATCCATTTTTTCATCCCTTAAAATCTTAATCAGCTCACTTCCAACAATCCCATATGACAAACTATAATCCACGAAAAATATATCATATAATTTAAAGCCTTGTACATTATTCTTTATTTTATCAAAAAATTCATTTGTATTCTCAATATAATCAAATCTTAAAGAAATACCATTATCTTCCGCAAACATTTCCAATATTTCTTTTGTCTCTTTATAAAATGTTGGAGTATCTTCAACCCATAATACTCTTAAATCATACCTCATCCTATTTATTTATCCTTATCTGTAATGTAAATCCTTTTCCTGGTTCAGAGTCTATTTTTACAATTCCATGAAGCTTGTTTACTACAATCTCCTTTATATGGTATAAACCCACGCCTGTTCCAGTCTGTGTAAACCCCTTACCAAATTCAAATAACTCATCCACATCAACTATATTAGAATCAATTCCTCTTCCATCATCAATAAAATCTATCTTTACTTCGCTTTCATTACTATCTAAAATAATTTGTACTTTTTTAGCCTTATGTTTAATAGAATTACTAATAACATTGTCAATAATAATGATGACATCCTGTGGAACAAATCTAATTTGGAAATCACAATTCTCTACTATCTTTGTCTCCACAACAATTTCTTGATTTCTAACAAGAATTTTATCGCAATATTCTTTTATAAAAGAAAACACATCACCAACCACATATTCTTCTTTTGTATTAAAGCTTGCTACCGCTCCATACTCTAAAACAGCTTGTATTCTTGAAACAAGATACGACATTTTTTTCAGCCATTCCCATGCATCTTCTTCTTTAAATCTTCCTCTTTGCAATTTCATAACACTGTTTTTAATGGTTTTTTGCATTGTGGCTGTATTTATCTTTAACATATGCAATCGTTTTGCAAAATCAATCTGCTTTTCATCCATTGAATCGACAAGAAAATAATTTCTTCTTTTCTCGCTACCCAAATCAGCATTCAATTTATCTGCACGTTCTTTTTGTTTCTTACTTTCTTCTTCAGCAGCTTTTTTCTCTTCTATTGCCCTCCTTTTATCTTCTTCAATGCGTAACGCTTCTGCCTCAGCCTTCTTTCTCTGTTCTTCCTCTTTTTTGCGTTCTGCTTCTACTTTTGCTTGTTCTTCAGCATAATACATCTCCACTTCTTCATGAATCTGATTTGCTATCTTTATCCTCGCTCTTATTAAATAGTTAATGATAGGCTTCAAAATATCTATCAACAAAAGAACTCTTTCATCATCCTCAATAAATCCTTGTCTATTTGATGTTGCAATATCTCCCAATTCATTGTCATCTAATATATCAAAGCTAATTTCGCCTTCAATGTAATTACTAAAAGCTTGTGTATTCTTTATATAATCTAAGAAATTTTCCACTGCCAGTTTTTTTCTTACATATAATCTTAATTGATTTGGACGATAAGCTTTATTTTTTAAATAATCTGGATCATTCAGAATTGCATCCTCTTTTTTTATAGATGTATGAATTCCAATCCATCCCGACATAGAATATTCAAGTTCTCGTTCGGTCAATTCACCATTACTTTTATGGAAAAATTGTTTTCCACTAACTTTAAACTGTTCAGAATTAATTTTTATAACCGGTCTTTTCTTATTTGAAATCGACTCAACATTCGTTACAATTTGCACACCAGAAGATAATCTATCATCAAAATCTATTTCTGTATTATTAAAAAAAGCATAAAAATTTTTAAATGCAATTGATTTTTCTATCGCATAAAATTTTCTTTGATCTCTTTCATTTACCAACACGCAAACCTCAATCTGACCATTAAGCATTTCTGTCAAATAAAAATCTGCAAGTCTTGCATTTAAACCTTCCAAAGTTTTAACACCAAAATTTGTAAGGTCTACGTTTGTAAGATGAAGCATTGTTCCGGTTTTAAATTTTGCCCATTCATCCAGACATTCTACTCCCACATCTTCTATATTGCATCTATCTAAATGTGGGATATCTGAATCTTTAACATTTGATGCATCTAAACACCATGCTGATTCATTTTCATTCTCCGTCTTTGATATTAAATAATACTTACTTGATAAATATAGCGCAGCTAATTTTCCAATTCCTTTTCTTCCCATTACCTGCTTTTTTATCTCATCTGGCAATTCTCCATCTTCTCTTTTATCTTTCCCAATAAGTGCATACTTCTCTGACAAATCATCATAATTCATACCTGTTCCATTATCAAAAATTTCAATGATAGAATTTTTCTTATCAATCATGTTAATATAAATTTTAACATTATCAGCCTGAGCATCTAATCCATTAGCTACTAATTCGGCAATAGCCGTCCAATGGTTTGAATATAAGCCCTTTCCTAAAAGCCTCAATGCAAAATATGAAAAATTAAAATATATGATGTTATTTGAATTCTGCATAAAAAACCTCTAATCTAATATTTGTTCCAACTGTCTTGCTAATCGAATTGCTAACAACGGAGGCACAGCATTTCCAATCTGTGTCTTTATCTCTTTTCTCTTTCCATAAAAAGTGAACCAATCTGGAAATGATTGAATTCTTGCTCCCTCTCTTGGTGTTAAAGCTCTATTTTGTTCGTAATGTATACATCTTAATCCTGATGGTGTTGACATATTATTGGTAATAGTTGTACATGGTTGATCTGCATATAATCTTCCATATGTATTTTTATAACCTGAAGTCAATCTATATTTTTCATCAAGTACACCTTGATCGACTAGGTTATTAATATAATTTTTACCTTCCCCTTGAATAACATGATTCATTACCGTTTGTATTTTATCGCCATAAACAGCTAGAAAATGCCCCGTTAAATTCTGACAATTTCCTCTCATTAAACGTTGATAAGCATTTGTAGGTACTGAATCTCCATATTCAACAATTTCCTCTCCTGATTGAATCCTAGGGAAATCAGAGATTGCTTCTTTTAACGTCCATTGATACTCACCTCTTGGCAAATCATCAAAATTCCACTTTAACTCTAAATCATTTCGAATACCAATAATAAATACTCGTTCTCTATGTTGCGGAACGCCATAATTTACAGCATCCAATGTGTCATAAATAATATTATATCCCAAATCATCATTAATATTAGCAAACTTTTCTTCAATGTCCTTAATTATAAGTTTTCCTTCTGAATCTTTCATTGACAACATTCCTTTAACATTTTCAAAAAGGAACATTCTTGGTCGTATAATGGATAACATCCTATAATATTCATTATAGAGTTTCGCTTTATCATCATACACTCTTTTTCCTACATAACTATATGATTGGCATGGAGGACCTCCTACAATTAAATCAATCTCCTCATCACCAATCATATCCAACACTTCTTGTTCTGTCAGTAGTTTGATATCTCTATTTATCATATTAATATCTGGAAAATTGTGTCTAAAAGCCTCTGCTGCCGCTATATCATATTCGTTTGCAAAAACGATATTACAATTTTCATTTCTGACAAACTGTCCATCAATTAAATTGTAATAAAAGCCAAAAGTCAAACCTCCAGCTCCTGAAAACAAATCTACTATCCGCATCATTTCACCTCTTAAAAACAACAATCCATTTTATTTTAGAGTTTTTAAATAAGCGTGTCAACCCCCTACAGATTCCTATTAGCCATCAAGCGTACCTAAATTTTTTAATCAATCATCTCTCTGATTCTCTTTATCAAGAGTAAATCTATACTTTTTCCCATCACTTCTAGTATCCTTTACCGGAATTGGTGTCGGAGTTACTTTCTTTGCCGGATTACTACCTTCTACTTCTTTATTTTTTTCACACATAACAATTCTCCTTTCATTTATTACCATAATAAAACTGTTGCACGAACGAAACATAGCAAAATACTAATCAATGCTGAGAAAAAACACACCATTGATGCAATTATAAACTTTACTCTTTTCTCATTTATTCCATTGTTCTTAGCATATATGTCTTGCAACATTTTCACTATCTGTGCATCACAATATGAATCTTGCACATACATCTTCCACTGCAAATCATCTAAAATAACAGATTCTATATTTTCTACAGATTCATATGTTTTAGTTTTAAAACGCCATTGAGCTATAGACGCACACACAAGACTAGCCAACATAAATGAAATGATAATTGCAATCCAAACATAAAAGAATACATACGGCAGTGCCCCTTTATATTCTATGCATACTGGCAACACTGTAAAAATCGCTGCTGTAGTAAATGCGAATGCAGTCTGCATATGACTTGCTTGTATTAATAAACTGTCTTCACGTCTTAATTCATTATTCATAGTCATTTGACTAATGCGTAATATTTGTCTGTACTGTGCTGATGAATACTCTTCATCTGTGATTATTTTATTTTCTCTTTCTTTCATCCTTATTATATCCTTATATAGCTAACTTAATTATGTAGGGTTCAGAGGTATGACCTCCAGGTGTCATTCCATTTATCTTAAGTCTTATCTTTCCTTTGATTGTTTATTTCATGCAATCATTCGGCTACGAACCCCAACCACACCCGTAGGGAACCCCATCTGAACCCACATATACGTTAATATTCCAGCTCTCATTAATGCTCCTCCGTCAATCTCAATACCTTTAACGAATTTTTTGCCTTTAAGTGACACTTTCATACACTCAACCAAATTCTAAACAAAACAATAAATGACTTTATTATTTAATATATCTATATACTTACTTCACTTCATGGATTTTAATTAGATTTGCCTCAAAAAAGGCATAAAGAAATCCCCCCTCTATTCGATTATTTATATTTTACATATTACCCTTATTTATACGCAAAGTCAACATTCTTTGACATAAAACCTCAGCATAAAACCTCAGTATAAACGCACGCTTCTAAAACAAAAAAACTGGAACAGCCTCCCTTTTTCCATCCAAGGTTCCGCCGTTCCAGCTCAATCTCATTTATCTCTATTAACCACCAATCTATATATACCTCTGCATATGCTCACAACCACGATAGCGCCCACATATCCCAGTGCATCCAACACCAGATCAAAGGAATCAAAATGTCTCCCGACAATGAATATCCGAATGGACTGATCACACAACGATATACACATACAAGTTAATACTGCCAACACCAACATAGTCCAAATATTCTTCGCTGCAAATGCATAAAAAATACTAACACAGATGCCGATGATCAGGGATTCAAATACATGTGCCCATTGACGTACTGACCAATCCACAAATGCACTGACCCAGTTAAGGAAATTTTCCACAAGAGGCAAATGACCCACCCTTTCAGAAAGAGCAACCGTATCATCCGGTGTCTGGAATGTCAGGTAGAACAATATACATAAAGCAATCAGAACAAATACAAGTGAAATGACCAATGGTTTTCTGGCTTTATTACCAATCAATTTCTTCAGCATAAACATCCCCCTTTTCCCAACAAAATCAAAAATTTTATACTCATAATGCAAAAACATCATCCTGATCTGAAATCAAGAAAAAAAGTCCCTCACCTCACAGCGAAGGACTATACTTTCAACTCAACCATTTATATACCGCGTATCGATCAGCGGTAAACTCTCACACCGACCATTTATATACCACATATCGGTCAATGGTAAACTTTCTACTCTACCGTCACACTCTTCGCAAGGTTTCTTGGCTTATCAACGTCCAATCCTCTGGCAACAGATACATAATAACCAAGCAACTGTAATGGTACAACTGCAAGACTGGCAGTGAAATGCTCATCCGTCTTCGGAACATATACAGTGAATTCCGCTGTGTCCTCGATGGAATAATTGCCTACGGTTGTAAGTGCCATAAGGGATGCACCACGGCTCTTGCATTCTACCATATTACTAATCGTTTTCTCATAAAGTTCCGGCTGAGTCAGCACGCCAATTACAAGAATTCCGTCCTCAATCAGGCTGATCGTTCCGTGCTTTAACTCACCGGCAGCATATGCTTCAGAATGAATATAGCTGATCTCTTTTAACTTAAGACTACCTTCCAGACAAATCGCATAGTCAATGCCACGACCTACAAAGAAAATATCCTGTGCATTCGCCTGCTTGGCTGCAAACCACTGAATTCTCTCCTTATCTTCAAGGATTCTGCCGATCTTATCCGGAATCGTCTGAAGCTCTGTTATATATCCTGTATACTGTTTTTCTGTGATCTCGCCACGCACTCTTGCAAATTCTATCGACAGCATATATCCCGCAATCAACTGTGCACTGTAAGCCTTAGTTGTAGCCACCGCAATCTCCGGTCCGGCAAGAGTATAGAAAACATTATCTGCTTCACGGGCAATCGATGAACCTACAACATTTACGATGCCAAGAGTCTTCACTCCCTGCTCTTTTGCAAGACGAAGTCCTGCAAGTGTATCTGCCGTCTCACCTGACTGGCTAACCACAATAACCAGATCATTTTTATTCAAAATAGGTCTTCTATAACGGAATTCCGATGCAAGCTCCACACGAACAGGAATCCTTGCGAGATCTTCCATCACATACTGAGTAACGACCCCTGTATGATATGCAGAACCACACGCTACGATAAATACCTGTGAAATGTTCTTAATATCTTCCTCACTCAAGCCCATATCGCTCAGGTCAATTCTACCATCTTTAATCTTAGAATTCATCGTATCCAAGATAGCCTTTGGCTGCTCATGAATCTCCTTCATCATGAAATGCTCATAGCCACCCTTTTCAGCAGCTTCTGCATCCCATTTGATCTCAACCAGATCTTTCTGGATCTCATCGCCATCCAGATTGTAAAATGTTGCCTTACCATCAGCCAGACGACCAAGTTCCATATTCCCAATGTAATAAACATTTCTTGTATATTTCAAAATAGCAGGAACATCCGATGCGATATAGCAATTTCCATCAGCAATACCAATAATCATCGGACTGTCTTTTCTTGCAACATAGATTTCATTTGGATACTCTTCAAACATCATTGCAAGTGCATAAGAACCACGAATACGAACCATCGCATGATTAATCGCATCTACCGGTGTATGTTCATATTTCTTGTAATAGTAATCCACAAGCTTCACGGCAACTTCTGTATCGGTTGAAGAATAAAAAGAATAACCATTCTTAACAAGCTTCGCCTTCAGTTCCTGATAATTCTCGATAATTCCATTATGTACGCCTACAACATTTCCATCATCACTTGTATGAGGATGTGCATTTGTCTCTGATGGTTCACCGTGTGTTGCCCATCTGGTATGTCCGATACCACAAGTGCCAAATACAGCATGTCCTGCATCTGTCTTCTCAATCAGACCTTTCAAACGTCCTTTTGCCTTAACGATCTTTATCGCTGATGCATTATCTCTGACAGCAATACCTGCCGAATCATAACCTCTATACTCTAACTTTGACAGACCATCCAAAAGAATCGGTGCTGCCTGTTCTTTACCTACATAACCAACTATTCCACACATTTGTTTATTCTCCCTTGCTCATTGTTATTTATCATTTGATTCAATGATTAAATAGATTACTTTTGTCAACCTCATATGCGATTGTATCACTCTTTGAAATGATATTCAATCTCTTCAATTTGAATTCGATTTTTTCATGTGCTGGTAAAAAATAGTCGAAACCATGCTAATAGACTTAACTGCATTCAATAATGTCAGCTTCTATTGTTTTTCTAATACAATATTTATAAATCTATCTGATTCAATACGTATCTGACTGCTAATGCTCTCTTGTCAGTCATCTGCCTTATTTTAGTTTTCTCTTGCCTAACATCTAACATTTATAATCTAATATTCCATGTGCATATGCAGCAAAATCCGTATTTCATCGTATTCTATATGTACACTCCGATTGCTTTATTTGGACGTCAGTTCCAATTTCATTTTCTACAAGTAATTTTCTAACATCTGCTTCAGATAATTCACAGTTATGACCGATGCACACAGACTTTAATGCTTTTGACGATTCTCTTATCCATGGAATTTCATAATGCTTCTTTATATGTGTTTTTAAGTCACTAACACTAACATCTTTCTGCGCAAATTCAATTTCTTCAATTGGATAATAAACAATTCGAATTTCTGCTTCAGACTCAAAAGTAGGGTTTTTCACAAATCCTGAATAGTGTTTAAATGTAGGATAAATGCACATTATCCATGCGCTCCTTATCTTCCAAAGTCTTCTGCACCTTTTCCGGAAGAGTCAACAGTTCAGAAATTTAGTAGCTGTACTGCTCCTCAGTGATTTTTTCTCTGAATTTTGCAAACTGAACCGCAGACAGTACATAGCTACCAATTGTGCACGGCGTGGTAGTAACGTACTGCAGATAGGCATCTGCGCCAGAAGCAGTCAGGCCAGCGACCAGACTATACTCGGACATATAGGAGCTGCGGCGGGTATCCTTTCCGATGACAATGCGAGCAGGGTCGGTGTCACCATTGTGCTCACGCAGCACGTTATAATACCAGCCCAGAAAACGGCCAACCTTGTAGGCATGGTCGGCGGTCAAATCAATGCCAGCTTCCCCACGGAAGCCATCTGTTCCTAAATACTTTCCCATTTTTTATTACCTCATTTATTTGCCGATACCTTGTGTTTTACCATACCAAGAATGTATTTTCTCTCTTTTGCAGAAAATACAAATATAAAATAAATTAAAAAGCCAATTCCACATAAAAAAATTGCTGTCATAATCAGGCCAATCCAACCGTTCGGATTAATTGCTCTCGTTACCAGGGAAAACACAACTGTCATAATCACAGTACCAACAATGTTTATCAATAGCGCCGGATAAAATTCATACCACTTCATTTTTAAACAATGTGCCATATATGGAGGATTTGTAATCAGACTTGTAATAGTAGTAATCACTGTCGTTGTAATCACAATTGAATATATTCCCATACTGGTATATCGTACAAGCACAAACATTCCCACAACATTAAGTACACCACCAAGGAGAGTAATAATACACGGGATTTTGTTCTTTACTGTTAGGGTATAAATATAGTACAGCGGATGCACCGGGCCTTCCGTTACATAAGCAAGAATTGTCACAACAGTGAGAGCATACAACAATTCTGTATCTTGATTTGGAATCCAAAGTTGATAAAACAGTTTTCCCAGACTAAAAAAACCTGCAAATGCTAATGCTGAAAAAAAACCTGAAACATTAACAGACATTCTAAGGTCTTCATGTAATCGTGTTTTGTTACCATCCGAATAGCTTTTCAGAAGTAGCGGTTGAAAAGGTTGACATAGCATAGCTTCTAATGATGAAAAAATTGAAGCTATCGTTTTCGTGATCGCAATTTGTCCCATTTCAAGGTTTGTAAGTAAAAGATTTGTAACCAATAAATCAAGACCAGAGTTCAGTGTAACACCCAAACTATTTACAGAATTCCACACACCATTTCCAACAAGCTTTTTTACCGCATCTATTGAAAAATAAGATTTTTTTATTTTAAGTTCAGGTGTCATGCTATGGAACATCCAAACGGCAGCCGTAAGATTGATTGCTGTAACGATCAACATAACGACTCCAACATACCAAACCTGCGGTGGGAAGAAGCAAAACACAATTATATACAGTAAAATTTCTACAATGTATCCCCAAAAACGAACAAATCCATTTATATCCAATCGATTTTTGATGTACGCAGTCGAATTGAAAACCGTTTTAACTGTTGTTAAGAAAAAATTGATAAACACCAAAAGAAAAAGTAATTTAACTGACAGAACCAATTCTGGTGAAATATTCAAAAAACGATCCATGAACAAAACGAAAAAAAAACCAATGCCTACTATACTTGATGCTATAATTACATCGCCATAAAATGTAGATGAAACATAATTATTTGCTTTTTGGAAATTTTTATTGTGATATTCCATCGCAATGTATCGTGTGGCATATGAATCTAACGCTGTCGAAACAATTACTGCATAGCTAACGAAATTTTTAGATAGCGTAACGAATCCATACGCTTCTGTTCCAAGCTTACTCGTAATGAATGGTGTCAAAAAGAAACTAACCACAAAACTCATCACTGTAGCAAGGCTTGTAGACATTAAGGTTACTACTAGACGTTTCCCATTATTCAAGTTTCCGTTCCTCTCTTTTTCTTATATTATTTAGGCGTTTGCAAAACGCCACAAGCCGCATAAATACGGCATTTTTTTGTTGCTAAATTAAAATAACTCCTCACCGGATATGGTATAATAGAGTTGACTAAAAACTTATAGACCATGTACCCAAGAAAGGAGTTATTCTGATACATATGATACCATATAAACAGCTTTCTTTGGCAGATATTTTCCAAGATTGCCAAAATAAATTCGATAATGACAAACCTGCATTTCTTTCTCCATTAGAAACTCATATCGATATTGATGAGTTTATTCCGATTTCTTTTAGAAATCATTTCTATGCATCAACGGGAAGATCCCGTAAATACCCTCTACATGCTTTTCTGTGGGCTCTGATCATCCAGCGTATCTTCTCGATCCCTACAGATCAGCTTCTTCTCACTTTTCTTTCTTACTCTAAACCACTTCGTGATTTCTGTGGTTTTACCAAGGTTCCTGATGCTTCTAAGATCACTCGATTCGAAACTTTTGATTCCAACGCTCAAAGACTTCTTTTCCAAGCATCCACTGATCAATCCCAAAACTTTCCTTGGTGATGCTGCTTTTGATACTGCAGCACTCTACCCACAGCTTCTTACCGGCAATACTTTCGGAGATAATAAACACTTTAGTAAAGCTTATATCCCACTTAACTCCAGATCCGGTCTTGAAAAGAAGGATTATAAGATCAATGAAAATGGGATTCCCTGCTGTCCTCATGATGATTCTCTTCCTATGAAATATGAAAGAATATCTAAACTCAGAAGCGGTGTTATCAGATATAAGTTTGTCTGTCCCAAAATCAAGTGGATCCAAAATGAATCTACTGGCAAATACCAGCGTCACTGCACATGTGATGATCCTTGCACAACCTCCTCTTGCGGCAAAATGGTATACATTTATCCTGAAAAGGATCTTCGTGCCTATCCTGGGGTTATTCGTGGTTCCGAAGAATGGAATAACACCTACAAAATCAGAACCACCGTAGAAAGAGATAGCAACCACATCAAGGATAATCTTTGTCTGGCAAAAAAGCGAACTCAAAATGAGAAAACACTTCACGCTGACCTGATTCTTGCAGGAAGCACTCAACTAATAACGGTTGTACTTTCTGATAAAATTGATCACCACGAATTTATTCATAGCCTAAAACCTCTTATCGCTTAGGACTTACCAACTCAATAAAGTTTATGGCTTATTTAAGTGCGCCTAAAATGGAAAATCATCCGCTTTTAATCATTAAAATCATGCTATAAACAATTCCGTTTCTGTTTCAGTTCAAGATTGCGAGTTAATAATGTGAGTTTCGCAATCACCTATTTTATATTATTCTATTGTACAAATATTAGTTCTTCCAATGCTATTGATTTTGTACATCAGCAGGAGCATAATCCATGTTAATTGTAAGCCAAGCCAAACTTCAAATGCCATTTCGACAAACACCGAAACCAAAAACAAATCACTCATTACCCTCAAATTTCTCTCTTTTATGCCAGTATTTTGTTTAGCAATGGAAAAAAACATACCTACAACTATCACAAACAGAACAATTCCACCCTGCCATAAACATTGAAGCCATTCATTATGCGCATGCATATAAGAAAGACTTCCTAAATATTGTTTGGCTGCATTCGAAGATAAAATTCCTGTTCCAAAAACTGGATTCTTCAAAAAACCCATAAATGCTGCCATCCAGGCATTTGTTCTATTACTGAATGTTAAATCTTTACCAAATACACTTTGAATAATAGGTCCCAAGAACGTTACCATTCCAAATACAAGCATTGTGTCTATAAGATAATTCAACACAACAATCCAATAACTGTTTATTAGGACATTTCTATCTTGTTTAGGCTTAAGAAAAACAACACAAAAAATTGCAATCGCTCCTATCGTACACGCAACTGTCGCTGTACTGCTACCTACCAAGAGCTGCGTTATCACAGCGACACATGCACAAATGTAAGCCAAGATTTTATTTGTATTTGATGGTCTAAGATACCATTTTAATGCCGACAGCAACTCCAGTAACAAACACCAGAATGCATGGCTATTTTTAAATCCAAATACCCAATAATGAGAAGATGTTTTTGCTCCCCACTCATTCCATACTGTTTCTATTTGATATAATCCATTAGGAAAAGCTATCAAGCTAATAAAATTAATTACAGCAAAAGCAAACACAAACATCCACATAATACTAATTGTGTCATAAGCATTTTTTTCTATTTCAATATCTGCAACCTGTACAAACAGCATTATCTTTATATTAGATATCAATGTATGTATATCACCCCCACCATGAAACATGGTATCCAGCAGAAAATACACAAAGTACAACAACGTAATGTAAGAAAATATTGATAATCTTTTTCTATTATTATAAATAAATATAACAGCATATGCGGCAAGAATGTTTTCCAAATAATTTAGCCCTTTGAAAAAAAAGTAATCAGGCCAAAATATAACTACTGCAAATGCAACAAAAAGTAAACTTGATTTTTTTATCTTCACCTACATTTTCCTCCCATATCCATACTTAACTATTTGAAGATATTATTTTACTATAAGCCTATATAAAAATGGTGCATACTTTATAGCAAATATTCCTTTTCGTCTTTTAGGACTAATAATTTTCCATATATCTACAACCCGCAGTTTACTAATTTCTTTGCACAGTTCTTGATATTCTTCTGGATACAGCTTACTTGCTTTTTTATTATCCATCTGACGAACTAAAAAATAACAGCTGCTTAAAAGCTGGTATCTCGCCTCTGGCTCGAGTTCCGGTTTACGCTCACACACTATCCTATAAATCTTTTTTGCAAAAAAATATCCGTCAAACCATCTTTTATCAAATGGTCTTGTCGTTGCAGAGTTTTCTCGAGTCCAATAGCAATAATAAGGCTCTTGTAATAAAACAACCTTATTTAAAGATAAAAGTGTTTCAAATAAAAAAAATTTATCTTCATTTGAGGCTCTTCCTTCCTCAAACTTAATGTTTTGTACAACCGAACGCTTCACCAGTTTTGTACACATACTAATTCCGATTTGTTGCTCCTGTAAAAAAAGCCTTACTGCTTCATAAGCAGTTATCACCTGCATTTTTCCCGTCTGCGAAACCTGACGAATTTCCGACTCATCAACAATTTTCTGAAATTGAAACGATACCATGTCTGCCTTTGTTTCATACAACACTGTATTCAATGCTTCAAATGTATTAGGTAAAATGGTATCATCTGCATCCATAAAAAAAATATACTCACCACGACACGCATCAATTCCTGTATTTCTTGCAGCTGAAACGCCTCTATTCTCTTGTTCCAAAACCCGAAAACGACCGTCTCTTTCACAAAATCTTTTGCATATTTCTAATGACCTGTCTGAAGATCCATCATTGACCATAACTACCTCCCATTCTGAAAAAGTTTGGCTAACAATGGATTCCAAGCAGTCCGTTATATACTTTTCTACATTATAAACTGGAATTACTACACTAATCATGGTATTTCCTTTCTTGATGCGATTATTCTATGTCTATTTTGTTACCGCTATCGTGTGCTTTTTCTTAAGTTTCCTGATATATTTTATTGTACCTGTCGACTACAAAAATTTCTTTGCTTTCTCAATTGCATAATCTCTAATCGTAATTGGTGCAACCTGATTAAGTGCTTTATTAATTGGCATTTCTGCTGCTAAGCAATAAAACTCATCCCGCTTTTCATTTGCTTTTGCACTATTTCTAACCATAATTCCATTATATTGAACCAGTTCTTCTGCATCTATAGAAAAGCATTCAACTACTGATGCAATTCCTTCCATAACTTTCTTACCCTTTTCAGAATGCACAAAAATTGAAGAATATCCCTTATCATCGTCTTCTCTTCCGGTCAATTTTGCGTATTCATAGCAATCAAAAATTGTGATATCGCTTGGACGTTCCAGTCCTTTAAATGCACAATACGTACACGATGGCCTCGAAGCCAGTTCACTGACAAAAGACTTCATGTAAGGATCAACTCGCCCTGACCCATAGTAGGTCTTTCCATTATCGAAATCAATTTTCATCGTTGTCGTATGATATCCGTACGTTTTATGTTTGAACCGTGCTCCTACTATTTTGCTGTTGAATTTTTCTTCCATAAAATTCACATAATTTCTCCACAATCCTGGTGAAGGCACACCGCGACAGACAAAATCTACACATAGTAGGTTCTCCGGCTTTTTCTTTAAGTAATGCAACAGTCCGGCAATTTGACATGGAGATCCTGTGAACATCACATACACTCCATTTTGCAATTCTTTTTTTATTATTTCAAATGTATTTCCAAGCGTAGATTGAACAAACTTTGACCCTCTCATTTCCTGAAGCTGAGCAGTCGTTGTTGCTCTTTTACAAATGACGTTCATCATTTCGTCGTAACCTGCTCCATAAACTATGCCGCCATTATGCAGCACATATTCTGCCAAAGCTGTGAATCCCCCACCAGATGTACTTTCAAAAAGAACATTATTGTTTTTGATTCTCAGAATAAATCCTTTCG
>OGQR01000008.1_pt1 | contig 178588 bp, 140 predicted proteins | sample 1553271 | NCBI WGS metagenome assembly OGQR01 (sample SAMEA2579970, study PRJEB22360) | human gut metagenome | biome: human gut; feature: human-associated habitat; material: faeces | place: Denmark | collected 2008/2010 | reverse complement strand
TTGCGGAGGAGTATGATGTGACGTGCATAGGATTGCCCGGCACCATTGACAATGACCTATATGGTACCGATTTTACCATAGGATATGATACGGCATTGAACACCATTGTGGAATGCGTGGATAAAATCAGGGACACGGCAACCTCCCATGACCGTATCTTCTTTGTCGAAGTGATGGGGCGTGATGCGGGCTTCCTGGCACAAAACAGCGCAATAGCTTCCGGTGCTGAAGCGGCCATCATCCCGGAGGACAGGACGGACGTGGACCAGTTGGAAACATTCATCGGGCGCGGATTCAGAAAGACGAAAAACAGCAGCATCGTAATTGTGACCGAAAGTCCTGAAAACAAGAATGGAGGTGCCATATATTACGCCGACCGGGTAAAGAAGGAATATCCCGGGTATGATGTCAGGGTTTCTATCCTGGGCCATCTGCAACGGGGTGGTGCTCCGAGTGCCAATGACCGTATACTGGCAAGCCGGCTGGGTGAAGCCGCAATCCAGGCCTTAATGGAAGGCCAGCGAAATGTTATGATAGGCATACGGAACAACGAGATTGTTTATGTTCCTTTTGTCCAGGCAATCAAAAAGGACAAGCCTATTGACAAAAGCCTGATCCGGGTCCTTAACGAATTATCGATCTAAAATAACCGTTAATATGTCAGAAGTTGCTCCTTTAATATCGGATCTTGCCATAATTCTGATTATTGCCGGTATTGTAACCGTCATTTTCAAGTGGCTGAAGCAACCGGTCATATTGGGCTACATTGTAGCCGGTATTATGGCGGGTCCTTCCGTTTCTCTGGTCCCGACTGTTTCCGATCCTGCCAATATCAAAATATGGGCGGACATCGGTGTCATTTTTCTGCTGTTCGCGATGGGACTGGACTTTTCGTTCAAGAAATTGATAAATGTGGGCATTACGGCTATCGTTGCCACTGTCACTATTGTATGTGGCATGATGTTCATAGGTTATACAGCGGGGAATGCAATGGGGTTCTCCCACATGAGCAGTATTTTTCTGGGTGGAATGTTGTCCATGTCGTCCACGGCCATCGTATTCAAGGCCTTCAATGACATGGGACTTCTCCAACAGAAATTCACTGGCATTGTCTTGGGGATTCTTGTTATCGAAGATCTGGTGGCTGTAGTGATGATGGTTGTTCTTTCCACGTTGGCGGTAGGCAAACATTTTGAAGGGAAGGAGATGCTGGAAAGTATATTGAAGCTGGCCGCTTTCCTGATTTTCTGGTCGGCATTGGGTATCTATCTGATACCTACCCTGCTGAAGAAGATACGCCGTTTCACCAGCAACGAGATTTTATTGATAACCTCTCTGGGACTTTGCCTGGGAATGGTGATGATTGCGACAAAAGCGGGATTTTCTGCCGCATTGGGAGCCTTTGTCATGGGGTCCCTGCTGGCAGAGACCGTTGAAGCGGAAAAAATCGTACATATCGTACAGCCGGTAAAAGACCTGTTCGCTTCCATATTTTTCGTGTCGGTAGGAATGATGATCGATCCTGCCATGATGTGGGAATATGCCGTCCCTATTTTCATCCTGACATTGCTGGTACTGTCCGGTCAGGTACTGTTCGGGAGCTTTGGTGTCTTGCTTTCCGGCCAGCCGTTGAAAATTGCCATACAGTCCGGCTTTTCACTGACACAGGTCGGTGAATTCGCATTCATCATCGCATCTTTAGGCGTCAGTCTGAATGTTACGGACAAGTATCTCTATCCGGTCATAGTGGCAGTATCTGTCATAACGACTTTTCTTACCCCCTATATGATACGGCTTTCGGAACCAGCATACCGGTTTATAGACATCCACATGCCTGAATCCCTGAAAGATTATCTCGTACACTATACGTCCGGGGCAATGACTGTAAAACACCAGGGTACTTGGCATAAACTGATCCGGTCTATGCTGGTGTCTGTCACACTCTATCTGGTCGTATGCGTTTTTTTCATCACTTTATATTTTTCCTATGTGCATCCTTTGATTAGGAAAAGTCTGCCGGGAATGGAAGGGAACTTGTTGGGCTTCATCATCATCTTTCTTGTCATATCCCCGTTTCTATGGGCCATCATCATGAAAAGGAACAATTCAACCGAGTTCCGTAAACTCTGGACGGACAACAAGTTCAACAGAGGGCCTTTGGTATCAATAGTACTTGTCAAAATACTGATCTGCACGATTATCATGATGAGTATCATTACCCATCTTTTCAATGTTGCCTTGGGAGCCGGGTTGGTAGTCTCTTCCATTATCATTGCCGTCATTTATTTTTCCAAGCGGATCAAGAAACGGTCGCTGACTATAGAGAGACAATTTATGGCAAACTTTCAGGGGACGGACGGGAATGGACTTTCTACAGAAAGTGATACAGGCTCCACCCTTGGCAGCAATATCCCGTTCAAGGAATTACATTTGGCGGATTTCACAGTATCCCCTGATTCCATATATGTGGGCAGAACATTAAAAGAAAGCAGCTTGCGCACCTTGTTTCAGATAAATGTGATTTCAATCACCCGTGGAGAAAAACGCCTGGATATACCACAAGGGGAAGAACATCTCTATCCATATGACAAGGTTACGGTCGTAGGTACGGACCGACAGTTGGAAAGCTTCCGGACATCCATGGAGCAAAAGAAGGTAGAAAGGAACGGGAACGGAACATCCTCGCAGGATGAGATGGAAATAGGGCAATTTCCTGTCGAAGGAGGTTCACCATTGATCGGAAAGACGATCCGGGAGGCAGACATATCGGATAGCATCATTATCGGAATAGAGAGGAGTACCGTGAATATTATGAATCCAGACCCTGATACAATTTTCAAGGAGAATGATACGGTATGGATTGTCGGTAAACGAAAAATAATAAAAGGACTGAATAAAGATTAGGACTTATTTAATTAAAATGTCATGGAATATTCAAGTTATAATGTAAATACCCCTCAGTGGAGGGAGATTACAGTAGGTTCACATCTTCCTGCAGAACTGCGAAAACTTGCAGAAATCGCACATAATCTCTGGTGGACATGGAATGATGACGCAAAGAAACTGTATTGTGATTTGGATTCGGAACTTTGGAAAGAGGTGGAACAGAATCCGGTATTGTTTCTGGAGCGGATAAATTATGAGAAGCTTGTAGCGCTGGCACATGATGAGAACTTTGTCTATAAAATGGATGCCGTCTATTCCGCCTTCAAAAAATACGTAGATGTGGAACCGGATCACCAGCGCCCGTCAATAGCTTATTTCAGCATGGAATACGGCTTGGATGAAGTCCTTAAGATATATTCCGGCGGTTTGGGAATGTTGGCGGGGGATTACCTGAAAGAGGCGTCGGACAGCAATGTGGACCTTTGTGCCATAGGACTTTTGTACCGTTACGGTTATTTTGACCAGTCGCTTTCCATGGACGGCCAGCAGACAGTCAATTATAAAGCGCAGAATTTCGGGCAGCTCCCGATTGAAAAGGTAATGCAACCGGATGGGAAACAACTGGTAATCCACGTCCCCTATGCCGACAGTTTTGTGGTACATGCCAATGTCTGGAAAGCCAGTGTGGGGCGTATTCCCCTTTATCTGCTGGATACGGACAATGAACTCAACAGCGAGTTTGACCGCCCTATCACTCACCATCTGTATGGAGGCGACTGGGAGAATCGGCTAAAACAGGAAATACTGCTTGGCATAGGCGGGATGATAACGCTGAGAGCTTTAGGTATAACGAAAGATGTATATCACTGTAATGAGGGGCATGCCGCACTGATCAATATCCAGCGGCTTTGTGATTACATAAATGGCGGCTTGAATTTCGGGCAGGCCATGGAGCTGGTACGTGCTTCCTCACTTTATACCGTACATACTCCCGTACCCGCTGGTCATGATTATTTTGACGAAGGGCTTTTCAATAAATATATGAAGGGATATCCTGGCAAGTTGGGTATAACCTGGGATAACCTGATGGATCTCGGGCGTCACAATCCGGGAGACAAGGAGGAACGTTTCTGCATGTCTGTCTTCGCCTGCAAGACCTGCCAGGAGGTAAACGGTGTCAGCAAGTTGCATAAATCGGTATCCCAGCAAATGTTTGCGCCGATCTGGAAGGGATACTTCCCGGAAGAGAACCATGTGGGTTATGTAACCAACGGGGTACATCTGCCTACCTGGTGTGCGGCAGAATGGAAAAAGCTTTTCAAGGACAATTTTGATGAGAATTTTTTCTGCGACCAGTCCAATCAGAAAATCTGGGAGGCCGTCTATGGCATCCCGGATGAAGAGATATGGAATACCCGGTTAAAACAGAAAGCAAAATTGCTGGACTATATCAAAAGCAAATGCAGCAAGGACTGGCTCAGGAGTCAGATTGATCCGGCATTGAGCGTTTCCATTTTTGAGAGATTCAATCCCGATGCTCTTCTAATAGGCTTCGGACGCCGTTTTGCTACATATAAGAGGGCTCATCTTCTGTTCACGGATATAGACCGACTTGCCAGGATTGTGAATAATCCGAAATATCCGGTACAGTTCATCTTTGCAGGCAAAGCCCATCCCAATGACGGTGCCGGGCAGGGGCTGATCAAGCAAATCGTGGAAATATCCCGGCGTCCGGAATTTTTAGGTAAAATCATATTCTTGGAGAATTACGACATGGACCTGGCACGCCATCTTATCTCGGGGGTGGATATTTGGATGAACACCCCTACGCGGTTGGCAGAAGCTTCGGGTACGTCGGGCGAGAAGGCATTGATGAACGGTGTGCTTAATTTCTCCGTGCTGGACGGTTGGTGGTATGAAGGATACCGTAAGGATGCTGGATGGGCACTGACTGATAAAAGGACTTATCAGAATGAACAGTACCAAAACCAGCTGGATGCCGAAGCCATCTATTATTTGTTGGAGCATGACATCCTGCCACTGTATTACGAGCATGGGGGGAAGAACTATTCGGAAGACTGGGTCAAGTATATCAAGAACTCAATCGCACAAATCGCTCCCCATTTTACCATGAAAAGACAGTTGGACGACTACTATGACAGGTTCTATAACAAACTGTCAGAGCATTTCCACATTCTGGCAGCCGACAACTTTGCGAAGGCGAAAATGATGGCTGACTGGAAAGCAAACGTCCGAAGCAGATGGGATGCCATAGAAATCAAATCCATAGAGGCAGGGAATGGGCTGAATGCCACGGTTGAAGCCGGAAAGGAATATGAGGTGACGGTTGTCGTTGATGAGAAAGGCCTGGATGACGCAATCGGAATAGAATCGGTCATTATCAGGCGTGAAGACGGTCAGGATCACATATATGAGGTTATTCCCCTTTTGCCGGTTTCCAAGAATGGGAATTTATATACCTTTAAGGCGACATCCGGCATTTTCAACGCTGGAAGCTTCAAGCAGGCCTTCCGTATGTATCCCAAGAATGCTTTGTTACCTCACCGACAAGATTTCTGTTATGTACGATGGTTTTAATGAACAGTAAAAGGATATGCAAAAACAACGTATGAGCGGGCAAAATCAAAAAACAGATAAACGGATAGCATGGCCGATCATCATCATGAACTTCACGGGAGTGTATGACTACGAGGCGTTTGCCCGGAACAATAAATTTATATGGCTGGATTGTCGTCATCTTTATGGTACAGATGGCTACTGTGACAGGGAGGGGGCTTTGGCTTTGAAGGGGATGATTGCTGATTATCCGGCGGAGGGAGTCCATTTCATCGATTCAGGCAATTATCATTATTTGACTAAATTCTGGACAGACAAACTTGAAACTCCGTTTTCGCTGATTGTGTTCGACCACCATCCCGATATGCAGCCACCGTTGTTTGACAACATACTTTCTTGCGGAAGTTGGGTAAAGGATATATTGGACCATAACAACAACTGCAAGAAAGTAATTATCGTAGGTTCTTCAGACAAACTGATACAGGCTGTGCCGAAAGGATATGAAAGACAAGTTCGGTTTTACAGTGAAACTACGCTCATGCACGAAGAGGGTTGGCAGAACTTTTCTTCCGGACATATCAACGGACCGGTTTACATTTCCATAGACAAGGATGTCTTGAATCCGGCTTCGGCAGCAACAAACTGGGATCAAGGTTCTCTCAGCTTATGGGAATTGGAGAAACTGCTGGCTGTTATTCTTCAGAAAGAACAGGTAGTAGGCATTGACATCTGTGGGGAATGCTCCACAACACTCAATCTTTTTGAAGAAAAACGGGAAACCGTCATGGATAGCCAGGCAAACAAAGAATTGCTCAGATTTATCCGGTCATCCTCCGGCCTTCAATAGAATTAGTTTTTTTGTTATTATAATTATCATATAAAAATAAAATAATTTAGCTTTATGGAAACAATTGTTCGTAGAATTGGACTTGTTGCACACGATGCAATGAAAAAAGACATGATAGAGTGGGTTCTCTGGAACTCGGAACGTCTGATAGGACATAAATTCTATTGTACGGGTACAACCGGTACACTAATTAAAAAAGCCCTTGAAGAAAAACATCCTGAAATCAAATGGGATATCACAATCCTGAAATCTGGTCCTTTAGGAGGTGACCAGCAAATTGGTTCGCGGATCGTAGAAGGAGAAATAGACTATCTGTTCTTTTTTACAGATCCGATGACACTACAGCCGCATGATACGGATGTGAAAGCATTGACCAGACTGGCTGGAGTTGAAAATATTGTTTTCTGCTGTAACCGTTCGACTGCGGACCACATTATTACGAGTCCCTTATTCACTGACCCAACTTACGAACGTATTCACCCGGATTACACCAATTACACGCAGCGTTTTGAAAACAAGGGAATCATATCTGAAGCAGTGGAGCAAGTGAAAAAGCGGAGGAATAAAAGTGAGAATAACATTTCTAAATGAACTGTAATAAGTAGTAGAATATTTATAAGGCTATCTAAGAAACAAGTTGTTTACATCTTTCAGAATAGGTATCAGCTGAATAGTAATCTGCTAAGTTTGTGTCAAAACGTTGGCACAAACTCTTTTATATTTTACAGTTCTGCTATATTTTCTTTTGGCTATGCTGCTTTTTCCAGGGGCAGCGGATTTTTCCGGTTGGCAAGCTTTCCTTTAAGCGTATAGCCTAGCCAGTCTGAACATGAAGAATTTCAGATCAGCCACCCCTCTTAACTGGCTTCGAAAAGCTTTGATTTTAGCATTGAACGACTCCGCTGAAGCATTTGTCAATCGTTCTTCAAAATTTTAGGGGAAATACCTAAAGATACAAAAAGCCAACTAATTCGCAATACTTTTAGTATGAATTAGTTGGCTAATTTTATAGGATTTACTGAATATCCCCTAGTTAAAACAGCTATGCACAATTCCTTTTATTCCGTTTTCAGGTATATGGCATACAAATTGTCAATAATACCATCTGCTAAGCCAATGACCGGAACATGGATATACTCAGCTTTGACAATACCTGCAATTATCAGAAATATCTCAGCGGCGGGAACAATAACATCTGCACGGTCAGTTTTCAGATTAAATTCTTCCATGCGCTGTTATACCGGCACCACGAGTGACCGTTTCTCCGGATGGTATGAATTTGAAGTATCAACATAAAATCGGATTGTTATGGAAACCGTATGTTTTGAAAGGAAGGCGTTCGAGGAATTTGCCATGAAAATCGAACGGTTCATACATAGGGTGGAGGGAATCCCCATCTGGATTTGAAAGGCGTGAAGAGGACGGCTGGCTGGCTCGACCACCAGGATGTCTGCCTGAAGCTGAAAATCAGCAAGCGCACCTTGCAGACCTTGCGGGATAACGGCACGCTCGCCTATACCAAGATAGGCAACCGTACCTATTACCTGCCGGAAGACGTGGAGCGTATCGTCACGAAAGTGGAGGACAGACGCAAGGATGCACGCTACAGGGGGCACACCATTTGAAGGAATTGAACTGAAGTATCAACAAAAGACAAATGAGCAGTATGTATAATAGAGTTTATATCGAATAATTGATTAAAGCGTTCTTTGATTTATCTTTGTGATCTAAAAAGTTCAATTGATGTATTACGACAAGATTCGCCACCGTCATAGCCAAGTGCTTGCTGCGACAGGATTAACTCCTGCAGAGTTTGACGCTTTGCTAATAACTTTCAAGTACCATTGGGATGAATATTACAGCCATTTTACCTTGGAAGGTAAAGTGCGCCAACGTATATCTTACAACAGTGTTGCCTCTGATTCAGGACAAAATGTTCTTCATATTGGTATATCTGAAGATCAATCCCCTTCAGGAACTCCATGCTATTCAGTTTGAGATGACCCAGCCCCAGGCCAATAGATGGATTCACCTTCTTTCTGAGATTCTCCGGCGTACATTGAAAACGCTTGGTGAATTGCCTGACCGTAACTCCAAACGTCTGATACACATTCTTCAAGGGTGCGAAGAAGTCTTGTTGGACGGAACCGAGCGACCTATTCAGCGTCCTTTGGATGAAGACTGGCAGTCTGCATGCTATAGTGGTAAAAAAAACTCATAGCATAAAGAATAACCTGTTATGTACTAACAATCTTCGGATTGTATGGTTGAGCTCCACATACAAAGGTCATGTCCATGACAAAAAGATTTGTGATGAAGAACCTCTTCTACTTCCCAAAGGTATTAGGCTCTGGCAGGATACAGGTTTCATCGGACACAAACCGGATGGAGTTGAAATATGCATGCCCAAAAAGAAACCTAAAGGGAAAGAGCTTACTTGTGTTGAAAAACAAGAGAACAAGCGGATTTCCGGAGTTAGGATTAAAGTGGAGCATGCCATAGGTGGTATGAAAAAATGCCGTATTGTCAAAGAACGATTCAGATGCCATAAATTCGGTTTCGAAGATATGGTGATTCTTATTGCTTGTGGATTACACAACTTCAGAATCAGTCACAAAATGAGTCATATAACAAATTAATCTATATAATGTTTAATGAATTGAAAACGAAAGACGATGCGTGGATGCAGTCCATCCACGAGCGTATCGACCGGCTGTCGGCGATGATTGACGGCATTTTCGGAGATGGCGCGGTTCCGCCAAAAGAAGACGTGTACCTGTGCGACAGTGAGGTGGCGTGTATGCTGAAAGTCAGCCGCAGGACATTGGGCGAGTATCGGAGCAACGGCACGCTGCCTTACTATGTACTTGGTGGCAAGGTCTTGTACAAGAGGAGCGAGATCGAGCAGGTGTTGGAACGGGAATATAGGAGTGTCGGCAAGGCGCGGGGAAGCGGATGAAGATTCCATTTACCTGTTTTTTACGCACTTGTACAGGCTGCGGGCATTAAGACTGTCCGCATAAAGGCTGGACGTTTGCGTGCGCCAGCCACAGACTGTTTTTTAGAGGTGAGGGAGTTTGCCGTCTGGAAAAAGAACCTCTTTTTGGACTTTGGCACAAAGTCGTCCCCTGCCCGGTATCAGACTGTAATTCCTGTATGCAATCCTTTTCTGACTGTTCTCGTAACAGTCTGTTTCAATCCTGCCTGACCTTTGTTTACTTTTCATAAAGAGACTGTACCGCCTTTGTGACCGGGATATGAAACCGAAAGATTGTTTTTGACGGTTGCTAAAAAAGAAAAATCAAAGGTGTTTTGCATGTTCCGTAAAAAATCGTACCTTTACATAAAGTGAGTTGCACATCAACGCAATTGATGCAAGTATGTAGAAACCAGAACGGTTGCCAACTCGTTACCTCGTTTTTTGATGATCCGCATAAACTTTTATTCTTAGCGGATTATGTGATTCTTTCAAAAATAATCTCTATTTTGGGAATACGGCTTTCTGAATATCGGAAATTCTATGTGCCTGCCGTTTTACATCCCCTCCCTACAATCTACAACGACATGCTATCAGAACACTTCCCCATAAAATTTCTATTTTTCCTGTGAAATTATTCTCTTATTCAAAAAAAATAGTATCTTTGTCCTATAAAAGTTGTTCATAAGTATGAGACTGTAAAGTACTGAAATTAGCACAATCTCCAAATCGTTACCTTAGACTTTTCAGAACTTCCATAAGCGTTTGTCTTTCAAATTAATCCATCAAATTGATAAGAATTTAAAGTAAACTCTGTCCGCTTCCAGTACAAAGGTTTGGTTGTCTATTGCCTCTTTGGCTTCCTGAAATAACATTTTGTCCAAAGCTTCCTGAGCCGCTTTTTTTTCCTGACGTGTCATTTCCTTTTCTGTTGTTTGTGCCTGTGAGTATTCTACGCAGGTAAACAAGGTTACTAATGTTAATATTACAACTTTTCTCATAATACCTACTTTTTTATTTTATGTTGTTTTCCTATTGAAATCCGGTATAAATATAATAAGCTTTGTCATAAACAGGTAGTAATTTATTACTGAAACGGAAAAACCGGTTGCTGAAGTGTGTTTTGGAGGAGCTGAAATTAAAGGTGTGAAGAGGAATGAATGAGAAAAGAACAGCCCTGGAAATCTGCTTTAACAAAATTTCCGGGGCTTATTTTCTATGAACTATAAAGTGATTAGAAAGACCTTCCTTTAAATATATTTGACTTGTCAAGCGGTAGTATTTCACCGGATAAAGTCAGACGGTTGGAATTGAAGTTGGGGCGTATATCTACGGTGGCATTGTTGCTTCCATAAGGTAATGTTATACTTACCTGAGCAGATATACCTACACCCATTACGCTCATTGTCAGATATATGCTTCCTTTCTTGTCGGTTTTGATCTTGTAACCGGAAACATTGCCGTCTACAGTGACACCTCCTAATCCGTTAGGACCGCTGGCAGGAATGTTGAATGCTACCTGCACGGATGATTTATCACCGTCTACCATTACAAAATTGGTATTAGAAGAAACAAAGGCATTTCTTCCTCTTTTAAATATAACCCGGTCAGCTTCCAGTGTGAACGCTTTATTTTCTATAGCTTGTCTGGCTTCTTCGAACAAGGCTTGTTCCATAGCTTTTTGCGCCTCTTTCTTTTCCTGACGAGTCATTTTTTTTGTTGTTTGTGCTTGTGAGTAGCCTACGCAGCAAAACAAGGTGACGAATACTAATAAAATAATCTTTTTCATATATGTATCTTTTATGTTATTGTTTGGATATGAAACAAATATAATAATTATTTTGTTGAAAGGACTTTATCTTATTTTTTAATTAAAAGCTTCTATGACTTTATATTTTGTACAATGTGTCAAAAAGGGGGAGGACAGTATGGCGAATCCTGGCGCAAAATCCAATGGAACTTGATGCAAGATTGGGTAAACCTTGTAACAAGATATTGCGGAACTTGATACACATAAGTATGTGTTGGCTTATGCTTGCGTATATGTAGCCCGATGCCAACGTATGTTGCAAGCTTACGTTACTGATGTTGTTGAATATGTCTTCATGTTTTTAGAAAACATCAGCACCTTTTTAAAAAAGGTCAGCATGTTTTAAAAAAAGGTCAGCATGTTTCAGCGTACATGCCTATCATGTTCAGCGTACATTACTCCCTCACTAAGCCGATGTTCTTCCTTCTCCATTCATCCTTTCATCTTATTTAAAACACACAGTCAATCAAGCGGTTAAAAATGGAACCGCTTCCCCTCACTCCCGTTTCAACGGTAAGCGGAAAGGAGGATGAAAGGACAATGACGGGATGTCCCTTCATCACTGGAACATCCACCGGCAGGGCGTTTTGACGGTAAATGAAAGGAGGAGGGAAAAACGAATTAAAACAAATGCTGAAGTGCGGAGCCTATAATTTCAGAATTTCTAACGGAACCCTTCCCAACTGTGCCGCTATATTTGAGAATGACCTCTGAAAAGAACCATATATTTTTTGTGTGCGGGCCAGCGTGTACATATCTGCGACACCTTCCCTGATTCCTTCCAAAGAGCCACAATCCGCCTGTCTTTCCGAGGACAGGCGGAAATAAAGGTCGGATCAACCTTTCTTCTTGCCGAACTCCGGATCAATTTTTAGCAGAGCCGTTACTCCGAAGGTGATAACGCAGCATATCATAATCCAGATAAAGAAATGGTTGTATCCCATCTGTTCCTGAAGCCAGCCGGCAGCCATTCCCGGAATCATCATGCCTAATGCCATAAATGCGGTACAAATGGCATAATGTGCTGTTTTATGTTCTCCATCTGCAAAATAAATAAGGTAGAGCATATAGGCTGTGAAACCGAATCCGTAACCGAATTGCTCTATAAAGATGCAAATATTGATGAGATATAAAGAATCAGGCTGGATATAGCTGAGATAAACATAGACTAAATCGGGTAAGGAAATGGCCCATACCATCGGCCAGAGCCATTGTTTCAAACCGTTACGGGCTACGGCTATTCCTCCTAAAATACCTCCTAGGGTAAGTCCGATGATGCCGACAGTACCTTGTACGAAACCTATTTCTTCGGTTGTCAGCCCCAAACCACCTTTTTCAACGGGGTCTATAAGGAAAGGAATGCACATTTTTGCCAGTTGAGCTTCGGGCAAACGGTAGAGTAACATGAAAAGAATGGCAATGCCTGCCTGCTTTTTTTGAAAGAAACTGGCAAAAGTACCAAAGAACTTTTTGAGCAGATTGGAAGCGGAAACTTCTTTGGAAGTATGATCTGAATCCGGACAGGGAAGAACAAACTTATGATAAATCCATATTCCAAGGAAAAGTCCGGCCAATACAAAAAAGGTGAGGGACCAAGCGTATGGTATATTATCTGTCATTATTTCCAGTCTTCCTGCAAGCATGATAAGTAATCCTTGTCCCGCAATGGTTGCAATACGGTAGAAGGTACTGCGGATTCCTACAAACAGGGCTTGCCGATGCGAGTCCAGTGCCAGCATGTAAAAGCCGTCGGCAGCAATGTCGTGTGTGGCGGAGCTGAATGCCAATAACCAGAAAACGGCCAAAGTGAGTTGGAAAAAATGCTCTGTGGGGATGGTGAAGGCTATGCCCGCCAGTCCTGCGCCGATTAAAAGTTGCATGGTGATAATCCACCAGCGTTTCGTCTTGATAAGATCAATGAAAGGGCTCCATAGAGGCTTGATAACCCAAGGCAGGTTGAGCCAGCCGGTATAAAAAGCTAATTCGGTATTGCTGATGCCTAATCTTTTATACATTATGACCGAAATGGTCATTACTGCCACATAGGGCAGCCCTTGTGCAAAGTATAGAGTGGGTATCCATGCCCATGGCGAGGTATGCTTGTTTTTCATGGTTCCTTTCATTTTAAAGAGTCCGAATGGAATCCCCGCCCATGTGGGCGGGGCCTGTTAATAAAAACGGCGGATGTCCGCACCTTTATAGTAATGCAATAGAATTTCATCGTAGGTATATCCCCGTTCTCCCATTACGGCAGCCCCGATTTGGCAGAGCCCTACTCCATGTCCCCAGCCGGCGCCGGTCAGCAGAAACCATTCGGGAACGCCGTTTTTCAGTTCTCCCTTATCTATTACAAAGGCTGAGCTGAACAGGTGGGAAGAAGATAGAGTGCGGCGTATTTCCAGTTCCTTTCCGATAGTCAATGTTTTTAGCGAACCTACAATTTTCAGTTTGCAGATACGTCCGGATTTGCCGCGTTGGATAGGAATCAGGTCGATGATGTCCCCATAATCCGATTTTGTATTTTGACGGATCAGTTCGGATAATTCTGCCTGGGAATAACGTACTTTCCAACGATAGAAATCTGTAGTTTCCTGATCGTAGTTGTTCAGAATTTGTGAAATGACTTTTTTATCGTGGGTGTCACAGAACGAAACAGGAGAAGTACGTATCCAACGCTCTGCCTCTTCTTCTTTGGTCAGATCGGGTAACGGGCGGTTTTCTTCTTCTTCCGCATCACGGATTGTAGACAAGTAGGGATAATTCTTGTCTTCCCAGCAGTATCCGAATTCCTCGCTTGCTCCTCCGCAGCATTTGGAGAAACGGGCATCGCAAATGCCGCGTTCATACATCAGCAATTGTCCGCGGGTGGCTCTTACTGCTTCGGTCACGGCAGCACTGGATGCTTTGGTTATTCCTTGGTAGCGTTGGCAATGGTCATCGGCGCAAACATCGAATATGGTATGATCTTCGCGGTCGTACCAGCGGATGTATTCGGTATCGGTTTTGATAAAGGAGAAAAAGCCTTCGTTTTTGTCACTCAAGGCCTTGCGTTTCTCTATTTGGGCAAACAGCCAGCTGCGTGATACCACGGCATGGGCTTTCAGAAACTCCAAAGAGGAAGTGGCGTTCATCTCCGAGGAGATGACGCTTATCAGATAGTCTTCGGCGGGAAGAATATTGATAGCGGTGATTTTGCCTTCGTCCACCACTAGTTTCAGTGTTCCCATAAAACTTTGGGTTTCTTGCCGTTCCCAGTGGAAATTAATTCCGATGGTTACGTCATATAATGAAAACGAGGCATGTTCGTCTTGTGGAGTGAAGGTCAGTTCGCGGTAAAGATTACCATTCCACAGAATACCTCCTTCGCTGAAGGCTACTTGTTGTTCACCACAGACTGTTTCTCCTTTAGCGAAAAAATTGCCGTTCAGTGAAAAATGAATTTCTTGTGCGTTTACTATTCCTACGCTTATTTCGGGTTCTTTCATTGTTATTCGTCTTGTTTTTGGGCTTGCTGTAATTCCTTCATCTCTTCGTGTTCTCTCTATCTTTTTGCTTTCTCGTCAAAATAACGTCCGGGTATCTTCTCGGCTTCTTCTACTGTTATTCCCACTTCTTTTATGATGGATGCCACTTTTTCTTCTGTTATTTTGTCGAAATCTTCCTGACGGGTGGTGACGATTACGCCAGCCATGTCCAAAGCTCCCGGACTGATGAGCATCTGTTCGCTACCTTTTGCAAAGTAGCAGTCGGGACGGTGCTTGCTGCGGGGAAAAACCACCGTATAGTATAGATGGCCTTCCTTCCATAACAGCAGGTTGAACTTCGCTTCTTGTCCGTCTTCATCCGGTGGGAAAGCGGCGAGGGCGCTGTATAACAGGGAGTCGTCATAATGCGTGTTGCTTGAGAGGATTACCAAAGGACAGGGATAGTCCTTGGTGTTGAGGTAAATTCGGCTACATTCTAGTGGATAATCTTCCTCTTCTTCTAGGTAGGGAAAATACATGCTGCGTATATCGATTGTCTGTGCGTGGGTTATCAGCTGTTGTACGTTCGGGATGATGGGAACATCAGTTTTTCTGACTCCTTGAAGATGGAGATGGTCCGGTGCAGAGGCTCCGCAATGTGCTCCATTATAGAATAGGGCGTAGTCCGGATATTTCTGTACGAATGCACGGACGTCATCGTAACTGAAAATATTCTCATCCATGAGTTGGGGGATGTGATCTTTATGGGCGATAGTGAGGTGATCCGGCAATATGGGATAAGGGTTAACGCATATTCTGTTTGCAGTGATGGTTTCCAGTGCTTTCTGCTCCTTAGGCTGGTTTTCCTTGCACAGGAAACAGGGGCGTGCTTGGATGCTGTCCTTATCCACTTTGGCGGTAGTCGAAACCGCACGCTGTGCATTGCACTGTACCACAAACGTGTAGCCGTTTATGGACAGTTCCTTGGTCTGTATAGTCTGTAATGCCTCGTGGTTGTGGTGTGCCAGTGGCCAGCATGCCAGTTGGCTGTCTATAAATCGCTTGATTTCATTCCGGTTCTTCAGCTCTTCTGTATATTTTTTGCGGATTCCCAGTTCACGGGTGCGCAGGCTGTCTTTGTAGTGATTGTTGGCATTGGTCTGCTCTATGCTCAGGGCGGCATCCGAGTTCCCTTCCCAGCGGCGGCACAGATAGAGTACATCATAGATTCTTCCTATCTTATATTGGCGCGAGAAAATGAGTCCCAGGGCATAATCTTCTCCGTAGCTGACATTGGGCACGCCTGTTTCGCGCAGGATAGGTGTGAAGAATGCGCGCGGAGCCCCCAGACCGTTGATGCGCAATGCGTTATTGTGTCCGTTCTCTTTCGTCCACTCGCTATGGTCTATCACTCCCGGAGCGATGGTGTTCAGCCGGAAGTCCGTCATGCGGTAAGTTCCTATTACCATGGCGCATTGCTCTTTGTAGAACGTGTCTACGATGGTTTGCAGGGTATGGGTGTCGCTGTACAGGTCATCGCTGTCAAGCTGTATGGCGAAGCGTCCGCACCGGGGGTGGTTGATTGCGAGGTCCCAGCATCCCCCTATGCCCAGATCGGTACGTTGGGGCTGAAGGTGGATTACCGCTTTGTTGTCCTTGTATTGACCGATGATTTCTGTGGTTCCGTCTGTCGAGTGATTGTCCACGACGATGATGTTGAATGGAAAGCGTGTTTCTTGTGCGAGTGCCGACCGGATGGCATCGTCAATGGTACGGGCGCGATTGCGCACGGGGATGATGACGGAGGCTTCATATTCGAAATTTCCTTTCTTTACATCCGTTTCCACACATATGGGTTCAAGGAGGGCATTGATGGATTTCAAGTATCGTGTGAATGCTTCTTCCATTTCTATCTGTACTTCCCTGTTACGGGGATTTACGTAGTCGAACTGCTTTTCGCCGGACAGGCGGTTGTCGCTTTCTGTTTCCGTATAAAGATATTCGTTGATATGTACCAGATGAGAATGGAGGGTAAGGAGCAGGCGCAGTTCATAAAGGGCGGCATACTTTCTTTCCTCTGTCATTTGGAGACTGGCGAGGATGAATTCCGTTCTGTTGAATATCAGTAGCGGACCGAAGTCGAAATCATCACGCACACTGCCGGGTTGGTAGTCGTTGACGGGATGTTTCTTCTTTTCTCCGTTTTTCCATTCATGATGGTCGGCATAGACCATGCCGCATTCTCTGTCCTGCAGGAAGTCCGTCATGCGTTCCAGTGCCTTGTAAGCCAGTTCCAAAGCAGAAGTTTTGGTATAGAGCAATATATAAGGTGTGTCTGCTTTTTCAGCAATCATCTTCATTGTCTTAGAACTGGTTAGTGAATCAACAGGTAATATTTCGCATCCTTCGGGGGTGGATAATGTCTTGTTGGGTTCGATGTTCAGCAGATAGATTTTGTTGACTATGCTACTTTCTTTTAGAGCATGGATTGTCTGTTCTGCCGCTGTGCTTTCCCTATAAGGAATAAAGCAATTAATTGTTTTTCTCATTGTTAAAAAGTATTTCTCACGGCAAAGATAGGTAATATATCTTATTTTTTCTCTACCTTTGTACGCTAATTGTCTTTTAAATATAAATGGAAACTCCGAAAACAGCATTACTTGGCAGGACATTGGATGAGATTCAACAGATTGTGAGGAATCTGGGAATGCCTAAATTTGCCGCAAAGCAGATTACGTCTTGGTTGTATGATAAAAAGGTGGAAACGATAGACGAAATGACCAATTTGTCATTAAAGCATCGCGAAGCATTGAAAGAAGGGTATGAGGTGGGAGCATCTGCTCCGGTGGAAGAAATGCGTTCGGTAGACGGTACGGTGAAATATCTTTTCCGTACACCGGCTCATAATTTTATTGAAGCGGTTTATATACCCGATGAGGACCGGGCTACTCTTTGCGTTTCCTCGCAAGTGGGATGCAAGATGAATTGTAAGTTCTGTATGACCGGGAAGCAAGGTTTTACAGCTAATCTGAGTGCCCATCAAATATTAAACCAGATCTATTCTATTCCTGAAAGGGAAAAGCTGACTAATCTTGTTTTCATGGGTATGGGAGAGCCTTTCGACAATCTGGATGAGGTGTTGAAAGTGCTTGAGATTCTGACTTCAGAATATGGTTACGGCTGGAGCCCGAAACGCATCACTGTTTCTTCTGTGGGTTTAAAGAAAGGACTGGAGCGCTTTCTGAATGAAAGTGATTGTCATCTGGCTATCAGTATGCATACTCCGATTCCTTCGCAACGAAGGGATTTAATGCCTGCCGAGAAAGCTTTTTCCATTACGGAAATTATTGATATATTGCATAATTATGATTTTAGCAAACAGCGGCGTCTGTCTTTTGAGTATATCGTATTCAAAGGGGTGAACGATTCACTTATTTACGCTAAAGAGATTGTGAAACTTTTGCGCGGCATTGAATGTCGTGTCAATTTGATCCGGTTTCATGCCATTCCTAATGTGGATTTGGAAGGGGTAGATATGGAAACAATGGTTGCCTTCCGTGATTACTTGACGCAGCATGGCGTATTTGCTACGATCCGTGCTTCAAGAGGAGAAGATATTTTTGCTGCTTGTGGAATGTTGTCAACGGCTAAACAACAGAAGGAGAAAGGTGTTACATTACAGTAAATAACAACAATAATACCATATAATTATGAAACGAATAGCATTTTATTTAAGTTTGGTGCTGGTGGTTCTGGTACTGGCTTCTTGTAAGAAGGGACAAAAGAACTTGTTTACCCCCACGTCCAGCGGTAGGCCTTACGAAGTATTGGTCGTAGTAAATAAACCTGTATGGGATCGTCCTGCAGGACGTGCATTGTTTGATGTATTGGATACCAATGTGCCCGGACTGCCCCAGGCGGAGCGTTCGTTTCGTATATCAAATGTGGACCCTCAGCATTTTGACCGTGTGCTGAAAATATTCCGTAATATCATCATTGTGGATATTCAAGATATTTATACTCAGCCCAAACTCAAGTTTTCCCGTGATGTTTATGCGTCTCCACAGATGATTATGACAATTCAGGCTCCTAATGAAGACGAATTTGAGGAATTTGTAGCAAAGAACAGTAAAGTGATTATAGATTTCTTTGTGAAAGCTGAGATGAATCGTCAGATAACTTTGTTGAAACAAAAACATAGCGATGTGATTTCCACTAAGGTAGGAAGTATTTTTGATTGTGATATCTGGGTGCCGGTAGAACTGGCTAACTATAAAGAAGGCAAAGATTTTTTGTGGGCTTCTACTAATCGTGCTACAGCGGATATGAATTTTGTAATGTACTCTTATCCTTATACGGACAAGGATACCTTTACTAAAGATTATTTCATTCATAAACGTGATTCTGTAATGAAAGCAAATATTCCGGGTGAACGCGAAGGAATGTATATGGCAACAGACTCTATGTTTGTAGATGTGGAAGATATTGTTGTAAAAGGAGAGTATGCGCAAGAAGCCCGCGGATTATGGGAAATGGAAGGTGACATGATGGGAGGTCCGTTTGTGTCTCATGCACGGGTGGATCGTGCTAACGGCCGTGTCATTGTGGTTGAGGCCTTTATCTATTCACCGGATAAATTGAAACGTAATCTGATGCGTCAGATGGAAGCTTCACTTTATACATTGAGATTGCCCAATGAAAGCTTGATTGACGAAATTGTAATTAGTGGTAATATTCCGGAAGAAAAAATAGATACAACAAGCCGGGTAAAGTAAGAAGAGACATATAATATATAATATAGATGGAAGATAACTACAAGATACGAGTTGGTATTACTCATGGGGATATCAACGGAGTAGGATATGAAGTAATTCTCAAAACTTTTTCGGATCCTACCATGCTGGAACTTTGTACACCCATTATTTATGGATCGCCTAAAGTGGCTGCTTATCATCGTAAGGCAATGGATATTCAAACAAATTTCAGTATTGTCAATTCTGCAGATGATGCTCAGCCGGATAAACTGAGCATCGTGAATTGTACGGAAGACGAATTGAAGGTGGAGCTCTCCAGACCGACACCGGAGGCTGGTAAAGCAGCTTTGGATGCGTTGGAGAGAGCTTTGCAGGATTATCGGGAGGGAATGATTGATGTTTTGGTAACTGCTCCTATCAATAAGCATACCATTCAGTCGGAAAGTTTTCATTTCCCCGGTCATACGGAATATATTGAAGAGCGTGTGGGGGAAGGACAGAAGGCGTTAATGATTTTGCTGAAGAATGATTTCCGGGTAGCTTTGGTGACTGGTCATGTTCCTGTACGCGAGATAGCACAAGATATTACCAAGGAACTTATTATGGAAAAATTGGCTGTTTTCCATCGTTCTTTAAAAGAGGATTTTGGCATCGACAGTCCGCGTATAGCTGTGTTTTCATTAAATCCTCATGCGGGTGATGAGGGATTGATTGGTACGGAAGAGAGTGACATTATAATTCCGGCAATGAAGGAAATGGTTGCCAAAGGCATTCAGTGTTTCGGACCTTATCCGGCCGATGGCTTTATGGGGTCTGGCAACTATACTCATTTTGATGGAATTCTAGCTATGTATCATGATCAGGGATTGGCTCCTTTCAAAGCTTTGGCAATGGATGAAGGAGTGAATTACACTGCGGGACTTCCCATTGTACGTACTTCTCCGGCACATGGTACTGCGTATGATATTGCCGGGCAAGGGGTTGCCTTGGAAGATTCTTTTCGCCAGGCTATTTATGTGGCTATGGATGTTTTCCGCAACCGTGTTGTCGAGAAAGAGATTCATGCACATCCGCTGCGTAAACAATATTATGAAAAACGGGATGATAGCGATAAATTGAAATTGGATACCATTGATGATGAAGATTAATGGACGATCGGTTTAAAATATAATTTCAAGAAAAAGTAGAAATGAAATTTGCAATTATATCAGCGGGTGAAGGTTCCCGGCTTTCGCAAGAAGGGGTTGCTTTGCCCAAACCTTTGGTGCAACTGAACGGAGTTGCCATGATTGATCGCTTGATACAGATTTTTGTACGTAACGGAGCTGATAAGGTGGTTGTCATTATTAATAATGAAAGTCCATTGACAAAAGAGCATTTGGCAAAACTACAGGCAGAAGCAAAGATCCCATTGGAAGTAGTTGTGAAAACTACCCCCAGTTCCATGCACAGTTTTTATGAACTGAGCCCTTATTTGCAGGATGATAAATTCTGCTTGACTACTGTGGATACTATATTCCGTGAAGAAGAGTTTTCGACTTTTATTGAAACGTTCAAACAATCGGAAACAGATGGGTATATGGCGGTAACGGATTTTATAGATGATGAAAAACCGCTTTATATATCTACGGACAGTGCTTTGGATATAACAGGTTTCCATGATGAGGCGACTCCCGAATGCCGTTATATATCTGGAGGCATTTATTGTCTGACCCCGGCAGCCGTTAAGACGTTGCATGGGTGTATGGAGAAAGGTATGTCACGTATGCGTAACTTTCAACGACAGTTGGTAGCCGACGGCTTGAAATTAAAGGCTTATCCTTTTACAAAAATTTTGGATGTAGATCATGCTGGTGATATCGTGAAAGCTGAAAATTTTCTAGCCGGTAAAGAGGAGTAACTTAAACACAACAGAAGGAATGGATGTAATTTCAATAATAGGGGTAAGCCGTGGAAATGAATATTCCCCCAATCATGTAGACAATGATGCCGCCATATTTAATAAGGTGACGGAGGAATTGCGGCGGTTGGGCTGTGAGGTGAAAGTTTATGCGGAGAAAGATTTCGTGGAACAGGGTGTCAAGGGAGATATTATTTTTGATATGGCCCGTGATAAGGTAACGATAGCTCGTTTGAGGTCTTTGGAGGATGAAGGTGCATTGGTGATAAACTCTGCCTACGGTATAGATAATTGTGTGCGTAAGCCAATGACAGAATTACTTATAAAGAACGGGGTTCCTCATCCGCAAAGTTTTATAATTTCTACGGCAGATGAGTATTTGGAAAATTGTTATCCTTGTTGGGTGAAACGAGGTGACTCTCACGCTATGGTGAAAGAAGATGTTGCCTACGCCACCTGTAAGGAAGAGGTAGAAAATATATTGGCTGATTTCCGTAAACGCGGTATTCCTGTTGCAGTCATAAACGAACATTTGCAAGGTGACTTGGTAAAATTCTACGGAGTGCATGGAACCGATTTTTTTTATTGGTTTTATCCCTCTCCTTGTTCGCACAGCAAGTTTGGTCTGGAGAAAATAAATGGGATAGCTAAAGGAATTCCTTTTAGCGTAGAGGAATTGAAAATACAAAGTGATAAAGCTGCCGAGGCGCTGAATGTGCCCATTTACGGAGGTGATTGTGTGATTTCAGCTGATGGCACACTGCGAATAATCGATTTTAACGACTGGCCCAGCTTTGCCCGTTGCCGTGAGGAAGCAGGAGGTAAAATTGCAGAGTGCATTTATAAACGGGCTAAAAAGCAAATGAAATAAAAAAGACATGAGTACAGAAAGTGAGAAGAAAGGAATAGAGGCTTCTTTCAAATCCATGGACACAGAGGAGTTCCTGGATATTTATTTCAACCGTCCCATAGGTTATGCATGGGCATTATTTTTTAAAAAACTAAAGGTACACCCTAATGTGGTAACCATTTTTTCTATCATTTTAGGTATAGGTGCTGGTGTGATGTTTTATTATCCTGATATGAAACATACTCTTTTGGGTATACTTTTGTTGATGTGGGCGAATCATTATGACAGTGCGGATGGACAATTGGCGCGTTTGACAGGACAGAAAACCCAGTGGGGGCGTATGTTGGATGGATTTGCCGGTGATATTTGGTTCTTTACCATTTATGCGGCAATTTGTCTCAGACTGATGAACCAACCCATGCCGTTTCATATTGGTGACGGCATGCATTGGGGTATTTTTATTTGGATATTGGCTATTGTTTCGGGTACTGTTTGTCATAGCAAACAATGTACATTGGCGGATTATTATCGTAATATTCATTTATACTTTTTAAAAGGGAAAAGCGGAAGCGAATTGGATAATTTCAAACAACAGCGTGAAATCTTCTACAGTCTGCCGTGGAAGGGAAACTTCTGGTGGAAAGCTTTCTTGTATTTCTATGGTAATTATACACGTCAGCAGGAAAGAATGACTCCTAATTTCCAACTGTTTTATGCATTGGTGAAGGAAAAGTATGGAGACAATATTCCACAGGAATTACGGGATGAATTTCGTGCGGCTAGCAAACCTTTGATGAAATATACCAATATCTTGACTTTTAATACACGTGCCATTGCTCTATATATCAGTTTGTTGATTGGCGAACCATGGTTGTATTTTGTGTTCGAGGTTGTTGTGATGACCTCTTTGTTTGTATATATGCGTCATTGCCATGAGGCGATTTGCGCACGATTGTATCATAAATACATAACGAAGTGAAAAGTAAGTATAGAAATATATTCCTGATGTTTGGAATTGCAGCCATCGTAGTGATGCTTTGTTCTTTTGATATGGAGTATGATGAACTACTGGCTAATTTGCGCCGGGCGGGAATGTGGTTGCCGGCTGTGGTAGGGTTATGGATTATTATTTATCTGTTCAATACCCTTTCTTGGTATATTATCATCCGGGATGGAAAAAAGGGAACACCTATTCCATTTTGGAAAGTTTATAAACTGACAGTTTCCGGATTTGCACTGAATTATGCCACCCCGGTGGGATTGATGGGAGGAGAGCCTTACCGCATTATGGAGCTGACTCCTTATGTTGGGGCCAGTAAGGCAACTTCATCAGTAATTCTTTATGTGATGATGCATATTTTCTCGCATTTTTGTTTTTGGTTTTTTTCTATCTTTTTGTATCTGGCTCTACGTCCGGTAGATATTGCCATGGGAACTATATTGGCTGTTGTGGGGGCGGTTTCTCTTTTAGCCATTTATTTTTTTATGAAAGGTTACAAGAATGGTATGGCTGTCCGTACTTTAAAATTGCTTCAGCATATTCCTTTTGTCAAAGAATGGGCTAAACGTTTTTCGGAAAATAAACGCGAGGCTTTGGAACGTGTGGACAGTCAGATAGCCGAACTGCATAAACAGCGTAGATCTACGTTTTATGCCTCGTTAAGTCTGGAATTCATGGCTCGGATTATAGGATGTCTGGAAGTGTATTTCATATTGAATATTCTGACAACGGATGTCAGTTTTCCAGCTTGTATTTTAATCATGGCATTTACTTCTTTGTTTGCCAATTTGTTCTTTTTCTCGCCTATGCAATTGGGCGCACGTGAAGGAGGCTTTGCTTTGGCGGTAGGAGGGTTGGCTATTCCGGGAGCTTTTGGGGTTTATACCGGATTGATAACCCGTGTACGTGAATTGATTTGGATTGTAATTGGTGTGTTGTTGATGAAAGTCGGCAATGGTACACCTGCTAATAAGTAAGATAATGGATACATTGAAAAATATTCAGGGAGTTATATTTGATTATGGCGGTACGATAGATACGAACAGCTGTCATTGGGCGGAAGTGTTGTGGACTAAGTATATGGAACATCAGGTGCCGGTGGATAAGGAAAGTTTCCGTGAGGCATACGTTTTTGGAGAAAGGGCGTTGGCTAAATATCCTTTTGTCCAGCCTTGGCATAATTTTCATGATGTGCTTTCTATCAAGACTAAACTTCAGGTGGAATGGTTGGCGGAACAGAGAAAGTTGCCTATGGATGAGTTGCAACTGCAATCTTATGCAGTGAAAGTGGCAGACAGCTGTTATGGGTATGTGTTGGATATATTGCAGGTTACACGCCCGGTAGTGAAGGAGTTGGCTAAGAGGTATAGGTTGGTGTTGGTTTCTAATTTTTATGGCAATATACAGACTATTTTAAAGGATTTCGGACTTTTGGATTTCTTTGATGAGATAATTGAATCCTCTGTAGTGGGTGTTCGTAAGCCGGATCCTGCTATCTATAGACTTGGAGTAGATGCTATGGGATTTGCGGCAGAGAATGTGCTGGTGGTCGGAGATTCTTTCTCAAAAGATGTTGTTCCGGCCAAAGCTGTAGATTGTCGCGTTGCCTGGTTGAAAGGAGAAGGTTGGGGAGGAGAAGTTATAGACGAATCTGTTCCTGATGTAATTATTACGGACTTGGCTCAATTGCTTGCATTATTGTAATAGGATATGGAAATACAAAGACACGCATTGGTGAAAAGGGACTATTTAGTTCCTTTTGTTTTAGTAACCTCTTTGTTCTTTTTATGGGGATTCGCACATGCTATTCTTGATGTATTGAACAAACATTTTCAAGAGGTGATGGATATTACCCGTACTCATTCGGCAATGGTACAGGTGATGTTTTATCTAGGCTATTTCATAATGGCTATTCCGGCAGGATTGTTTATAACCAAATATGGATATCGTAAGGGAGTTGTTTTCGGATTGTTGCTTTATGGAATCGGGGCCTTGATGTTTATTCCCGGCGAGTATTGGATGTCATTTGAATTTTTCCTGTTCTCTTTGTTTGTCATTGCTTGCGGTTTGGTCTTTTTGGAAACAGCTGCAAATCCTTATATGACAGAACTGGGGGATAGGGAAACAGCTGCCAGTCGGTTGAACCTGGCCCAGTCTTTTAATGGGCTAGGATGTATTTGTGGTCCTTTAGTAGGAGGACTGTTATTGTTCTCGGGGAAGGGAGAAGCAAATATCTCGTATCCTTATATGTTGATGGGAGTGGTTGTACTGGCAGTGGGATTTATTTTTTCCCGTATCAAACTTCCGGAGATTGTTCATGTTGACGATTTGGCTGACGGAGAAACGGTTAAGAGAAGTTTATGGTCGCATAAATTATTCTTATTCGGAATAGTGGCACTATTCAGTTATGAGATAGCGGAGATTTCTATTAATAGTTTTTTTATCAATTATGTGGTGGATGACGGGTGGATGAATGCTCGGGATGCGGCGGTAGTACTTTCTTTCGGTGGACTTGGATTGTTTATGTGCGGACGTTTTGCCGGTAGTTGGATCATGCAGCGAATCCGTGCGGAGAGAGTTCTGCTATGCTGTGCTTTGGGGACGGTAATGGCTACTTTTCTTATCGTTTGTAATTTAGGAAAGATTTCATTAATAGCCTTGTTTTTGGTATACGTGTTCGAAGCCATCATGTTTCCCACTATTTTTGCCATATCTTTGAAGGGATTGGGTGGAAAGACCAAACGGGCTTCTTCCTTCCTTATGATGTCTCCCGTAGGAGGGGCTGTTGGTCCTGTGCTGATGGGTTATGTGGCAGATAATAGTACCATGTCCTTATCATTCATCATACCATTTGTTTCTTTTTGTATTGTGTTATTCTATTCGTGGTATGCTGACGTGGAAAGAAACTGAAATGAATAATCCCGATACAGTTGTTAGGCTTTATCGGGATTGTCCATTTCTTCTTAAATTTTTTCAGCTTTTAAAGAACTGGTTCGGATGATATTCCATACATCCTCTTCGGTTTTGCTGAAAGGACCGGATGCCTCTAGTTTCAGTGTCGACATAGCTGCTGCAAAACAACCGGCTTCTTCATAGGAAGCCCCTTTATTACGCATATATAAATATCCGGTAGCATAAGTATCTCCACAGCCAGTGGCATCTACTATGTCTTTAGGAGGATAGGCAGGGATTTTATGAAATGTACCTTCCGCATAAATTATAGACCCTAAGCTTCCCAATGTAATCAATACCTCTTTTACTCCCCATTCTGCAAGTTGTAGGGCAGCTTGTTTTATGTCTGTCTGACCGGTAAGCACTTCCATTTCATATTCATTTACCTTTAGAATGTCAATATATTTTAGTGCTTCTACTTTGTCTGTCCAATCTATCGGATAAACTTTTTCCCCTCGGACTTCACGTAAGTACCCTTGTGCATCTACAGCTAATATACCTTTGGTAGAAAGATATTTCACAACGTCCAAAGAGAAATCATCTGCTAAAAGACTTCCCAAATGAAAAATATGAGCATTTATGTTCTCTAGTTGTTCTACGGTGAAGGGATCGGCTTTAGCCAATACCCGCTGGCTGCGGTTGTCTTGATTCTCACCGTATGTATTCTCAAAATACACTGTCCGGTGACTAGGAATAACAGTAACTTTGATGCCTTTAGCACGAATATCTTCAACAGCTTTAAATTCACTTGGAGCTAGTGCCGTGACCAGCTGATAATGCTTTGTGTCCTTTAAGTGACTGATTCCGTGTGAGAAATAATAAGAAGTCCCGCCGGGCATATAAGTCGTTTTTCTGGGTGTTACTATTTTATCTAATGTAATGTGACCTATGCAACAAATATCATTCATACCTATTTATATTAAACGGTCGCAAAGCTACAAAAAAAACTAGAAAAAGCATGGAAGTTTTCAAAAGAAGGTGTAACTTTGGCACAAATTATCTTAATCTCTGCTATGAGATGCAATTTTAACAAAGAAATTAGAATGGAAAAAATGAATGTGAAACCGGCAACCGGTAAATTAGGCGTTCTTTGTGTTGGATTGGGCGCTGTTACTTCAACTTTTATGACAGGTGTGCTGATGGCTCGTAAGGGATTGGCAAAACCTGTCGGATCTATGACTCAATATGATAAAATGCGTGTTGGCCGTGGAGAGAATAAAAAGTATTTGCATTATGGTGAAATTGTTCCATTGGCAAACTTAAATGACATTGTGTTTGGTGCATGGGATGTTTATCCGGCTAATGCTTACGAATCAGCAGTCAATGCTGAGGTTTTAAAAGAGAAAGATATTAATCCTGTAAAGGATGAATTGGAGAAAATAGTTCCAATGAAAGCTGCTTTCGACCACAACTATGCTAGTCGTCTGGATGGTGATAATGTGAAAGATTGCAAGAATCGTTGGGATATGATGGAACAGTTGCGTGAAGATATCCGCAATTTTAAAGTGGCTAACAATTGTGACCGTATTGTCGTTCTTTGGGCTGCTTCTACAGAGATTTATGTTCCTGTTGATGAAAAAATACACGGAACATTGGCGGCATTGGAACAGGCTATGAAAGATGATGATAAGGCTCATATCGCTCCGTCTATGTGCTATGCTTATGCTGCACTGTCGGAAGGATGTCCTTTCATTATGGGAGCACCTAATACAACTGTTGATATTCCTGCTATGTGGGAGTTGGCTGAAAAGACTAAAATGCCTATTGCCGGCAAGGATTTCAAGACGGGTCAAACGTTGGTTAAATCAGGTTTCGCACCGATTATTGGAACCCGTTGTTTAGGCTTGGACGGTTGGTTCTCTACAAACATTTTAGGTAATCGTGATGGTTTGGTGTTAGATGAGCCGGCTAACTTCCACACGAAGGAGGTCAGCAAATTATCTACACTGGAATCTATTCTTGTTCCGGAAGATCAGCCGGACTTGTATACAGACTACTATCATAAAGTACGTATCAATTACTATCCGCCTCGTAATGATAATAAAGAAGGTTGGGATAATATTGATATCTTCGGATGGATGGGGTATCCAATGCAGATTAAGATTAATTTCCTTTGCCGTGATTCAATTCTTGCTGCTCCTCTGTGCTTGGACCTTGTATTGTTGAGTGACCTGGCTGCACGTGCAGGACGTTTTGGTATCCAACGTTTCTTGAGTTTCTTCTTGAAGAGTCCGATGCATGATTATACTGAAAACGAAATTCCTGTCAATCACCTTTTCCAGCAGTATGCTATTTTGAAAAATGCCATTCGTGAAATGGGTGGTTATGAGGCCGATCAAGAAATCGACTAATTTATAACAGGATTTTTTATTCGGGCGTGGATTGCGCGGGTTTTCACGGTTTTTCTTTTAAAGACCGTATCTATCCGTGAAATCCACGTCTTATTTTTTATTTTTCTGCCATAATTTCTTGTTGTCTGCCTGAGAATTTGTAATTTTGTCATATAATAGAGTGAATATGGTTAGGTCAGAAATACAAAATGTAAAGCTCAGATTTGGTATTATTGGTAATGCCGAAGGGTTGAACCGTGCCATAGACGTGGCTATCCAGGTGGCACCCACTGATTTGTCAGTGTTGATCACCGGTGAAAGTGGGGTGGGAAAGGAAAATTTCCCACAGATTATTCATCAGTTCAGTCGCCGTAAACATGGACAGTATATAGCGGTGAACTGTGGGGCTATTCCTGAAGGTACTATAGATTCAGAGCTTTTCGGACATGAAAAAGGTGCTTTTACGGGCGCTATCAGTGACCGTAATGGCTATTTTGCCGAAGCCAATGGTGGAACCATTTTTCTGGATGAAGTAGGAGAGTTGCCTCTTGCTACTCAGGCACGTCTGTTACGTGTACTTGAAAGTGGTGAATTCATTAAGGTAGGTTCATCTAAAGTGCAGAAAACGGATGTGCGTATTGTTGCCGCTACCAATGTGAATCTGACGGAAGCCATTGCTGAAGGTCGTTTTCGTGAGGATTTGTATTATCGTTTGAACACTGTACCTATTAAAATACCTCCTTTGCGTGAGCGTGGAGATGATATAACTTTACTTTTCCGTAAATTTGCATCAGATTTTGCTGAGAAATATCGTATGCCGGCTATCCAGTTGACAGAAGATGCGAAAGTTTTGTTGCTGGCTTATTCGTGGCCCGGTAATGTGCGCCAGTTGAAAAACATCACTGAACAGATATCTATTATTGAAACTAACCGGGATATAACGGCAGAGATTTTGAGAAATTATTTACCAGAGCAACATGTGAATTCTGGTTTGCCTGCTTTGTTTGGAGTGAAAGCAAATACAGGGAAGGCTTTTGAAAGTGAGCGTGAGATTTTGTATCAGGTGTTGTTTGATATGCGGCGTGATGTGACTGACTTGAAGAAGTTAGTCAATACACTGATGGCGGAACGTGGCGCGCAATCTGTTCCGACGGCACCAGCTACTACGGCAGTTTCTTATTATCAGGAACCGCAACGGAATTTAGTTGCTACAGTGGTGCCTGCTACGCCTACCATAATTTCTGCCGCCAAACCGGCTCATCCTGTAGTAGATGATATTCAGGATACGGAGGAGGTTGTAGAAGAAGCCACTTTGTCATTGGACGAAGTGGAGAAAGAAATGATACGTAAGGCGCTCGACCGTCATCATGGAAAGCGTAAGAATGCAGCAAAAGATTTGAATATTTCAGAACGAACACTTTATAGAAAAATAAAAGAATATGGTTTGGATTAAACAATTGAAAGTAGTTGGTGTGTTGATGGTACTGGCGGGGATCGTAACTGCTTGTTCTATTTCATATAAATTTAACGGATCGTCTATAGATTATACAAAGGTAAAGACTATTTCGTTTGAGAATTTCCCAAACCGTTCAGCTGGCTTTGTTTGGGGACCGATGGAGAATATGTTCAATACGGCATTACAGGATATTTATATGCAACAAACTCGTTTAAAGCAAGTCAAGCGCAGTGGTGACCTGCAATTGTCTGGTGAGATAACGAATTATGAGGCATTTAATAAAGGAATTGGATCCGATGGCTATTCTAGTATGGTAGAATTGCGTATGACGGTGAGAGTGAATTTTGTCAATAGTTCCAATCCTACGGAAAATATGAACGGACAGCAATTTTCGGCTAGTCGTGAATATAATTCCAATCAGCAGTTAAGTGCTGTGCAGGATGAGTTGGTAAACCAAATGATTAAAGAAATTGTAGAGCAAATATTCAATGCTACAGTGGCAAACTGGTAGTGAGTGATTTTCCGTCATGATACAACAACAATTATATGAATGGATAACGCATCCTGAACGATTGAATCGGGATACTTTGTACGAGTTGCGGACGCTGCTTGCGCGTTATCCATATTTTCAGACGGTGAGACTGCTTTATCTGAAGAATCTGTTTTTATTGCATGACATAACATTTGGTGAGGAACTACGTAAGGCTGCATTGTATGTAGCTGACCGCAAGATTCTTTTTTATCTGATAGAGGGGGAGCGCTTTACTGTATCTTCCTTTGAAAAACAAGACCTACCTAAGGAAGAGGCTGGTTTGGATCGTACTCTTTCATTGATCGATACTTTTCTCTCTTCTTTGCCTGAAGAGCCCGTTGTTATGGAATTACCAATGGATGTAACAACAGATTATACTTCTTTTTTATTGCATGAGGAAGAACATGTGTCTGATGATATACCTCAGATGAAAGGACAGAATTTGATAGACAACTTCATTGAAAAGTCGGCAGAGGAACCTTTGTTACCTCAATTAGGAATAAAAGAGGCGGCACCGGTGAAGAATAAAGTTTCTGAAGAAGAGGAGTCGGAAGATAATGAAGAGGATATGGAGGATGAAAGCTATTTCACTGAAACATTGGCTAAAATATACGTTAAACAGCAAAGATATTCTAAGGCTCTTGAAATTATTAAAAAATTAAATTTGAAATATCCAAAAAAAAACGCTTACTTTGCAGACCAAATAAGATTTTTGGAGAAATTGATTATTAACACTAAATCAAAATAAAGAAAATGTATTTATTACTTATTGGATTAATTGTGCTTGCAGCTCTTTTGATGTGCTTTGTCGTACTGATTCAGAACTCAAAAGGTGGAGGCTTGGCTTCTAGTTTTGCTTCTTCAAATCAAATAATGGGTGTTCGCAAGACTACAGATTTTATTGAGAAATTAACATGGGGGTTAGCTGCTTTTATGGTGGCATGTAGTGTGCTTACTGCTTATTTTGTTCCTGCCGCTCATACAGATTCTTCTGTAATCATGGAAGAGGCAGTGAAAGAAGGAGCTACTAATCCGCTGAATGCACCTTCAGGTTTCGCTGCTCCGCAAACAAATGACGCTGCAACAGAAACTCCTGCTCCCAGTGATTCGGCACAGTAATTATAGAGAAAACATTTTCCTTAATTAATAAGGATAAGCGTCCTGTTTCGTTTACGAAAATAGGACGCTTTTTTGTTTTAAGTTTTTTTGCTTTGATAAGTATGCTTTTGTACTTACTTTTGTTCTGGAATGTTTTTAATCTACAAATAATAAAAGAATCATGTTGAAATTCATATCATGGAATGTAAATGGCTTGCGAGCCTGTTATGATAAAGGTTTTGTTGATGTTTTCCATCGTTTAGAGGCAGACTTTTTCTGCCTGCAGGAAACAAAGATGCAGGAAGGGCAACTGGATGCCAAGTTTGAAGGTTATCACTCCTATTGGAATTATGCTGAAAAGAAAGGGTATTCAGGCACAGCTATCTTTTCTAAAGTCAAACCGTTATCTGTGACATACGGTTTAGGCATAGAAGAGCATGATCACGAAGGACGGGTAATCACTCTTGAATTGGAATCGTTTTATTTGATTACTGTGTATACTCCCAATTCGCAGGAAGAATTGCGACGGTTGGATTATAGAATGAAATGGGAAGATGATTTCCGTGCCTATCTGAAAAAACTGGAAGAAAAGAAACCTGTCATTGTGTGTGGTGACCTGAACGTGGCGCATAAGGAAATAGACTTGAAGAATCCTAAGACAAACCGTAAAAATGCAGGTTTCACTGATGAGGAACGTGCCAAGTTTACCACTTTGCTTGAGTCCGGTTTTACGGATACGTTCCGCTATTTTTATCCAGAGCAGGAAGGAATCTATTCATGGTGGTCTTATCGTTTTAAAGCCCGTGAAAAGAATTCAGGTTGGCGTATTGATTATTTTCTCACTTCCGATTCACTGAAAGATAGGTTGAAAGGTGCACATATTTATACGGATATCTTTGGCTCAGATCATTGTCCGGTAGAATTGACAATAGAACTCTAAGAAACACTCTGAAAAAGCTTTTGTTTCAACACGAATCTCAGATTATCTATAATTAAAAGATAATCTGAGGTTTGTGTCGTTGAAAGACTCTCTCTGTTTTACTTCCGTAAATTATTGATTCTTGTTTATCTTTACTTTGAAAAAACAAACTATAATGAAAAGTACAGATAGAGTTAGGTATAATTATTATTCTATTGATTGTGCTTGCGTGTCAATTGAGTTTATTACAAAAAGCCAGTGTATGGATGGAAAGTGGATTGCGTTCGGCCATTCAGAAGGAAGTTCTTATTTTTATAGTAGAGGATATCTCAAGTATTTGATGGTGGAATACCGTTTGTTCCCTGTTTTTATTATAAAGATTAGAATATGTGTACAGATTGTCAATACCGGAATCTTTGCTAAACTAAAAGATAAGGGATATTTGAACACAGCTCCGGCTGTCTTATAATTGGGAGAGGGAATAATCTGTTTATTATTGTATATACCTTCAAAAATTGTTTGTATTAGGACTTTCGTTTGAAGAAAGAGTTGGTCTGCTAGATGTGTAATTTTGTTCTGTAGACCGTGTGGCGTATAAAATTTGTAGAAAAATGGGGTTAAGATAAGGAAGTAAAGAGGTATTTGTGGCGCAAATTTCCCGTTTGGATGATTGCGTCATGAATAATATGGTTTACATAGCTACTTCAATAGCCAGTATCTGTGTTTCGGAAGTGGCTTCGATAGTGACACTTTCAATGTCCCATATACCGATACCGTCACGGCGTGAAAGGTTTTCGCCTGCTACATTAATCTCTCCTTCTATAACAAAAATGTAAACGCCTGTGCGAGGTTTGTGCATACGGTATATTACACTATGTCCGGCATCAAATGTACCTATTGAAAACCAGGTATCCTGCAACAGATGTGCCGGTGTGTTTCCGGAAGGAGAAATGAAAGTTGCCAGTTCGTTACGTTTCAATAACGGGCGGATATTATAATTATGGTACTCAGGTTTGGTTTCCTCTACATTAGGGATCACCCAGATTTGCAGGAATTTCAGATCTTCGGTTTTACTGGCATTGTATTCACTGTGATAGATACCTGTTCCTGTACTCATTACTTGAATTTCTCCGGGGGTGATGGTACTTTCATTTTGTACATTATCTCCGTGTCTTAAATATCCTTGTAAAGGAATGGATACTACTTCCATATTTTTATGCGGGTGCATGCCGAAACCTTCTCCGGGAGCCACTGTATCGTCATTCAATACGCGCAAAGCACCGAAGTGTATACGTCTGGGATTATAATAATCTGCGAAGCTGAATGTGTGGTAAGTTTTTAGCCATCCATGATTAAAATAACCTCTCGTGTTGGCTTTGTCAATAATCGTCTTCATAACTTAATGTCTTTTCTATTGGAATGTTGTTATTGATATAACAAATTAGAAGTTGAAAAGTTTGGAACATTGTTGAGTAATGAAAAAAACGGGGCGGTGTAAAATAAAAGAAGAGATGATTAAATCATCTCTTCTATAGAGCGGAAGACGGGGCTCAAACCCGCGACCCTCAGCTTGGAAGGCTAATGCTCTATCAACTGAGCTACTTCCGCAATTTTTTGTGGGCAAAGATGGATTCGAACCACCGAAGTCGAAAGACAGCAGATTTACAGTCTGCCCCATTTGGCCACTCTGGTATTTGCCCATTCGCTTTTAAGAGTCTATCTCAATTCTCTCATTGAGTAGGTTTGTTTCTCAATTGCGATGCAAAGGTACGGCTTTTTTTTGAATATGCAAATTATACAAGAACTTTTTTTCAAAAAATCTGCGTTTTTTGCAATTTCTCTTTAAAATCGAGCATTTTGATGGCAGTTATTGCACATTCATCCCCTTTATTTCCTAATCTCCCACCGGCACGGTCTTCTGCTTGTTGCATAGTATTGGTAGTAATCAAACCATAGATTACAGGAATATCTCCTTCGGCATTCAGTTGGGCAATACCTTGAGTGGTACCGGCACATACATAATCAAAGTGCGGAGTATCGCCACGAACTACGCAGCCTATTGCAATCACTGCATCTACTTTTCCACTTTTTATCATTTGTGCAGAACCGAAAGTCAGTTCAAAACTGCCGGGTACTGTTTGTACTAAAATATTTTTATCTTTTGCGCCATGTTTCTTCAAGGTACTTATGGCTCCTTCCAATAGGGGGCCGGTAATGTTATTGTTCCATTCGGATACTACGATACCGAAACGCATATTTTCTGCATTAGGAACTGAATTGAAATCGTAATCAGATAAGTTATGATACGCTGTTGCCATTGTTTTTTAGTTTTAGTGGTTTAATAAAAGAAAGAGGTTATCTGTACACAGGTGCAGACAACCTCTTTATATCATTAAGGTATATTCTTTTCTTATTTGATGGATGCACGTTCGATGTACTTATCAATGTCCATTGACTGGTAAGAATTGAAGTATTTTTCTTTCACCAAAGTGTATGCTTTAACAGCTTCACTATTCTTGCCCAACTTTTCGAACAATTGACCAGCTTGGATCAAATAGATAGGACTCAATGCCTGGCTGTCTGCTTTATCCGCTGCTTTCAGCAAAGTTCCTGCAGCTTTGTCCAATTGTCCCATTTCAGCATAACAGTTACCGATAGTTCCCAAAATGGCAGGGCTCACCAGCTGGTCTTTAGCGCTGAATTTATCCAGATATTTCACTGCATCTTCATATTTACCCAACTGTGCATAGCAGATACCTGCATAAGCATTGGCCAAATTACCAGCAGCGGTTCCACTGAATTCATCTGCTACTTTCAGAAAACCCTTGTAACCGATACTGTCACCATTCAATGCGGTTTCAAAGTTATCAGCTCCGAAATATTGTTCTCCTTTAAATAAAGCTTCTGATGCTTTTACTTCATTGGGGTCAGAAATAAAATGCTTATATCCCATGAAACCAGCTATGATAATCACTACTGCTGCAATAGTTCCAAGGATTCTTCCTTTGTACTTGATAAGGAATGCTTCTGAGGTACTCAGTGCTTCTTCCATATCTAATGGGTCCTGAGTGTGTTTTTGTTCTGCCATTTTTATATTTACTTTTTTTATTATTTTTCGGATATTCTTTTTCGGTCAGCAAAAGTAGTTCATTTCTATGTATTAATGAAATTTACGGGCATATTTTTTTAGTTTTTCCCGTTTTTATCTCTAATTTTGTATCCTCAATTAAATAGAAGTTCTATGATACTGAAACGCATCTCGATATTGAATTATAAAAACCTGGAGCAGGCGGAATTGGAATTCTCGCCGAAGATGAATTGTTTTATCGGACAAAACGGTATGGGGAAGACAAATTTGCTGGATGCGGTTTATTATCTTTCTTTTTGTAAGAGTGCCACTAATCCTATTGATTCGCAAAATATCCGTCATGAAGGAGAATTCTTTGTAATTCAGGGTTTCTATGAAACAGATCAAGGTGAGCCGGAAGAGGTATATTGTGGATTGAAACGTCGTCAGAAAAAGCAATTCAAGCGGAATAAAAAGGAATATAACCGTTTATCGGATCATATTGGCTTTATTCCCCTTGTAATGGTGTCTCCTGCTGATGCGGAGCTGATTGCAGGAGGTAGTGACGGGCGCCGTCGTTTTATGGATGTGGTGATATCGCAATATGATAAGGAATATTTGGATGCGCTGATACGTTATAATAAAGCATTGACGCAGCGTAATGCTTTGTTGAAATCGGAACAGGAATTCGATGAGGAATTAATGCTGGTATGGGAGGAGATGATGGCATCTGCGGGTGAGGTCGTCTTTAAGAAGCGTAGTGAGTTTATTGCTGAGTTTATACCTACTTTCCAGTCTTTTTATTCTTATATCTCTCAAGATAAAGAGAAAGTGAATCTGGCGTATGAATCTCATGCTATGAGTGGGGGATTGCTGGATATTATCAAGGAGAGCCGTCGGCGCGACCGTGTAATGGGATATTCGTTGAAGGGAGTTCATAAAGATGACTTGATTATGCAGTTGGGGGATTTTCCGATAAAGCGGGAGGGGTCACAAGGACAAAACAAAACTTATCTTATCGCCTTGAAATTAGCTCAGTTTGACTTTTTGAAGAAAACGGGCGGCAATACTACTCCTTTATTGTTGTTGGATGATATTTTTGATAAACTGGATGCTTTTCGTGTGGAACAGATTGTAAAACTGGTAGCCGGAGATCGTTTCGGGCAGATTTTCATTACGGATACCAATCGGGATCATTTGGATAAAATATTGAAGAAGATAGAAAGAGAATACAAAGTCTTTGCTGTAGAAGACGGAGAAGTGACAGAAAGAAAGGAAATGGCTGAATGAAACGTAATGATGCGGAACAAATAGGGGAAATGATTCGGAAATTCTTCCGGCAGAATGCTTTGGAGGCGCCACTGAACGAGTTTCGTCTGATACAGGCATGGAAAGATGTGGTGGGACCTGCCATTACTAAATATACGAGTAATCTTTATATTAAGAATCAAATTCTTTATGTACATCTCACTTCATCCGTGCTTCGTCAAGAGTTGATGATGGGGCGTGATTTATTGGTGAAAAATCTGAATAAGCAGGTCGGCGCACAAGTGATAGTCAATATTATTTTCCGTTGACAGGATGGTCTTCTGCTGTTTCTTTGGTATCCCCGAAGTTTCCTGCAATACTTCTTGTCAGGTGCGGATTTTGACGGATTTTTCTTATCTTTCTCGTAAAGTCCGCACTTGAAGAAGTGTAATGTGTAAGAGTAGCTTATGGAACAGTTCGTATCACGATAGATTCTATTTCAATATTCCATTCTCAGTCCAGACTTCATCCATTCTCCGGTCGAAAGGTTCGACAGGCAGCTTTTCGTTTACTTGAAAGTTATAACATATACCTATATTATAGGAATGAAGAAGAGGCAGTAATTTGTCATAATATCCTTTTCCTCTTCCCAACCGGTTGCCTCGGGCATCAAAAGAAACACCCGGTATAATGGCGAAGTCTATCTTCTCATACGCTGTAAATGCTTCTCCCGTCGGTTCCTCTATGTGATAAGCCTCACCGGTTTTCAGGTTTTGCCTGCCTGTATAAATACGAAGTTCCAACTCATCTCCTTTAACTACCGGCAGCAAAACTGTTTTCTGCCGGTGCCATTTTTCAACGAAGTCATGTGTCTGTACTTCATCATCCAATGAATAATAGAGCAAAACGGTACGGGCCGATGCAAACTTGGGATGCTGTTCCAGTTTCTCAAGCAAAGCAGCGGACTTCGTTATTAATTCGGTGATGCCGTGACGGCGCTTTTCTTGCGCTATCTGCTTGCGCAGTTGTTTTTTTAGTTCCTTCATCGCTTACTTTTGGTTCTATGGGTTGTTCGGGAGCTTTGGGAAATGATTCACCTTTATCCAATACTTCCAATGCTTTGAGGACAGTCTTGTCGCTCTTGTTCAAGTATTCTATATAAGCTTCCATGCCCAGCATGTTATAAATGATGTTTCCGTATAAATTTGTTTCAAACAGTTTCTGTGATTTATACATCAATATGTTGCGACGTTTTAGCCCTTTGTTCTCAGCGAAACGGGCGAATTGTTCCAAAATATTCTGATGCTTCAAATATTGCAGCAGGCTTTCCTCTGTTTCATATTTTTGCATTTCGGCACGGTGGTTGTCCGTATACTGGAAAGCAAACTGGATGGTCAGTCCGCGATTAACAGCCATGCGATAATAGGAAGTCATGCCGGTAGTATCCTGTGGTACAAAGATATCGGGCATAATACCTCCACCTCCATATACAGGACGGCCTAAAGAAGTTTCAAAGATTTGGCTTTGATCCTGCTTGATACTGTCTTGTGAGAAAAATTCTCCGTGTTCGTAACGGGTCAGGATATCCATTTCATAATTTGCGTCATTACCTTTTACATACGGTTTCTGTATGCAGCGTCCTGACGGAGTATAGTAACGGGCAATTGTCAGACGGATGGCTGAACCATCGCTGAAGTCGATAGGTTGTTGTACCAGCCCTTTTCCGAAAGAGCGGCGCCCGATGATTGTCCCCCGGTCATTGTCTTGGATAGCTCCGGCAAAAATTTCGCTGGCAGAAGCCGAACCTTCGTCCATCAATACGACAATGGGCATTTTCTGGCTGCTTCCGGTTCCGTTGGATGTATAGTTCTCGCGTGGAGACTTGCGTCCCTGTGTATAAACGATGAGTCTGTTTTTGGGTAAGAATTCATTTACCATCTGAATTGCTGCACCCATATATCCACCGGTATTACCGCGTAAGTCGATGACCACTCCTTCGCAGTTTGCCTGATTTAGCTTGGCTAATGAAATCAATAATTCGGGATAAGTCGTTTCACCGAATTTGTTTACTTTTATGTAACCGAATTTGTCATTCAGCATATAGGCGGCATCTACACTCTTTACCGGTATGTCACCACGAACAATGGTGAAATGTAAAGTTTCTTTTTCTCCCGGACGAAAAACGCCAAGTTTTACCTCACTGCCTTTGGGACCTTTCAGTCTTTTCATGGATTCATAGTTGGTGACAATTTTTCCTACAAAGGCACTGTCATCCACTTCTATGATGCGGTCTCCTGCCATCAGACCCACTTTTTCTGATGGTCCGCCTTGGATGACATTGTTTACATGGATGGTATCTTGCTGGATGGTAAACTGGATACCGATTCCGCTGAAACTTCCTTTTAAGTCAGAATTTACAGCTTCCAGGTCTTTTGCCGGAATATAAGAAGAGTGGGGGTCCAGCTCACCTAGAATTTGCGGCATAGCATCTTCCACCAGTTCACCCATGTTCACTGTATCTACATATTGGTCGTCAATGATACGCAACAATGCATTCAGTTTGTTGGATGAAGTATTAATGATACCTAATTTGTTTCCTGAAAAGTGGTTGGCGTAAAAAGTTCCAATCAATATTCCGGTTACGATGCTTACTGCAACGATTACCGGCATAAAACGGGATGTTCGATTTTTGCTCATATCTTTATTTGCTATTATTCATTGGGATTGATATAGATTACTTCAATATTTGCGCGTTTCAATAAATCAAGCCCGTCTTCCAAACGGTATTTTTCTGAGTAAACTACACGTTTGATTCCTGCTTGGATGATGAGTTTGGCACATTCTATGCAAGGAGATGCGGTGACGTACATGGTTGCTCCGTCGCTGCTGTTGTTGCTTCGTGCTATTTTGGTGATAGCATTCGCTTCGGCGTGTAGTACGTAAGGCTTGGTGACTCCGTTGTCATCTTCGCATACATTTTCGAATCCTGCAGGAGTTCCGTTATATCCGTCGGAGATGATCATCTTGTCTTTTACGATCAATGCTCCTACTTGACGGCGTTCACAGTATGAATTTTCCGCCCAAATACTGGCCATGCGGATGTATCGTTTGTCGAGTTTGAGTTGTTTCTCTTCTTTCGTTTCCATTATTTCAGTCTTGCTTATTATGTGCAAATTGAATATAAGTTTTTTTCCCTTCGGGAGCTAGCAATAAAACATTGCTGTCACCTTGATAAAATATTGCATTATTCAATGCTTCTATGAACTCGTTGTTATAGCTTGTTGAAGGCGGAGTCTTGGTAAAGTTTATGTTTACTGTCCGGTCTTTTCCGTCCGCTTGCCATGTGCCTTCAATGGTTCCATTTTGTATGCTTCCTGTAAAAGTACCATCCGCTTTGAAAGTGATGTTGAAACCATGAATGATATCCAAGGCTTTTCGTCCTTCGGTTGCGATAGCCTTATCCGGATTGTGTGCCATTGCATTGTATTTGGGCTCTCCGTTCCGTTTGTCCCAATTTGCTTTACCATAGAAATCCACTACATGCCATGTGCCGCTTGCAAAGATTTCCTCTACATCGTCTTCATTGTTGCAACTCCATAAGAAAGGGAGTAGCATTAGTATATAAAGAATAGACTTTAGTTTCATATTGTTTGGTTTTTTAGTTGATGATTCCATTTCTTTTCAGCAAGGCATGGATACTGGGTTCTTGTCCACGGAAGCGTTTGTAAAGGGTCATCGGATGTTCCGTTCCTCCTTTCGAGAGAATATTCTCCCGAAAAGAAGCGGCGACTTCCTGGTTGAAGATTCCTTTTTCCTTGAATAAGGAGAAGGCATCCGCATCCAGTACTTCCGCCCATTTATAACTGTAGTATCCGGCAGAATATCCCCCCGCCATAATATGTGAGAACTGTACGGACATGCAGGTGTCTTCTACTCCGGGCAGTACTTGCGCTTTTTTCCATGCTTCTTTTTCATAAGCGCGGACATCTCCGTCAAATGTTTCCCGGCGGGTGTACCATGCCATATCCAGCAAGCCGAAACTTACTTGACGCAGGCAGGCATAGGCCACATTGAAATTGGATGCATCTACAATCTTTTGGATCAGTTCGGCAGGAATGGGTTCTCCCGTCTGATAATGTCTGGCGAATGTATTGAGAAATTCTTTTTCTGTGGCGAAATTTTCCATAATTTGTGATGGAAGCTCCACAAAATCCCAATATACGCTGGTACCACTCATGGTTGAATAGGTGGTATTGGCAAACATTCCGTGCAAGGCGTGTCCGAATTCGTGTAGAAAAGTGTTTACTTCTGAGAAAGTCAGCAATGCCGGTTTCCCAGCCGATGGCTTGGTGAAGTTCATGGTAACGGATACGTGGGGACGGCTGTTGACTCCGTTTTCTATCCACTGCTCCTTATAGCTGGTCATCCATGCGCCCGAACGTTTTCCGGCACGGGGGTGGAAATCTGTATAAAGTACAGCCAGGAAACTTCCGTCTTTGTCGAATACTTCATAAGCTTTTACATCGGGATGATAGACCGGAATTTCTTTATTTTCTTTAAATGTGATGCCATACAGACGGGTAGCCAGACCGAATACACCTTTCTCTACTTGGCTCAGCTCAAAATAAGGACGCAGCTCTTCTTCATTCAGATTGAATTTCTTATTTTTCAGCTTTTCTGAATAATAGGCCCAATCCCATGGCATCAGCTGGAAATCATTGCCTTCCATTTCGCGTGCCAATGCTTCAACTTCTGCCACTTCCTTTAGGGCGGCAGGGGTATAGGCATCCAGTAATTGGTTGAGCAGTTTGTATACGGCATCACTCGTTTCGGCCATGCGCTTTTTCAGTTTATACTCGGCAAAAGTGGAGAAGCCTAGTAAATGAGCCAGTTCCATGCGAATGTTTACCAATTGCTTGATGATGTCCACATTGTTGTATTCGTTATTGTGTGTACATTGGGTATTATAAGCCATATAGACTTCTCTGCGCAGTGAACGGTCATCACAATATTTCATGAAAGGAACAAAACTGGGAGCATCCAATGTAATGATGCTGCCTTCTTTTCCCTTATCCTTTGCTGTTTGAGCATAACTTTCCAATGAACTTTCGGGTAATCCTTCCAATTGTTTTTCCGTCAAAGCCAATTCGTAGTTATTTGTTTCTTTCAACAGATTCTGAGAAAAACGTAAGGTCAATATGCTTAATTCGGTATTCAGTTGGCGGAACTTTTCTTTTGCCTCACCGGTCAGGTTGGCACCGCTTCTTACAAAACCATCGTATGTCTTTTGCAGCAGTTGGGCGTCTTCACCTTTCAGTTGTAACTGGTCTTTTTGTTCGTATACGGCTTTTATACGAGCAAAAAGTTTTTCATTCAGACTGATGTTGTTGCTGTGTTCGGACAGTACGGGCATCATTTTTTCTGCCAATTCCTGCATCTCGTCACTGGTCTCGGCACTCATCAAATTGCCGAAAACAGTAGTTACGCGGTCTAGCAACGCACCTGATTTTTCCAAAGCAACAATGGTATTTTGGAAAGTCGGTGCTTCGGGATTATTGACAATTGCATCAATTTCCTCATTTTGTTCTTTCATTCCTTCCAACAAGGCAGGTTCATAATGTTCTATCTTGATAAGATGGAACGGAGCCGTGTCATGAGGGGTGTTATAGGGTTTTAAAAATGGATTTTTATTTTCAGTCATAGCACTATTTTATTTGACTTACAAATTTGCTAAAAAAAAGCATCACTATCCTCATTCTATTTACTTATTTAACAAAGTATATTAAATAGTTAGGTTAAAAATAAAAAAGCACAAGCAGAAATGCCTATGCTTTTCATTTTTATGGGGTTTTACCTGATTATTTATTCTTTTCAGTCAGTTTTTCCAACGCCGGAATGGAGATTTCCTTTCTGCTGAGTTGTACCAATCCCTGTTCCTGTAAATCATTCAGCACTTTTGACACATTGATTCGTGTCTCATCAATCAAACTCGCCAAATCCTCCATTTTGATTTTAAGGATTTTTTTCCCTTCGGGCTTCATGGAGCGCAGCACTAAAAAATTCAGTATTTTTTCTTCTGTATTACCTATGTGGCTGTTCCATAATTTTTCGTATGCCACTTGTGCTCTATTACTCAGAATATTTAAATAGTTAAGGCGGAAGATTTCGTAGTTGTTCAGTTCATTCAATACAAATAACTTGTCTATGGTAACTATGTTAATATCTGTACGTGCTTTGTAAGTCGCTGTATAGTTGGTTTGCATGCCGAATAATGAATAGGGCTCTATAACGAAAGGACTTCCAAAAGTTTCAAATAAGGCGTATGAATGTTGGTTATCGGTTGTTTGGGAGATTATCTCCCCATTTAAGAGAAAGATTAATTGAGTGCAAGGTGCACCTTGTTCCACAATGATATCATCGGCGTTGTATTTACGAAAATGTAGCTTTACCTTGCCTATGATATTGGTGAAGTCATTTTTACATAATCCCTGGAAGAGAGGGAGTTGTAAAAGTGTATCATACATTGTAATTTCCATAAGTTCTGTTGTTCGTTAAGTTATAGTTTAACATACAAAGGTAACGATAAAACGAGATTTATTATTTATAGGTGGAAGAACTTTTATTTTTTTTATTGTTTCTTACCGTCTCCTAATGTTTAAAAGCAGAATACTTGCGGGCTGTATAAAAAATAAATATATTTGCATTCAAAAAAGGAGGAGTTTATGTTTGGATCATTTGATTTTCAAGAATTTTTAAGTGCGTTTATTGTGCTTTTTGCTGTCATTGATATTATCGGATCTATTCCTATTATATTGAATCTTAAGCAGAAAGGGAGAAATGTCAATGCTAATAAAGCTACCGGCATTTCTTTTGCTTTATTGATAGGTTTCTTTTATGCAGGGGATATGATGCTGAAGTTATTTCAAGTTGATATTGCTTCGTTTGCCGTGGCGGGTGCTTTTGTTATTTTTCTCATGTCTTTGGAAATGATTCTGGATATCGAGATATTCAAGAATCAAGGTCCTATCAAGGAAGCGACTTTAGTCCCCTTGGTTTTTCCGTTATTGGCTGGTGCGGGAGCGTTTACTACGTTGCTTTCCCTACGTTCGGAGTATGCTCCTGTAAATATTGTTGTAGCCTTGATATTGAATATGGTTTGGGTTTATGTAGTGTTGAAGTTGACAGATCGCATCGAACGTTTCTTGGGGAAAGGTGGAATTTATGTTATTCGTAAGTTTTTTGGAATCATTTTGTTGGCAATATCAGCGCGTTTATTTACTGCTAATCTGACTTTATTGATAGAGCAGTTTCAGAAAGCTCAGTAATATGCTGTTTTTTTACAGATAATAATGTCGGAACTCACCATAGATATTTTATTGGAAACCAACTGCTTTGTGTTGAATGGATATTAATCTGTGGTGAGTTCCGGTATCATTCCATTTGAATGGTAGCTGTTTGATATTTTGATACGCTCCTTTGGTGTCTATTTCTCGTTGATGATGAATTTCTTCATTCCGTCTGTAAAATAAGTTTCATATTTATCTCCTTCGCCTGAGCAAATAAAATAAGCATCCAGTTCAGGATGTGCTTCACAAAATGCTTTGGCTGAGTCCAGTCCCATCACCATGAAAGCAGTGGCGTATGCATCGGCACTGGCGCAATCTTTTGCAATGACAGTGGATGACAGGATACTATGTTGTACTGGATATCCGGTGCGTGGGTCTATGGTATGTGCATATTTCTTTCCACCTTTGTAATAGAAATTACGATAATTCCCTGATGTTGCCATACCTACATCACTAATGGCAAGCACAGTCTGTAACTCCTGGTTTACTGACAAGGAGTCATCTACAGGTTTGTTTATGCCGATACGCCAAGCGTTCATTTTGGAATTTTTGCCTCTTACCACTACTTCACCGCCTATATCTACCATATAGTTTTTTATCCCTTTACGTTCCAATAGCCTTGCTACTGCATCTACTCCGAATCCCTTGGCTATAGCGCTGCAATCCAGCATTATACGAGGGTCTTTTTTCATTATCCGGTTGTTCTGTAAATCTATTTTTTGATATCCTATCATTTGGCGTAAGCTGTCCACTATCAGTGAATCCACTCCTGTAGATTTTTTGAATCCGAATCCCCATGCATTTACCAAAGGTGCGACGGTGATATCAAAGGCTCCATGGGTTTCATCGGATATTTTCTTTGAGAGATGGAATACATGTACGAAAAAACTGTCAACTTCCGTCTTTTCATTGTGGTTTACGCGGGTGATTACGGAATTCGGATTGAAAGGAGAGAGGGAGTTGTCCACTTTCTTCAGTTCAGTTTCTATTTCTTCTTTCAGATTATCTTCGGACTGGTAGGTGATTTTGTATACTGTACCGAATACAAAGCCTTCATCCGTACGGAAAGGGGCTTGCTTTTTTAGAATAATAATTGTTCCTATTATCAGAATTGCTAGAAACGGCAATTGCCATGCTAATTTTTTTTTATTCATACCTGTATTTTAGTTAAGAAAGAAATAAATGTTCTATTAAAATTTTAACGCCGATAATAATCAAAACCAAACCTCCCCATAATTCCATGCGCAGGTTGAAACGCTTGCCGCAAAATACACCTATCAGACTTCCTAATGTTGAGATAACAAAAGAGGTAAAGCCGATGATGACAATAGGAGAAAGAATAGAAGTGAAAGAGTTTATTCCTACAAAAGCAAATGATATACCGATGGCCAAAGCATCAATGCTGGTTGCTATAGCCAGCGTAACAACCACTTTTAATTTAGTGGGGTCGAAGCAGCGTTTGTCTTCATTGCTGAAGCTCTCTTTTATCATACGCCCTCCCAAAAAGGCCAATAACCCAAAAGCGATCCAATGGTCATAATCCTCTATCAGGTGACTGAATCGGCTGGCGGCAAACCAGCCGATAAGCGGCATGACAGCCTGGAAAAGGCCGAAGAAGAATGCCATAATAAAAAAAGTGCGCCAGCAAATGCGACGCATGATAATTCCGCTTGTTATGGAAACTGTGAAACAGTCCATAGCAAGACTGATGGCAAGGAGCCATATTTCTAAAGTTGTCATTGGTTAAAATGGTAATTTGTATATTAAACTGTATGTTACTCCTAAGTTAGTCGAGTTGTTTTTTCCAAAACCGGGAATATACCAAGGCTCGGTGTGTTCCGCCTTTTTTATGTTCATGCGTATACGGTAACGTAGTGACCATCCCATGTAGAAATTCTTGTACACATTTACCTTTATTCCAGCCAGCAGTTCTGCCCAGGTTACTGTGGTCTTAATTCCGTCATAACTGAAAGGAATTTCAGGAAATCCCCATGTAGGATCCTTCATTGTCGGAGCATCTACATCGTATGAAAAAGAGGTGAATCCGTAACGTATGCCTCCATATAGAAAACCAGGCAGATAGGGCTTCTTGAAAAAGAAGTTGTAGTTCATGCCTATGCGGAAATAAGGAGCTGAGGCTTTATAATGTATATTGGTACCGTCATCAGTAGTGTCGGTGGTTCCATATCCAATTTCAGCTACGGGGACATAACGGTTTTTCAAATTGACCTCCACGCTGATTTCTGTACTTGTAATGTCACCTCCAAAAATTTTGCTTCCCAGGCCAAATATATCTACACCGATAGTAGTTCCCTGATAGAAGGGTACCTTTTCTTCCTCTATGGTTGTTTTTTTTTCTTGTGCCGCCAGTGTGGGGCTGTACAACAGCATACTACTCAGTAGCGTTAACAACGTAATATATGTTGAAATTCTTTTTTTCTTCATTATTGATGTCCGAATTTACAATCTCGATAGATTTTAGGTTATAGGTGGTGTATTTAATGTCTTCCACTTTATAAAACATCATGGTGCCACATTCTATATTCTGCAAGTAGGGGATATTCTGGTGAATGAGTGTGATAGTGTCACGCATCTTTTCCGTATAATGCAATACGTAGGTAGTTTTTGATGTATAACTCAAAGGCAGGCTCATACTGCTTTCCGCTTTATTGAATATCGTGTCATTCATCAATGAGTCTTTTACTACAGTTTCCTTAATAGTTCCATCTTCCAGTGTGTCACGTACAATCACATCGGTGGTGATAAATCCAGTGACGTCAAAAGCCGGACTGAATTTTACAGCTTGGTGTGTCTCTGCATCCAGAAAGTCGAAATGGGCAAAGGAATTGGTGGTAAGCGGACAATCGCTTTCCCCACAGCTTTGCATCAAGGTGCTTACGGTAATCAGGAGCAATAAGATAATGGCTGGTAGTCTCTTCATTTTAAAACTCTTTCTCTATTTTATAATTATTGCGTTCAGGAGCATTCCGGGCTATCAATTCTCCTATGAATCCTGCCAGAAACAGTTGGGTCCCCAAAATCATCAGAGTTAGGGCCAGATAGAAGTAAGGAGAATCAGTAATTAATATATAAGGTAAACCATGTGACAAGGCATATAGTTTGTTCGCTCCGATGATAATGACGGAAATGAAACCAAGAATAAACATCAATGATCCCATAAACCCGAAGAAGTGCATCGGCTTGATACCGAATTTGGATAAAAACCACAGAGTAATGAGGTCTAGATAACCATTGAAGAAACGGTTTAATCCGCCGAATTTTGTTTTACCGAATTTTCGTGCCTGATGGTGTACTACCTTCTCGGCTATCTTAGGAAAACCTGCATTCTTTGCCAGATAGGGGATATAGCGGTGCATTTCACCGTATACTTCGATGTTCTTTACGACATCACGACGATAAGCTTTTAGTCCGCAGTTGAAGTCGTGCAGGTTCTTGATGCCTGAAACGGCACGTGCTGTGGCGTTGAATAGTTTGGTCGGAATGGTTTTTGATAACGGGTCATAGCGTTTTTGCTTGTATCCCGATACTAAGTCGTAGCCATCTTCTGTAATCATTCTGTATAATTCCGGTATTTCGTCCGGGCTGTCCTGCAAGTCGGCATCCATTGTAATCACCACATCACCTTGCGCCTTTTCAAAACCACAATACAAGGCAGGGGACTTGCCGTAGTTCCGGCGGAATTTAATACCTTTTACGTTGTCCGACTCCGAGCGTAGTTTCTCTATCACTTGCCAGGAGTGGTCGGTGCTGCCGTCATTGACAAAAATTACTTCATAGCTGAAGTGGTTGGCATCCATTACACGTTGAATCCATGCGAATAGTTCCGGCAAAGATTCTTCTTCGTTATACAAAGGAATAACTACAGATATATCCATCTTTTATTCATTTTTCTTTTTACGCATCACGATCAATGCCGTAGGGATAGCCATTAGCATCCCGTAAAACATATTTTGTGATATCAGTTGAAATGTCATTTCCAGCGGGGTAAGTCCCGACAGTAAATCTATCGCTTCTTCGAATTGGTTCAGTGAGGTTGTCAGTTCGGCTCCGGCAGTTTCTTTGAACTGGTTTAAGATGGAACGGTATGCCTCGAATACGAATCCGCCATCTATATAGCGGAAGTAGATGTAATGCACTACCGCTACAAATAGAGAGGCGAACATATACATAAAGGTAGTGAATAGAAACGCACGTGAAAAAGTGATGCTTCCGTCACAATGCCGTTCTCTGAACTTTTTGGCAAATATGTATCCTAAAAAGGGTACTCCTATAGTCAGGACTATAAAAAGTAATTGTAGGAAAGGTATTCTCAATCCTAACGGGAAGAGCATGAATTTGAAGGCCCATAAAAGACCCATGCCCGTACCATAGCGCATGGCGCATTCCTGCAAAGTCGGTTTATAATTCGTCATTCTTTATTAATAAGTGCACAAAAGTACTTCTTTTACGGGAATCCGTCCTATAGTTATGGGTGAAAAATGTATTTTTTCTGCTAAAATCAAAAAAAAGTATTCGAAAGTATTGTAGTTTTGAAAATAATGTCTACCTTTGCACTCGCAAAACAAAAATGGGTAAGTCCTATACGGCCAGCTCCTGATGAATCCTCCAGGGCTTGATCGCAGCAAAGGTAGTTGGTTGTAGCGGCGCGATATAGTAAGCTTACCCACCCGCCTCTTTAGCTCAGTTGGCCAGAGCACGTGATTTGTAATCTCGGGGTCGTTGGTTCGAATCCGACAAGAGGCTCGGAAAAGCGAGAAGGACGAAGAAATCTTCATTCTTCTCGCTTTTTTTTATTATATTTGCGCTGATATTAGTTTTAAGGTTGGTACAACCGTTATTTAAGAGTTCTTTTTTATGATAGAGTCACAGATTGTGGCAAGAGTATTGCCGTCTAAATGCCGTGAAGCGGTAAAGGTCCTTTTGCAGGAAGTGTACGGATATGAAGATTTCCGTAATTTAGAAGTTTATGATGACTTGTTCAAAGGTAAGGAAAAATTGCAATTGTCTCAAGGGCAATTAATTGAGGAGGTCATCATGGAAGCCGAAAAAGGGATCAAGGGTGACTCGTCTGCTCATAATTTGCTCCTGACAGCTCCGACCGGAGCCGGAAAATCATTGTTGTTTCAGCTCCCTGCCATTTATCTGGGTAATGAATATAAGCTTCTTACTCTTGTGGTTTCTCCGCTGAAAGCATTGATAGTGGACCAGGTTGAGGCGTTGCAGGAGTTAGGCTATGAACGTGTGGCGTATGCTTCGTCCGATCTTTCACCTGAACAAAAGAACGAAGTATATCGTCGTGTCCGTGAAGGGGAGGTTGATCTTTTTTATCTTTCCCCTGAATTATTGTTGGCGTATGATATCAGTTATTTTGTAGGTGAACGCCGCATCGGACTGGTAGTGGTTGACGAGGCTCATACCGTGACCACTTGGGGTAAAGAGTTCCGGGTGGATTATTGGTTTCTAGGGCGTCATTTGGAAGCTTTAAAGAATGCGTTGGGGTATGTATTCCCTGTTTTTGCATTGACGGCCACTGCTGTGTGGAATCCCGAAGGCGGGAACGATATGATTTTTGATACCATCCGGTCGTTGCATCTTGCTCCGTGTGCCTTGTATGTGGGCACGGTGAAGCGTGAAAATATCGGCTTTGATATTACCGCCATGACCATAGAGGAGGGGGAAACCTACGATAAGGCCAAGCAACGTACTGTTGCCGCCCGGGTGGAGGATTTTCTGGACGGGCATAAGACTATCATTTATTATCCTTTTGCCGGAGGTATAGATATGAAACTGAAGACCTGGGTGTATCCGGCTAACTGGCATTGGGTGGCATCTTATTATGGTAAAAAGGATAAAGAGCAAAAAGCCGAAATTATACAAGCTTTTAAGGAGGGTGAGAAAAAAATAATCGTTGCTACGAAAGCTTTCGGTATGGGGGTGGATATCAGTGATATTGACCGTGTGTATCATGTGGCTCCATCCAGCACCTTTGTCGATTATATTCAGGAGATTGGCCGTGCTGCCCGTGATAAGAACATTACGGGTGTGGCGGTGACGGATTTTAATGAGCGCGACTTTTATTATATGAAACGCCTGCATTCTGCGGGTGCCATCTCCCAGGAACAGTTGGGGATGATTCTGAAGAAAGTTTGGGAAATATATCTGATGAAAGGCTGTAGTGATGAAATGCAGATGTCTTTATCCGATTTTGAATTTGCAGTGAAGTTGCCTCGTAAAAAGAACAAGCTGGAATATGAATCGGATTTGGAGCAAGTCGTCAAAACGGCTTTGTTATGGATAGAAGAGGATTTGAGTTTCCGGCATGGCGGTTCTCCTGTTGAAATCAATTCACAGACGTTGTTTTCCGATGGCTATGTGCAGGAAAAGACGGGTGATGCCGCTTTCCGTAAAAAATACAAGCAGTATATGGTTCCCGTGAAAGGGGTTGAAGGAGTCTATAAGGTGGCTTTTGAATCTTTGTGGGAGAATTGTTTCTCGGAGATGGGATACCGTGAGTTTAAGCGCGATTTATACAATGGAAATCTCTTTGAGGGAGTTCGTGCGGCAGCTGTGGGTAAGCATGATGTCTTGTTAAAAGAGAGTGCGGCGGATATCTGCTCCAAGCTGGCAAGTCTCTTGAAGAGTTTGAAAGATTTGTTGACGGTGAGTCTGTATGGTAATAAAGGAAAGTTCGAGGAGGACGATTTGCGTAGTATTTTTGCGGCGTATGATATGGATGTTCCTTCTGCCAAGCGTTTTATCACTTCGTTACTGGAGTCCAGGGTAGAGGAGGGCAGAAGTGTGAGTTACATCACCAGTGCCAAGAAGAAAGATGAAGACAAACTGATGTTTACCGTTACCCGTGGTTTTGATTTGTTGCTTTCCCGTTACCAGAAGTTGTGTGCCCAGCGTATCACAGGAAAGAAAGGAGACCGGCTGTTGTTCTATGTCACTCCGTTCTCCGATCTCAATATGCTGCTCAATTTGCTGTCTATGCTCAATGTGGTGGACTTTACCGTAGAGGGGGGTGTTCCTTCTGTTGGAGTACGTGTCCGTGATGCGGAGATATTGAAAAAGGAAGCTGCTTCGGGGGACTATCAGAACCATGTGCTGGAGAATAATGAGAAAATATTCCAGGAACAGATAGAGTTGTTCCGGCTGTTCTTTGGCAATACAAAGTTAAGTGATGAGCAGCGATGGGAGTTTATAGAGGATTATTTTACGGGGATGAGTTTGGAGGGATTGAAAGAAAAATATTCTTGTGTTGTGGAATGACAGTTGTAAGGGCTGTATAATATAACTCGTTGGCGAAATTAATTTTGCCTTGTATGATTTCACGTTAGTATATGAGGTTGTGCCAACGTTTTGACACAACCTCTACTTGATAGCCGACAGCATGGGCATTAAATTCACTTGAAATGAATTTGTTTTCCAACTTTTATTGTTAATGCGAAGAGAACGACTTTGACGAATGCTACTCCTTATTTGGCTGGTACGCGCAAAGTCACGGAAGTTGGAATCAGCCTCTTGTCGGCAACCATGACGGTGGAGGAACGGGAAGACAATGTTGTGATAATTGATCATCGTTTTTGTTTTTAAAGGGTTGTTATTATCAGAAAAGCGTCAGGAAGGAACAAGGCGCACACTGCTGCGGCGTCCGGTGAAACTTGGTACAAGATCCGCGGAATCTTGTACCAGGATTTTTGTAATCTTGTGCCGGGGTGCGGCTGGTTCCTTCTGACATTGCAAAGATAACTTCACGTCCGTGCGGCGTGACCCCTTCCGACCCCTTTTGACCCCTTGGCGGATTGCGGGGGGAATCATGGCTCTCCAAGTGGAGGCAGACTAGTTGCAACTGGCGGCGGGGACACGGGGACAGTAGGGACAGCCCCTTTTTTTCTCACACACACGTGCGCGCGTATAAAGCCGGGGTCAGCTCTTGTGATACGTTCCCCCTACCGTCCACACTCATCGGACCCCTTGCTTGGTGAACCGTTTGGGCCGCCTTTTCCTGGTGGTAGGTTTTCATCGCCTTTTTCACCTCGGTGCGTATACGAAGGTCTGCATGCAGGGGGCCTCCCAGGAGCAGTGTGTTGTGTTGTTTGTTTTTTTTTACTGTAAGAGATGATTTTCTCTAGCAGCTCCGGCCATATGTCGTCCTGTGGAAAGGCAGGCAGGGGGAAATAAGGTTCGGAGCCTTCGGTGAGTTGTTCTTCCTCGTTGGTGTCATTGGGAAACTCATTTTCCACCTTATTATATCGCGCGCACGTGTGTGAGAAAAAAAGGGGCTGTCCCTGCTGTCCCCACTGTCCCTGCCTTGTAAGAATCGGCGGAACTGAATAACGGAAAATATTTCTCAGGGGGACTTGTCTTTAAAATTCACTTGAAATGAATTTGTTTTCCCACTTTTATTGTTAATGCGAAGAGAAGTCGTTATCTTCGCATTAACAATCCATTTAAGAAAAAGAGAATGATGAAATATCCCATTGGCATACAGAGTTTTGATCAAATAATAGAAGGTAATTGGGTCTATGTGGATAAGACCGATTTGGTTTATCGTTTGGTAACGACGACCAAAACTTGTTTTCTTAGCCGTCCCCGTCGTTTTGGGAAGAGCTTGTTGGTAAGCACGTTGGATGCCTATTTCAAGGGGCGCAAGGAACTTTTTGACGGCTTGATGATAGCGAAGTTGGAGAAAGACTGGCATCAGTATCCTGTGTTCAAGATAGATTTCAACGGTGTTAACTTTACGGAAAAAGGAAACTTGGAAGCTACCATAGAATATTATCTTGCCAACTGGGAGAAAATCTACGGAGAAACTCCCCGTGAGGTTCCTATGGGGAAGCGGTTCGAACAAATACTTTCTCTAGCCTATCAGCAAACGGGGCGTCGTGCCGTGGTGCTGGTAGATGAATATGACAAGCCTATTCTCGATGCATTGGATACTCCTCTGGAAGATGCCAACCGCGAAATCTTGAAAGCTTTCTATTCCACCTTCAAAGGGGCTGATGAATACTTGAGGTTTGTGTTGCTTACGGGAGTGACAAAATTTTCGCAAGTCAGTGTGTTCAGCGGGTTCAACCAGCCTAAAGATATAAGTATGGATAATCATTATGAAGCATTGTGTGGTGTGACTCAGGTGGAATTGGAACATTATTTTGCAGAACCTATTGCAAATTTGGCTGAAAAGTTCAATTATACAGTGGAGGAAATGAAAGACGTACTCAAAATGCAATACGATGGCTATCATTTTGGCAGCGGCTTGCTTGGTGTCTATAATCCTTTCAGCCTGCTCAATGCTTTTGATATGAACGATATCCGCGACTATTGGTTTGCATCAGGTACTCCTACTTATTTGATCAAACTTCTGCGGCATAACCACGAGCAGATGGATGAATTGACTGGGCGTTACTATGATCCTTCGATGTTTGTCGATTATAAGGCCGATGTGGAAAAACCGCTGCCTATGATTTATCAAAGCGGCTATCTGACGATCAAGGAATACGACTCCCGGAGAAACCGTTACCTGTTGGACTTTCCAAATAATGAGGTGAAAAAGGGATTTCTGACCATGGTGGCAGCCAATTATTTCAAACCCCAAGAGTTTGAAGTTTCCAACTGGATTGTAGATGCCGTCATTTTACTTGAGGAAGGGGAAACTACGGCTTTTTGTTCAGCTTTAACTTCTTTCCTTGCGGATATACCTTATGATTCTCATGGCTCGATAAAGACGGCTGAAGCGACAGAAAAACATTTTCAATATACTTTCTATCTGATTCTCCGTTTGCTTGGGGTATATTGCCAGTTGCATGTGGAGAAAACTCAGTCAAGAGGAAGAGTGGACTGTGTATTGGAGACAAAGGATTATGTATATATATTTGAGTTTAAACTGGATGGTACGGCTGCTGAAGCCTTGCAGCAGATAGAGGACAAAGGATATGCTACACCTTATCAGACAGACACGCGCAAAGTCACGGCTATTGGTGTCAGTTTTTCATCGGAAACCATGACGGTGGAGGAATGGGAGGAAAAAACGTTGTAGCCCAGTTGAGATTAAATAATAGTGCAAAAGTAATGCCTCAAGCCGGAATCATCATGATCCCTCTTGAGGCAGTCTTCATTTATGGAATTGGGGATATAAACCGCTTACGCTTTAAAATTGCGTGCTATTTTTTTATATCCATATACGGCACGGTTACCCAATTCTTCTTCAATGCGGAGCAACTGGTTGTATTTTGCCATACGGTCGCTACGGCTCAGTGAACCGGTTTTAATCTGTCCGCTATTGGTGGCTACTGCGATATCTGCAATGGTAGCATCTTCCGTTTCACCGGAGCGGTGGCTGGTCACAGTGGTGTAGCCGTTACGTTGGGCCATTTCGATAGCATCCAGAGTTTCAGTCAGCGAACCGATCTGGTTTACTTTTACCAGGATAGAGTTTGCACAACCTTCACTGATTCCTTTTTCCAGGAACTTCACATTGGTAACGAACAAGTCATCACCTACCAGCTGGCAACGGTTGCCCAGACGCTCGGTCAGCATGCGCCATCCTTCCCAGTCGTTTTCTGCCATACCATCCTCTATCGAATCAATGGGGTAGTCCCAACTCAATTTTTCCAGATAGGCAACCTGTTCGGCGGCACTGCGCTTTTCCCCTTTGGGGCCTTCAAACTTGGTATAGTCATAGATGCCGTCATGATAAAATTCGGAAGAAGCACAATCCAGACCGATGGTGATATGTTTGAACGGTTCATATCCGGCAGCTTCAATAGCGGCAAGGATACAATTCAAAGCATCTTCAGTGCCATCCAGTGCAGGGGCAAACCCGCCTTCATCTCCTACGGCTGTGCTTAGTCCGCGTTTTTTCAGCACCTCTTTCAAAGCATGGAATACTTCTGCGCCCATCCGTAAGGCCTCACGGAATGTCTTTGCGCCGACAGGACGAATCATGAATTCTTGAAAAGCGATAGGAGCGTCGCTATGCGAGCCTCCGTTAATGATGTTCATCATCGGGACGGGCATGACATAGGTATTTGTTCCGCCGATGTATCTGTAAAGAGGGATATCCAGATAGTTGGCGGCAGCTTTTGCCACAGCCAGGGATACGCCCAAAATAGCATTTGCGCCCAGTTTTGATTTAGTTGGGGTTCCATCCAGATCAAGCATGGCTTTGTCAATGCCACGTTGGTCCATAGAGTCCATTCCTTTCAATGCCGGAGCGATAAGGGTATTTATATTTTCTACAGCTTTTAATACGCCTTTGCCCCCGTAACGGGTCTTGTCACCGTCACGTAGCTCCAATGCCTCATGTTCACCGGTTGACGCACCCGATGGGACAGAGGCACGGCCCATAATCCCTGATTCCAATATCACATCCACTTCCACAGTGGGGTTACCACGTGAATCCAAAATCTCTCTTCCTTTAATCTCTGCTATTTTCATATAATTCTAATTTTATAAGATGGTTTTATTTTAATAACAATAGAGAAGCCGGATTTGTTGAGGTGCCAGGGAAAGTTTTTTCATGATATTTACTTTTTTATTTCTTTCCACAGAGTACATCCGTCTTCTTTTTTCGTCTCCCTTTAATAAAAGCTAGAGATCAATATGAAAATAAAATGGATAGTGGGGGGGCTGTTATGGGCAAGTTCTTACTTGCAGGCTGCCGCACAGGAATATAAACTGTGGTATGACGAACCCGCTCAGGTTTGGACTGAAGCGCTTCCGCTGGGTAACGGGCGGTTGGGAGCGATGGTATTCGGCAATCCCGGTGTGGAACATATCCAGTTGAACGAAGAAACTATTTGGGCAGGACGTCCCAATAATAATGCTAATCCCGATGCGTTGGAATATATTCCCAAAGTGCGCCGGTTGGTGTTCGAGGGAAAATATCTTGAAGCACAAACGTTGGCTACCGAGAAAGTAATGGCGAAGACCAATAGCGGTATGCCCTATCAATCGTTTGGCGATCTGCATATTTCTTTTCCGGGGCATACACGTTATTCCGATTACTATAGGGAACTGAGCCTGGATTCAGCTCGTACCATCGTGCGTTATAAGGTGGACGGGGTGACTTATCAGCGTGAAACACTGACGTCGTTTGCCGATCAGGTAGTTATGGTGCGTCTTACTGCCAGCCAACCCGGAAAGATTACTTGTAACGCCAATCTTACTACTCCGCATCAGGATGTGATGGTTGCGACGGAAGGGGAGGAGGTTACCCTTTCGGGCGTATCTTCCTGGCATGAAGGACTCAAAGGGAAGGTTGAATTTCAGGGACGTATGACTGCACGTACTCAGGGAGGAACCCAGTCTTGTCGTGACGGAGTCTTGAGTATAGAAGGGGCGGACGAGGCTGTGATTTATATTTCCATTGCTACCAACTTTACTAATTACAAGGATATAACAGGTAACCAAGTGGAGCGTGCGAAGAACTATCTGCGCCGGGCTGTAAGTAAAGATTATATGACATCACGTAAGGCCCACGTCGATTTTTTCAAGCAATATATGGACCGTGTCTCTTTGGATTTAGGCATAGACAAATATGCAGGGGTAACCACTGATATGCGTGTACAGAATTTCAAGGAAACGAAGGATGATTTTCTGGTGGCCACTTATTTCCGTTTCGGCCGCTATCTGTTGATTTGTTCTTCACAGCCGGGTGGGCAGCCTGCTAATTTGCAAGGCATTTGGAATGATAAATTATTTCCTTCCTGGGATAGTAAATATACATGTAATATCAATGTTGAAATGAACTATTGGCCGGCCGAAGTGACGAATCTCAGCGAATTGCACGAGCCTTTGATACAACTGATCCGTGAAGTGAGTGAAACAGGGCGTGAGTCGGCCAAGATTATGTATGGGGCGGATGGCTGGGTATTGCATCACAATACGGATATATGGCGTGTTACCGGAGCTATAGACAAGGCTCCGTCGGGATTATGGCCTACGGGTGGAGCCTGGCTGTGCCGTCATTTGTGGGAACGTTATCTTTATACAGGCGATATGGAATTTCTCCGCTCGGCTTACCCTATCATGAAAGAAGCCGGTAAGTTTTTTGATGAAATCATGGTGAAGGAACCGTTGCATAACTGGTTGGTGGTATGTCCGAGCAATTCTCCGGAGAATACTCATGCAGGCAGTAACGGGAAAGCGACTACGGCTGCCGGGTGTACTTTGGATAACCAGCTGATATTCGATTTGTGGAATCAGATAATCACGACCGCCCGTCTGTTGGGTACGGATGCTGAATTTGCCACCCGTTTGGAACAGCGTTTAAAGGAAATGGCGCCCATGCAGATAGGACGTTGGGGGCAATTGCAGGAATGGATGATGGATTGGGACAATCCGCAGGATGTGCACCGTCATGTGTCACACCTTTATGGTTTGTTCCCCAGTAATCAGATTTCTCCTTACCGTACTCCCGAATTGTTTGATGCGGCACGTACTTCGCTGATTCATCGTGGCGATCCGTCTACCGGATGGAGTATGGGATGGAAGGTATGTTTGTGGGCCCGTCTGTTGGATGGTGACCATGCTTATAAACTGATAACCGATCAGTTGACTCTCGTACGTAACGAGAAGAAAAAAGGAGGAACTTATCCTAATTTGTTTGATGCCCATCCACCTTTTCAGATTGACGGTAATTTTGGTTGTACGGCGGGTATCGTAGAAATGCTGATGCAGAGCCACGATGGTTTTATTTATTTACTTCCCGCATTGCCGGCGCAATGGAAAGAGGGAAGCGTGAACGGGATTATAGCTCGTGGAGGTTTTGAATTGGATTTGAGTTGGAAGAATGGTAAAGTGAGCCGGTTGGTGGTGAAATCCCGTAATGGGGGAAACTGTCGTTTGCGTTCTTTAAATCCGCTGGCAGGCAAAGGGCTGAGAAAGGCAAAAGGAGAGAATCCGAATAAATTGTATGCCATACCCGAAATCTTACAGCCGATTATAAATAAAGAAGCGAAATTGAATAAAGTTGAGTTGAAAAAAACTTATCTTTATGATCTGGAAACCAAAGCAGGTGAAGAGTATATATTCTTAGGTAAGTGATGATTCTTGCATTGATTGTAAGGATGAAAAATAGTAAAAAGAAGAAATATGAAAAGAACAGGATTAAACATTATTTGCTCATTGTTGCTGGCAGGTGGAATGTGTGCATGTACTGCCACTCCTAAACAGACCGAAGAAATCAAATGGAGCGAACGTATGGCTCAGTCGGAAATGCAACGTTTCCCTGAGCCTTGGATGATAGAAAAAGCGAAAAAGCCTCGTTGGGGCTATACGCACGGACTGGTGGTGAAATCCATGTTGGAGGAATGGAAACATACCGGTGACACTGCCTATTATAATTATGCAAAAATATATGCAGACAGTCTGATAGACACCGACGGTAAGATAAAGACCATGAAATATCTTTCTTTTAATATTGATAATATCAATGCCGGAAAGATTTTATTCGATTTTTATGAAAAGACGGGAGACGGGCGTTATAAGGTGGCGATGGATACTCTTCGCAAACAACTGGCCGAACAGCCCCGTACCAGTGAAGGCGGTTTCTGGCACAAACTGGTATATCCGCACCAGATGTGGCTGGATGGTATATTCATGGCTTCTCCTTATCTGGCTCAATATGGTAACGTATTCAAGGATACTACGGTCAATGCCGATATTGTGAATCAAATAAAGCTGATTGCCCGTAAAACGTATGATCCTAAAACCGGTTTGTTCTATCATGGCTGGGATGAGAGCAAGACACAAAATTGGGCAAATAAGGAAACCGGGTGCTCACCCAACTTCTGGAGCCGCAGTATAGGCTGGTATGCCGCTGCCGTGGTGGATGTATTGGACTATATGCCGGCGCAGTTCGAAGGACGCGACAGCATTATGACGATTATAAATACGTTGGCCGAAGGCATTGTAAAATACCAGGAGCCTGAAACAGGGGTATGGTGGCAGGTGACTGACCAGAATAACCGTAAAGGAAATTATCTGGAATCTTCCGCTTCATCGCTTTTTGTCTATTTCTTGTGTAAAGCGGTGAATAAAGGATATATCCCCGTGGAGTATAAAGCGGCCGCAGAGCGTGGTTTTAATGGCCTGATCAAACAATTCATTAAAGAAGAGCCTGATGGTTCATACACTATTACCAACTGTTGTGCTGTTGCAGGATTAGGCGGTAAAGGAAACCGGGATGGAAGTTTTGCTTATTACATAGGTGAGCCGGTGATAGAGAACGATCCGAAATCAGTAGGTTCCTTTATTTTGGCAGCTATTGAATATGAGAAAATGAAGTAGTAGGAATAATCTGAAAAAGATGAGGACATTTGTCAAAAAGGTCTTCATCTTTTCCGTAAACATCAGGACCTTTTTTAAACACCTTGTTGTTTTGATAAAAGCTCTTGTTTGGAGATTGTCAATTAATTAATAAACGAATTTGAAAATACAATGATGAACAGACACGCATTACTTTCCTTATTGGCTTTATTGCTATGTTGCTCTACTTCGTTGCCGGCGCAGAAAGCGAAAACGTATATTCCCTGGAAGAACGGCAAACTGGTGGTGTCCGAGGAGGGACGCTACCTGAAGCATGAAAATGGAGTACCTTTCTTCTGGTTGGGTGAAACCGGATGGCTGATGCCGCAACGCTTGAATCGTGACGAGGTTTCTTACTATCTGAATAAGTGCAAGGATGCCGGATATAACATGGTGCAGGTGCAGGTATTGAACGGTGTGCCTTCCATGAATATTTACGGCCAGTATTCCATGACAGACGGTTTTAATTTCAAAGATATCAACCGCAAAGGGATTTATGGATATTGGGACCACATGGACTATATTATTAAAAGTGCCGCTTCACGGGGCATCTATATAGGGATGGTATGTATTTGGGGAACTCCCGTGGAACAAGGGCTGATGAATGAAAAAGAAGCCGTGGCATACGGTAAGTTTCTTGCAGAACGTTACAAGGATGAGCCGAATATTATTTGGATGATAGGAGGGGATATCCGCGGTGATAATAAGACGGAGGTATGGGATGCGTTGGCAAACAGTATCCGCAGCATAGACAAAGGTCATCTGATGACTTTCCATCCGCGTGGACGTACCACGTCGGCTACTTGGTTTAATGACCGCGAATGGCTGGATTTCAATATGTTCCAAAGCGGACACCGTCGTTACGGACAGCGTAACGGTGATGGTGATTATCCTATCGAAGAGAATACGGAAGAGGATAACTGGCGTTTTGTGGAAGCCAGTCAGGCAAAGACTCCGTTGAAACCGGTGATTGATGACGAACCTATTTATGAAGACATTCCACAGGGGCTGCATGATCCCAATGAAACCCGTTGGAATCAGCACGATGTGCGTCGTTATGCCTATTGGTCGGTATTTGCCGGATCATTCGGGCACTCATACGGTCATAATGATATCATGCAATTTATCCGTCCCGGATATGGAGCCTCTTTCGGCGCCGACGGACGTAAGAAAGCATGGTGGGATGCTTTGGAAGACCCCGGTTTCAATCAGATGAAATATCTGAAGAACTTGATGCTGACTTTTCCTTTCTTTGAACGTGTGCCCGATCAGAGTGTCATTGCAGGAACTAACGGCGAACGCTATGACCGTGCCATCGCTACCCGTGGAAATGACTATTTGCTGGTTTACAATTACTCAGGACGTCCTATGCAGATCGATTTGAGCAAAATCAGCGGTGCGAAAAAGAATGCATGGTGGTATAGCGCGAAGGACGGTAAGTTGGAATATATCGGTGAGTTTGACAGTAAAGTCACTCCTTTCCAGCATGATAGCGGTTATCTGAGCGGTAATGACCAGGTTCTGATTGTTGTGGATTCTGCGAAGGATTATGTGCAGAAAGCTTGGACAGCCTTGCCGGATGCCATACAGAAATGGAATAAGTAAGAAATATGCATATCATGAAAAAACAAGTATTATTAATCATTCTTCTGGCACTTCCGTTGTGGTTGAAGGCAGCGGATGTTTCGGTTACCGGCCTGCGTACCGAGCAGATGGTAGATCCCATGGGGTTGGATACTGCTGCTCCCCGTATGAGCTGGCGGTTGGAATCTTCTCAAAGAAATGTGATGCAGACCGCCTACCGGATCTTGGTTGCGTCTTCTCCTGAACTTTTAGCACAGGATAAAGGAGATTTGTGGGATTCCGGAAAAGTGGAATCCGATGCGTCCGTATGGATTCCCTATCAAGGGAAGCGTTTGAAAAGCAATCAGCGTGTTTACTGGAAAGTGAGAAGCTATACCAATCGCGGTGAGACAGAATGGAGCGAGCCTGCCCGATGGGGGATGGGACCTTTAGGTGAGATTCATTGGAAAGGACGATGGATAGGTTGGGACGCTGCGTTTGCATGGGACCGGGAAGATTCACACAGCCGTTTGAGCTCTCGTTATTTACGCACGGAATTTAAAACGCAAGCCAAGGAGATAAAGTATGCTACCCTTCATTTGTGCGGTTTGGGTATGTACGAACTGTTCATTAACGGTCAGCGGATAGGTGATCAGGTATTGGCGCCGGCTCCAAGTGATTATCGTCGTACTGTGCTTTACAATTCTTTTGATGTCACCAAACAGGTTGCCGGAGGAAATGCCGACAATGCCATCGGAGTGACCCTGGGCAACGGACGTTTCTACACTATGCGTCAAAATTACAAACCTTATAAGATTCCTACTTTTGGTTACCCCAAGTTGCGTCTGAATCTGATTATAGAATATACCGACGGCAGTATCCAGCGCATCAACAGTGATGAGAAATGGCGTTTGACGGCTCAAGGGCCTATACGTAGCAATAATGAATACGATGGTGAGATTTACGATGCCCGTATGGAATTGGGAAACTGGACACAGCCCGGTTATGATGATTCCAAATGGCTGAAGGCGCAACGTGTTTCATTGCCGTATGGTACACTCCGCGGCAATACCGCTCCCAACATGAAAGTGATGAAAACGCTGAAACCGGCTGTCTTCAAGCAATATGGTGACCGTTATATGATTGATTTCGGTCAGAATATGGCAGGATGGGTGCGTATTAACATAGCGAAAGCCGCTGCGGGAGATACGATTTGCATACGTTATGCCGAACGGGTAAAGAACGACGGTACGGAACTGGATGTGGAAAATCTCCGCCATAGCCAGAGTACGGATTATTATATCTGCAACGGTAAAGAAAACAACACTTCCTGGAGTTCTCGTTTTTCTTATCATGGATTCCAATATGTAGAAGTGACAGGTTATAAAAATCTGAAAGCGGAAGATTTGGTTGCTGAAGTAGTATATGATGACTTGGAAGATAACGGTACTTTCGAGTGTTCCAATGATATCATGAACCGGGTTTATCGGAATGCCTGGTGGGGAATTTCCAGTAATTATAAAGGAGTGCCTTTGGATTGTCCGCAGCGTGACGAGCGCCAGCCCTGGCTTGGCGACCATGCTATGGGAACGTGGGGGGAAAGTTTCATGTTCAATAATGGAAACACCTATGCCAAATGGGCGGATGATATCCGTGAAGCGCAGCGTGAAGACGGTTGTATTCCTGATATTTGTCCGGCTTATTACAATTATTATACATCGGAAATGACATGGTCGTCCACATTCCCGGTAATCTGTGATATGGTTTATGAACAGTTCGGCAACATCGAACCTATTCGTAAGAATTATGCCGCTATCAAGAAATGGATGCACCATATACGCAGTGAGTTCACCACAGAGGATGGAGTGATTAACGCCGATAAATACGGTGACTGGTGTATGCCTCCCGAATCACCGGAGCTGATTCACAGTCAGGACCCTGCCCGCAAGACGGATGGAGCACTGATTGCTACAGCCTACTATTATAAGGTATCGCAAATGCTGGCCAAGTTCGCCCGTTTGCAAGGTCTGGAAGATGAGGCGAAAGGATTCGAGAAGGATGCAGCAAAAATCAAAGACTGCTTCAACGCCCGTTTCCTTACGGTTAAGAAGGGAACTTCTCCGGTACAAACGCCGCATGTTCTTTATCCCGACAGCATATTCTATGGTAACAATACGGTGACAGCCAATATCCTGCCGCTGGCTTTCGATATGGTTCCTGAGGCCTATAGGGAAGAAGTGGAGAAAAATGTAATAACAGGCATTATCACCCGGAATAAAGGTCATATCAGCAGTGGGGTGATAGGTATGAACTGGATGATGCGTGAGCTTACCCGTATGGGGCGTGGCGATGTTGCTTTCCTGTTGGCAAGCAACAAGACTTATCCCAGTTATGGCTATATGATAGAAAAGGGAGCTACTGCCATTTGGGAATTGTGGAACGGTGATACCGCCAATCGTTGGATGAACAGTTGTAACCATGTGATGATATTGGGTGATCTATTGACTTGGTATTTCCGTGATTTAGCCGGATTTAATCCGGCACAGCCCGCTTACAAACAAATCATCCTTAAACCTGATTTTTCCATCCAGGAGTTGAGTTATGTCAAGGCTTCGCACAACACTTTATATGGCAAGATGATTAGTAACTGGAAGAAGACCCTTACGCATCTGGAATGGGATATCACGGTTCCCTGCAATACCACTGCATTGGTTTATCTTCCAACGTTGGACGAGAAGGCGGTAAAAGACAAGGACGTTACCTTTGTACGTCGGGAAGGCAACTCTACCGTATGGAGTGTTCCTTCGGGGAACTATCATTTTTCGGTTAGCATGGACCCTTCTTCAGGTAAAAACCGTGCAGGTATCGTGGAAGATCAGTTCCTATACGAACAAGCTTCTTTTCCCGAATGTCACGGCGCTACTATTGTGGAATTGAAGAACGGAGACCTGGTAGCCTCTTTCTTTGGAGGCACTAAAGAGCGTAATCCGGATTGTTGTATCTGGGTATGTCGCAAGCCGAAGGGCGCGACGGAATGGAGTGCACCTTATCTGGCTGCCGACGGGGTGTTTAGTCTGGATGATCCGCAGGCTGTCTTGGCAGGCATTACGGCAGAATCCACTCCGGCGGATGCCGGCCCCGTGGCTTCTACGTTTAAAGGGGACAAGTCCCGGGCACGCCGCAAGGCTTGTTGGAATCCTGTGCTTTTCCAGATCCCCGGCGGAGATCTGATCCTGTTCTATAAAATAGGATTGAAAGTAGCCGATTGGAGTGGTTGGCTGGTACGTTCTAAAGATGGTGGAAAAACTTGGAGCCAACGTGAACCGTTGCCAAAAGGTTTCTTAGGTCCTATTAAAAATAAGCCGGAGTATGTGGATGGCCGTATCATTTGTCCTTCCAGTACGGAAGGCGATGGAGGATGGCGTATCCATTTTGAAATTTCGGATGATAAAGGAAAGACTTGGAAGATGGTAGGTCCTGTAGAGGCGGAAATGAGTGTGCCTACAGCTTTGCGTAAGGCAAATGCGGCCAATGTAGACGATCAGGAAGGCGGTGAAGCCATAAAAGGAGAAGGCGAGAAGCCTATTTATGCTATCCAGCCCAGCATTTTGCGTCATAAGGATGGGCGTTTGCAGGTACTTTGCCGTACACGTAACGCACAGATTGCCACTTCATGGAGCAGTGACAACGGTGAAACATGGAGCAAAGTCACTTTGCTTGATGTTCCCAATAATAATTCGGGCACGGATGCCGTAACCATGAAGGATGGCCGCCATGTATTGATTTATAATGATTTCAGCACATTGCCGGGTACTCCGAAAGGGCCGCGTACACCGTTGTGTGTGGCGGTTTCGGATGATGGCATTCACTGGAAGAATGTAATGACATTGGAAGACAGCCCCATCAGCCAGTATTCTTATCCGTCCATCATTCAGGGCAAGGATGGCAAACTGCATGCCGTATATACCTGGCGCCGTCAGCGTGTGGCTTATAAAGAGTTGGATTTGAGCAAACTGAAATAATACAATTGTGGATAAAGGAATTCTTTGATAGAGAGTATTGGAGAATTTGAAAAAACGGGTGTCTGAAATAAAAATCAGATACCCGTTTTTTTGAAAACAGACTCCCATTATCCGCCAATGAAAGCTCTTTCTAAAGATATAGAATATGAAATAATTATAAATAGAGTACAAACGTTTCTTATTATCGTCCTCCCTTTATAAAGAAAAGAATAAGTGACAGATTATTATGAAAAGCATTAGACTACTACTTTTACTGGCTTCCGGAGTAACTACGGGAGCATTTGCCCAGTCGGGCGGGCTGACGGATATGAGTCAAAGTCGTTTTGCCAAGATGGCCAATACGGAATTAGGTGCCGTGCATTGGACAGATGGCTTTTGGGGCGACCGTTTCAATGTATATAGCCATACCTCCTTGCAAAGTATGTGGGATACATGGAACAATCCCGATGTTTCGCATGGCTTCCGTAACTTTGAAATAGCTGCCGGTGTTTGCGAGGGCGAACATTGGGGACCTCCCTTTCATGACGGTGATATGTATAAATGGATGGAAGGGGTGGCTTCCGTGTATGCCGTCACGAAAGATCCCGAATTGGATAAACTGATGGATCACTTCATTGAACATGTGGTGAAAGCCCAGCGTGCGGACGGTTACATCCATACCCCTGTCATCATCGAGGAAAAGAATAAGGGGATTGACACTCATTCGGACAAACAGCAACAGACGGTAATTGGCACCAAAGTAGGCGGTGAGGACGAGAAAGGTGCATTTGCCAATCGTCTGAATTTTGAAACCTACAATTTGGGGCATCTGATGATGGCAGGTATCATTCATCGCCGTGCCACCGGAAAGACTACTTTATTCGATGCTGCCGTAAAAGCGACGGACTTCCTCTGTCATTTCTATGAAACCGCTTCTGCGGAACTGGCAAGAAATGCCATTTGTCCTTCCCATTATATGGGTGTGGTGGAAATGTACCGTGCTACAGGGAATCCCCGTTATCTGGAACTTTCCAAGAATCTGATTGATATCCGTGGAATGGTGGAAAACGGCACCGATGATAATCAGGACCGTATTCCGTTCCGTCAGCAATACAATGCGATGGGACATGCCGTGCGTTCCAATTACCTGTATGCCGGTGTGACCGATGTGTATGCCGAAACAGGAGAAGACCAACTGATGAAAAACCTGACCAGCATCTGGAAAGACATTGTGACCCGCAAGATGTATGTTACAGGAGCGTGCGGTGCGCTGTATGACGGCACTTCGCCGGATGGAACCTGCTATGAGCCGGACAGCATTCAGAAAGTACACCAAAGCTATGGACGTCCTTATCAGTTGCCTAATAGTACGGCTCATAACGAGACCTGTGCCAATATCGGCAATATGCTTTTCAACTGGCGTATGCTGGAAGTGACGGGCGATGCCAAATATGCGGATATTGTGGAAACCGCCCTTTACAACAGTGTGTTGAGTGGTGTCAGTCTGGATGGAAAGAAATATTTCTATACCAACCCGTTGCGCATCAGTGCGGATTTGCCATACACACTTCGCTGGCCTAAAGAACGTACCGAGTATATCAGCTGTTTCTGTTGTCCGCCTAATACGCTGCGCACCGTTTGCCAAGCCCAGAACTATGCTTATACGGTGACTCCGAATGCGGTATATTGCAATTTGTATGGAGCGAATACACTGGCTACAACTTTGAAGGAAACGGGAAAGATCGGGTTGGTGCAAGAAACGGAGTATCCGTGGGAAGGTGCTGTGAAACTGACTGTTACCGAAGCTCCGAAACCGTCAAAGAAGAAAGCGTTTTCTTTGTTCCTCCGTGTTCCTGACTGGTGCGAGAAAGCAACTTTGAAGGTAAATGGCGAACCGGTGCAAGGAACCTGGAAAGCGAATACATACGCCGAGGTAAACCGCATCTGGAAGAAAGGGGATTGTGTGGAATGGGTGATGGATATGTCTGTAAAATTGCTGGAAGCAAATCCGTTGGCCGAAGAAATCCGTAACCAGGTAGTGGTGAAACGTGGCCCGTTGGTCTACTGTCTGGAAAGTATGGATATAGAAGGCGGGCATAAGATAGACAATGTGCTGATACCTGCCGATATCCGGTTGACTCCGAAAAAAATAACCATCGAAGGCAGTCCGATTGTCGCATTGGATGGTACTGCCCGTCTGGTCGATGAAGTATCATGGAAAGATACCTTGTACCGCGAGGTAGGAAAGGCCGACAAACCGGTCCATATCCGTCTGATTCCTTATTATGCATGGGGAAACCGCGGAAAGGCTGAAATGACGGTATGGATGCCTTTGGCACGGACTAATCACTAACCACTTACCCCTAATTAGTTACAAATGAAAAAAATATTCATAACCACTGCCGCGCTGCTGATAGCTTGTACACTGTCGGCAGCCGATTTGTTCGTATCTCCGGAAGGCAATGACCGGAATCCGGGTACCAAAGACTCTCCGAAAGCCACCCTTACAGCCGCATTGCGTCAGGCAAGGGAACTTCGTCGTCTTAATGATGAGAGTGTAAAAGGTGGCATCACCATCCATCTGGAGGCAGGTGACTACCATCTGTACGAACCCGTCTTTATCCGTCCGGAGGACAGCGGGACGGAAGCGTCACCTACCGTCATCACTTCGGATGGAAATGCCGTTCTGAATGGTGGGGTGGAAATCAGGAACTGGAAGAAGCAAGGAAAGTTGTGGGTAGCCGATGTCCCTATGTTTAACGGGCGTCCGCTGGATTTCCGGCAACTGTGGATCAATGGGCAAAAGGCTGTTCGTGCAAGGGATGTGGCAGACTTTGAAAAGATGTACCGCATCATCAACAACGACCCCCAAAACGAAATACTGTGGGTACCTGCCGCTGCTGTAAAGAAAATACAGAAGGCCCGATATGCCGAAATGGTCCTTCATGAAATGTGGTGTGTGGCAAATCTCCGTATCAAGTCGGTCGAAATACAGGGAGACAGTGCCGCCGTGCGTTTCCATCATCCTGAAAGCCGCATCCAGTTCGAACACCCGTGGCCGCGTCCTATGGTGACCAAGGATGGTCACAACTCGGCTTTCTATCTGACCAATGCCATGGAATTGCTGGATGAACCCGGCGAGTGGTATCACGACATTGAAAGCCGTAAAATATATTATTATCCTCGGAAAGGAGAGAAGATAAGCAAAGCCGTAGTTCCCGGCATCGAAACGTTGGTATGGGTGGAAGGAACGATAGACCGTCCGGTAAAGCACATCCGTTTTGACAATATTGCTTTCCAATATACCACCTGGATGCGTCCCTCTTTGCAAGGTCATGTTCCTCTTCAGGCAGGTATGTACATGACAGACGGATATAAAATCCGTCCTTCCATGATTCGTAAGAACAATCATAAGCTGGATAATCAAGGTTGGTTGGGCCGTCCGGCATCGGCAGTCGTAGTCAAGGCTGCCTGGGATATTGATTTCGAGAAGTGCCGTTTCCAGCATTTGGGCTCTACAGGCATTGATTATGAATGGGCCACCGATGGAGGACATATAAACGGCTGTCTGTTCCGTGATATTGCCGGGAACGGTATTGTAGCGGGCAGTTTCAGCCCTGCCGCTCACGAAACACATCTTCCATACGATCCCGCCGACCGTCGTGAGGTCTGTACCGGACTGACCATTTCCAACAACTACATCAACGATGTGACCAATGAAGACTGGGGCACTTTGGGCATTTGCGCCGGTTATGTCAGTGATATCAATATCGAGCACAATGAAATCAGTGATGTATCCTATTCGGGCATCAGTCTGGGATGGGGGTGGACACGTACAGTAAACTGTATGCGCAATAACCGCGTGCACGCCAACCTGATTCATCACTATGCCAAGCACATGTATGATGTAGCCGGTATTTATACATTAGGTTCACAACCCCATAGCCGGATTACGGAAAATTGCGTTTCCGACATATTTTCACCCGGTTATGCACACGATCCCAATCATTGGTTCTATCTTTACACCGACGAAGGATCTTCATTTATCACCGTCAAGGACAACTGGACGGAAGGAGAGAAGTTCCTGAAGAACGCCAACGGTCCGGGCAATACATGGGAAAACAATGGTCCGATGGTGAACGACAGCATCAAGGCAAATGCCGGACTGCCCAAAGAATATAGCTATTTGAAGGAAAAATAAAACGTGATACCATTATGAAAAACAAACTTGCCACTTTAGTCGGAGCACTTGCATTGAGTGCTGCCGCCTCCGCCCAGACCTGGATCTGGTATCCGGGTGATTATGAGATATGGCTGGGCAACCGGATGAACAACCGCCGTACGGAACGCGGTGCTTTTTTCCCTCCCTTCTGGAAAACGGACAGCCATTATGTGGTAGTGGAATTCAGCAAGAAATTGGATCTGGCGGAACCGGAAGAAATCTTCATTGCCGCCGAAGGAAAATACAATGTGAAATTGGACGGCAAACTGCAATTCGGTATGCCCTCCACCTTGAAACTCCCCGCAGGAAAACACAGTCTGAACATCAAAGTGTGGAATCAGTCCACTCCCCCCACTATTTATGTGAAAGGAAAAACCGTAAATACGGACAAGACCTGGAAAGTAACCTACGAAGACAAGGAATGGATAGACGAAAGCGGAAAAGCCAGTGATACTTCTGCCACCGTTTATATGGATGCAGGGTGTTGGAACTTTGACGGAGCCACCCAACTGCCTTCCAAGTTTTCATTGGCCAGAAAACCGATGAAAGCAGTTTCCTCCACTCCCCGGAAAGAAGGGGTATTGTACGACTTCGGAAAAGAGACCTTTGGTTATATCACTCTGAAAGAGGTAAAGGGAAAAGGAACGATCCATATCTATTACGGTGAAAGTCCTGAAGAAGCCTTGGATACGGAATATTGCGAAACATTGGACAAATTGCTGGCAGAGCCGGGGCAGATAACCGATCTGGCCATCCGGAATACACGGAAACTATACGATGAATACACGTTGGACAACAGCAAGGCCTTCCGTTATGTCTATGTCACTTGCGATCCGGGAGTAACGATACAGGACGTTTCCATGCAATACGAATACCTGCCCGAAGAGTACCGGGGCTCATTCAAATGCAATGACGAAGAGCTGAACCGCATCTGGGAAGTAGGAGCATACACCATGCACCTTACTACCCGTGAATTCTTTATCGACGGCATCAAGCGCGACCGTTGGGTATGGAGTGGCGATGCCATCCAGAGCTACCTGATGAACTACTATCTGTTCTTCGATAATGAAACCGTGAAGCGTACCATCTGGCTGCTTCGCGGAAAAGACCCTGTGACCAGCCACAGCAATACCATTATGGACTACACCTTCTATTGGTTCCTCAGTATTTACGATTACTATATGTATTCCGGTGACAAAGACTTTGTAACCCAACTCTATCCGCGTATGCAAAGCATGATGGACTATGTATTGGGACGCACCAATGCCAACGGTATGGTGGAAGGTATGACCGGTGACTGGGTATTCGTAGACTGGGCAGACGGTTATCTGGACAAGAAAGGAGAACTATCCTTTGAGCAAGTCTTGTTCTGCAAGAGTTTGGAAACCATGGCGCTTTGTGCCGGTCTGGCCGGCAATACGGCAGACAAAACCAAGTATGAGAAACTGGCTTCCGCTTTACGTTCCAAGCTGGAACCCGCTTTCTGGAATGAGCAGAAACAGGCGATGGTACACAACCGCGTTCAAGGCAAGCAGAGTGAGGCCGTTACCCGCTACGCCAATATGTTCTCTGTCTTCTTCAATTATCTGAATGCCGATAAACAGCAGACCATCAAACACACCGTATTGCAGAATGACAGTATTTTGAAAATCACCACTCCTTATATGCGTTTCTATGAACTGGAAGCACTGTGCGCCTTGGGCGAACAAGAATCGGTGATGAAAGAAATGAAAGCCTATTGGGGCGGTATGTTGAAAGAAGGAGCTACCAGTTTCTGGGAGAAATACAATCCCGAAGAAACAGGTACCCGGCATCTGGCCATGTACGGACGTCCATACGGCAAAAGCCTCTGCCATGCATGGGGAGCCAGCCCCATCTATTTGCTGGGCAAATACTATCTGGGAGTAAAACCCACCAAACCCGGTTACGAGGAATACTCCGTCACCCCTTGTCTGGGCGGCTTGAAATGGATGGAAGGAACCGTGCCCACTCCATACGGCAATATCCATATCTATATGGATAAGAAAGAGATCCGTATCAAGTCCGACGGCGGAAAGGGAGTGCTGAACATTCCAACTCGGAAAGGAATGAAAGCCATGACCATAGAACCCGGAGAAGAACAAGTCTTCAAATACTAATGGAATAGATCAAAAAAAAGGTGATACCTACCTTCCCAGGCGGGTATCACCAACACTGTTTCGTAAGTTCCCGTTATCCGCTGATAACAGTACTTACCTCTGATCTAACATTAGTTTTCTTATGGGCTTCCGCCTGTATCACTACATTAGGAAGCGGAGATTCTACATCTTGGAAAAAAGTATCTTCCAAAAGCTTCGCTTTTTAGTCTCTTCTTTATTACCTGAACTTTGATAAATATCTTCGTATCCCCATTTGTCATGGATCATTCTGTAAATCATCCCCCATTCGGGCAGTCCTCCCAGATTACGGTCATCAATAAACAAATCCGCCTTCAGTTTTCTGGAGTAATGATTACTTTCCAGGGTTTCTTCCGCATAATTGCTGTTTACGGCATAAAACTCCAGTCCACGCTCCCGGCAGAAATCCACGGCCTCCTGTAATAATTTACCTTCCCGCACACTCCACAGGATAAGGCGATGCCGTTCCTGTTGTAGTTTTTTCAGCGTTTCTATGGCAAAGGGTAGTTCCCTGCCTATTTCGGGATATTTATGCTCCACTATTGTGCCGTCAAAGTCAACTGCTATAATCATTCCTTATATTTTCGAAAATTCTTTAATACGCTGCTCCTCTGCCAGTCTGCATATCAGCAGGGTTCCCTCTTTCTCGGCTATGATATACCCGTCCAGTCCTTGTATTACCGCCTGTTTCAAATGCGGTGTGTGTACAATGCAGTTATTGCATTCATACATTCGGACATTCTCGCCTACAACGGCATTGTTCCGTTCATCTTTGGGCAGCAAGGAATGCAATGAGCCCCAGCTACCCAGATCAGACCATCCGAACTCTGCCGGCAATACATAAATCCGTTCCGCTTTTTCCATTACGGCATAATCTATGGATATACTTTCACAAGCAGGGAACAGCTCTTCTATGGTTTCTTTCTCTCTTTCGGTATAGAACTCCGGATAAATCCTGTCGAACACCTCGGCAATGCCCGGTGCATAACGGCGTATAGCCTCTTCTATGGTCTTTACATTCCATACAAAGATCCCTGCATTCCAGAAATAATTCCCGGCGTCCACATAGTGCCGTGCCGTTTTCAAGTCCGGTTTCTCTTTGAATTCATCCACTTTCCGTATATCCTGATCCACCTCTTCTCCCGCGGCTATATATCCGTATCCCGTTTCCGGGCGGCAAGGTCTGATACCTATGGTTACAATAGCCTTGCTTTGATCTGTCATCAGCAGTGCCTTGGCTATCACCCGGCGGAATTCATCCGTATTGATAACCAAAGCATCCGCAGGAGTCACTACGATATTGGCGTGCGGGTGGTGTTTCTTGATTTTCCAGCAAGCGTATGTGATGCAGGGGGCCGTGTTACGTGCAACCGGCTCCGTCAGTATATGATGAGGCGGCACGGATGGCAATTGTTTCCTTACCGTCTCCTTATACTTATCCGAAGTCACTATCCATATATTATCCGGAATGCACAACCCTTGAAAGCGTTCCACTGTCAGTTGTATCAGGCTTTTGCCACATCCCGTCACATCAATGAACTGTTTGGGACATTCCGGCGTACTCATGGGCCAGAAGCGGCTTCCTATGCCGCCTGCCATGATAACGATATGAGTTTCCATAACACGTATGCTCTTTATTTCTTTTTATATTCCAGATACCATTGGTACATCTTGTGCACCCCTTCCTCTATGTCTATTTTGTGATGCCATCCCAGTTCATGCAATTTGGTCACATCAGTCAGTTTGCGCATGGTTCCGTCCGGTTTCTCCGGATTGAATGTAATGCTGCCTTTATATCCCGTTTCCTTTACTATCAGATGCGCTAGGTCGGCGATGGATATTTCCTTTCCCGTGCCGATGTTGATGTGGCAGTTGCGTATCTCTTTTGTGCCGGGACGGTAAGTATCTTTAAAGTCCACATGCTCCATGATGAAAACACTGGCATCCGCCATCTCCTCACTCCATAAGAATTCGCGCAGCGGCGTGCCTGTTCCCCACAGTTCCACCCCGTCCTTGCTGATGCCGTAGCTTTTCAGGACAGCCAGTATCTCCTCTGTTCTGCTCTCCCCGTTTATACCTTCCACCGGGCGCATATCCAGATCATAGCGTATGTTCTCCCAGTCACCCTCATTCAAGCATTTGGCAAGATGTATTTTCCTGATCATGGCAGGCAGCACATGGCTGCGTTCCAGGTCGAAATTATCATTGGGGCCATACAGGTTCGTAGGCATTACAGCGATATAGTTGGTACCATATTGCAGGTTGAAACTCTCGCACATTTTCAGCCCCGCTATTTTGGCGATGGCGTATGGCTCATTCGTATATTCCAGCGGGGAGGTGAGGAGAGCATCCTCCTTCATCGGCTGCTGTGCATCTCTGGGATAAATGCAGGTACTTCCCAGAAACAATAATTTCTTCACTCCGTGACGGAAGCTTTCCCCTATCACGTTCTGTTGTATTTGCAGGTTCTTGTAGATAAAGTCCGCCCTGTATGTGCTGTTTGCCATGATACCTCCCACGTGGGCGGCGGCAAGGATTACATATTCCGGTCTTTCTTGGTCAAAGAAGTCCTTTACGGCAACTCCGTCCAGCAAGTCCAGTTCCTTGTGGCTTCTGCCGGTCAGGTTGGTGTAGCCCTTTTCTTGCAGGTTACGCCAAATAGCGGAGCCCACGAGTCCGTGGTGCCCTGCTATATAAATTTTGGCTGATTTCTCCATTGAAATTCTTGACTAATGATTTAACAGCTTGCTTTGAGATGAAGTTTCTTCACGAATTTCATATCGTGTTTCACCATGATTTTCACCAGTTCCTCGAATGAAGTCTTGCGGGGATTCCATCCCAGTAACGTTTTGGCTTTGGTAGGATCTCCCAGCAATTGTTCCACCTCTGCCGGGCGGAAATATTTGGGATCCACCTCTACCAGCACCTTGCCTGTAGCTGTGTCAATACCTTTCTCGTTCACACCTTCACCTTCCCAGCGCAAGTCGATACCCGCTTCCTTGAAAGCAAGGGTAGCAAATTCGCGTACAGTGTGATATTCTCCGGTGGCTATAACAAAGTCTTCGGGCGTATCGTGTTGCAGAATCAGCCACATACATTCCACATAGTCTTTGGCATATCCCCAGTCGCGCAGGGAGTTCAGATTCCCCAAGTACAGTTTATCTTGGAATCCTTGTGCGATGCGTGCCGCCGCCAGGGTAATTTTCCGGGTAACAAAAGTTTCGCCCCGGCGTTCACTTTCGTGATTGAACAAAATACCGTTTACGGCAAACATGCCATAGCTTTCGCGGTAATTCTTGGTTATCCAGAAACCATATTGCTTGGCTACTCCGTATGGAGAACGGGGATAGAAAGGAGTAGTCTCTTTCTGAGGAACTTCCTGCACCAGTCCGAAAAGTTCCGAAGTAGATGCCTGATAAATCTTGGTTTTCTTTTCCAGCCCCAATATACGTACCGCCTCCAGCATGCGCAGCGTACCTACCGCATCCGCTTCCGCTGTGTATTCGGGCACGTCGAAGCTTACTTTTACATGGCTTTGTGCGGCCAGATTATAAATCTCGTCAGGTTGTACGGACTGTATGATACGTATCAGTGAGCTACTGTCCGTCATATCCCCCCAATGCAGGTTCACCAGTCGGTTCTGCTTCATATCCCGTACCCATTCGTCCAGATACAGATGTTCTATACGTGCAGTGTTAAATGAAGAAGAACGTCTCAGGATACCATGTACTTCGTATCCTTTTTCTATCAGGAACTCGGCCAGGAACGAACCGTCCTGTCCTGTGATACCTGAAATCAATGCTACTTTTTTACTCATATTTTGTATTATTCTAGAAAAAATGTTTTATTCCATGACCTGTCTTCATGCATACTTGCATTTGGACCGGTATAAATAATTCTTATTCTTTTTTATTTGCTGCGTCTGGTTGTATCAGGCTCTCTTCCTCTGCTTCCGGTATTTCACTCCACGGCAGTCTGGCTTCAATGAACTGTGGAATCTTTGAAAGAATTTTGCCTTTCAGTGCCGAGATGGGTTTTATGCCGTGACTTTTATACATTCTCAAGTCCTCCGCCCATTTCAGTTTGCTTTTTCCCGCATCGGTAGAAAGCCCCCCCATTCTCATTTTCACGATGTATTTGTTCAGGTAATATACTTTCAGGTCGGCTTCATACAGATAGCGCACCAGCAAATCCGAGTCGGCGGCTATCTTATAACTTTCGTCGTAAAGCCCCCATTTATCCATACACTCCTTCTTTATATAGACAGTGGGGTGGAGTGGGAGCCATCCGTTTTTCACATTCTCTTTACTGTATCGTCCGCTTATCCAGTTTCGTATCATCAGGTTGGTGTCGTCATAATCTACAAAGACCCCGTTGCCGTATATCATATCCGCATCTTGTTCCTCGAATGTTTTCACTATGTCGGAGATGGTGTGAGATGAGAACAGGAAATCATCGGAGTGAATCAGACCGATAATATCTCCTGTTGCTGCACGTATTCCTTTGTTGATCGCTTCATACATACCTTTATCCGGCTCGGAGATAATTGTATCTATCCCGTTTTTATATTCATTGATGACAGCCAGCGAGTTATCTTTCGACGCTCCGTCCACCACAATGTATTCTATGTAAGGATAATCCTGTTCCAGCACACTTTCTATTGCTCCACGAATGGTGGCTTCCCGGTTGTAGCAGGAAGTGATAATTGAAACTTTCATAATGTTGATGCTTTTATAATGTAAGTGGTTATTTATCTAAATACGTTTCTTTTATGAATGCCTTGATTCTCTTGTCATTCCATCCAAAGCGTTTTTTTATTTCATAAATTTTGGCATCTACCAGGAAACGATACCAGAAACCTTGTAAAAAGTGCCATATAAAGCCCTCTTTTCCATCCAGAAATCCCCCTTTCAGAATGTAGCGTATATTGAAATTGATAAATGGCCGTAAGAATAGCGGTGCTTTTATATATTTCACTTTCAGCCACCGTTTACGCTGTTCCTCTGTACCCCAAAACTTGGCCTGTACTTCTTTGCCTCTGTCGTCCAGTCCGTATTCCATCATCAGCATATCCGCCATTTCCCGTGTAGCATATCCATTGTGCTTTTCTGTCCACCAGGTCAGATCATTCAAATTGGCGTCCACTTGATTCCCCTCTTCCACTGTGATTGTTGTTCCACTGAAGATGCGGATATGTTCATCCATCCATCGGTTTTCACACTCCCCATGTCCTCTTCGCCATACTTTCAGGTGGTAAGAAGGATACCATCCCCCGTGTAGCAGAGGCTTTCCCATAAAATCTATACGCTTGCGGACGTATACTCCATTTACCTCATTGTTACATTCCGCCAATGCTTTTTTCATGGCAGATCCCAAGTTACCCTCCAAAAACTCATCAGCGTCAATGCGCCATATCCATTCTGTTGTAATGGGACAATTCTTCAGCCCCCAGTTGAACTGTGTCGCATAGTTTTTCCAAGGATTTTGGTAAACTTGCGCTCCTGCTTCTTTCGCAATTTCTACAGTTCGGTCCTTGCTGAAAGAATCGATGACGAATATTTCCTCACAGATATTTTTAAGCGAGTTGATACAACGGGATATATGTTTCTCTTCGTTGTATGTAAGAATGATGGCAGCTATGGAATTATTCATAATAGCTTTCGTTATACTTGATATATATTTTTGTTATTGAAAGGCTCATTGCTGAATACCTGTGAAAAAAGATGGGCTGTGCATTTTAGCAGATATGCAGCAATAAATATGATGATATATATAATGATGATATTCAGTGGAAATATGTTATTGAGTTTATCTGTAAAGATGGCATATTGAACCATATATATTTCCAAAGTTAAAGTTGAGATAAAATAAATAAACTTTCCTCCTGATTTGTATTCCAATATTTTATAAATCTGAGGTGTGTCACAAAATCTATATATCCAATAAATACTACTCAATAACGGAATAAGTGATATTAACTGGAATTTACAGAAGAACGGATCTATTTTATAAATTCCCATAAGTACATAATATGTAATAAGACTTACCAAGGCATAACCTCCGGACTTGAGAGGAGATACAACCTTGTATTTTCTGATGGCTACCATAGCGCCTAGCATCATAAAAAGAAAATAATATATTCTCATAAATGGAACCGCAGCATACATTACCGAATGGTTAAAATCTAATACCCAGAAACTACTGATTGCCACAAGCAGGAAAGCTATGCCAAAGACTTGATTTAAATACTTCAATAGATAAGTACGGATGAAATAGAAGATGACATAATATGCCATAATACATGGTATAAACCAATATTTAGGGGTTGTTATTAAGTCTGTGATTTGCCAATTCCAATTGAAAATTACTGCCGATACCAGTGCCCACATTATGATAGTGGGATAAATTCTGTTAATTCGTCTTTTATACCAATTCGGAAAACCGTCTTGTCTTCCCATAAATAGAGTAAAACCGGAACAGAAAAAGAATAAACCGTCACCTATTGCCCCACCGGTAACTAAGCTACCGTATTTAGGAAATAATATTCCCATGTGTGAATAAGTTATTAAAAAGGCAGCAATGAACTTTAAGAGAATAATACCTTTGTTTTTACCCCCCCCCCATGTAATTATTTTTGACTATATTCATTTCTTTAATATTCTTTTTTTTATATATTTAGCCGGATTTCCTGCATAAACTCCCCACGGCTCTGCGTCTTTTACCATTACTGTACCTGCGCCTATCACAGCACCTTCCCCAATCTCTATATCAGGACCGATGAATGTATTAGCGCAAATCCATGTTTGATTGCCGATACGGATTTCGGGACGTAGTAGGGGAAGAGCCGGATCGGTATAGTCATGTGTGCCTGCACATACATGGACCCGATGGCTGACGGTAGCTTTTTCTCCTATTGTTACTTTACCTAAATTATAGATCAGGGTTTCTTCTCCAATGGCACTCCAATCGCCTATTTCCAGATTCCACGGGAACCAGATAACGGTGGAGGAGTAGATATGGACATGTTTTCCTATTTTAGCTCCGAATAGGCGTAGTATCGTATTTCTGTATCCGAAAGCTATACGGGGAGAATTACGGAAAAAGAATTTTCCGAATGTCCACAGTATACGTTTTACATAGACCCATTTGGAGTAGTTCAGATGATTGCGGTTTTCTGCTATGTTGAGTTCCATGTTTATAGACAAACTTTTTTATATAGTTCAACCATATCTTGAGCAACTTTTTGTGATGAGTATTTTTCTTCTATTAATTTTCTTCCACTTTTTCCCATTTGCTCCAGTTGTGTTTCTGTACATTGCAGAAATTCTTTGAGAGCTTTAGTCGTAGCTTCGGTTCCTATTTCTGTCCACCATCCGCAATGATAACTTTCCAGCTCTTGCCATGGAGTTCCTTGGGTAGTTATGACAGGTGTACCACATGCAAGTGCTTCAGCTACCACTATACCAAAGTTTTCACTGTGTGTAGGTAGAACAAACAGATCGGCTTTTTTAAAAAGTTCCCACTTTTTATCACCGTATACACCTCCTATGAAATGAATTAAATTTTCAACACCTAATTTAGAGGCTAATTGCTTTAATTCATTGATATAGCTTTCTTCACCTTCTCCTGCAATGTTGATTGTATATCCTTTTAATTCCGTTTTTAAATTCGCTGTAGCTTCTATCAAGAAGTTGATACCCTTTTTTACATGGACACGACTTAAAAATAAGATATTCTTATTTCGTATCCATGACTCCTTCATTGTGATCTTATCTATTTCCACACAATTAGGAATTACTTCTATATTATTGTTCCATCCTAGCTGCGTAAGATTATGTTTTTCACTTTCTGCCGTAGCGTGTATGACGTTTGCTATTTGTATTCCTCGTTTTTGGAATAGCAGTGATGCGGGAAATTTTTTTGTCCAATAATGACGTTTCATAATCCACGGTTCAAGCATTCCATGTGGAGTATACACTACAGTATATCCGATATTCTTAGCCCAGATAGTGGTGCGTGCTGATAATGGTAACCAACAACTGTTCGCATGAAACACGTCCGGCTTGATATCATTGAGCAGAGTTAAAAATTCCGTTTTTCCTTTGTTTGAGAAAGGATTGTTATTTTTCGGTATATAGTGAACGGTGCAGTTTTCCAAAGTCAACGGATTTGCCTCGCGATGGGTTACAACGTGGAGTTCCACCAATTTTCCCAATTCGGTTGTTAGCAGTTGCATGTATGCACCGACACCACCCGATGTGCGATCAATACTGGGGATGTAATGTAGTATTTTCATTGTGTTTTTTGTAAAATATCTTATCGTCCACCTGTGCAAATACTATAAATATGTGGCATTATTCGTTTAAAACCAATGCCAATAATAATCCATATTACTGCAAATATCCAAGGGCTTGCAAGATAACTGAATGCAAATCCAAAACTTGAATGATGGAATGGGATAATTAAAATTTTTCTGATAATATTTAATGTAGGTTCATGGAAAAGATAAATGAAGAAAGTAAATCCACACGCTTTCATGAGTACATTATGCTTTTTAATTTCAAAATCCTTTGGACAGAACTTGTCATATAAAATCCATATTGAGGTTATTCCAATAATAATAATTGGAATTTTTATTTGTTTCCATAATTCACATGGATATAATATTTCTGTTATGCACAAGACGGTAAAGATAACTGGAATAAATATAGATTTTAAATTTGACAATTTATCTAAAAAGCAATATCCAAACATAAACCAAAACATACCTGATAAAGGCAGAAATGGTATTGCGAAATAGTTCAGAACGAATAGTATTCCACAAACTGCATATTTGCTGGTTTTTTCGCTCGCATAAAGTAATATAGGAGATAGAACAACTATAAATATTAAATCGCGAAGAAACCAAAGATGGAATGCGTATGGGCTGCCGTTTCCTGAATCAAAATATATAAAAATTAATATCTTGTCTATTGGTTGATGAAAATTTTTAGAAATCCCTTTATTATTTACAAATTGTTCTATGCCGGGAATAAATTCTAATACTAAATTGAATACAACAGGAAAAAGACAGGCTATAATATAAGGAACAAGCAATGTTTTTCCTCTTTTCTTTATTTTGAACCACAACTTTGGGTAATTAGCATTTCCTCCATCATAAAGACCTGTAAAGAATAAGTATCCACTTATCGCATAAAACAATGGAACTGCACATCGTCCTATCATTCCACTAATAAAATTCTGCAAATTAGTGTTGAATACCATTCCTTGTATTTCATTGGGATAGTCATGAAATCCAGAATGGATATATAATACAAGAATAATGGATATAAATGATAGAACTTTAAATTTATCACTTAGAAATTTTGTCATGGCTATTTTGTTAGTAAGCACTCAATTTAGGGCATCCCCCTTTGAAAGGTCACATAAGTGTGCTCTAAATCGAGTTTTATTAATTAAGTTTAAATTTAACGCTGGCCAGTAGCCAAAGTGATTTTGTCAGGAACCATATTAACGTAATCCCTGCACCCATTAAAAATATTTTTGAAAAAAGTTCTGATGAAGTTCCAGATAGAACTGCCATGAAGCTTTACTGTTCCTATCACACTGTGATATGTTGCAGCAATCTCAGCACCGGCATCACTACCATAATGAAGTGAATTGTTGCGTTGAGTTGTCAACTTTCGAATGGTTCGCTCAGTTAGATTGTTGTCTATCGGTAATTCACCATCATCCAGATGAGCAAAGATCTTTTTCCAGAACCGGTTCAGATAATTAAGAGCTTCTGTATAATACCGGCTTCTAAATTCTGAATCCTTTGACAATTCACTGTCCAACAGGCTGTGCAACTCTATCAGGAGACCCTTCGTTTCTAGGCTTTGTCTTTCCCGTAACCTTTTTTTCGGAGTGAATCCGGCATATTTACACTCCCTCATAAAGAATTCCTTTAAAATATTAGAAAAACGTTCGGCTGTCGGCTCACCACCTTGATTGGAAGCTTTGACAAACTTATTTTTGGCATGAGACATACAAACTTGATGCACGGTATTTTTTAACTGAGCTGATTTCAACTCATAGCCGATAAATATATAAGCATTGTAACCGTCAGACATGATACTCTTCAATTCTGCATCACTCAAGAAGTCTGTAAGTATCTCACGATCATGAGAGCCATTCTCATAGAAAAAAATGGCAGTTTTCTGCGCCTTGTTGACCAGCACCCAAATATAGCACTTCTTATAGTAGTCATATTTACACACCTTACGCCAAGTTTCATCGCAGTTTACTATCGAATCCTTTTCCAAGGCTACAGACTTCAATACACAAACCAGCTCATCCAGATATTTTTTGCCTTTCTTAAGCAAGCTATGTAATGTGTTTTTAGAAATGGTCATTCCCATATCTGTCAGCCATCGGTGAAGAAGACCAAATGTTACATTCTTTATATAAATTTCATAGGTAATAGCCTGCAGAAATTTAGGAGTAGCTTTGGTCTCCTCAAATTTAGTTATCACCTTCGGATGTTCTTCAGAAGGGAAATAACCCCACTTGGGCTTTTTACCCGACTCTGCATAATGAACCATCTTAAAACATTCTTCCGTAAGGAAAGTACGGAAACTGAATACCCGTACCATCTTTCTTTCAATGATATGTCTGGGAATCTTTGTCAAGTCAGAAGGGTGTTCTATCACCCCTCCGGCTACTCCCATCGTTTTATAACCGTCAGGATGATTGGATAAATCGCGTTCTTTTCTGGAAGACTCTTTTACCTCCTGGGACTGAGCATGACCAACCGAATCCGTACGAAGCGTGTCCATCATGTCTTGCTCCTCTTGGCGGTCTGAATCACTCTTTTAGATTTAGAATGTACCTTTTGATGTCTATCATTAAAATGTTCTTGATTGGCATAATCAAGTTTTTCTTGAAGTGTTCTAACCTTACGTGTAGCCGATTTGCGAAGTGTTTGCTCTTCTGATAATTGATTTTCCAAATCATCATGTAGCAATTGCATAGATGACATCTGATCCTTCAGCTCCTTCATCTGAGCCATGAAATCCTCTAAAACAAGCTTCATGGTATCACTTGTCAACCTGAAATCCTGATTCTGCTCAGCAAGGTATTGTATGTATCGGTCTTTCTGATTCTCTGCCATACCTGCACTATAATTTATCGGGTTGCGTGAGTAAGTTTCCCTATTTAACAACTCCTTTTTTTATTTCTATGATATGTTGCGGATTGATCATGTTTAAACCTTTGATTAACAGAATTAAAGGTACTAAAATAATCGCATAACCGCAAGCTGATAAAAAATAATTATTTGATCTTTAATATTTTAACCACAGGACTTTCAAGGATTAAAGCCACATCTTTCCAGTCGATTCGATAAATAGTATCGGCACTATTACGTTTCACTTTCATGAATTGATAGCCTGCCTGCTACAAATTTCTTTTTAAACAAACTGTATGAACGGTTATCGAATGAAAACATACGAACGGTTCTTCGATTGCGTGACATTATAATAAAGATATCTCTATCACTTGGTTCCCTGTGAAGCCGTTCATGGATGATAGCCAACACACGGCTATGCTTACAACGCATATCGGTAAAGTCACGGACATAATAAAAGTGATTGAGACCGGTAACATTCAACATAACCTTTCCAGCTTCTTTACCATTCGGACTAAATCCTGGTAGCTTAGATTCTTTTGGGATAAATGTAGTCCATTGCTGATACGAATGTTAATCCAAATACGAACAGGGTTGTCATTTCGGCTTTGTGATACAGGTTGAGGTTGATCGCTAGTCTTACATTTTTCCTCATGATTAGTTACAGGAGCACCATCAATTCGAACTTCAATTACTTTTTTTCGAGTATCTTTGAACTATTTCTGAAACATGTTATAATGTATTTTGTTCTTAACACAAAACGATTGGAGAGATTCTCTATGAGGCAAAGCCTCTGTCTGGTACTGAAAATAAAATCTTTCAATATCTTCACTGCTACACATAAATTCTAAAATTTTGTTCGCAACGAAGATAGAACTTTCAATCAATAGCCATTTTTTGATTGCTTACAATAAGATTTATTGATGTTTTGAAAAGTTTTCTGCTAATCGTTGTTTTAAAACATCACTATAGCGCGATGCTGCGTTGTCAAAGATTTCATTACGATCATACTGTTCAAATTTAGTATTATCATACTCTCCTGCACGATCACCTAATCCTCTGCTTACTTTAATAATGTAATCCTCATGTGACTTACAATAATAGTGGTTCAAACGTAAATATTTGTATTCTACATTATGGCAGAACCAACCATATAGACGTTCTCCATTGCTTTCACTCACAACAATAGTGCCAACTTTGCAAATAGGGTAATGTGGCGAAATATAATTAGTTATGAAACGAGGATTACAGATGCACTTGATATGATAGTTTGCCCAAAAATTATTATTTGCGCGACGTACAAAGTTTTGTGTTAGCAATCCATCTTTGGGTCGTTTAATTAAACCATTACTGCCAAACATACACCAGTTAATCCCTATTCCGACTGTATTGAAAGGAGCTATATTTAAAATTTTTGTTATACATTCAGGCAGACTAATGCCATTTTGCATTGGAAATAAGTATTCATCCATATCAATAAAAGCCATATATCGAACTTCATTTTTATGTCGTTCGATCGCATCGTTATATGCACATAATTGTTTGCCAATACCTTTGATAAACGTATATTCTATGATGTCATTCTCAATATATGGTTGTAGTATTTCATAAGTATTATCCGTACTTTCATTGTCATAAAAATAGAATTTAGTTACACCAAGCATAAGATGATATTCTATCCATTCTTTTAAATATATTGCCTCGTTTTTTGATATAGAAACAATCGCTAATTCATGTTCAAAAGATTTCTGTTTATCTTCTTCTATAATCTTGGCAAGTTTATTCTTTGTATACAAATTTTCATATAGTGTTATAATCATCCATTTTATAAGGAAGTATGGAATGAATATGTAAAACAATATATGCCCTAACCATCGAGGTTGCATATGCCTTTTGAAAAATAGTACTTCACGATTACTATAATACAAACATTTTACTTGTGTTTCAAAATCAAATACTATCATCTTCATGTGTTAGTGACTCTTTTTTATTTATTAATTAATCATATAGTATGCATTGCCCTAGTTAAAATATAATGTTTGACTCAGTTTTTATGTAACTACTCAATTTAGGGCATATCCTTTGTATAGACACTTTTATGAGTATCTATATATTGAGTTGTTAAAAATCACTTGTTTGTTAATTATTATCATATTATTAATCTGATTTAGTCTTAGTGTAGACTGAAAAAAATACAAATTTTAGATGTTTTTTGAACTAGTCTAAATACTCCCAAACGGATCGTTCCTGTATCTTCACCGTACTGATGATGTGGTGGTAGGTAGCTACTATTTCCGTTTCTTCATCACTACCGAAAGAGAAGCTTTGCGTTATGCTGGGTAGCCAAAGGGCGAATCGCATGTTCCGCTAAATTGTTGTTTATAGGAAGATTCCCCCATCCTTAAAAAAAGCAAATATGTTTTCTAATAATCTATCGAGATAATTTAAGGAAACTCGCAAATAAGGAGTGGAACTCTGATGGATCTTTATCTTTTTCTGTTTTTAAGATATTCTCTGAGGCTTATTAGTATTTCTTTTGCATCAAGGTCTTTGAGGTGTTGTTTTTCTTTTGGTGTAAGTCCTTCTTTATCATATTGCTGTTCACGTCTATAAAAGAAAGTTATTAGCAGTAAAAAGATGTCCGCACTCATGTCATCTGCCAATCTGCTTGTTTTGTTAGACTTGACTTTAAAATGGACTAGGCATATTTGATGTATGGTTTCTGCAAATTAGGACTATGCTCTTAAGTCCGTCCCCCTATAAACACGCATGTATTGTAATTATCAGATATCACGTTTTTCAGGTCCGCATTACCAATAAAGTGTGTCAGGGCGTTACTACCACGGGATCATCCTCATAGAAAAAGATAACCAAACGTTCTAGCTTGTTGACAAGAACCTATGTATAGCATTTCTTGTAATAATCATACTTGTAAACCTTACACTAAGTTTCATTACAGTTGGCAATAGAGTCTTTTCCAATACCACATCCTGTAGTGTCTTAACAAACTTATTAAGATATCTTTTATCTTTTTTCCACATAATGAACCATTTCGAAAAGCTTCTCTACCATGTTTACTTTCAAATGAAATAGGGGAATCATCTTCCTTTTAGGAATACGCCTAGAACTTCCGATAAGTCAGACTTGTACTTTTTCGATGCATCTTGAATACTTTATAAGATCCGAGAGATTGGACAAGTCGTGAGTTTTTTCTGGAACTACAGAGCTTTCTAACGTGAGACTTTTTGTTGGCTATGGAGTTTTTTGGGCAAGGAAGAGGAGATTCCGTCAAAATCATTCTCATCACGGTTTTGGTTGGAATCTTCTTCAAATAAAGCTTTCTTTTTTTCCAATGAAGATTTCAGGGACTCAACACGGGAAAGTATGTCGTCCAATTTTGTCAGACGTTTTGCATCAGCTTTCTGCTTGTCAAGAAAATCTTGAAGTACAAGTTTCATGGCGCAACTTTCTAAATCAGCGTCCTTTACACAATTCATCAAATGGTTGATATAACGTTTTTGTTCTTCTGCTGTCATATCATCACTGTAATCAAGAGTAAGTAGCGAAACCGATTTACGTATCAATAACTCTTGCTTTTGTTCTATGATATGTTGCAGTTTGTCCATCTGTAATATTCTGAATTTCATTTGTGAATATTGCAAAAAAACACGAGGATTTGAGTACTAACACAAATTTAAAACTTGAGTTAAATATTATTGTCTATTTTTTACTTGATTTAAACAATTGATAAAATATTTAGCAACAGTAGGGCCTTGTATTGTCTCACTATATTCTAATCTTGCATTCAGATCATTGCGTATTGTTTCCTTGTTAATTAAACAGTTATGAAGTTTTACATGCAGGTCTGTTGCATCATTGTTTTTGAATACAATACCGATTCTTTTATTTTTTATTAATGCTTTAGCTCCACATTTATCACTTGTAATAATATATAATCCCATAGTTATAGCTTCATTTACAACTGCTCCCCAGCCGTCATGTAGGGAAGGAAGAATAAGTATGTCATGGTTCTCCATAATATGTGGAATTTCATTCATTTGTTTTTTTCCACAAAATGTTACCGGCAATTTTTTTTGTACTACAAGTTCTTTTAGAGCTGTTTTTTCTTCTCCATCGCCGACAATAGTAAATTCTATGTCAGAGAGATTATTTAGTGCATCAAGTACAACACGCACATTTTTTCGATGGGAGAGACTGCCTACAAACAACAATTTCAATCTGCCTGAGGAAGAAGTTTGGAAGGAAGTACGTTGGATGCTTTCTGTAACATATTGAAATGGAAATACTTTCCAGTGATTTGAGATACTTCTGTAATAATCAACGGCAGCCTGTCCGAAGCCAAATATACCATCAATATGCTTTACATATTTATAATCCTGTAAATAAAAACGTAAGTAATGTATCCATAATGGTTTCTTATATGTCAAAGGTGGTTCTGTTATAATAAATCTTTTAACATCATAAGTTAAACTCATTTTGAACCAATAGTAAACATTTGCATCAGCTCTTATTCCGCTAAAAAAACAAAAACTGTTTGATGTATTTTGCAATAATGTTAATACTAATTTATCAGACGGCATCACATAACAAGTAATTGCAGTATCAACAAGCAATTTACTACTATTCCAACCCATGTCCTTCCGCTGTTCATAATCAGTTCTTGGAACAATAAGATATACATGTTCTATACGTTTGTCTTTCGCACATTCGCGGATATATGGAACTTGATGCGGACTTATACAATTCTGGAAAAATATAAGATTCATAATTTAATTCTAAATATTCGACAAAGTCTATTTGTAATTTGAATAGTTAAGACAAAATATTTAAAATTGGGCACTCTTCGGTAATATTTAAAAAATAATGCTCGAAATGGATGTTGTTTAGAAGAATGTTTTAGACTTGGGTTAAATGCAAATGATTTTTCAAAATCTACAGGATAAAGAAGCATATTTAATCTTTTTAAGAATTCTTGCCCCTTACTACTATTAACCGTTAGTATAGATACGCCATTTTTATTATAATATTGTGGGTATGTATGTTTAATTCCCCAAAAATCACCACAAGTAAAATCACTCCCGCTATTCAAGCCTTTTGCAGGGCATTTGCTACAACTTGGGCGTGAATAAAGGTCATGTATAAATCCTCGTAAAAATGGATTTTGACGGACATCTTCATAAATATGTCTTTCCTTATTTTTTTCATCTATATATGATAGATAGAAACGGTAAGCTTCCCAACCATCAATATCTTTATTGCGAAATGAAATCTCTTGTATTTTGTTTTTTTTGTATTTAAGTAAATAATATTGCCATACTTCTGGACTAGGAACTCCATGGCAAACAAAATCAGCTGTTATCAGATTTGCATATTCGTGTCGCAAATAATATTTTAATCCTTTTATTTGACAAGGCGTTCCGCAATAGAATACTATTTTCCCTTCTTTTAGTGCTTGTTCTGCTTCCTTATATGTAGAATCAATATTACTTTGCACATATTTACTTCCACGTATAGATGCTATGTTACATATATCTTTTATAGCGCGATGTTTAACATTCCATTCTTCGTCAAATTGTGCTCCAAATACTATTCCATCATTTGCAATAATATATTCAGCTATATAACTTAATGCTCCACCAGAAGTACTTTTCTTTTGGATAGAAATATCAGGATGAATAGCTGCATATGTTTTGTGCGGTTGTATTGTATTTCCTTGATTTATACAAGGGCAAACTTTTTCACATAAACCACAATTAATACACAAGGAAGTATTTATAGAAGGATACTCAAAACCCTCCTCATCAACTTTCATTTGTATGCAAGCTTTGGGACAAATTTGTTCACAGGCAGAACAACCACAACAATCTGTTTTAGAATTAATTTTTATCATGAGACATATTTATCATTTGATATATATAATCTAATGAGTCTTTTCTCATCCTATTCATTGTTTTATTTACAGAATTCCAATCAATCTTCAGATCTCTGTTGATGTCTTCATCATTTTTGACTATTCTATTTTTTAAATTGAAACAGTTTAGTAGAGACTCAATGCGGGTGTTTCCACCTTTTTCATTTTCTAATACAAAAAAGGGTTTATTCAATATAAGGCAAAAAACACATCCGTGGAAAGAATCTGTTAAAACAAGTTCTGAATTATAAATTTTAGACAGCCATCCTTGTACACTTAATGTTGGAGCTATTCGCTTAAAAAACTTGTTTTTAATAAGAAAAGTTTTTTCAATAGGTCGTTTGTATACTTCCTTTGTTTTCTGTATCATTTTTTGATTAAAATGATTTTCATAATCTAATAAATAAACAAATATGTTTTTACTTGATTTGATGGTTATGAATTTTAAATAATCACTTTTTACTAGAAGCATTGTAGGATCCAAAACCCACTTTGCATCAATCCCTATATATTTTTTACATAATTCAACACCTGATAGTTCTCGTACGGAAACGCCATTGAATTTTTTTATTAAATTTGTAATTAGTTTTGTTTCATCTGGGGTATATTCCCAAATATCTTTGCCAAAAGATGCCCCATAAGCCCAAATATTCATTACTGATTTATCAGATAGGAACTGACCGAAAGTAAAATTGTTTAAAGCAAATTCACGTCTCCAAACTTGATCACTACCAACAACAATTGTATTTACGCCTTGTTTTTGGAGTTTATGTTCTAAATCTACATAAATAAAACTTTTCTCATTTATATTAGTGCGCTTAAATTTATGAAAAAGGGATATTGTTTCTATTAGTCTTTTTATATAATCTTTCAGCGAAGCATCTGAATGTCTTAGTACAATTACATCATCACTATATTGTTTAAGGACTGTACTTAGTGCATATGCTTGTAAAAGCCCTCCATAATTGTACTGTAACGGATGCGTTATAATTGCGATTACTTTCTTATGCATAATTCAGATTTTTACTTTAAATTCATTATAAATTAATTCTTTCCTATATTTATAAACTCTTAAAATTTTGGATGCCTCGCCAAATTTCAATAATAATAGATTATATAAAAATAGTTGTCTCAAGCGCTTCATAATCCCTTTTGAATGATATTGTGGGTCCAAATTATATTTTCTGCATATATGGCAGAATGAAGGAATTGATTTTTTCCATGTATACTCACTGACTTTACGCCTATTTCCAACTTTATGTAAAAATGATAAATCTCCAATATAAGTTGTATGGTATCCCAATGCAATAAGACGTTCAGATAAATCAAACTCTTCAAAATACATAAACAATAGCGGATCAAACATACCTATTTTAAGAAATATATTACTCTTGAAAAACATAAATGCTCCACTTATGAAATGATATTTTTCGTTAAACACAGACATGTCAACTTTCTTTGGTGCTGTCATTTTTGGAAAAAAAGATGGAGCACCTCCTTCCTGATGAATGCCAATACAACCTAATGAATTATCTTTTTCAAATTCCTTTATTAATGGTGTAAAAAGAGGTTCTAAGAATTCCACGTCATTATTGATAAAAAGAGTATATTCACTTTTGTATTTTGTGAATCCTATATTATTGGAAGATCCAAATCCAGGATTGGAGGGATTTAAAATAAAATCTATATCTTTATATTTTTGCGTGAATTTTGTTATTTCCCAAGAATTTGTAGGAGAGTTATCAATAATTATTAATTTAGAATTATTACCTAAATCATTATATTTGTAATAAGAATCAATGAAAAGAGTAAGTTCTTTTACATTTGGTTTATAGGTGACTGTTATTATTAATAATTTATATTGTGTCATATAGTGGTATGTAATTGATTTGTTAGTGAAGTTTTAACTTGTTGTCGTCGTTTGCTGATTTTTCTTCTTAGTAGGAGAGTTCTCCTTTTATGTAAATAATTCAAATAAAATAATGCAATCATAACAGCAAATGCAATGGCACCATTATTTTTTAGTATAGCTGGCGGTCCGAATAGGAGAAGTTGGAATGAAGATATGATAGTCCATAAAAGATAGGCGTTGTATGATGATTTTTTTGATAAAGCTTTTAATCCGATGCTATATGTTTTTATGAAAATCCATAAAAAAATAGCAAAAGCAAATATACCATTAGCGACCCCTTTACCCATGATGACAGAATGAGAAGGTACCATTTTTAAGGTGTCTGAATCAATCTCTTTTTTCTCTCCTAACATTTTCCTTTGCAATAAATTATATTTGCCTGTATGGTCAATAGCCCAACTGCCATGTCCCCAAAGAGGCTTGTCTAAAAAAGCAATGGTGGAAATAATAAAATCAGTCCTAGCTGAAAATAGAATCATAAATATATTAGCATTCCAATTTATTTTTTCAAATTGCGATCGATTTTGTTCTGACCCCCATTCTCCATTTTTGACTTTGGGCATGTAAATAAATGATAAAAATAATTGTATAATGATGGTAGCTATAATTAAACCTGGTATAATTCTTTTCAGTTTGATAGTTTTGTATTTGTTATATAACAATAAGGCGAAGGTTGTAAAGAACATAGAAAATCCTAAAGATCTGGCTCCGCCAATGATTATGAAAAGAGAGGTTCCAAAAAGTACTAAGAATAAATATCGTTGTATCCACTGCCATTTCATTAATGTAATTATGTAAACAGCTGAAGCTATTATGGGGGCAATATAAAATTTGAAGTAAGTCGTTTGTCCTGTTTCTGAAAAACCAAATTGATCTCCGAATATTACTAATCCCAAGATTTTGCATATAGGTATCCATATAATTAATGAGATATCTTTTACTAATTTTTCAATAAAGAAAAGCATCAAAAATAGAGTCATTATAGTAATGGCAATACCTTTAGCTGCATTTATAAAGGTATTGTGAACCATAAATTCAGCGATGATTTGTACAATAATAAGACAGTAAAAACCTATTGTTAAATTATTTAAGTAAGGAATTTTTTTTCCTTGTTCATTAAGCCATTTTAGTAAATGTGGAATTTGAGTTAACACAAATAATTCGGTAAGTGACATAGAGCCAATTAAATCTACACGAACATTCATGAAAAATAGTGCTGCTATGAATGTTATTTTTTCTTTTTTGCTGATCATATTATTGGATAGTATTGTGAAATTCATGCCATATAGTTTCCCAGTTAAATTTTTCAAGGTATTTGTCTATAGCATTATTGTCGATTTTTATATTATCACAGTTATTTATTAGTGTAACTAGCTCTTTTTTTTCATATGGATTAAAAAAGTGTATAATTTCTGATGAGAATTCTCCTAAAGAGCCTGCGTTTGATGAAAATACTTTGCAATGGTATGATAGTGCTTCAAGAATAGGAAGTCCAAAACCTTCGTATTTAGACGGAAAAATAAAAGCAGAACAATTTTGATATAAATAATCTATATATTTATCTTCAATGTAGCCAGTATATATGATGCGATTGGATTTTATTATATGGTGACCTTTCCCACATATTACAAGTTTTTTTTCTGTATTTGTGGAAAGGAAAGCATTTACCATAAAATCAATATTCTTATGTGCAGACCCTAATCCTACATATAAGAAAAAAGAATTGTTTTTTAAACCTTTATATTCTTTGCTGATATCTTTATTTTTAATTTTATTGACGCCTTCAGGTAAAATGATAGAGTCAATGTTATATATGCGTTTTAAGTCATCATGTGTTGTTTTTGAAACAGATATAATCGTGTCTGCATCTTTTGCTACATATTTAAAAAAATATTTTATGCGTAATTTGCGTAGTGCCGCTTTTATTGGAGTAACTCGAAAAAATCCTGGTACAACAAGATGCATTAAATCATGACATGTAATTATATGTTTTACTCCTTTTTTATGCCAAAAGGGACCAATCATATCACCAGAATGATAAATTTCATAATTTTGTTTAGAAAGCCAAACGGAAAATTTTATATTATCTCTAAAACTATGTCTATTATAGGGGCATATTGTTTGTTTGAAGGGAAGATAGCTAATAGGATTGTTCACTATAATGGTTAGATTTTTTTCTCCATATTGTTTTGCATATCCTTTTGTGAGCTCTATAATATATCTGCTAATGCCACTTAGCTGTGGAGTGGAACTACGACCGTCAATTAGTATTTGTATTGATGTTTGTGTTTTCATGATGTTCTAAATATGTATTTATTTGATATTATTCTTATGATAGGATTATATATATATTGTAATATTTTATCAGATAAAGTACACAGAAGATATATGAAACATCCAAGGATGATAAGGGTAATTAAATAACTGATAGGGTTAAATATATAACTATTTGTAGTAGTCATAATCTTAAGGATGTAATAATGTCCGAAGTCAGAATCATGTATAAGGTATACTGCAAAACTGCTGGCTGCTATTGTATTGATAAAATTGTTTTTTAGAATTGTTTTTTTGAATGAAAGAAAAACAATGACTGCTTGGGAAACTAGCAAAGGGTTATTATATCCATGTCCTGATGCTAAATCTCTAAAATAGTAATATTGAAGGATAATTAAGATGTTGATAGTTGTGAAAATAGTTATTAACGATGTTTTACTGAGATTGATTTTTAATAATTGAATGCTTCTTCCTATGATATACATTGTGGTAAAGTGTATAATGCCAAATCCATTACTTATTGTTTCATTGTGAATATATCCACACCAGCAATCAATAAATAAAAAACTACCTAATAAGATGAAAATGTTTTTTTTATCTATTAGTTTATTTATGAAAGGTGCTAATATAATAAGTAGTAGATATGATTGTACAAACCAATATGAACAATGAGTGATGAAAAAAAGTGATTTTACAATGCGTAAAATAGAAAAATTGTATCCACAGAATATACATTGTAAACCATAGAGAAACCATGTATAAAATACAGACATGATGATGATATTAAGCATACTCTTTCTTGATTTTATGCCGAAATATCCAGTGATGATTACAAAAACATTGACATGCCATCTAATGATGGCATTGGTTATCTCTGCTGTTGTTTGTTGTAAGATCGTTGCGTTATCTGTTTTTGCAGTTCCCCATACAGCTAGATGTGTTATGATGATTAATATCATAACAACGATTCTGAGTAATTCTATTTCGGTTTCTCTAACTTTCATAGTCTTACATGAACTAATTCTTCAACAGATATGTCTTGTGGCAGTATATATTGGTCATTTTTGTTCTGTGCAAACCATTGAAATAATCTACCTTCCCATTTAGGATTAAATATGCGATAATTCTCATTTGATGAAAGGACTTTGGCGGGTATTCCTCCAATGATAGAACCTGCAGAAGCATTTTTTATGTTTTTTCCTCCATTAACAAGGCTATTTGATGCAACAATGCAAAAATCGGGGATAGTGGCACCCGCTGTTAATGTTGTACTGTTACAAATCCAACATCCACGACCGATAGAAATAGGACGTGTGCAAGGCTTGACTGTGCGTGTAGACATATTGGCTATGAAATGATGATTGGATTCTTGGATTTGACATCTATGGGTAATTCTTGTTTGTTCTCCTATGGAAATATATTGATGGCAGCCTAAATTGACATTATCGCCGATTATAACATTTGCACCTAATTCTAATAAAGCATTTTTTTGAACGAGTAATCTAGAAGCACAACCTATTCTAGCTTTACCGTGAAATATGATTGTACCTAGATTTGATAATTCGCTATTAGCTAATTGATGAGGAGCGTTTAAACTGTTGGTTTTATTGAATTCTATCATACCGGTTTTAACTTTTCCAATAATTCGCATATCTCCTACTACATGGTAAACTCCAGGAGTTCCATAAACAAACATTGGAAATTTTATCGCTTGTCGAAATGGAAAACTAAAAAAATTGATATAAAACGTAGCGAAAGGATTAAACCAATGACCTGTTAAACTACAAATTAATGCTTGAAAACCATATCGGTCATCAAGTTTCTTTATAAGTTTTCCTATTGAATACTTTTGGTGTAACTCTTGAAATGATCTCATCTTTTTAATACTATTTTATGAATCTGGTTCTTAATAAATTGTTTTTCGTCATAGGTAAGTCCACATGTATATATAATTATTGTTGAACTTAGTAATGATATTGAGCATGTAAAGCAAACTCTAGTTAGTGATGCTGGATATGATAGTGTAATAACTAATGGTAGGATGAGTGATAATATTAAACATTGTACGGATGGTACAAGAACGTTCTTAATGTATTTATTGATTGGAATCGCTATTAATGTACTGGTTAGCTTTATACGAACAGTTAATACTATAAATTTGAATAATGCCAATACACCTATAATAACATTTGGTGTAACGTGTAATTTTTTCAGTAATATATAGGATATGGGTAATATTAATAGATAGATACTGGATTGAATGATTTGATATTTTTTTACTGTTCCTGTAGCAAATATAGCCAGATGAAGGGGTCTGGATAAACAATCAAAGATTAGCATTATTATTGTTAGTTTTGCAAATATAACAGTATAGGTTGGTATCTTTTGTAACCATAATTTTAAGACATACTCAATTTCTAAAAAGGCTGGAATGGCAATAATCATCATTAAAAAAAAACAGAATTTACTTGCTTTAAGAGTTAGATGCCGTGTCTGCTCAATGTTACCTGCTGCATAACTTTTAGTAATTTGGGGACTGATAGCCGTTTGAAAATTTCCGATAAATTGTATCATTACACTTTCTACTTGAACAGCTACACCACGTGCTGCATTTACAACAGGACCGAAAAATAGATTAAGTAGTATATTTATGCCTTGAGTATTACACATATAGGCTAGGTCGCCAGTAATGTTCCAAGAGGCAAAGCTAGACATGTCTTTCCAAATATTTTTATCCCATATCCATTTGAAATGCGTTTCTTTAAATTTCCTATAGGAATATTGCCAATATATTAACTGTATTATTAGACTGACGCTGATTGTCAATATTGAAAATATAATTAATCTATCTGCAGGAATATAAGGAAGCACTAAAACGATTATTAATTTTGCTATAACTTGTATTATGGATATATAAGCAAAGGCCCCCATATTTTCATGAGCAATAATTGAGGCATTGTATGGTACATTTAATATATTAACACAAGTACTGAGTACACTTGCTTGGTATAACCATAAGGCAGCAGTCAATCTTTCTTCCGGAATGATTAGTTTATTTGTGACAAACCATAGTCCAATAGATTCTCCAATAATAAAAGTTAATAATGTAATGGCAATGTGGAAATTCATTGACATACAGAATGTTTTATGTAGTATTTCTAAGTCATTTTTCCCTAGTGCTGTTGTTATGAATCTAGATGTAGTAGTACTCATGGTTTGATTTAGAAAACCAAAGAATACGATTACTCCTCCAACTACATTATAAATACCAAAATCTGTTATTCCCAATACCTCTAGAATGGCTCTTGTCGTATAGAGTGATACGGCCATTGAAAATAGCATACGTATAAACAGTAACAATGAATTTTTTGCTATACGTTTATTGTTGTTTGAATTTTCAATTGTAGTCATTTTAGGATATGAAGGTGCTTCTTTTTTTACTTATTCTCATACATTTCTTGATAATACTTCAGATACTCTCCAGAGGTTACATTTTCCATCCACTCTTGATTATCCAAATACCATTTTACGGTCTTTTCAATGCCTTCTTCAAATTGTAAACTAGGTTCCCAACCAAGTTCTTTCTTAAGTTTATTGGAATCAATAGCGTATCTTAAATCATGTCCTTTCCTGTCTGTCACATAAGTAATCAGTCTTAAAGAGTGTCCTTCAGGGTTACCTAATAGACGGTCTACGGTTTTGATTATAACTTTAATTAAATCAATATTTTTCCATTCATTAAAACCGCCTATATTATATGTGTCTGCAATTTTTCCTTTATGGAAAATGATATCAATGGCACGAGCATGGTCTTCTACATATAGCCAGTCACGTACATTTTCCCCTTTACCGTATACAGGTAATTCCTTGCCTTGACGAATGTTGTTGATGAATAGGGGGATTAACTTTTCTGGGAATTGGTATGGACCATAATTGTTAGAACAGTTAGTTACAATGGTAGGCATACCGTATGTATCGTGAAAAGCACGAACGAAATGGTCACTGCTGGCTTTGCTGGCAGAATATGGGCTGTGAGGTTGATATTTTGTTTCTTCTGTAAATAGAGTGCCGTCAAATTTCAATGCTCCATATACTTCGTCTGTTGAAATATGATAAAACCGCTTGTTCTCAAATTTTTCAGGAAGAGATTCCCAAGTTAATTTGGCTGCTTGTAATAGGGAAAGAGTTCCCATTATGTTTGTTTGAGCAAATGTAAATGGATCTTTAATGCTGCGGTCTACATGACTTTCTGCTGCTAAATGAATAACCCCGTCAATCTGGTATTGTTTAAAGATATCCATTATTTTATTAAAATCACAGATGTCAGCTTTAATAAACGTATAATTGGCTGCGTTTTCTATGTCTTTTAGATTGGCTAAATTTCCGGCATAGGTTAATTTATCCAAGTTGATAATGTGGTATTCGGGATATTGGTTGACGAATAACCTTACTACATGTGAACCTATAAAGCCAGCTCCACCAGTTATTAAAATATTTCTTTTAAATTTCATAATTGCATTTCTTTTAGTTCATTGATACATTTTTTTAAAGAATCTTTCCAATAAGGAACAGGAATACCGAAAGTTTCTTTGAACTTTGTTTTGTCTAAAACTGAATAATGCGGACGTGTTACTTTACTTGGGTATTCTTGGCTATGTATGGGAGTTATATTGCAGTTATGTCCACTTAACTCACATATTTCTTTTGCAAAATCAAACCATGAGCATACTCCTTCATTGCTATAATGGTAGATCCCTTGTTGATTTAACATGTTGCGCTCAATGATTAATGAGATGGCATGAGCTAGATCTTTTGCGTAAGTCGGGCTGCCTATTTGATCGAAAATAACAGATAGGCTATCTTTCTCCAGGGTAAGTTTCTGCATTGTTTTTACAAAATTATTCCCCCATTTAGAATAAAGCCATGCGGTTCGTAATATGATATAATTACATCCCACTTTTTTTATTGTTTCTTCACCGGCTAATTTAGTCTTTCCATATACTCCGATAGGATCTGTTATATCATCCTCTGTATAAGGGATATGATTATTCCCGTTAAATACATAGTCCGTAGAGATATGAATGAGAGTTGCGTTTTGAGCTTTTGCGGCATTGGCTAATCGTCCTACGGCTATATTGTTTAGGGCATTAGCTATATCAAAATCATTTTCTGCCTTGTCTACGTTTGTATAGGCGGCACAGTTTACAATGATTTGAATCTCTTTTTCTTTAACAGTTTGTAGAATAGCATTGAAATCTGTAATGTCTAATTCTTCTACATCTGTGAATATGTAATGATGAGAACTGTTTTGTGCCATTAGGCGCATCTCATTGCCAAGTTGTCCGTTGGCTCCGGTAACTAAAACGTTCATATTCTGTTAGTATAGATTTGTGTTGTAATCGAATAGCCATGAAGCATCCTTTAATTTTTCATGATGCTTGTCTTTTTCAGAAAGAATGATTTGATTGGTCGGTATTCTCCAATTTATATTTAAATCAGAATCATCCCATGCTAATGCTCCTTCACTTTGTGGTGCATAGAAGTTGTCACATTTGTATTGAAAGATAACTTCTTGTGACAGTACATTGAAACCATGCGCAAACCCACGAGGTATGAAAAGCTGAAGATGATTTTCTTCTGTTAATTCTACTGCAACATGTTTTCCAAAAGTGGGAGAACCTTTGCGGATATCGACGGCAACATCAAGTACAGCACCTTTAATGACACGAACAAGCTTGCTTTGTGCATATGGTGGTTTCTGAAAATGGAGTCCGCGTAATACTCCATAAGAAGATTTACTCTCATTGTCTTGTACAAAAGATATTTTACGAATTTTTTCTTCAAACTCTCTTTGTGAGAAAGATTCGAAAAAATAACCTCTTTCATCCTTAAAAAGACGAGGCTCAATTATTACTACGCCTTCTATTGCTGTTTCGATAATTTTCATTGCTTTAATCCTAATTCTTTGATGACTTTTAATAGATACTGTCCGTATTGGTTTTTCATCATAGGTTGGGCTAATTCATACATTTTATTTGCGTCTATCCATCCTTTCCGAAGAGCAATCCCCTCTAAACAAGCAACTTTTAATCCTTGTCGTTTTTCTATTACTTCGATGAAAGTTGAAGCCTCTGAAAGTGAGTCGTGTGTACCTGTATCCAGCCATGCGAATCCACGACCTAGTAATTGAACTTTCAGTTCTTTTTCTGAAAAAAAGTATTGGTTTACAGTCGTGATTTCTAATTCTCCACGTGCGGATGGCTTGATATTCTTTGCTATATTTACGACTTTGTTGGGATAAAAGTAAAGTCCGACTACTGCATAATTGGATTTAGGCTGTGCAGGTTTTTCCTCGATACTGAGCACATTGCCTTGATTGTCAAATTCTGCAACACCATATCGTTCTGGATCATTTACCCAATATCCAAATACAGTAGCTTTGTTTTCTTCTTCGGCAGCACGAACAGCTTCTTTCAACATTCGAGTGAAACTTTGTCCGTAAAAAATGTTATCTCCTAAAATTAAGCAAACAGAGGCATTGCCAATGAACTTTTCTCCGATAATGAATGCTTGGGCCAAACCGTCAGGAGATGGTTGCTCAGCATATTCAAAATGGACCCCGTAGTCTGAACCGTCTCCCAACAAGCGTTTGAAACTTGGTAGGTCGAAAGGAGTTGAGATGATAAGAATTTCACGAATCCCTGCTAACATTAAAACAGAGATTGGATAATAAATCATTGGTTTATCAAAGATGGGAAGCAGTTGTTTACTGACTCCTTTGGTTATAGGATAGAGGCGTGTGCCTGATCCACCTGCTAGGACAATTCCTTTCATATAATTATGTATTTTATTTCTTCGACAAGTTTGTTAACATGTATGTTTGTTTAATATGGTAAGCACTCAATTTAAGGCATCCCCCTTTGAAAGGGCACTTTTCAGTGCCCTAAATCGAGTTTCGTTAATTAATTAGTCTTGAATTTAACATTGGCCGATAGCCTAAGTGATTTTGTCAGGAACCATGTTGACATAATCCCATATCTTTTTGAGCATAACCAACCGAATCCGTGCGAAGCGTATCATCGGTTCCATCATAATCATCTTTCTCCCTGTTACGGTCTGAATCGCCCGTTTTCAACAAGTATATAATTGATTTAATCATCTGATTAACACAAAACGATTGGAGGAATTCTCCATGAAACAAAGCCTCGGTCTGGTATTGAAAGTAAAACCTTTCAAGATCTTCATCTTCACTGCTATACATAAATCCTAAATTTTTTGTTCGCGGTGAAGATAGAGGTTTCAATCAATAGCCATTTTTTGACTGCTTACAGAGTAGCCTGTATCACGGTTTAAGCGTGTCTGTTATTGTTGAAGACACTTTTCAATTTACTGTAAATGCTAAATATAATATCTGTTTTGGAAAACAGTTCATTCAAAATGGCGGCAACATCTGTTTCAAGCAAGGGATAATCGTGTGAGATCTCATTTCTCAATTCACGTATATAAGTCCATTCGTCAGCACTTGGAATAATAAGATAACGTTCCAGACGGTTCAGAATGTCACGCATAGGAAGTGCGGTGATGTCTTCATCCAAATATTCCAATATATATCGGAATATTTTTGCTCCCATGGAATCCTGCAATTTGGAAAAGCGAAATATGAATTGGTCTATGCAGCGGACTTGTTCTGTTGTCAGGTTGGAATAACAATCCGCAGACATGGGAATATTGACCCCTAACCCTTCGAGAGCTTCATTTATACGAAGGATATGCTTGTCGCATACATCAAATTCCCGTTCCAGGCGTTCTGTTATCTCTTTTTTCTTTTCTGTCATATCAGTTGTATTCCGTTTTTCAAGGCTTCCTGCACTACCGGTGAATCCTCATGGTCACCGATGACGTCAATCTTTTGGTCACCCAAATGCAGTTTCAAGCGTGCGGTCATGCGGATGCGTGCCAATACCCCCTTCTTTTCTCCCGTGCTGCGGACTAATAAATCAATATCTCCTCCGCGCTTTTCGTCATTCAGACGGGAACCGAAGAGATATACCTGCACTGTTTCACCATAAATATCTTTGGCTATTTGGATGATGGTCTGTATTTCTTTAGATTGCAAACGCATGCCTTTATTTTCCTTTCTTACCGCAAAGTTACAAATTCCCCTCCACATTTCCTAGCGTCCGCCATCCTTATTTCATCTTCTCCACAAACCCCACCGGCATATCAACCCCAGCACATCCCAGCAAATCCAGTCTTACCACCACTTTCGCTTTTCCATCCACTTCCACCAGTTCTCCTTCCAGACCCTTTAGCGGACCTTTGACCACCCGTATCAATTCTCCCGGAGCCAATGGCGCGGTACACATCTCCACCGCCTCGTCCGAATAATCCAGCATAAATTTGAACCGTTCCATCTGTTCGTCCGGAATCACCGCCGGAGTATGTTCGCCATGCAGCACCATATACCGGCTGATGGCCGACAACGTGAGCACCTGCGAACGTTCGGCTGCATCTACATGGACAAAAATCATCATGGGGATAACCACCCGTTTTATTTTCTTTTTCCGGTAAGTCCATTGGCGGATCTCTTCTTGTACAGGCAGGAAGTTCTCTATGTTCATTGCGGTCAGCCGTTCGGCCGTCTTCTTTTCGTGGTGAAGGCGGACATACGCCACTAGCCATTTTTTCATATTCGGAGGAAGGAAAAGTAATGTTAGATGTTCTAAAAAATGAAAGGAATGATGCCTCTTGAGCACGCTACGCTGTTACCTGTGTCATTCCCAGGTAAGCTTGTCGTTAAATTCTGATGCAAATATAGACATTTTTTTACGATAACAAGCTATTTGTTCGCAAAAAATGAAAAAATTAACAAGAATGACGTATTTATTTATACTTTTGTGCTTTTTATATTTTAAATGATATTAACATTGTGGAAAAATCAAGATTTATAAGAAAAATAGTGGCAGATTGAGCTTCCTTCAAGAGTTGGAAAAAATCATGGCCGGATATCGCCTGTCCGGTGAAGGCTACACTGATGAGGAAATGAGAGTTCTGAAGCGCATGTGCAAAAGTATGTTGGCTGATATAGACGAGTTTCTGCGGAAAAAGGAGGAAAAGAAGAAGAAAGAACGGAAAGAGAAGAAAAAGAGGAAAGAAAGGAAATAAGGAGCAAAATGTGAAAAGACATTAAAAGGAAGTCTCCCGGTTATTTGTACACTTGTATCATAAATGGGTGTTGTAAATCAGTGCTTTACATTGGACAAGTGTACAATTTTAACTTTTGATTGTATGGGTTTGCAATATACTTTTGCTTTCATGGTGGAGGGAAATGCCCTCCTTTTGATAATTTAAATTCATACATGAATGGTTTATACCGATTTATGCTCTTTCTATTTCTCGGTGTTCGATGAACATGCCGTGGATATGACATTGGAAGAGTTTGTGAAGCTTCTGCGTGGCGAACGCTGGAAGGTGCAAGTAGAAGAGTATCAGCGCCTGAAGGCTTCGGGCAGGGAGACAGAGGCCAAGAAGTTAAAGAGAAAACTGGCCGCGCTGGTGATAGCCGGGCGTTGCGATGGGAGCCATGCCGAAACCAATCTGAAGCAGTGGAGCGGGGACGCCATGCTGGATGTGGATAAATGTAACGGCCGTGTGTCTGAGTTCTTGCAGGTATTGAAGGACACTCCTTGGGTGAAGGCGGCATGGCGCAGCGTTTCGTACGACGGGCTGAAACTGGTGGTGCGTGTGGAAGCGGAGAGTGTGGACGAGTATCGTCTGGCATACGCATTAGTGGCATGGCACGTGGCGCAGCTTCTTGCCTTTCCCTGTGACATGAGTTGCAAGAATCCCACCCGTCCTTGCTTTGCATCGTATGATCCGGAGGCTTTTTTTCGTCCGGATACCGAAGTTTTTCCCTGGCGGCGCTTTGTGACGGAGCATCCCGACAGGGTAGGGGAGATTCTGGCGGAGCTGAAAGTGAAGACCCCGGCAGGTGCGTCCGGGCCTCCCGTTGCGGCTTCGGGCATGCTGCACACATTCTTCAACGAGTTCCTGGAGCAGAATCCCTTTGTGGATGGCAAAAAGAATGAGTTTTTGTTGAAGCTGGGACGTATCGCCCGCTATAAAGGAGTGGGCGAGGAAGAGTTGCTCCGGCTGAAAACGCTGGCGGTGGAAAGGCTGGCGGGTATGGGGTGTGCCGCCGGGGATATACCTCCGCGCATAGACTCCGGATACCGGTATGCCGACATGAACAAGGGGCCCGAAACACCTGTTTTCAGGGCTCACAAGGCTCAGGGCTCACCTATGCGGTATTCTGAGCCCAATGAGGGGGAGGAAGAGGCTGAGTTAGAGAAACTTGAGGCTGACAAGTTGCGTCGTGAAGTTCCGTGTCTTCCGGATGAACTGTTCGACCGTTTGCCCGACTTTTTGAAGCGTGGTTTGACGCACGTCCGCAACAAGCGCGAGAGGGATATTCTGTTGCTCTCCATGATTACCAACATCAGCGGTTGCCTGCCGGGGGTGAGGATGAATTATGGAGGTATGGTTTATTCCGCCGATCTCTACTTGGTGGCTTTGGCCGGTTCGGGCAGAGGAAAGGGGGTGATGCAGCTGGCGGCAATTCTGCCCGCAGCCATTCAGGAGTATTACGATGAATTGAACAGGAAGGATGAGCGTGAGTACCGGCAGAAGCTGCTGAAGTGGAATCTGGAGGAACGGCTTGCCGCTCAGGAAAAGAGGGTTCCCGATTTGGACCAATGCCCGGAGATGCCGGTGGAACGCATCCTGAAGGTGGCTCCCAATATTTCGAAAAGCCAGTTGATACTGGCTTTGGAGGCGGGTGGAGCGGTCGGCTTGGTGATGAATGCCTCCGAGCTGGACATGATAAGTTCTGCCATGCACCAGGAGTATGGAAAACATGATGATGTGATGCGTGCCGCCTCCCAGCACGAGGAGGTGTCTTCTTATTTCAAGACGGATCACCGGCTTGTTGTTGTGAGTGACCCTCATCTGGCATTATGCGCTTCGGGTACTCCCGCCCAGTTGCATAAATTTATTTCTTCGCTGGAGAATGGAATGTACAGCCGTGTGGCTTTCTATGTGGGACAGGCCCACTGGGAGTATAAGTCGGCAAACCCCGGCAAGGCCCGGCTGGATATGCGCGCTTATTTCAAAGGGATGGGCGAGGAGCTGCTGCGTATGTTCATCTTTCTCTCCGGATCGCCTACCGAGGTGGTTTTCACCGAGGAACAATGGAAAGAGCATACGGAGCGTTTCAGAACGTATCTGCGTGAGGTAGTGGCGGAAGATGATGATTCTCCGGGTGCCATTGTGTTGCGCCACGGACTGATGATGTCTCGTATTGCCATGGTGCTGACTGCATTGCGTAAGTGTGAGCCGCAATGGAATACATCGGAGTGGGAGTGTTCGGATGAGGATTTCCATACGGCGATGCAGATAGTGGATGTGTTGCTGGAACACAGTTTGCTGCTTTCCACTTCCATGGATGATACTGCCGGAAGAATCAGGCCGGTAAAGGCTTTTTTCAAACTGCGTCCCGTCTTGAAAAAAATGCCGCGCGAGTTCACCTATTCGGAGCTGATGGCGGCTGCCAATGAAGCCGGGTTGCCTACAGCATCCGTGAAACGTTATTTGTTGCGTTTGGTGTATTATCAAATCGTTGAGAAAGAGGATGGTAAGTATAGAAAGACCGGCAAGTCTTGGCTCAGAAAACCGCCTAAGTGAGCCCTGAGCCTTGTGAGCCTTAAATGCAGGTGAAAAAGATCCTGTTGTTTTCAAAAAACAACAGGATCTTTCCGGTAAAACAACAGGGGATTTTCAAAAAACAACAAGGTCTTTCGATGTAAACAACAGGTCCTTTGGGAAGCGTATGTCCTAAGGTTCTCCCAGATGCCTCACTATGATTGCCACTTCATGCTTCAGAAAGCTGTGGCGGAATTTGTTGTAGCCCGCTTCGTTCAATTCTTCCTGTAGCAGCATGTTTCTCCGCATCCAGCGATACAGGGTTTGCAGGGCTGCCGCGGCAGTTCGCCCCGGGCTGTATAGTTCTGCCAGTTCCGCTTTGTCATACGCTCTGATAATGAATGCTTTTTCTTCTTGGTTCATGTTCTTTTATCGTTTTGATTATAGGGTAAAGATACGCAAAATGTCCTTGTTTTCCTACTCTCTCTGTAAGTTATTCTCGACATTTCCCGACAATGTTCTACGGCTCTCTACCAATGTCGACACAGGGCTTCCGCTTCATCGTATCTTTGTAGTGTAATCAAAAGTCAATCATAGCCGGCTTAGTGGTTAACGGTTGATTGCCAGTGTGTTTCTTAATTTGCAAGTTTTAATTTTTAATTTGAAAAAGTATGGGAAGAACAGTTTCTTATTCGGTGGTAAAGCGTAATAATCCGCTTGATCAGGATGCAGTGCCTAAGTTTTATGCACAAGCTCAGGCCAATGGCCATGTAGAGATTCGCGAAATGGCGGATCGTATTCAGAAAACCTGTACGGTGACGCGTGCGGATGTTATGGCTGTGCTTGTTGCCTTGGAGGATGTGATTATGGAGGCTCTGGAAGGGGGCGAGATCGTAAGGCTTGCCGATCTGGGCACTTTCCAGATAGGTCTGAGCGGAAGAGGTGCGGAAACGGAGGATACGTATGATGTGTCGATGATTAGAAAAGCGCGTATCAATTTCCGTCCGGGTATTGCGCTAAGCGGTATTCTGGCAGCACTGAAATATACGAAAGTGGATAAATTGCCGGTGAAAACGAAGGGGGAGCAAAAGCCTGCTTAAGTAGATGGCGGACAAGTGTTTAATTAAAAAAAACTGTAGAATGAAAGGTAAATCTGTCTGGAGCACTATTTTGAAAGTGGTGATTGCAGTAGCTACGGCTATTGCGGGTGTAGTAGGAATCAGCTCGTGCATAGGGGGATGAGAGTGATTAATCTGATTGTTGTCCACTGTTCCGCCACAAAGGCGGACAGGGACTTTACCGAACAGGATTTGGAGGTGTGCCACCGCAGGCGTGGAATGAACGGACCCGGATATCATTTTTATATCCGCAAGAACGGGGATATAAAAACAACCCGTCCCATAGAGAAAATCGGGGCGCATGCGCGTGGGTATAATGCACAGAGTATCGGGATATGCTATGAGGGGGGAATCAGTGAGCGGGGCAGGCCGGAGGATACGCGGACGGTGTGGCAGAAACATTCGTTGCGTGTACTGGTCAGGACGTTGCTGGTGGATTATCCCGGTTGCAAGGTTTGCGGTCATCGGGATTTAAGTCCGGATTTGAACGGAAATGGCGAGATAGAGCCTGAGGAATGGGTGAAACAGTGTCCCTGTTTTGATGTTTCGAAAGAAAAATATAGTAAATAATATTTATATATTAAAATGTAATAAGACTAATTCTCTTCTGAATTTGTTAAAATATTAACACATTGGAAAGAGAATTAGTCTTATGTTATTATGTAATTACTTTTGAAATTACTTTTTATTTACATTTTCAGTGCCATATCCATAGCCGTAACCGTATTTTTTACCGTATCCGTAATACTTGCCATACTTGCCGTATCCATAGTAATATCCGTACTTCTTTTTCTTCATGTCCAGTCCGTTGATAAGGGTACATAGGTTGGGCAGTTTTTTCTGTTCGCTCAGTTCGTTGATTAAAGTATAATCTGCCTTGTGGGTGTAGTCTGCCCGGCACACATAGATGCTGGCGTTGGCTACGCGCGAAATCAGCAGGGTGTCGGTCACCATGCCGATGGGGGCGGTATCCAGAATGATATAGTCAAAATGCTTTTTCAGTATGTCGATAGCCTGAGACAAAGATTCACGTGCCACCAGTTCGGTCGGGTTGGGAGGAATAGGCCCTCCGGGCAGAATGGACAAGTTGGCATTGATGCGTGAAACTTGTACCAGCGACATCAGGTCGGTATGTTCCGGATTGGCGAGGAACTGGCTGATGCCTTGTTCCCTGTGTGATAAGTTGAAAGCTTTGTTCAGGTTCGGCTTGCGGATGTCAAGCCCCACGATCACGATTTTCTTTCCTAATAAAGCCAGACTGACAGCCAGATTGGAAGCGATAAAGGTTTTGCCTTCTCCTGTGGTGGTGGAGGTAACCAATATGACTTTCTCGTCGCTCCTCATCATATAAAGTACATTGGTGCGTACATTACGGAAGGTTTCGGCCATCAGGTCGTTTTGGTTTTCGTGTACTACAATGCTTTCTTCTTTTCCTTTATCTTCCGACAGGGGTACATCGCCCACAATGGGAAGGGAGGTGATTTTTTCCACATCGGCGCGGCCCTCTATCTTGTATTTTAAGAGTTCGATGATATAGATGACAACTACCGGCAGGGCGATTCCCAAAATCAGTGCTACCAGATAAATCATCTTCCCTTTGGGAGATACGGGGATGGCGTCTGCCAGTGCTTCGTCCACCATGCGGGCGTTGTTGGCGGTAGATGCCAGAGTGATGGCGTTTTCTTCACGCTTTTGCAGCAACATCAGGTAAAGGCCGGCTTTGATTTCCTGCTGGCGCGAGATGCTGACCAGCTGGCGTTCCTGTCCCGGAGCATTGGTGATGCGTCCGGCATATTTGCCTGCCTGACGTTCCAGGTCCGCCTGGGTGATGGCCAAACCTCTTTGTACGCTGTTGATGGTGGTCAGCACATTGCTGCGCATGGCGCGGATGCTGGCATCCAGATTGACTACCACCGGGTTGTTTTCCAGAGAGGAACGGAGCAGGCGCTTGCGTTCCAGCAGCATCTCGTTGTAGCGGTTGATCAGCTCGGCAAGACCGGTATCTGTCAGGCCCACATTGACCGGAAGTACTTCGTAGGCATGATCCGGATTGTTGGCATAGCCGGCCAGGAATTGTACCAGCCGGAGCTGGGTGCTGTTTTCGGCACGTTTCTTTTCGTATTCCGAGTTTTCACTCAATGCCAGTTGGGCGTCGCTTTTCAAGTCGGTGAGCCCGGCATCGCGCTTGAAGGTTTCCAGTTCCTGTTCCGTGGTTCCCAGTTCGCCGTTGATGATTTTGATACGTTCATCAATAAATTCCGCGGTCTTGGTAGCCACTTCGTTTTTGTCATCGTTGGCATCCCGGTTGTAGACTTCCACCAGCTTGTTGATGAAATCCATGCCGCGCTGCGTATGCGTGCTCTTGACAGAGATCTGTGCGATAGTGGTGGATTTGGAAGTAGACTCTATGCTCAATGCTCCCCGGTAAGCGTTTGCCACACTGCGGGGGGAAGAAACCGTAGCCATGATTTCCTGCGTGCTTTGGACGGTTGTGGAGTCTTTAGGGGTAAAGCTGAACGTGCCCGACGGGGTGGTCAGCAAGGCGGGCAGCTTGTCGAACTGCTTGTTGTATTCCTCTTCTCCTATCCGGAGTTTCACATTCAGTTTGTTGCCCGGCTGCAAGGTCAGGTGAAGACGCGCGGGGGCGGGCAGTTTCTGGGCTTCTTCGGGGGTAATCCATACTTTCACAGGGGAACTTTTGTAAAGTTCGATGTCATGGAAACTGCCCTTTGTGGCATAGCTGATGTAAAGATCCAGCTCTTCCACCACTTTTTTGATAAGCGTGCGCGATTGCAGGATTTCCACTTCATTGTCAAAGTTGTTGATGGAGGAGTAGAAGCCCAGGTCTTCCAGGTCGCCCATGCCGCTGCTTGCTTTGCTGTTCTTGTCATTGTCCTTGATGATGACGGATGCCGAGATGTTGTACACCGATGGAGTGTAACACAAATAGAGCCAGGCTCCCGCCATGCACAGCAGGGTACATGCCAGAAACCAGGGCCAGTGGATGGCGTATTTGAAAAGAATCGCTTTGAAATCGGTCTTTTCTTCTTTTTCTTCCAGATAGAGGTCGTCGTATAAGTCTTCTTTCATAGTTCTGTTTATTTGGTTATGGTTACGATCAGGCTGGCCAGTGCGACCAGAGTTCCTACTACCGAGAACCAGATGGTGGTGCTGTTGCTGATACTTGCATTCTTGGCTTTGGTCTTATTGGGGGTGACATACACCACATCGTTCTGCTGGAGATAGTAGTAAGGAGATACGATGATGTCGGCATCGTTCAGGTTCAGCGGAATCACCTGGCGGTTGCCTTGCGCATCTTCACGGATCAGTTTCACTTTGTCGCGTTGTCCGTATACGGTCATGTCTCCCGCCATGGCGAGCGCTTCCATGATATTTACTTTTTCATTGGTGATGGTGAATGTGCCGGGTTTGGCAACTTCTCCCATCACGGAGATTTTGTAGTTTGCCATGCGTACATTCACAATGGGGGTTTCCTTGATATAGGTTTTCAGTTTTTCCTTTATCATGTTTTCCGCCTGGCTTTTGGTGAGGCCGCCGATGTGCAGTGTGCCCAAGACCGGGAAATCAATGTTCCCGTTATTGTCTACCAGATACTGTTGCAGGGATGGTTGGCTGGTAAGGCTTTTGCTGTTTGCCGTGATAGGGGTGGCTACCGTCAGATTAAAAGGAATGGCGGCATCGGGATCACTGGTGTTCACCGTGATGGTCAGCAAATCTTTGGGCATGATGTGTGCATCATACAGGGGTGTTTGGACATTTGCCATGTTCAGGTACTCGGACCCTTGCAGGTAGGGTACCTTTTTGTAGGCGCTGCAACTGCATAGCAGCAGGGAAGCCAGCGCGAATAGGGTAAATTTCAATCTTCTCATTTTTTGGCTCTCTGTTATTTAAAAAAAATCATTTTTCAGGTCTTGTTCTAATAAGCTTGCTTGTCTTTGTGCAGCGCGTTTGCCACGGTTTTGTACATGATATAAAGGTCGAGCAGGAAAGACCAGTGCTCCATGTACCATATATCGGCTTTCACACGTCCTTCCATGTCTTCCAGTTCGCGGGTTTCGCCACGGAAACCGGTCACCTGCGCCCATCCCGTGATACCGGGCTTGATGAAATGGCGGACCATGTATTTATTGATTATCTTGGAATATTCTTCCGTGTGTTTCAACATGTGGGGGCGTGGCCCTACAATGGACATATCTCCCAGCAATACATTGATGAATTGCGGAAGTTCGTCAATATTGGTCCGGCGCATGAAATCGCCGAATTTGGTTTTCCTGGGATCGTTGAGGGTGGCCTGTAAGGTGTCCGATTCCTTGTTTACTTTCATGGAACGGAATTTATAACACCAGAATTCCTTGTTGTTCAATCCGTTACGTTTCTGACGGAAGAATATGGGGCCCGGAGAAGTGATTTTGATGGTCACTCCTACAATAAGGAATATAATGGGGAATAATGTGCATAAAAAGAGCAGCGAGAAGATTACATCGAATATGCGTTTTATCAGCCTGTTCTCTATTTTTCCCAAGGGCTCCTTGCGGATGCTGAGGATGGGTACGCTGCCTATCATTTCAAAGTGCATGCGGTGGCGCAGGTAGTTGCGCACATTGGGCACGCTGTAGAAATGTATCAGGTTGTTCTCGCAATAGTTGATGACCGGCACTATCTGTTCGCTCAATGCCGAGGGCAGGCAGCAGTAAAGCTGGTTCACCTTGTGCTGTGCCAGGTAACTGATAACTTGCTCCGGTTTTCCCAGATAGGTACAGCTGGCGGGGAATTTGGCATTGGGGGTGGTGTCGAAGTAGCCCAGTACCCGGTAGCCGGTAGTGGCATCGGAGGTCATTTCATGGTACAGCTCGGCTATATTTTCAGTGCTTCCCAAATAGAGGACGGTACGGAAATTCCCTCCATGGCTTCTGTATAGCTGTATGCCATAACGGAAAATCAGGCGATAGACGGTGATACAGAGGATGAGCAGAATGAAATAATAGATAAAAAAGCGTTTGGAATATATCTCAAGTTCGGATAATACCATCAGTCCGGTCGATAAAAAAGAGAAATAGAACACGTTGCGGAGTACCCGGAATACAATTTGGTCGGCACGGGCTCCCCGACGATGCAGTATGACACCTCCTGAAATAGTGCATGCAAAATAACATACGCTGAACAGAGTCAGGATTTGGGGTAAAGTGCCGCTACAGGCTCTTTCCCCAAACAACTCGTTCCATATTGAATTAAATGAGATGAAAAGTACATTCAGAATGACTAAATCTCCTAGAATGACTGCTAATTTAAGTACTTTATTAAATCTCTGGACTTGTATCATAGGTAAAACTTTTTATATGTCAGATCTATATGATGTTTTTTTCAACTATGTTTCAACTATGTCGCTTTTTTTCTTTTTTCTGCTCTTCTGTTACTTTGTAAGTAACAGAAAATTTATCAATAAACATATTGTATAATTTATATCTCACTATTTTATAACGGATAAGATATAATATTCTGAAATATAATATTTTAATGCATTGCGTTGACTGTGTAAAACGTGATGTGTGTTACTATATTTTTTCTTTTTTATATAATTAAAAACGTTCATTTCATTATTACTTTTTATCTATTAGACCTTCTTTTTTATTAATTTTTAAAAAAGAAGCGGGTTGTTTCTTGTTTGCTATCGATTTATTGTCTATTTTTGCTGCCGAATAAATTCTGTTACTTACAAAGTAACGGAATTTAAATAGTTTGATAATCAACTGTTTATCTATTTATGCTCTTTTCTTTCCATTTTTTGAAACGTATAGAATTATTGCATCATTAGCTTTCTTTATCTCTTCATATTTGAAGTTTTTCAAATATGTTTCTGTAACTTTCACTGACGAATGTCCAAAAGCCTCACAGATTAATTGTTCAGAGAAATTACAATATTTGGCAAGGGTGGCCCAGGTATGGCGCGTGGTGTATGAACTGACCTTGGTTATCACTCCACATCGTCTTGCCAGTCTGCCCAGGTTATAGTTCATGATCCGTAGCGCCTGCTGATACTCTATATACAGCTCTTCTCCGGTTTTGGTGCCGCTCAGGATAGGGAAAAGATAGGGAGAGTTGCAGTCGGTATTCTGATATTGTCTGATCAGTTCCATTGCTGTTGGCGGAATATCCACTATCATTTGGCCGCCCGTTTTATGCCGGCGGTAAGAAAGCGTGTTACCTTTCAAGTCACTTTTGTGAAGAAAGGCCAGATCAACAAAAGGCATCCCGCGCAGTTGGAACATCAGGTTTGCCCAAACCCTGCATCGCACCAGGTCTTCCGGTAGTCTTTTCAGAGGAACTTCGTTCAGCAGCTTGTTTATCTCCTCCACTTCCAGCGCACGCTTGACATCGTTTTTCACTCCGGTATAGACGTGATTGAATAGGCGAGGTTTTCCAGTGGTTATTTTCTGGTCCACCGCTTTGTTGTAGGCGCCGCGCAGTGTCCGCATATAGGTGGAAACGGTGTTCCAGCTCAGCTGCTTGTCGCGCAGGTGGGTCTCAAATTCTTTCAGTGTGGCTCTGTTGAGCTGGTGGAAGTAAACAATCTTGCATCCGCAGAATTCGCAGAAAGCGTTCAAGGTACTTTGATAGACGTGTGCCGTGCCATAACGTTTCTCGTCTTTCAGCTCTTCAATCGTTTTGTTCATAAACTCGTTGAATTTTTTTTTATTTCTCATAAGGTTCCGTATTATAGATTTTACATAATAAGTAATTTTCATTACGGAATCGAATATAGACTGAAATGTTCAAAACAGAAAGATTATTTATCTAATTCTGCATCATTTATACGTATTATCCAGCCGTTTACTTGCATTTGTAAACATATGTAAGGTTTCTGCGGATCCTCTGTCGGGCTCAGGAAAAATATCAGGTTATAGCGGTCTTGCCTGTCAAGATATTCTTGTGGAGGCATGTAGGTTGTTTCGACATTACGCGACAGAAGCAGATAGGGTGTCAGCGGAATATCGAAAATCTCTTTTCCATCGGGTTGATGGATTAACCGTAGGCGGGTGTCGTCATTTTCCATCAGTCTCAATGTATTCATTCCGGCATGTACTACCTGTATGTCTTCCAAGTTGGCGCTTTCCTGCATGAAGGGGAGATAGCAGGTGGAAACGGAGTCTGTCGGAGTATTCCGGTGATCCATGCATCCGTTGCGGGCTGTCAGCTCCAGACGGAAATCATCTGTATCCAGAGGGGCGGCCGACTGACTTTGCAATATGCAGCTCAGAATATTCGTGTTTTTAGTAAGAGAGAGAGCCAAAACCTGATATTCGCCGCTGATATGCACGTTGTCCAGCCGCCCGTGGAATAGAGATGAAAGTTTTTCGGATTGTTCTCCCGCCTCATTGCGTAACAGTGTCAGTGAAGTGGGAGTGTGCCGGTAAAGTGAGTCTGCCAATCCTGCCCAGACCAGAAAGGTGTAATCTCCCTGAGGCAGGGAGGGAACTTGGATTATACATTCATTTTGATGGAATGTAAGACTGTCTACTTCCTCCTGGTCTATATAGTTTCCTTCCTGATCGAGAATAAATAACGTGACATCTTTTACCTGGGTGGTCACGGCATCTACATTCAGCATATTATAGGTATAGGATAACTTTAGCCAACAGCCTGTGGGACAATCGGATCGGTCATCGTCTACCCAGGAACATGCACTACAGAAAAGAGTACATAGGGCGAAGAGGATAGTAGCAGTTTTACTCATTGTTTTTCTATTTTGAGACTGTTTTATTCAAGGTCGGCATCTTGGTCACGGACAATCCATGGATATACTCCGAATTCTACGTCCAGGAATGCTTTGTTTTCATCCGGATCGGGTTTGGTGTCCGGAGTGCCGGGACCCAGGTTCTTGATGCTGGTGATGTTGACAGAGTAGATGTTGTTACGTACAATACCGAACTCCATGACGCCCATGACGGTGGGGTTGTTGTTGTCAAGATGTTTGATCCAGTAATTGTAGAAAGTGGAGAAATTGCCTCCGTTCTTGGTGAAACGGGTAATCTGCTTGGCAGCCAGTTCTGCATCACTGGATTCTTCTGTCAAACCATCAATATTGGCATCGCCATATTTGCCTACAGCTGCCAGTGTGGTGTAGAACTTATAGTTGAAATAATACAGTGTGTTGAATACAAGCGGGTCTTCTACCGGATTACCGTTGTTACTGATGGTCTGTGAAGCTTCGGGGGTAAATGTACCTTTCAGCATGATACCGGTGGTGTACACTGTGTTCTGTGCCGGACGGAACATACAGTTTTCAAGACAGTACATGGAAACGTACTTTCCTGCATCGGCCAGGCCCGACCAGTTGCTGTCTGTCTGTTTTGACAGGTGGTTGGTGTAGAATGAACCGCCTGTGAAATTGGTAGTGGCTCCTGCTACGGTCTTGTCGAAGAAATAGGGGTCGATAAGGTAACCGTTGTTGTCGGCGATGTTACCGAAGTTTCCTGCTTCCACGCTGTAAGATGACGGAGCAGACGGAGTCTCAGGGGCGTTATCCAGTGTAGCGACATGGCGGAAGGTGTAGAACTTGTTTGCCAGGTTGATGAATTTGTAGTTGTTCAGACGGACTGTGGCGTAAGTCACTCCGGCAGAATTCTTCAGCGTGTAGATTTCCTTGCTGTCATTTCTGACCATCAGTTTGGCAACGGCACGTTCCAGATTGATTCTGACGTGTGCTTTGGTGTCGCTTTCTTCGGGAGACTCCACGGTGATGTTCATATTGGCCGAGCCGCGGTTGGACATGATGAAACCGCTTCCGGGTACGCTGGTTATCATGCCGTTTCCATAGGTGGAGGCGTCAATCTGTCCCAATAATGTGGATTCCTGACCTATTTCGAAGGTCTGTGAACCGTTGGCTACGGCAAGGATGTCATAGTTGCCCGGTTTTACTGTGATTTCCTTGTTGCAAGGATAGACAATGGTTTGTCCTTCTTTGCTGCTCTCTCCGCTGGAAGTGCCTGCACCCAGATCGCTTTGAGTTACATTGATGGTAGTAACCAGATTCTTGCTGGAGGAGTCAAACAGATAGAGGGTTACATTGCTCACCTTGTATTCTTCGGCGGTTCCGTCTTCGTAAACTCCGGAGTCTTCGGCGGAAGCGGCACGGCTGCCGTTGGAAGAGTTGGGAACTAGAAATGAAATCTCCATGTTTCCTCCTCTGGCTCCGGTAGCCGGATTGTCTCCGTTTCCTGAGGGAACATCTGAATCATTGATACATCCTGTCATTGCGGCTGCAAGAACGAAGGATAATAATAATTTTTTGTTCATAATGTAAAATAGTTTTAGTTAAAAATGTGATTAGTAAATCTCATGTAATATCTTCAGGTTTTCACCTGCTTGGGGCAGTCCTGCCTCTTCCGCTTTGTGCAGCAGGTTCTCCGCTTCGGTATAGTTCCCGCTCAGCATTTGCATGATACCTTGCAAAAGGGTCTTTTCGGGAGTTTCACCGGCTTTGTCCAGATAGAGTGAGGCGCCTTTGGTATCTCCCTGCGCGAGCAGGATGCAGGCTGCATTGAGATTGGCAACGGGGTGTTCCGGATTAAGCAGAACCGCCGTCATGAAAATCTTATTGTATTCCGGACTGCCGGCAGGGTAGGTCCGGGCTATGCGGAACATCTCTTCAATACTCAGATTCTTGGGGTTGCTTTGGAATACCTGCTTGGCCTGCTCTACCGTAAACGGACGTACCACATAGTGGATGGTGTAGTCTGAATGGCGGAGGCCGGGGAACCAATGTTGCAGGATGAAACGGAACTCTTCGGGATAACGTTTCCGTATTTTCCGTTCTTTCTCGTCGGGGCTGCTTTTGCTTTCTGCAATATGTAGCAGTTCCTCGCGATGGGTGATAACGGTGTCGGTCAGCAACTTGACAAATCCGTCCCAGTCTTCGGGGGTGTAATGGGTGGTGAACAATGTATCGTTGAAAGCATATTGGCTGCATACATAGTCTTTCAAGGTCCGGGTCCGTTCCCGCGCCAGACGCTCGTTGTTGGAGTAGGGGCCTTCGGGAGAGGCGTATCCGTGAATGTCAATATGCGAAATGACTACATTGGTATCGTTTTTTATCAGGTCGATACTGCGCTTTATCTTTGCCAGTTCGGCCGGATTGTTTCTGTATTCGGGATAGATGGTTGTTTCGTTGAGCGGGAAGTCCAGATAGGCACGTCCGCTTTCTTCGCGCACTTTCCTTTCTTCCATCTGCGGAGTGATGAACGCTACGTGCGGATGGATATCGGGAAGGATGTTCAGGCGGGTCAGATAGGTGGAGTCTGTATGGCGGGGAACTCCGCATCCGCATTCTTTTTCGATGAGATGCAAGGAGGCATGCTTCATCCAGTGGGTGAAGGGGATGCTGCGCAAGTAGTGTACGCTTTGTTTGCGGTCATTGCGGCGGCGTAACTCTTCATAGTCTTTTTCCTGTCTGCCGGTTTCACGCTGGAAGAAAATATGCTGTTTACGACCGTTTACATAGATGGCGGGAAGCTGGATGAAGTTGTCCAGGCTGTCGCTGAGCCGGGGAATCAGTATGACTGATTCGTTGGAGGGAATCTGCCTGGTAATGTCTACTTGCATGGACACTACCAGACTTTCTCCCATCCGGTAGAGTCGGGAGGAGGCGATGTAAATCGAACTGTCCCGTTCTGCCGGTTGCGCCGATGAGCAAAGCGCAGGAAAAATAAATGATATAAGATAGAATAAGTATTTCATGGCTCTTTAGTTAAATATGTAAACTATACTCAGGGATGCTTTGGAGGGGCCGAAATAGTGATAATGGCCTTTTTCCAGTAGCTCGGCGCACACGTCGGGGCATTTATATTTCTTATAGTCGATATATTCATACCCTACACCGACGGAAACTTCTATATTCCAGTGGCGGTTGAGCATGATGTGATATCCGTAGCTTATGCCTCCGCCTGTCAGCCAGCCTGCATACCGGTGCTCTTTCAGCCAGGGGAAGAGTCCGAAAGGCATCTTTTTCCCTCCTACGTTGAACTGCGCTCCGTTGAGATAGGCTCCCCAAAAACTGCCGTTGAATTTCTGGCAAGTCCAGTAGCGGTATTCCGGTTGTATGAGCCAATATTTGTTGACATATCCTTCCGTGCGTTTCCACGGGCGTATGCTGCCGGACAAATCGAATGTGGATTTGGGGCCGAAGGCATATTCCACACCGGCATTCAGCGCACCGTTGGCGGCGGAAAGCAGGTTGCTTTTGACAGCCGTTTTCTGTGCGGAAACGGAAAGGGCGCCGCCGAGCAGAAGACAAGAAAGGACATACCGGGTTTTCATGTTTTATTGTATATTGGTTTGGTTGGATTCAAAGAATATTTTCAGGTTATAGGTGGCTTCTTCCGAGCCTTCGGCTTTGGCGGCTTTCAGCAGGCGGATGCCTTCGTAGGTGTTGTTGCACAACAGCTCGTAGGCTCCACGGCAGTTCTTGTAGGCAAGCGTTTCATGGGAAGCCATTTGCAGATAGCGGCCGGCTGCCTGTGTGTTGCCCCGTTCGATGGCGGCGGCAGCGGCGTTGAGGTTGGCAACGGGGCTTGCCGGATATATCTTGACACTGATGTCTATGATTTTGTAGAACTGTTCCGGAGTGTTCTTGTAGCTGATGGCCACGGTGTAAAGCTCGCGTAACGAAAGCATCTGCGGATTGATTTCGGCTATGACACGCGCTTCGTCCAGACTGAAGTTCAGCTCTTTCTGGTTGCGCTCATCGGTGGCATCGCTTTCGGGAGATACATAGCTTCCCTTGAAATACGGTTTGGCGGAGGGTGCGGGCGGAACAGGGGAAACAGAATGGTGTTCCGGAACAACGGGAGCAGAGGGGGAGGAGGCTGCCATAGGAGCTTCCCGGTTCCTGTCCCGTTGGGGAACGAAATGATCTGTTGCTGTTGCTATATGGGGTGCTGTGTCCGGAATGGGGATATTTTCGCTTTGTATTTTCTCTCCGCTGCCGTTGATGACTTCCTTCTTGAGGTTCAGGGTGGCGAACTGTATCCAGTCGGCTGCCGGAAGGGAAGCACGGTAGTGGATAGTCTGATCGCTGTCTGTCAGGGGAATAGCGGTAAATACGGGAGTTACATCTGCCTTGCCTCTTCGTTTGTTGAGCGCCAGGGTGCGGCGGTATAGCCGGTGTGCACGTTCTCCGTTCAGCAGGATTTGAGGGAGTTCTGCCGTGCGGGTTCCGTCTGTGAGGACAGGAGTGAGGCGGATATGGCTTTTGGTGTCCATCTGGGGAACATTGAGAGTCATTTTCATGAACACTGTGGCAGAGTCCTGTCCGAGAGTAACGGAGGGAGGCAGGATATCGAGTTTCAGGTTTTGTGCAGTGGCAAAGGTGCCGCATAATAAAAGACTGAATAGTATGTTTGTCTTGAGTTTCATGACTGATAGGGTATATTTGCTTTTATATTTATTGAATGAAATAAATGAATGATATGCCTAGCTGGGTAGGTCCGACATAGTTGGAGTGGGATTTCTCAATGAGTGCGTCTCCTTTGGCGGGACCGTATTTATCATAGGTGAGATGGGCGTATCCGACAGATATGCTTGCTTCAAGGCTCCAGAATGTGCTGAGCAGCCATTGGTGTCCATAGGTAATGCCGCAACCTATCAGATTACCCTGATAACGGTTGTTCTTGACCGTGGTGAAAGGAGTGGTTCCACCGAAATTGTATTGGGCGAAATGGGCTTGCACCCCGAAAAAACTTCCTATGAATGTTTCATTGAGCCACCAACGGTATTCGGGCTGGATCAGAATGTGCTTCATTTTTTTGTTTTCTCCCAGATTCCAGGGATTATAGTTGACACTCAGATTGAATGAATGGGTGTCATCACACCTTATTTCTCCTCCCAGGTTGAGAGTGCCGGTAAGGTCATAAAGAACATTGCTTTTTACAGCGATACTTTGAGCCGGGGCTATACGCGGAGTCATAACTGCCAGCATGATTGCTATTATAAATAAGTAAGAATGTCGCATTGTCAATATTTTTATTTTGTTTTTTTTCTGTTACTTTAGAAGTAACGGAAGGGGAGGAGGGAGGCGAAAAAACATGAAAACAGCAGTAAGATAAAGATTTAGTGGCTGTTAGAGAAGGTAAAAGACCGGAAATGTGGCTTCACTCATATTGACAATCGGAGTATGGGTAGGGAGAGGTATATGCGGAATAAAAAAAATTTTAAAATAAAAACGAAAAAAAAGTGTAGAAATCTTGCATTGTATTTAAAGTTTGTATACTTTTGCTTCCAAATTCTGTTCCGTTACTTCTAAAGTAACAGTCTTGTAATTTGTTGTTTTATAATGTAATGTGAAGTTTTAAAATTGATTATATAGAAATATTAATGTGATTAATTATTACTTTATTTGCTCTGTCTAATTCATCGTTTTTAAAGCTTTTCAAGTAGGTTTCGGTCACCTTTGTGGAGGAGTGCCCCAGGGCATCACAAATCAATTGTTCCGAAAAGTGACAGTATTTAGCCAAAGTGGCCCAAGTGTGGCGGCTGGTGTAGGAACTGACGTTGAGTTTGATTCCGCAGTATACCGCCAGTTGTTTCAGGTCATAGTTCAGTTTCCGCAAGGCATGTTGGTATTCTGCATACTCTTCTTCGCTTTTCCGGTTTCCACTGAGAATGGGAAGCAGGTAGGGGGAGGCGGAGTCTGTATTTTGATACCGTTTGATAAGGTTCATGGCAGCGGGAGGAATCTCGACGGTGAGCAGGGCTCCTGTTTTGTGGCGGCGGTAGGAGATAACGGAATCTTGCAGGTCTGTTTTGCGCAAGTGTGCCAGATCCACAAAGGGCATCCCGCGTAACAGGAACATCAGGGTAATCCATGCCCGGCTCTTTTTCATGCTTTGCGGCAGGGGGCGTGGAAGGGAGGCACTTAATAATTTGCTCATGTCTTTGGCATCGAGGGCACGTTTGGTGTTGGCTTTTACGCCGGTATATACGTGACGGAAAAGACGGGGCTTTTCTTCCGCCAGACCATCGTCCACGGCTTTGTTGTAGATGCTTCGCAAGGTACGCATATAAGTGGAAACGGTGTTCCAGGTACATCCTTTGTTGCGCAGGTGGTTCTCAAATTGTTTCAGGCGTGAACGTTCCATCTGGTTGAACCGGATGGCATCGGTCTTGCAGAAGAGCATGAAGGCGTTCAGGGTGCTTTGGTAGATGTGGGCGGTACTGAAACGCTCTTCTTCTTTTAGCGACCGGATAAGTTGTTTCATAAATAGGGTCAGGTTAGATTTCTTTTTCATTGTTCTTTCCGTTTTTAATGTTAGGTAATTCTGTTCCACAATACATTTCCTTTTAAAAGTTGAGTTTGCCCCCGTTTGTTCATCAGCTTTTTTTCTTTTTGTGATAGCTTGTGCTTTTTCTTCGCTTTTTGACGATTGGCGGAGGTCTTGTGAGTACGTCTTGTTGTTTTTTTCGTCTAACTGTAAATAATTTATATGAAAAGAATGAAAAATATCAGGCTAGGAACACTTGTCGCATGTATGTGCGTGTTATGGGGGTGCGAGAAACCCAATGTGAATATTGTGATGCCGCAGGAGGCGTCGAACCGGGTGCTGTTTGCAGGAGAACATTTGAAGAAAGCGCTGGAAGATGCGGGGTATTCGTCTGTTATGTTGTCGGATACTGCCGGTGTGGATAAAGATGAGGTATGCATCCGTCTGGAACAGGCTACTGATACAGCCGGACTGAAAAAGGAGGGGTTTACCATTTCTACCCGTGGAAACATGACTACGGTGACAGGAAACGACGGAAGCGGTGTGATTTACGGCTGTCGGGAATTGATAGATCATGTAGGGCAATACAAGGATTTGAAGTTTCCGGCACAACTGACGGATGCTCCGGAAATGGTGCTTCGCGGAGGTTGTGTAGGGATTCAGAAAATGGAATACCTGCCCGGAAGAGGGGTGTATGAGTATCCTTATACGCCGGAGAGCTTCCCTTGGTTTTATGACAAGGAGCAATGGATAAAGTATCTGGATATGCTGGTGGAGAACCGCATGAATTCCTTGTATCTGTGGAACGGGCATCCGTTTGCTTCCTTGGTGAAGCTGGAAGAGTATCCTTTTGCCGTAGAGGTGGATGAGGAAACTTTCAAGAAAAATGAGGAAATGTTCTCGTTCCTGACTGCCGAGGCGGACAAGAGAGGTATCTTTGTGATCCAGATGTTTTATAATATATTGTTAAGCAAGCCTTTTGCCGAGCATTACGGATTGAAAACACAGGATCGTAACCGTCCCATTACTCCGCTGATCAGTGATTATACACGTAAGTCGGTGGCCGCGTTTATAGAAAAATATCCCAATGTAGGTCTGCTGGTATGCTTGGGGGAAGCGATGGATACCTACGAGGATGATGTGGAATGGTTTACCAAAACCATTATTCCGGGAGTGAAGGACGGACTGAAGGCACTGGGACGTACGGACGAACCGCCCATTTTGCTGCGTGCGCACGATACGGACTGCAAGATGGTGATGGATGCGGCACTGCCGTTATACAAGAACCTCTATACCATGCATAAATACAATGGTGAGTCACTGACTACTTACGAACCGCGCGGTCCTTGGTCCAAGATACACTCGGACTTAAGTGCCTTGGGAAGTATTCATATCAGTAATGTGCATATTCTGGCAAACTTGGAACCGTGGCGTTGGGGATCTCCCGACTTTGTACAGAAGGCGGTGAATGCCATGCACAATGTACATGGAGCCAATGCCCTGCATCTGTATCCGCAGGCTTCTTATTGGGACTGGCCGTACACGGCGGACAAACTGGCGGATGGCAAACGGGAGTATCAGCTGGACCGTGACTGGATATGGTACAAGACGTGGGGACGCTATGCATGGAACTGTCATCGGGACCGTTCATCCGAAGTGGAATATTGGGACAAGCAGTTGGGCGATTATTATGGTACGACTCCTGCCGAAGCCGGAGATATTCTGGAGGCATACGAGCAGAGTGGAGAGATTGCTCCGAAGTTGCTCCGCCGTTTCGGCATCACGGAAGGGAACCGGCAGACTTTGTTGCTGGGTATGTTTATGAGTCAGTTGGTGAATCCTTATAAATATACCATTTATCCGGGATTTTATGAGAGTTGCGGGCCGGAGGGCGAGAAGCTGATAGAATATGTGGAGAAGGAATGGAAGAAACAGCCGCATGTGGGCGAATTGCCGCTGGATATTGTGGCGCAGGTGGTGGAACACGGTGACAAGGCGGTGGCGGCCATTGACAAGGCTGCCGCAGCGGTGACTCGTAATAAAGAGGAGTTCGGACGTTTGCGGAATGACATGCATTGCTATCGTGAATTTGCTTATGCCTTTAACCTGAAAGTGAAAGCTGCTCAGCGTGTCTTGAACTATCAGTGGGGAAAGGATCTGAACGAATTGGATGCCGCTATTCCATTGATGGAACAAAGTCTGGATCATTACCGCAAGCTGGTGGCATTGACGGATAGTACTTATTATTATGCCAACAGTATGCAGACCGCGCAACGCCGTATTCCTATCGGTGGTGACGGTGGCAAGAACAAGACCTGGAAAGAGATGCTGGTGCATTATGAAAATGAGCTGGCTAATTTCAAGGCGAACTTGCAGTTGCTGAAAGATAGGGCGGCAGGTAAGGTGACGGAAAGTGCAGCTGAGATAAAACCTTTGTCCGCCGCAAATGTGAAGATTCTGAACGGACTGGCTCCGGTGAAACTGGCGACGGGGGCAAGCCTGTTCTCCAATGTACCGGGCAAGGTGGATGCACTGGCCGCCGAGTTGGAAGGGCTGACTGCTTATAGAATGAACGGGGATGTGCAGCGCAAGGAAGGTACGACAATAGAGTTTGAAGCGGCTGCTCCGGTGAGTTTGTTGGTAGGTTATTTCCGTGATGACCAGAAGAAGTATGCGAAAGCCCCGAAACTGGAAACGGACGCTTCTGCCAATGATTACGGTCAGGCGGAACCGAAACTGACCAATGCCATACGCATAGCGGGTATGCCGCTGGCGAATGTACATGCTTATCATTTTGAGGCCGGAAAGCATACCTTGTTGCTGCCGAAAGGATATACGATGGTGTTGGGATTTACAGACGCACAGGTAACTCCACGTAATGCGGGACTGGCCGGTGCGGAGGAAACGATGGACTGGATGTTCTATTAAAAAGATTATAGGGATAGGGTAGCCACTTTGTCTATGATAAAGCTTTTTATCCTATCCCAATCTATTGCAACAAGCATTTCGGGCATGAATTGTTCTTCAGCATCTTCAAAATAAGTTAAACTCATCAAAGCGCGGAATTGGGAATTATCGGGATATTTATCAGCATAGAATTTTAGAATGTTTTCCAGTGAATAGTGTTGCAGTAGGAAATAAATATCTATAAAGTCTTTTTTGGTTCCCCGTCCCTCTATTGCATTTATTTTCATTGCTGCAATATCTCTGGGGGAGGCTAGTCTTATACCATTTTCTTCAATAGCAGGATCCAGCCAATTATATCTGTAATTGACAAAATCTATTTTAATATCATCAAGTATGTATATCTTGATGTTTTTAGACTCTTTGATAACAGATAATTTCCCTATGTTGATCAGTACTTCTTTTATAGTTTCATTATCTTCCTCTATATTCCCGAAAAAATCTAAATCAATTGAAATACGATGGCCGTATTGAAGTGCTAAAGCTGTTCCACCTACTAATCTGGCTTTTGAAAGAAATTCTTCATTGGTCAGCTTTTTTAGCAATTCCAAAGTGTGGGAGTTGACTGTTTGATATGATAACATCTGTATTGTTCTTTAGAGGTGTTTGAAATACAGCAAATATAAGACAATGCTTTTTTGTCCAATGTGCGTAATGATTGGCAAATAGAAACGATTCTATCCAATCCATAATATGATAATATAAGTTGCCAGTCTTTTAAATTGCCATATTCCAGTACACGTTGGATAATTTGTGCCGGGCAGGTATCTAAATTAACTTTATTTACGTCCATATCCCAAAATAAATGTCGGGATAATAGAGAAATATATTCTTTTTGTGACATTACATTCATAATGACTTTAATTTTTTGTTGGTTTCTTGCTCTAATATTTCATAACCAATTTCTTTTTGACAAAAATAGCTGTTTTGCTTCGGAATATCAAATATTACGGCTTAATTTTGTATGCTCAATCCTAGTACATTTTACTTTCTTATCCGTCTTGCTTGTATATAAAAGGTGATTATGAAAAAGATCTTAATATTAGCATTTTCTTTGTTCACGTTGGGAACATACGCCCAACGTGAAGTTCCGCAATCGCGCATGGAGCAGATTTATGAGGAAGCCAAGACTCCTTATAAATATGGGCTGGCTGTAGCTCCTGCCGACAACAAGCATAAAATAGACTGCCCTACCGTGTTCCGCGAAGGGGATAAGTGGTATATGACCTACGTGGTTTATAATGGTAAGAGCGGACTGGACGGGCGTGGATACGAGACATGGATAGCCGAAAGTGATAATCTGTTGGAATGGCGTACATTGGGACGTGTCTTGTCTTATCGTGACGGATTCTGGGATTGCAACCAGCGTGGTGGTTTCCCTGCATTGCCGGATATGGAGTGGGGAGGAAGCTATGCCCTGCAGACGTATAAAGGCAAGCATTGGATGACTTATCTGGGTGGGGAAGGGACCGGATATGAATCGGTGAACAAGCCGCTGTATATCGGTTTGGCCTGGACAGACCGGCCTTTGGGTTCCGCCCATGAGTGGCAGGCACAGGACAAGCCTGTGATGAGTATCCATGATAAAGACGCGCAATGGTGGGAAAAGCTGACCCAGTACAAAAGTGTGGTCTATTGGGATAAGGAGAAAACACTGGGCGCTCCTTTCGTCATGTTCTATAACGCGGCAGGACGGCATCCGGAAACGGATTTGAAAGCGGAACGGGTGGGTATCGCCTTGTCAAAGGATATGAAGAAGTGGAAACGATATCCGGGCAATCCGGTCTTTGCACACGAAGCGGACGGAACCATTACGGGGGATGCGCATATCCAGAAAATGGGCGACGTGTATGTCATGTTCTACTTCTCGGCTTTTGAACCGAGCCGCAAATACAAGGCATTCAATACATTTGCTGCCAGTTATGACCTGGTGCACTGGACCGATTGGAAAGGAGCGGATTTGATTATCCCTTCCAAAGACTATGATGAATTGTTCGCTCATAAAAGTTATGTGGTGAAACACAATGGGGTGGTGTATCATTTTTATTGTGCCGTGAATGACGCGGAACAACGTGGTATAGCCATTGCTACCAGCAAGCCGATGGGACGTTCGCAAGTGCATTTCCCGGAACGGGAGGTGAAGAACCGCCGGATGGTGATGGAACTGGATAAAGGATGGAAAACATGGCTTTGTGATAAAAGTGCATACGGGCAGGCGAACAATGCCCCTACAGTGGTGGATATCCCTCATAACTGGGACGATTATTACGGTTACCGCCAACTGACTCATGGCAATCTTCACGGTACTGCCATGTACGAAAAGATATTCACACTGGATAATTCTCAATTTCCAATTTCTAACTCTTCATCCGGAAAACGTTATTTCCTTCGTTTTGAGGGAGTGGGAACGTATGCCACTGTTACATTGAATGGAAAGGATTTCGGCCGTCATCCCGTGGGGCGTACTACGTTGACACTGGATGTGACGGAGGCGTTGAAGCTGGGAGAGAACAGACTGGTGGTGAAAGCGGAGCATCCTGAAATGATTGCCGATATGCCTTGGGTATGCGGTGGTTGTTCTTCGGAATGGGGATTCAGTGAAGGTTCCCAGCCTTTGGGCATTTTCCGTCCTGTAGTATTGGAAGCTACGGATGAAATACGCATCGAACCTTTCGGAGTGCATATCTGGAATGATGATAAGGCGGGAACTGTCTTTGTAGAAACGGAGGTGAAAAATTACGGGAAGACTGCCGAAACGGTGGAAGTGGTTAATAAATTCAGTAATGCGGATGGCAAGCAGGTGTTCCGCCTGACGGAGAAGGTGACTTTGCAGCCGGGTGAAAGGAAAGTGGTGAAGCAACAATCGCCGGTGCAGAATCCTGTCTTATGGAGTACGGAGAATCCTTATTTGTATAAACTGGCCAGTATGATAAAGCGTGGCAAGAGTACGACGGATGAGATTAGTACGCCCTTTGGTATCCGTACCGTCAGTTGGCCGGTGAAACGGAAGGACGGTGACGGACGGTTCTATCTGAACGGACAGCCTGTCTTTATCAATGGGGTATGTGAATATGAACACCAGTTCGGACAAAGCCATGCTTTCAGCCGTGAGCAGGTGGCAGCCCGTGTGAAACAGATCCGTGCGGCGGGCTTCAACGCTTTCCGTGACGCTCACCAGCCCCATCACCTGGATTATCAGAAATATTGGGATAAGGAAGGTATGTTGTGGTGGACTCAGTTCTCGGCCCATGTATGGTATGATACTCCGGAGTTTCGTGAGAATTTCAAGAAACTGCTCCGCCAGTGGGTGAAGGAACGCCGCAACTCGCCCAGTGTGGTGATGTGGGGATTGCAGAACGAAAGCACGCTGCCTAAGGAGTTTGCCGAGGAGTGTAGTGAGATTATCCGTGAAATGGATCCTACGGCGCGTACCATGCGTGTGATTACCACGTGTAACGGTGGTGATGGAACAGATTGGAATGTTATTCAGAACTGGAGTGGAACTTATGGTGGTGATGTGAATAAGTATGGCCGTGAATTGTCACAGAAGAATCAGTTGTTGAATGGTGAATATGGGGCATGGCGCAGTATCGGACTGCATACGGAACCGGCAGCTTTTGATGCGAACGGCGTATGGAGCGAGGAACGTATGTGCCGGCTGATGGAAACCAAGATCCGATTGGCGGAACAGGCAAAGGACAGTGTGTGCGGACAATTCCAATGGATATTCAGCAGTCATGATAACCCGGGACGCCGCCAGCCGGATGAAGCGTATCGCCGGATAGATAAGGTGGGACCGTTTAATTATAAAGGACTGGTTACTCCGTGGGAAGAACCGCTGGATGTATATTATATGTATCGTGCCAACTATGTGCCGGCTTCCGAAGATCCGATGGTTTATCTGGCATCCCACACGTGGGAAGACCGTTTTGCAACAGGCCGCAAACGGGCTACCATTGAGGCGTACAGTAATTGTGACAGTGTGTTGCTGTACAATGATGCGGTGGATGCTGAATACTTGGGACGGAAACTGAATCATGGGGTAGGTACTCATTTTATGTGGGAAAACCGTGATATCCGTTACAATGTGATTCGTGCCGTGGGATACTTTAAAGGAAAACCGGCAGCGGAAGATGTATTGGTGCTGGACGGTTTGGAAAAAGCGCCTCATTTTGAGGCTCTTTACCGTGGTTCTGTTATAGTGCCTGTTGCTGCCGACCGGTTGAACGGAACTGATTTGTTGAAAGGAGCTGAGGGATATACGTATCTTTATCGTTTGAATTGCGGGGGAGATGCTTATACGGATACGTATGGTCAGGTCTGGGCGCAGGATAACAGCCGTTATTCTCATTCGTGGGCGGAATCGTTTATCCATCCGTCGGACAGTGTGCAGTTATTGAGCCCTTATCAGGCGAGCCAGCGTACCACGAATGATCCCATTCATGGCACTAGGGATTGGGAGCTGTTCCAGACTTTCCGTTTCGGACGCCATAAACTGAATTTCCGCTTTCCCGTTCCGGATGGCGAGTATCGTGTGGAACTTTATTTTACAGAGCCCTGGCATGGTACGGGAGGCGGCGTACAGACGGATTGTGAAGGCTTGCGTATTTTTGATGTAGCGGTAAATGATAAAGTGCTTCTGAATGACTTGGATGTATGGGCTGAAGCGGGGCATGACGGCGCTTGCAAAAAGGTGGTGAATGCTGTTGTGAAAGGTGGGGTCTTGAAGATTGATTTTCCGGAGGTGAAAGCGGGGCAAGCTCTGATTTGTGGCATTGCGATAGCTTCGGCCGCTTCTGTGGAGCCTGTTGCTAATCAAGGGGCTGATGACCGGAATGTAAGTTTCAGCTGGGCTGCCCAAGATCAGGATGTGATGGAAAAGACTCCCAAAGAATTATTGCCTGAAGATAAAAATGCCCGTGCCAATGTGACTTATCAAGCCGAGGACGCTATGTTGAAAGGCAAGTTTATAAAGAAAGAGGTCAAGAAACAAACCGGTGTCTTCTTTGGTAAAGGTGAGAAAAACAGTATTACCTGGAATATCTCTACCGGTCTGGCACAGGTCTATGCCCTTCGTTTTAAATACATGAACGCTACGGGGAAGCCTATGAAGGTGCGTATGCAGTTCATCGACTCCAAAGGGGTGGTACTGAAGGAGGATCATCTGACTTTTGCCGAAACTCCCGGAAAGTGGCGTATGCTGAGTACAACGACGGGTACATATATCAATGCCGGCTATTATAAGGTGGTGCTTTCCGCTCCGGATATGGAGGGGCTGGCACTGGATGCGCTGGATGTGCAATAGGAGGAATGGTTTCTGCAAATAGTAAGGGGAAAGTTTCAGCATTTGGCATTTTTACATATCTTTGTGCTCTGAAACTAACCTCTTAAAAATATGTTAATTGATTTACTGCATTCTTCTTATTTCTCGCTCTTCCTTATTGTAGCGTTGGGTTTTATGCTAGGGAGGATTAAGATAAAGGGTTTGTCGCTGGATGTGTCGGCCGTTATCTTCATTGCCTTGCTTTTTGGACATTTCGGTGTGATCATTCCTAAAGAATTGGGGAACTTCGGTCTGGTGCTTTTTATCTTTACCATCGGTATTCAGGCCGGTCCCGGATTTTTCGATTCTTTCAGAAGTAAAGGAAAGACACTGATTCTTATCACTATGCTTATTATTTGCTCTGCCTGTCTGACGGCGGTAGGACTGAAGTATGCTTTTGACATTGATACGCCCAGTGTGGTGGGATTGATAGCAGGGGCATTGACCAGTACGCCCGGTCTGGCGGTAGCTATAGACAGTACAAATTCACCGTTGGCTTCCATTGCATACGGTATTGCTTACCCGTTTGGAGTGATAGGGGTGATTTTGTTTGTGAAGCTGTTGCCCAAGATTATGCGGGTGGATCTGGATAAAGAAGCGCGCAGGTTGGAACTGGAACGGCGCAGCGGTTTTCCGGAACTGACAACTTGCATTTTCAGAGTGACCAATCAAGCGGTATTCGGACGTACTTTGGCGCAAATAAATGCGCGTGCCATGACGGGGGCCGTCATTTCACGGGTAAAGCATGAGGATTCTATATTGATGCCTAAAGCGAATACCATGTTGCTGGAAGGGGACTATGTGCAGGCGGTGGGAAGTGAGGAAGCGCTGAATCAGTTTGCCGTATTGGTTGGAGAACGGGAGGAAGGTGAATTGCCTCTGGATCAGACACAGGAGATTGAATCTTTATTGCTGACAAAGAAAGATATGATAAACAAGCAATTGGGGGATCTGAATTTACAACGTAACTTTGGTTGTACGGTAACCCGTATCCGTCGAAGCGGCATAGACTTGTCACCTTCTCCGGATTTGGCCTTGAAATTCGGTGATAAGCTGATGGTGGTCGGTGAACGGGAAGGACTCAGAGGCGTTGCCCGTTTGTTGGGGAATAATGCCAAACAGTTGTCTGATACTGATTTCTTCCCGATAGCTATGGGGATTGTATTAGGTGTATTGTTCGGCAAAATAAATATTTCATTTTCAGACAGCGTTTCCTTTTCACCCGGATTGACCGGAGGAGTGCTGATGGTGGCATTGCTGCTGAGTGCCGTGGGAAAGACAGGACCTATATTGTGGTCTATGTCCGGTCCTGCCAATCAGTTGTTACGTCAGTTGGGCTTATTGCTGTTTTTGGCTGAGGTCGGTACTTCTGCCGGTAAGAATCTGGTGGCTACTTTTCAGGAGAGCGGATTGTTATTGTTCGGAGTGGGGGCGGCCATTACTGTCGTGCCTATGCTGGTTGCCGTTGTGGTTGGCAGGTTGGTCTTTAAAATCAGTTTGTTGGATTTGCTGGGCACCATCACCGGTGGTATGACCAGTACGCCCGGTCTTGCGGCAGCCGATTCCATGGTAGATAGTAATATTCCGAGTGTTGCATATGCTACGGTGTATCCGATTGCAATGGTGTTCCTTATTTTGTTTATACAAGTGATCGCTTCGGCGGTTTATTGATATATCAAACAGCCGGGTGGGTATGTGCCAAAGGTAGTAAATACTTTTGGCACATTTTTTATTTGGATGAATGTTGTATTTTTATTTATCGATATGAGGAGAAAAAAATATTCATTTTGTTTCTTTTATAGATTTTAATTTATATATTTGTCACAGCCTTAATATAATACGGAGAAAGATTAGGCTTATTCAGTGACAGAATGACGATTGGAATATGGTATGAATAAGCTGAACTCATATATGGTATTTATAAATATACTCAATTTTATGAGGAATAAAGACACACACTCTCGAATTACAGACAAATGCAGATGTTTGTTTGTAGTTGCCTATTCGGCAATGTCTATTACAGGATTGAGCTCCGTGCTCGCAGTGGAAAACCATGCACTATCTTCTCCGGTTTCAGATCGTGTGGAAAGCGTACAGCAGAAAAAACATGTTTCAGGTAATGTGCAGGATGCTAACGGAATGCCTTTAATCGGGGCGTCCGTAATCATCAAGGGAACCAATACCGGTATGATTACCGATATTGAAGGTAATTTCGCTCTTGATGCTAAACAGGGTGATATTATCGTAATCAGTTACATCGGTATGAAATCGGCGGAGGTGAAAGTGCCTGCTAACGGGCAAATAAGAGTGATGCTGAAAGAGGATTCGCAGTTGATGGATGAAGTGGTAGTGACCGGTTATGGTGATTTTAAGAAGGCTACTTATACGGGGTCTGCTTCTGTTTTGAATACGGATAAATTGGAGTCATTGCCTGTTGTGTCTGTAGCACAGATGATGGAGGCTAATATTCCGGGGTTAAGTTCAGTAGCCAGTTCTTCCCAGCCGGGTTCTAAAGCTACAGTGCGGGTGCGTGGAATTGCTTCTATGAATGCTTCTACAGAACCTCTTTATGTATTGGACGGCGTGCCGGTAGCGTCTAGGGATATGAGTGGTCTAAGTGCCAATGCCAGTGCGGGAGGACTTGGTTTGATCGAGACATTAAATCCTGCGGATATTGAAAGTATAACCGTATTGAAAGATGCCGCTTCTGCTTCATTATATGGAGCAAAAGGATCTAACGGTGTAATCCTTATTACTACTAAAAAAGGGAAGGAAGGTAAAATGAGGGTGAGTATGCAGGCTACTTACGGTATTACGGATATTGCTTACAATTATCGTCCGATAATGGGGGGTGAAGAGCGTAGGGAGTTGATTTATGAAGGATTTGTTAATTATCGTTTGAATCAGGGGGATTCGGAAGCCGAGGCAAAGGCTTATGCGGATGGACAAATTGACAATTATGCTGCACGCCCGGCCAACGGATATGCTGATTGGGAAGATGCTTTATTGAAAAAAGGACATCAGCAGGACTATAGTTTGTCTGTAAGCGGAGGTAATGAAAAATCGAATTTTATTGGTACGTTAGGATACACCAATCAGACAGGTATAAGCATAAATTCAGGAATGGAACGTTTTACCGGTCGTATTGATGCAAACAGTAAATGGAATAAATTTGAGTATGGAATGAATGCTACCTTTTCATGGACTCGTAATAAACATACGCCGGAGGGACAGTATTATGCCAGTGCGCTTTATTCTTCAAAATATCAATTGACCCCTTCCATACCTATTTATAATGAGGATGGCAGTTATCATACGGGTTTCCAGAATAATGGAGGTATTAACCCGCTGTATGAGAATTCTGTAGATTCAAATTATGCACGTCTGGCACGTACAATGGCATCCGCCAAGGCTGCCTATCATATCTTGGACGGGTTGAAGTTATCTACTGTCTTTACAGTAGACTATTCTTTAAATAAAGACTTTTTCTTTTACTCGCCTGACGGTAAGGATGGGGAAGCTACACAGGGATCCGGACAGATGATGATGATTGAGAGAATGAGTTATACTTCACAAACGAATCTGGCATATAATAAAACGTTTGGCAAACATAACATTAATGCGGTCTTAGCGTATGAGGTTATGAAATACGATTATGAGGATATGTATGGTGAGAAACAGGTTTACGGGCAAACACTTAATCCGTCGTTGGATAATGGCGCCAAACCTGCTGATCTTACTAATACGAGGCAGGAAGATGCTATGGTGTCGTATGTGGGAAGCTTGAATTATGGATATAATGATAAATATTATGCAGGTTTCAGTTTCCGTCGTGATGGCTCTTCCCGATTGGCGCCTGATACCCGTTGGGGGAACTTTTGGGCTGTTTCCGCTTCATGGAGACTCTCTCAGGAAAACTTCATGAAACCGTGGGAGAATGTGGTGTCGGATATGAAATTAAGAGCATCGTATGGTGTGAACGGTAATCTGCCGACCGGTTATTATGGTTATCATGGAACTTATACTACCGGAGCATTTTATAATGGAAAACCTGCTCCGTGGGAAGATGCTATTGCTAATCCTGATTTGACTTGGGAAAAGAACTATGCATTGAATCTGGGGGTTGATTTAAGTCTGTTCAGACGGGTTAATTTGACTTTCGATTGGTATACCAGAACGACTAAGGATTTATTGATGAGTAAGCAATTGAATTCTATCAGTGGTTTTGGCAGTATTCTTACGAATGTGGGCGAAATGAAGAATACCGGTTTTGAAATAGAGGTACGTTCAAGTAATATTCAAACCAAAGATTTTAGTTGGACAACTTCTTTAAACTTGTCACATAATAAAAATAAGATTGTAAAACTGGCGGATCTTCCGGAATTTATAGATGGAAATTATATCAGAAAGGAAGGTTGTTCGTATGCGACAATTTATTTGAGAGAGTATGCCGGAGTGGATCCTAATGACGGACGCCCGATGTATTATGACAATAAAGAAGACGAAAATGGCAATAGAAGCAGGAATATTGTGTATGACCCCAATGATGCCGACCGTGTGGAGTTGAAAGATATATATCCTAAATTGACCGGTGGATTGATGAATACGTTTAATTATAAGTTTATTGATTTATCTTTAAATTTGTCGTTTCATTTAGGTGGATATTCTTACGATGGTGCCATGTATGCTTTGCAGGATGACGGTTATACGGCACAATACAATAAGAGTACAGAGTTACGCCGCCGTTGGAAACAGCCGGGAGATATAACAGATGTTCCCCGATATGTGTATGGACAAGAGTATGGTGGCTGGTGGAACTCGTCACGTGGTGTTCATAGCACAGATCATTTGCGCTTGAAAAGTTTGATTGTTGGCGTTTCTGCTCCTCAGTCTTGGTTGAGAACCATAGGTATTAATTCTGCCCGTATTTATTTTTCGGGTACCAACTTGTTGACGTGGGCTGCATACGATCAATATGATCCGGAGTTGAATGGAATTGTAAGTTATTTTACTCCTCCTCTTAAAACATTCGCATTTGGACTTGAACTTAAATTCTAATCAATTAACACCGAACTGTTTATGAAAAAAAATATAATTATATTAGGCTTGATTTCTTTATTGGCCGTATCGTGCGGGGATGATTTTTTAACTACTCATCCTGGTGATAGCGTTTCTACGGATTTGGCACTGAGTACAGAGCAGGATATAGATAATGCTGTGAATGGATTGTATGATTTGATGTCCAGCTATGGCTATTATGGCGGAACCATGTTTTTTTATGGGGATATGAAAGGGGATGATATGCAGAGTTCTTATAATAGCGGGAGAACTTGTAACCGGTGTTACTTATATGATCATCGCTCTACAAGCTTAAATGCCGGATATTTATGGGGACGTCCTTTTTATATTATCCGTAATGCATGGAATGTGATCAATGCGATTGATGATGGAAAAGTGCAAGGTTCAGAGCAAAGATTAAAGGAATTGAAAGGTGAGGCGATGACTATCATGGCACTTTGCCAGTTTGACTTGACCCGTTGTTTCGGTTATCCTTATACTAAGGATAAAGGGGCCGGTTGGGGAGCTCCAATTGTAGATCATGCAATTACATTAGATGAAAATCCGCCACGCAGCACTGTTGCAAAGGATTATGAGTTCATAATCAGTACATTGGAGGAGGCTATACCTTTAATGAGTACTTCTAAAAATAACAGCCGGATGAATGCGTATGCTGCAAGAGCATTGCTGTCTCGTATTTATCTGTATCATGATGATAACGAGAAAGCGTTTCAAATGGCAAGCAACTTGATTGAAGAAGTGGAAGGAAATGGAATGTACCGTCTTTATACACGTGATGAATATGTTCCGGCATGGGATTTGAAAAATACGTTTGGTACGGAATCATTATTTGAAATTGCTAATAGTACAGATGATAATGGAGGACGAAGTTCATTGGCATATCTGATGCATTGGAATGGGTATCGTGAGATTTTTGCCACTCAGAAATTTGTGGATGAGTTATTGAGTGACCCGGATGATATTCGCTGTCTGTTGCTGGAAAAGAATGTTTATAATAAAAATGATGTATGGTGGTTGAAGAAATGGCCGGGAACAGATGCTACGACTCCATCTTTTGAAAATAATTATGTTATTTTCCGTTTGTCTGAAGTCTATTTGAATGCGGCGGAAGCCGGAGTAAAAATAGGTGGGCCATCTGCCGTAAAGGGTTTGAATTATCTGAATGCAATTGTGCAGCGTGCTAATCCAGCAAAAGAAGTAACGGCAGCTGAATATACATTGGATAGGGTGTTGGAAGAAAGAAGTAAAGAATTGATAGGTGAGGGGCATCGTTTCTTTGATATGTTGAGAAATGGAAAGACCATTGTTCGTAAGGGAGGATATCATTTGCCGGGTATCGTGGAGGAAATAGACTGGGATTATTATAAATGTGTTTTACCGATTCCAACAGACCAGTTTACATTTAGTCCTGATATGGAGCAGAATCCGGGATATACTAAAAATTAATTTTAAATAATTATTAAATGAGAGGGTGTGGTATCACACCCTTTTTTTGTGTGGACAAATTCTACATTCATGTGGATTTATTCTACAATTTTACAGACGTTCTGTTTGTTTATTTGGCTAATATACAGTGATTTGACGGATGCTTCTTGTTGTTGGCATATCTTTTGATCGGAACATGATAAATTATTATATAATTATATAAATATAAATCATGAATAAATCTAGGTATGTTTTTTTTATTTTGGCTTGTTTATTCGGTTTGTACGTGCAAGCTCAAAATAGAACAGTGAAAGGACGCGTTCTCTCAGCGGAGGATAAAGAACCATTAATTGGAGCTACTGTCAAAATACCCGGTACATCTATCGGTGTGGTGACAGATATAGATGGCAATTTCTCTCTGGAAGTTCCCGACAAAGACAAAACATTAGTGATTGAGTTTTTAGGTATGAGTACACTAACGGCGAAGATACCTGCCAATGGGGTGCTGAATGTATCTTTGCATCCGGATACACAACGATTGGATGAGGTTGTGGTGACAGGCTATGGTAATTTTTCCAAATCTTCATTTACCGGTTCGGCAAATACATTACGGGGGGACTTGTTGAAGAACGTTCCGGTTGTATCGGTAGAACAGAAGTTGCAGGGTATGACTCCGGGCGTATCCATTTCGGGAAATTCCGGTCAGCCGGGTGCTAATCAAAGTATACGTATCCGCGGTATGGGGTCATTCAATGCATCGAAAGAACCTTTGTTTGTCATTGACGGAGTACCGGTGACTTCCGGAAGCTTGAGTGGTGGCTCGGCAGATGCCGCTTACATGAATAATTCTAAAACGAATATAATGAGTACGCTGAACCCTTCGGATATTGAAAATATAACAGTCATAAAAGATGCGGCAGCGGCTTCTTTATATGGTTCACGTGCGGCAAACGGTGTGATTCTGATAACCACTAAAAAAGGTACAAAAGGACGTGCTAAGGCTACATTAAAAATGGATGGAGGCTTTTCTAATGCTGCTGTGGAATTCCGTCCGACGTTGAATGGGGAGCAGCGTAGAGAGTTAATTTATGAAGGTTTGATGAACTTTCAACAAGATGAAATAGCCAAGAATCCGGAGGCGGGATTGGCATCGCCCACCGAATATGCCGATTTACATATCAATGATTATGCCTCCATTCCGGAACTGGGATATACTGACTGGAGAAAAGAATTGATGCGTACGGCACATCATCAAAGTTATGAAGCGTCCGTATCGGGAGGCAATGACAAGACTACGTTCTATTCTTCATTGGGTTTTAACCGTCAGGAGGGTTTGGTGGAAAATTCTAATCTGGACAGATATACAGCTCGTTTGAATGTAACCCAGAAGGTAGGTTCCCGTGGGGAAGTGGGCGCCAATGTGATGTTCTCTCAATTGAATCAGGAAATGAATGAGGAGCGTGGATCATCTATTAATCCTTTCCTTTGTGTGGCTTTGAATACCACTCCGTCTTTTCCGGTACGTGACGCTGAAGGGAATTATGTAGGATCATATCCCAGTAGCAATGTGAATCCGTTGCGTGATATCCGTACAGATTATAACCGTACCCGCATGACACGTATGTTTTCTACAGGCTATGCTTCGATAGATATTATCAAAGGGTTGAAATTGAAAGAAACGCTTAGCTATGATTATAATATTCAGAAAGATTCCCGTTATTGGAATCCGTTGAGTGGAGCCGGAGCTAAAAGTGGTAGTGATGCACAGACGGCAAAGGGATTTATAGAATATAGTAAATTGATTTCTTCCACTTCATTGGGATATAATACGACTATAGCACAATTACACCATGTGGATGCGTTGGTAGCTTATGAAATTGAAAATTATCAGACTGACAAAGCAATGGGGGATAAATCCAAACTTCCTTCAGATTATTTGGTGGAACCGGATAATGCAGCATCATTGAACAGCTTTGTGTCTTCTACTCAGGATTCAAGAATGATTTCTTATGTATCCCGTATCAACTATGATTATGATGACCGTTACTATATTGCCGGTAGCTTCCGTCGTGACGGCAGTTCACGCCTGTCACCCGAGAACCGTTGGGGAAATTTTTGGTCTGTATCCGGTATGTGGAATGTAGGTGCGGAAAAATTTATGCAATCTATAAAGAGCGTGCTGAGTGATTTAAAGATACGTGCCTCGTATGGTGTGAATGGTAATCAGCCGGGTGCTCTTTACGGATATATGGGACTTTATTCCTACGGGCAGAATTATATGGGAGGTGGTGGATCTTATGAATCGGCATTACCGAACCCGAACCTTAAATGGGAAAAGAACTATAACTTGAATTTGGGACTCGACCTGGCATTTATCAATCGTATTTTTGTCAGCTTGGAATATTATAATCGCGATACGAAAGATTTGCTTTACAATCGTCCTATCAGTAGCACTACCGGTTTCCAAAATTATTTGGGGAACTTGGGACAACTGAATAATAGAGGTTGGGAACTGGAACTGCGTACCATAAACTTTGCCGGTAACAACTTTAATTGGACTTCTGTTTTGAATATGACCCACAATAAAAATAAGATTGTATCATTGGATGGTAAATTGGAACAGTCTATCGAGGGAAGCTGGTTTATCCATAAAGTGGGGTTGCCGTATTCTACCTTCTATGTGAAAGAATATGCGGGGGTTGATCCTCAGACAGGAAAAGCTTTGTACTATATGAATACACAGGATGCAAATGGCAATTATGACAGAACAGTGACTACTGACGCTTCTGCAGCACAGGCAATTCCTTATAAGTCTGTGGATCCGAAGATTTCAGGAGGTTTTACCAATATCGTGAATTACAAATGGTTTGATCTGGCATTGACATTGACTTATTCTTTAGGAGGATATTCTTTTGACAAAACCGGAACTTATAATGAAACCGACGGTGCAAAAGAGCAGAACTATAACTTGCCCATTTATGAATTGGATCGTTGGCAAAAGCCGGGTGATGTGACGGATGTACCCCGATTTGTACTTGGCCAGGCGGCAGGACCGCAGAATTCATCCCGTTATGTACATAGCACGGATCATTTACGTGTAAAGAACTTGACTTTGGGCTTTACATTGCCGGATCAGTGGCTGACCAAACTGGGTGTCAGTAAAGCAAGATTGTACTTCTCAGGCAGTAACTTGTTGACGTGGGCAAAGTGGGACCAGTATGATCCGGAAGTACCTGTTTCGGGTGAAGTATTTTGTGAAACACCTCCTATGCGTACTTACAGTTTTGGAATAGAAGTCTCATTTTAATGAATCTCCTTTAAATTAGAACGAAATGAAAAAAATATATTTATCGATTGTTGCGGCTGTATCATTGATGTTTGTTTCGTGTACTGCTGATTGGCTGAATACAGATCCTTCTACGGCAGTTCCCAGTGATGATGCCATTAAAAATATAGATGATGCACAGGTGGCATTGAATGGTATATACCGATTAGCATCCGCACATAGTTATTATGGTGATAATTATCTTTATTATGCTGATTGTCGTGGAGAAGATGTGCAGGCACGTATTAATAAAGGAGCAGGCCGCAGGGTTTCTCCTTACTATTTCTTTGATGTTACGGCGGATGATAATTTTAATATAACCCTTGTCTGGAACCAACCCTATAAAGTGATCCATCAAGCTAATAGTCTGATAGAAAAGTTGGATGCCGGAAATGCGGGAAATGCCAAGCCGGAAGAAGTGGCACGGATCAAATCGGAGGCACTGGCAATGAGAGGATTGGCTTTATTTGATCTGACCCGTTTGTTCGGTATGCCTTATACTTTGGATAATGGGGCTTCTTTAGGAGTTCCTATTGAGATTCAGACCACCTTGGAGGATCATGTTCCGGAACGTAACACAGTGGCGCAATGTTACGAACAGGTGCTAAAGGACTTGAACGATGCGTTGGGAGGACTGACAAAGGAAAAACATGATGCCTATATGAATTATTGGAGTGTGAAAGCTTTGCTTTCCCGGGTGTATCTGTATATGAATGACAATGAAAATGCATTGAAATGTGCAGAAGAAGTAATCAATGACAATGGGGGAATTTACCGGCTTTTTACTCATGACGAATATCCTTCTGTATGGGGAAAAGACTTTAACTCTGAGTCTTTGTTTGAATTCTATTTTACGATGTCTGAACCTTCAGGCGGTTCGGGAGGAGAAGGGGCGCCGATGGTGTATGCCGATAATGTGAAAGATTGGAATAACCTGATTCTGACAAAGGCTTATTTGGATTTGCTGAATGAAGACCCTGAAGATGTGCGCCATGTATTTCCTCATTTGCCGGAAAATGCCGTTGCGGATACATTGCCTGTAGCTGCCAAAGGTCAACCGAAATATCTGATTAAATATCCGGGGAAATCGGGCAGTGTGACCGATGCTGTTTCTACAGTCAATCCACAGGATAATGATCTTTGTATTCTCCGTTTATCCGAGGTCTATTTGAATGCTGCGGAAGCTGCTTTTAAAATCGGCAATACGGAAAAAGCATTGACATATCTGAATGCGATAGTTACCCGTGCCAATCCGGCGAAATCCGTAACATCTGCTGATCTCAGCCTGGAGCGCATTCTGAAAGAAAGACGTAAAGAACTGGTAGGTGAAGGTCATGCTTTCTTTGATTATATGCGTAATGGCAAGTCGGTGGACCGTTCGGGAGGCTGGCATCTGACTATGCCTGAAGATGCCCGTGTCATTGCTCCTTCAGACCCCAGGGTGGCACTTCCTATTCCACAAACTGAAATTGATGCTAATCCGAATATAGTTCAAAATCCTAGATAATTGTTTTGTCCATGTTAAGTTTGCCCTTCTTTTCGATGATGATATCGGAGAGAAGGGTTTTCTTTTTACAATTTATATGGTACAAAATCATATTTCGTCCGTCTTCATTTGAAAAGAAAGACCAAAAATATGAGATTATATGGATTGTTACTGTGCGGATGGATGACGGTATCCTTACAGGCCCAACAGATACATGATTGGGAGAATCATCATGTATTACAGATTAATAGGGAACCGGCAAGGGCTGCTTTTGTGCCTTTTGCCAAGCAGAAGGGGGATTGTTCGATGAGTCTGGACGGGATGTGGAAATTCCGGTGGACTCCTGTGCCTTCCGAACGGATAACGGATTTTTACCGCACGGACTTTAATGACAAGGATTGGAAAGATTTTCCGGTTCCTGCCAATTGGGAAATCAACGGATACGGAACGCCTATTTATGTATCGGCAGGATATCCGTTTAAAATAGATCCTCCACGGGTGATGGGGGAGCCTAAAGCTTCGTATACCACCTACAAGGAACGTAATCCGGTGGGACAATACCGGCGTACTTTCACGCTGCCCGCCGGGTGGAAGGCAAATGGGCAGACTTTTCTTCGCTTTGAAGGAGTGATGAGTGCTTTTTATGTGTGGATAAACGGTGAACGTATAGGTTATAGCCAGGGAAGTATGGAACCTAGTGAGTTCAATATCACCCGCTGGTTGAAACCGGGAGAGAACCAAATCGCTCTGGAAGTTTATCGGTATAGTGACGGATCTTATCTGGAAGATCAGGATTTTTGGCGTTTTGGAGGTGTTCATCGCAGTATTCATTTGGTGCATACTCCGGATATCCGTATCCGTGACTATGTAGTGCGCACTCTGCCTGCTGTTCAGGGGAATTATCAAGATTTCCGACTGCTGATTGATCCGCAGCTCAGCGTTTACCGGGGAATGGACGGTAAAGGTTATACGTTGCAGGCGGTGCTGAAGGATGCGGATGGAAGAGAAGTAGTGAATATGGTTGGCAATGTGGAAGATATCTTGGATTTGGAGCATAAGGCGGCACGGATGAATGAATGGTATCCGCAACGTGGTCCACGTAAGATGGGACGTATGTCCGCCGTTATAAAATCTCCGCAACGTTGGACAGCCGAAACTCCTTATTTATATAAGTTGGAACTTCGTTTACAGAATGCAAACGGACAGACCATAGAGCAAGTGGAACAGCCGGTAGGTTTTCGTTGTATTGAAATAAAGGACGGACAAATGTTGGTTAACGGTAATTCGGTCCGTTTTCGTGGGGTAAACCGTCATGAACACGATCCGTATACGGCACGCGTGATGAGTGAGGAGAGGATGTTGCAGGATATATTGCTGATGAAACAAGCCAATGTGAATGCAGTCCGTACCAGTCACTATCCCAATGTGAGCCGTTGGTATGAACTGTGCGACAGCTTGGGACTGTATGTGATGGATGAGGCGGATATAGAAGAGCACGGATTACGTGGAACATTGGCTAGTACATCCGATTGGCACGCTGCTTTTCTGGATCGTGCGGTACGTATGGCGGAACGCGATAAAAATCATCCTTCGGTAGTGATGTGGAGCATGGGAAATGAAAGTGGTTACGGACCTAATTTTGCTGCTATTTCGGCTTGGCTGCATGATTTTGATCCTACACGTCCCGTACATTATGAAGGAGCTCAGGGAGTAAACGGAGAACCCGACCCGAAAACAGTGGATGTAATCAGCCGTTTTTATACCCGTGTGAAACAGGAGTATCTGAATCCCGGCATTCCCGAAGGGGAGGACAAGGAACGGGCGGAGAACGCACGTTGGGAACGCTTGTTGGAAATAGCGGAACGCACGAATGATAACCGTCCTGTGATGACCAGCGAATATGCACATTGCATGGGGAATGCTTTAGGTAATTTCAAGGAATATTGGGATGAGATTTATAGTAACCCACGTATGCTGGGCGGCTTTATATGGGACTGGGTGGATCAAGGTATTTATAAGATATTGCCGGATGGCCGCCGGATGGTGGCGTATGGCGGTGACTTTGGTGATCGGCCTAATTTAAAGGCTTTCTGTTTTAATGGTGTGGTGATGAGTGACCGCGAAACTACGCCCAAATATTGGGAGGTGAAGAAAGTATATGCTCCGGTTAAATTGGAAATGGAAAAAGATCTTCAGGTTTTTCCAAAAGAACAAGATGTTTTTTTAAAAGAACAAGATGTTTTGCCCAAAGGATTAAGAGTTACGAACCGTAATCATCACATTGGTCTGGAAGGATATCGCTGTCTGTGGACTTTGATAGAGAACGGGAAGAAGATGAAACAAGGGGAACTGGCGCTTCCATCGGTGGCACCCGGTGAAACAGGAACGATGGCTTTGCCCGATGTTAAGATTAATAAACAGGCTGATGTTCGATTGAATGTAAGTATAGTATTGAAAGAAGATGCTTTATGGGCGAAGGCCGGGCATGAAATTTTAAAGGAACAGTTTGCCTTGAATGATCATTTGATGGCGGTGGCTGACGGTGTACAACCGGGTAGACGTAAAAGTAAGTTTTCTGTTTTGGATTTATGGGAAGATAGTTATTTTCAAGCTTTCCGTGCTCCGACGGATAATGATAAAAGTTTCGGTAACTGGTTGGCCAAGGATTGGAAGAATCAGGGATTGGATGCTCCTCAAGTAGAGGTAATTACTCCCGAAACGGAAACTCAGGAAACAGATGGAACCGTATCGAAGAAATCGGTTGTGGAATATCGTTATGCCAAAGGTAGCATCCGTGTTTCTTCCCATTATAAGATATATGTGGATGGAACGGTAGATCTGGAACAGACTTATCTGCCACAAGGAGAATTGCCGGAATTGCCTCGTCTGGGCAGTGCATTTGTACTGGGAGAAGAATACGAGAACCTTTCCTGGTACGGTCGTGGCCCGTGGGAAAACTATCCCGACCGTAAGACGTCCTGTCTGATAGGTAGATGGAACAGCAAGGTGAGTGAACAGTACACACATTACCCGCGTCCGCAGGACAGTGGCAATCACGAGGATGTTACCGAGGTGGTTCTAACCAATAAACAGGGTAAAGGCGTCCGTGTGACAGCCATAGACCGGCCATTTTCATTTTCTGCCTTACATTATACCGTGGATGATATTTATAAAACAACTCATGATTGTGACTTGAAACCACGAAAGGAGGTTATTCTCAGCCTGGATGCAGCGGTTTTAGGTTTAGGAAACAGTAGTTGTGGTCCGGGAGTGCTGAAGAAATACGCCATTGATAAGCAGAAACCTCATACTTTGCGGGTACGCTTCAGTCTTATAAAATGATGTATGGCAAAAGGTTTGAATAGGCGACATATCTTTCCGGTGGCAGACAGAAATATAGAATTAAATTAAAAATCAAATATCAAAATGAAAAGAGCAACAACTTTTTTATCACTCCTTGCTTTATCGGCAGGTTTGTTGGCGCAATCTTCCGTAAAAACAGAACGCCAATACTTGTCAGGACGTGGCTGTGATGATATGGTACAATGGGATTTCATGTGTACCGGTGGTAATAATTCCGGAAAATGGACGAAAATCGGAGTACCTTCCTGTTGGGAACTGCAAGGATTCGGTACTTATCAATATGGCATGAAATTCTATGGTAAGGCTTTTCCTGAAGGAGTAGCTGACGAACAAGGTTTGTATAAATATGAATTTGAGTTGCCTGCCGAATGGAATGGTAAACAGATAGAGCTGGTATTTGAAGGCTCTATGACTGATACGCAGGTAAAGATAAACGGTCGTAAAGCCGGCTCCATGCATCAGGGAGCTTTTTACCGCTTTATTTATAATGTGAGTGACCGGGTATTTTTCGGATCGAAAAAAAAGAATGTACTTGAAGTAACTGTAAGCAAGGAAAGTGCGAATGCAGGGGTTAATTTGGCAGAACGCCGTGCTGATTATTGGAATTTCGGAGGTATTTTCCGTCCTGTGTTTATCGTGGCGAAACCGGCTCAAAATATAGATCGTCTGGCAATAGATGCGAAGGCGGATGGGAATTTCTATGCCGATTGTTTTCTGAATATGGCAGTAGAAGGTGCTAGGGTACATACTGTCATAACAGATGCTAAAGGGAAAAAAGTGGCCGAAAATACTTCGGATGTCCGTACGGGCAGCGACCATGCTTCGATTAATTTCGCAGTAAAATCTCCTGAATTATGGACGGCTGAAACTCCGGCCATGTATCAGGCTACCTTTACCCTGCTTGATAAAGCAGGCAAAACACTGCATGTTGAAAATCAGAAATTTGGTTTCCGTACCATTGAAACACGTGAAAGTGACGGATTGTATATCAACGGTCGGCGTGTGATGATTAAAGGGGTGAACCGTCATAGTTTCCGTCCTGAAAGCGGACGTACACTGAGCAAGGCAAAGAACATTGAAGATGTATTGCTTATCAAAAGCATGAACATGAATGCCGTCCGTCTGAGTCATTATCCTGCCGATCCCGAATTTTTTGAAGCTTGTGACTCGCTGGGGCTTTATGTAATGGATGAGTTAAGCGGCTGGCATGGCAAGCACGAAACTATCAACGGGCAGAAGCTGGTAAAAGAAATGATTACCCGTGATGTAAACCATCCGTGTATTATCTGGTGGAGCAATGGTAATGAAAAAGGCTGGAATACTGAACTGGATGGTGAATTCCATAAATATGATCCTCAGAAACGTCCGGTGCTTCATCCGCAAGGCAACTTCAGTGGATATGAAACCATGCACTATCGTTCTTACGGAGAAAGCCAGAACTATATGCGTCTGCCGGAAATATTTATGCCGACCGAGTTTCTGCATGGATTGTACGATGGAGGACACGGAGCCGGACTGTATGATTATTGGGAAATGATGCGTAAGCATCCCCGTTGTGCCGGAGGTTTCCTTTGGGTACTGGCCGATGAGGGCGTGAAGCGTGTGGATATGAATGGATTCATTGACAACTGCGGCAATTATGGAGCCGATGGTATTGTAGGTCCGCATCACGAAAAAGAGGGCAGTTACTTTACCATCAAGCAGGTGTGGTGTCCTATTCAAATCAGGGTCGATAGCCTTGACAGTCAGTTTGACGGCAAACTGAAAATAGAGAACCGTTACGATTTCCTGAATGCGAATACATGCCGTTTCACTTATAAATATGTGCAATTGCCTTCTGTAACCGATAAGGGGGGAATGAAAGTGATGAAACAGGGTGAAGTGAACTGTCCCGATATTCCTGCTCACGGTGCGGGTACACTGACTATTCCTGCGGCTGTCAAGGGGGCCCATGCTTTGATGCTGACAGTAACGGATAAGCAGGGGAATGATCTCTTTACGTGGAGTTATAAACTGGACGACGTTGCCGGATTGCAACAGGTTTCTGCCGGAAACAAGCCTTCTTATAAAGAAACTGCCGATGCATTGACGGTTGATGCCGGAGGACGTACATTTACTTTTTCTCAGAAAGACGGACAGCTGAAAGGGGTAAAGGTTGGAAGCCGTATCATCAGTCTGGCAAATGGTCCCCGTTTCATTGCCGCCAAGCGTTCGGACCGTTCTATGGATCAGTTTTATAACCATGATGACAAAGAGGCTGAAAAGAAGAAAACCCAATACACTACATTTGATGATGCCGGTCGTTTTACAGGCTTTACCGTGCGTGAAGAAGGCAATAACGTAGTGGTTACCGCTAACTACAAACTGGGATGTTTTGATCAGGCTGTATGGACTATCGCTCCTGACGGTACCGCTGCTATAGACTTTACATACAACTTCAGCGGTGTAGTGGATTTGATGGGGGTGATGTTTGATTATCCGGAAGATAAAGTGTTGAGCAAGCGTTGGGTAGGTGACGGTCCTTACCGTGTATGGCAGAACCGTCTGCATGGTCCGCAGTTGGGCGTATGGGAAAATGAGTATAATGATCCCATTCCTGCCGAAAGCTTTACTTATCCCGAATTTAAAGGGTACTTTGCTAATGTGCAATGGATGACTTTGAAAACACAGGAAGGAACGATAAGTATCTGTAACCGTACTCCTCAGAATTATGTAGGGGTTTATCAGCCTCGCGACGGTCGTGACGGCTTGCTTTATACTTTCCCGGCTACCGGCATCAGTCTGATGAAAGTAATTCCTCCGGTTCGTAATAAAGTGAATACGACAGATTTGATAGGTCCGTCTTCACAAGCATTTTGGGCTGATGGAGCATATGGGGGAAGTATCACGTTAAAATTTGAATAACAGTGAAAAAATAGATTGTAAAGGGAAGAGGAACTTTGTTTATTCTTCCCTTTTCTTTTTTTATTTGGCTTGAACTCTCTATATTTGAAAAATTGAGTACAAATTACAACTTTATTCGTTTATCATTAAATATAGAATAAATAGCTTATGAAGATAAAACATCTGTTTGTATCCATATTGCTGGCAACCGGATTCCAACCGATGATAGCACAATCCGCTTTACGGCAACAGTTTGTAAATTCATCCGTACAGGAAGCTCGTCCCTGGACTTTCTGGTATTGGATGTTTGGCGCTGTAACTCCCGAAGGGATTACCGCCGATCTGGAAGCCATGCACCGTGTAGGTTTGGGTGGAGCCTATCTGATGCCTATCAAGGGAGTGGAGCAAGGACCTCAATACGAAGGAAAAGCTCAACAACTTACCCCCGAATGGTGGCGTATGGTCACTCATAGTATGAAAGAGGCCGACAGGCTGGGAATGCAACTGGGAATGCATATCTGTGACGGCTTTGCCTTGGCGGGAGGTCCCTGGATAACTCCCGAAGAGTCGATGCAAAAAGTGGTATGGAGTGATACTATAGTGAACGGTGGGAATATTCGTAATTTGACTTTGCCCATGCCCGAAGCACTGGATGGCTATTATGAAGATATCGTTACCTACGCCATTCCATTGGAGCGTCAGCCTGAGGATACTTCATTGAAGCCGAAGGTAACTTTCGGTAATTTGAAATCGGCTGTTATCAAAGATGAATCCAAAGCTGTGAACAGAGATGAGAAAGGAGTTTTCCGTTCCTCTTATCCTTGTTGGATTCAGTATGAATATGCAGAACCTGTGACTTGCAGCAATGTGGAAATTATTTTGGGAGGAAATAACTACCAGGCACATCGCCTGAAAGTATTGGCCAGTGAGGACGGACGGACGTTCAAAACAGTGAAGCAACTGGTCCCTGCCCGGCAGGGATGGCAGAATACGGATTTCCAGTCTACTCATGCCATCCCCCCTGTTACCGCCCGTTACTTCCGTTTTGAGTGGACTCCCGTGGGAAGCGAACCGGGTAGTGAGGATCTGGATGCAGCCAAATGGAAACCGAATTTGAAAATCAATGATATAGTCCTTCATACGGCTCCGCGTATTCATCAGTGGGAGGGAAAAGCAGGACTGGTGTGGCGTGTGGCTACTGCTACTACTTCGACGGAAATACCCGATGCGGCTTGTGTGCAGCCGGATGAGTTGATCAATCTCCCTTTGTATCAGGGCAGGCTGACCGCCCGTTTACCCGAAGGTAAATGGCGTATTCTCCGCATGGGACATACGGCAACCGGACATGTGAATGCTACTGCCGGAGGTGGTAAAGGATTGGAATGCGACAAGTTCAGCACCAAGGCTGTTCAGAAACAGTTCTCGAACTGGTTTGCGGAAATGTTCAAAAAGACGGATGAAGCCGTGGCACGCCGTGTATTGAAATATATGCACGTAGACAGTTGGGAGTGTGGCAGTCAGAACTGGAGTGATAACTTCGCGGCGGAATTTAAGAAACGCCGTGGATATGATTTGATGCCTTATCTTCCTTTGCTGGCAGGTATTCCGATGGAAAGCGCCGCCCACAGTGAACAGATATTGCGGGATGTCCGTACCACCATCGGAGAACTGGTGACTGATGTGTTCTACACTGTATTGGCAGACTGTGCCCGTCAATACGATTGCCGGTTCTCTGCCGAGTGCGTAGCTCCTACTATGGTCAGTGACGGATTGATGCATTATCAGAAAGTGGATCTGCCTATGGGGGAATTTTGGCTGAACAGTCCTACGCACGATAAACCCAATGATATGCTGGATGCCATCAGTGGCGCGCATATTTATGGAAAGAATATTATCCAGGCCGAAGGCTTTACTGAAATTCGTGGCGTATGGGATGAAGACCCTGCCATGCTGAAACCTTTGCTGGACCGTAACTATGCACTGGGTATCAATAAACTCTTCTTTCATGTCTATACCCATAATCCTTGGATGAACCGCCGTCCCGGTATGACCTTGGACGGCATCGGACTCTTCTTCCAGCGCGACCAGACCTGGTGGGAGGAAGGGAAATCTTTTGTAGATTACATCACCCGTTGCCAGACTTTGTTGCAATACGGTCATCCGGTGGTTGATATCGCCGTCTTTACCGGTGAAGAGATGCCGCGACGTTCCATTTTGCCCGAACGGTTAGTTTCGATGCTTCCCGGTATCTATGGAGCCGAACGGGTGGAAAGCGAACGGATTCGGCTGGCTAATGAAGGTCAACCCACCCGTGTGCGTCCTGTCGGTGTTACCCATTCGGCAAACATGGCCGATCCCGAAGACTGGGTGAACCCGATGCGTGGTTATGCCTACGATTCTTTTAACAAAGACGCTCTGTTACGTTTGGCAAAAGCGGAGAATGGAAGAATGGTACTTCCGGGAGGAGCTTCTTATAAAGTATTGGTGCTTCCTACAGCCCGTCCTATGAGTCCTGATAACCTGCCGTTGTCTCCTGAGGCACAGGCAAAAGTAGAGGAACTCCGCGCGGCAGGTGTCATTATTCCGCAATTGCCTTATCGGGAAGATGATTTTTCTTCTTTCGGCGTGGAACGGGATGTACTTCTTCCTGCTGATGTGGCATATACTCATCGGAGCGGGGAAGAGTATGAGATTTATTTTGTGGCTAATCAGGTGGACAGTTTGCGTACATTCAACGCTTCTTTCCGCATTGCAGGGCGCACGCCTGAATTGTGGAATGCGGTAACAGGAACCATTACCCGTCCGGCACAATGGAAAGAATTGGACGGCCGTACCGAAGTCGCTTTGTCTTTGCCTGCCAATGGCTCTGTATTTGTCGTATTCCCCAAAGAATCTTCAGAAGTTTCTCAGGAACGGACCGAAAGGGAACCTGTATCCATATCGATCAAGGAATGGACAGTAACATTCCCTTCCGTGCGCAAAACTGTCACTCGTCCGGTATTATTTGACTGGAGTAAGGAAGAGGATGAAAAAATAAGATATTATTCCGGACATGCCACTTACAGAGGACTATTCAGATGGAAGAATGAACAGGACGGAAGAATTATTCTTCGGTTGGGTAAAGTAGCCAATGTAGCGACTGTACGTGTCAACAGCATTGCATGCGGTACGGCTTGGACAGCTCCATACGAAGTGGACATTACCGATGCGCTTCGTAACGGAACCAATGTCTTGGAAGTGGAGGTGGTGAATACCTGGGCGAATGCGCTCCGTGGGGCAGATCAGGATAAAGCGCCTTTTGAGGGGATATGGACGAATGCAAAATTCCGTCTGCCCGGAGATGGTTTGTTACCTGCCGGATGGATGGGACCTTGCGAGTTTTTTAGAACTAAAGAATAATGCTAATCACACATAACATGAAAAATAAGAAACTACTACTGGGCATTGCTTGGGCATGGTTGACTTGCCTGTCGGCAAATGCGGAAGTGAAATTGCCCGCTTTCTTTTCAGACGGCATGGTGATGCAACAGCAGACTCGTGCCAATTTATGGGGAACAGCTACTCCCAATGCACCGGTGAAAATTACAACAAGTTGGGATAAACAAACCTATAAAACGACTGCCGATGCAAAAGGCGCGTGGAAACTTGCTTTATCCACCCCCTCTGCCGGAGGCCCTTACACGATCACTTTTGATGATGGAAAGCTGACCGAAATACGTGATATCCTGATGGGAGAATTATGGTTATGCTCCGGTCAGAGTAATATGGAAATGCCCATGAAAGGTTTTAAAAACCAGCCGGTGGAGAATAGCAATACAGATGTGATGAACAGCCGTAATCCGCAACTCCGCCTGTTCACCGTAAAGCGTTCTTCCTCTTTTACTCCGAAAACAGATGTGGTGGGAACCTGGCAGGAAGCTGTTCCGGCAACTGTGCGTGAGTTTAGTGCTACTGCTTATTACTTCGGTCGGATGATACAACAGCAGTTGAATATACCTGTGGGTTTGATTGTGGCTTCTTGGGGAGGTTCTGCCTGTGAAGCCTGGATGCATCCGGATTGGTTGAAGGCATTTCCCGAAGCAAAGATTCCCCAATCGGAAGCCGATATCAAGTCAAAGAACCGTACTCCGACTGTACTCTATAACGGTATGCTTCATCCGCTCATCGGATTAGCCATGCGTGGAGTTATCTGGTATCAGGGGGAAGATAACTATAACCGGGCTTCTACTTATGCCGATATGTTCAGTGCACTGATACGCGGGTGGCGCGAAGAATGGCAGCAAGGGGAATTTCCCTTCTATTATTGTCAAATTGCACCTTATGATTATGGAATTATTACTGAGCCTGGCAAGAATGTGATAAATTCTGCTTATCTTCGCGAACAACAAGCTATGGTAGAACACCGGGTGGGCAATAGTGGTATGGCTGTATTGTTGGACGCAGGAATGAAAACGGGGATTCATCCGGGTAAAAAGAAGGTGGCAGGAGAACGTCTGGCGCGTTTGGCATTGGTAAAAACTTACGGAATGAAAGGTGTTACGGCCGAAAGTCCTTACTATACAGGAATGGAAGTAAAGAATGATACGGTAATAGTCAGTTTTGATCGGGCACCGATGTGGATAAATTGTAAAGACCGTTTTGAATCATATAACTTTCAGGTTGCAGGTAAAGATCGGGTTTTTTATCCTGCTAAAGCGTGGATACAGAGAAGTAAAATGCTTGTAAAGAGCGAGAGAGTACCTCATCCGGTGGCAGTTCGTTATGGCTTCGAGAATTATGTGGAGGGAGATTTGTTTGGTGAAGATTTACCTGTATCGTCTTTCCGTTCCGATGACTGGTAAAAACAGAAAAAAATGAAGAATATCTTTACGTTTTTATTATTAGTGTTTATTGGCGGGCAGTTTCTGTGGGGACAGCCTGCCAATTTGGTTTGGAATACTCAAAGCCGGAATGCTTCGGAGTCCATGCCTTGCGGGGGTGGTGATATCGGCATGAATGTATGGGTAGAGAATGACGATGTTCTGTTCTACCTTAGTCGTAGTGGTTCTTTTGACGAGAATAACTGTCTGCTGAAGCAGGGTCGGTTTCGTGTGAGGCTCACTCCGAACCCTTTTGCCGGAACGGCTTCTTTTCGGCAGACTCTGCATCTTAATGATGGCTATGTCAGCGTAAGTAGTGATAATGCCACTCTAATTATTTGGGTGGATGTGTTTCATCCTGTGGTACATGTTGAGGTGAAAACGAAGGAACTGACTTCCATGCGTGTGAATTTTGAAAGCTGGCGTTATGAAGATCGTCCGGTGCGTAAAGGGGAAGGGCAGCAATGCTCTTACAAATGGGCCATTCCTGATGGATTGATGACTAGGCGTGACTCTGTCTGTGTGGAAGAAGATAATTTTACTTTTTTTCATCGCAATCCTGAACGTACTATTTTTGATGTGGTAGTGGACCAGCAGGGAATGAATGAAGTGAAGGAACAACTGTATAATCCTTTGAAGAATTTGATTTTTGGGGGGCGTTTATCAGGTGATAATCTGGTTTATAATGGTACACGCCGTGGACATTATGCAGGTACTGAGTATCTGGCATGGATGTACAAAAGCAAGAAACCTACTTATAAGCAGTCTGCACGGATTGTTCTGAATACGGAACAAAGTACGGTTCCTGCATGGGAAGCATCCTTGGCCCGCACTGAGAAGGAAATAAATGTATCCAAAGACAAACAGGCTACCCGCCGTTGGTGGAATGATTTTTGGAAACGTAGCTTTATTGAGGGGGAAGGTGAAGCGGGAGATGCTATCCGTAACTATACACTGTTCCGCTATATGTTGGGATGTAACGCCTATAGTCAGTGGCCTACCAAGTTTAACGGGGGACTGTTTACTTTTGATCCTATGTATGTAGATCAGAAAATGGAATTTACCCCTGATTTCCGGAAATGGGGAGGAGGAACCATGACTGCACAGAATCAGCGTCTGGTTTATTGGCCCATGCTGAAAAGCGGTGACTTTGACTTGATGAAATCACAATTTGACTTTTATCTGCGTTTGTTGCCGACAGCCGAAGCACGTACCCGTACCTATTGGGGACATGCCGGTGCCTGTTTCACCGAACAAATGGAGAACTTCGGTCTGCCCAATCCTGCCGAGTATGGCTTTAAACGTCCTGAAAGCTATGACAGGGGGGTGGAATATAATGCATGGCTGGAATACGAATGGGATACGGTTCTTGAATTTTGTCAGATGATACTGGAAACGGCACGTTATAATGAGGCTGATATCAGCCGTTATATCCCTTTGATAGAAAGCTCACTTAATTTCTTTGATGAGCATTATCGTCAACTGGCATTACAGCGTGGACGTAAGGATTTAGATGGTAACGGCAAACTGGTGATTTATCCGGGATCGGCTTGTGAAACTTATAAGATGGCTTATAATCCATCCTCAACCATTGCCGCGCTGCGCTCTGTTTTACAAACCTACGGACGTAAACCGGACATGCTGGCACGTATTCCTGAGATCCCTTTGCGCATAGTGGATGGGAAGGAAATGATTGCTCCGGCACAGGCTTGGGAACGGGTGAACAATATAGAAACTCCCCAGCTTTATGCTGTATTTCCCTGGCGTATGTATGGAGTGGGGAAGGAAGGTCTGGAAATAGCCCGTAATACCTATCTATATGATCCCGATGCACAGAAATTCCGTTCACATATCGGATGGAAACAAGATAATATCTGGGCGGCTTGTCTGGGTATGACCGAGGAGGCTGCACAACTTACCTTAGAGAAAATGGCGAACGGTCCTCATCGTTTTCCCGCCTTTTGGGGACCGGGTTACGACTGGACTCCCGACCATAACTGGGGAGGCAGCGGCATGATAGGTATGCAGGAAATGCTGTTGCAGGAAGCCGATGGAAAGATTTTATTGTTTCCTGCTTGGCCTAAAGATTGGGATGTGCATTTCAAATTGCATGCTACAGGACAGACTACTGTAGAGGCTGTTCTAAAAGGGGGGATGGTGGTTGGCTTGACCGTACATCCTAAAGAACGGGAGAAAGATGTAGTAAATTGTTTGCTGAATAAATAATTTAAGGGTAAGGAGGTGTGTTTTGTAAATTCACCTCCTACTTCTTTGTATATACTCGATTGGGAACTTGTCACTCCTTTTGTTTTTCTATTCTTATCTATTTGTATGGCAATCAGTGCCGGAACATTGTTTGATGGCTTTGGTTATCTTTGTTGAGTAAACAAGAACTAAAATGTCCGATGCTTTGTTCTTACTATCATAAATAGATTTAAAATGGTTATGAAAAAGATTTTGATAGCTTTGGCCTTATTGCTGACAGGCATTGCAAGCGGATCGGCATGTACCGGTATTTCATTCCTCGCTGAAGATGGCGGATATGTGCAGGCACGTACTATAGAGTGGGGGGACAGTTATCTTCCGAGTGAATATGTTATTGTTCCCAGAGGACAGGATTTGGTATCTTATACTCCAACGGGTGTAAATGGCTTGAGATTTCGGGCTAAATATGGTCTGGTAGGACTGGCTATCATTCAGAAAGAGTTTGTGGCTGAAGGACTGAATGAAGTAGGGCTTTCGGCTGGATTGTTTTATTTTCCCCATTATGGGAAGTATGAAGAATATGATGAGGCTCAAAATGCAATTACTTTGTCGGATTTGCAGGTGGTGAACTGGATGCTTTCCCAATTTGCTACTATAGACGAAGTGAGAGAAGCTATAGAAGGGGTGAAGGTGGTGTCTCTTGATAAACCTGGTAAAAGTTCTACGGTACATTGGCGCATTGGCGATGCTAAAGGAAATCAAATGGTGTTGGAATTTGTAGGTGGTGTTCCTTATTTTTATGAAAATAAAGTAGGAGTACTCACCAATTCTCCCGATTTTCCATGGCAGGTGACTAACTTGAATAATTATGTAAATCTATATCCGGGAGCTGTCACTCCACAGCAATGGGGTGGGGTGACTATTTTCCCTTTTGGCGCAGGTGCCGGATTTCATGGTATTCCGGGGGATGTAACTCCTCCATCCCGTTTTGTTCGTGTAGCGTTTTATAAGGCAACAGCTCCGGTGTGTCCTACAGCGTATGACGCTATATTACAAAGCTTTCATATCCTGAATAATTTTGATATTCCTATCGGTATAGAATATGCGTTAGGGAAAGCACCTGATATTCCTAGTGCCACACAATGGACTTCGGCTATTGATTTGACAAACAGGAAAGTGTATTATAAAACAGCATACAATAACAATATTCGTTGTATTAGTATGAAGAAGATTGATTTTGATAAAGTGAAGTATCAGTCGTATCCATTGGATAAGGAGTTGAAACAGCCTGTAGAAGAGATTATTGTGAAATAGTGTAAGGGCTTGGAAACTGTTGGCGGAAGTACATGGAAGTTTTAATTGCAATGAATGAATAATGGATAAAATGCATTTTTTTAGAAAAAAGTTCTAGAAATGTTTGCAGATACAAAAATAAACTGTACCTTTGCACTCGCAATTCGGAAGAATAGCAATAATAAAGGATTGATTCGCTAGCTCAGCAGGTAGAGCACAACACTTTTAATGTTGGGGTCTTGGGTTCGAGCCCCAAGCGGATCACCAAGTAAGAGGAATGAAGTTAATACTTTGTTCCTCTTTTTTTGTGCCTAAAAGCCTTAATTACCTGTAAGTTATGGCTAATAACACCTATTCAACACCTGTAATTAATAACTTCGATGCTATCAAAGGTGATACTAATTCACCCGATACTTTAAGCACCGAAATTAAGCACGGAATCCAATCACCACTTTTAAGCACGGCACAACACTTTTACAAAGAGGTGAAGCCCCATTACAATTTAAGAGAGCCTAAAGGAGATAAGCCTACTATGGTTTACTTTGTATGCTTCATTAATAAGAAGCAGGTAAGAATATCTACAGGTTACAAAGTATATCCTAAGCAGTGGAACAAGATACAGGCTATTACTAGTAGTTTGTTATCGGGGCTTGATAATGCCAATAATACTATACTTAATAATAAGATAGATGAAATGAATGTTCGTTTCACTGAATATATTAATTACATTTGCAATAATAACACCGAACTTAATTCCAATACACTTAAACGATATATAATGAATAGAAAGATAGATGAACCTAAAGAAGCTAGAATAGATATAGCTAAGGTATTAAGAACCTACCTATCTAAAGATACTAGTATTAAAGACGGAACTAAGGATAACAACTTACGTTTCATTACCAAGTTTGAAAGCTATCTATCTACTTTAGATATTAAGGGCTATGAGGATATTACTTTAGAAGTAATGAAAGGTTTCCAACAATGGTGTATTGACAATGTAAAGGGCAAAGCAGGTGAAAGGGCTAGCAGTGCTTCTATTAATAAGATAGTTGAATGTACCTATAAGTTAATGAAGAAGTACCTAGTTAATAATGGACTTATGAAAGGTAGTCAATATGCGGATATTGAAATAGAACCTTTAAAGGAAAAGGCTATAGATGATGAGATAGCCCTTAGAGATGATGAACTGACTATGCTTTGCAACTACCAATGTACGACTAAAGAGGATGAGGATATTAAGAACCTATTCTTAATGGAATGTACAACAGGGCAAAGGTTCAGCGATATTGAAAAGGTTGATAAGTTGATAGAACGTAAAGACGGAAGAACTTATATTAACTTGGTACAAGATAAGGCAGGTACAAAGGTACAAGTAGATATTATCTTTCAAATGGCTTTAGACATACTGGCTAAGTATAACTACCAACTACCTACTATCAATAAGAAGAAGTTTAATACCCGAATTAAGGAGATAGCTAAACAGGCAGGAATTAAAGGTATAGAGGAACAAAGATACGAACAAGCAGGTATAGCAGGTGTACAAGTAACCAAGAAAGAAAGATATAATTGTGTGTCTAGCCATACAGGTAGAAGAACCTTTATAACTTTACTATCTTTAAGAGGTGTGCCCGATAGTGAAATAGCTAGGTATTCGGGGCATAGCACCTTATCTATGGTACGTTTATACGATAAGTCTAAAACAGGAACTAAGGAGAAAGTAATGTATGATAGACTAGTTAAAGAAAGACCTGACTTAATTCTAAAGATGGTAGGCGAAGAACCTGTAAAGATAGATGATACTAATAATATAGCTTATCAATTTGGTAAGGCATTTAGTAAGCTAGAGGATGAACACAAGGAAGATATTAAAAAGGTTTCATTTAACAAGGAAGTAGATAAGACTTTTAGTATAATTAATAATGATATTGATACTACCGACTTCTTACTAACTAATGGGGTTAATGAAAAGGATATAATAGAACTTATGAAGCATAAAGGGATGATGCCCGAAGATATAGAAGTAACTTATGATAAGGATAGTAAAGCTATACTTAAATTGAAATAGTCTATTTAATGGTAGTAGTAAACTAGCTTATTAATAATTTGTATGTCCTGTTATTACTAACTATCTTTGCAGGGTCTAAAAGGACATAGCTAATATTATTGTTTAACCCATTTAAAATTGCTAGAATATGGCACAAGATGGTAAAAGCCAAATGAACATTTGGAATGAAGCCCTTACTACTAAAGAAAAGGTGGATAAGGCAGTAAAGAACCTGTTAAGAAGTGAAGCCGAATATGATGCTATCATACAGGCTTTAACTAGTAAAGGTGTGACTAAGGATAACTTAGAAGCATTAAAGGCAAAGCCCAAGTATGCAACTTTTAGAACTGAATGTTATAAAAGGGCTTTAGAAGGTTTTGGGGTTGAGGATGCAGAAGCCAAAGCCCTAGAACAAGATGAAGATTTGGACTTCATTAAGGAATAAGTTCTTTATTCTATAAGAACACTTACAGCAAGTTAAACAATAACCTATCCTTTTAGGTAGTGTTCTGTTAGGTAGTCTAGCAATAGGCTACCTATTTTTATATCCTATAAGACCGTTAAAGCCATTATTAACAAAGGAATGTATAAGAGGGTACACCCTATAATAATACCCCCTAGAACCGACTAAAATAAAGTCAATATTATAGTATATCCTATATGGTGAAATAATCTGCATTATAAATTTCTAGACAAAATACCTATCTGAACTTTCATTCTTAATACTTTGGAATACCTAGCAGGATAAAGAATCGAATTTATAATGCCCTGTAGATGAATATTCCACTTTGTGAACCTATTATTTGGTACACCCCTAGAAGTTGACTAACTTTGTATATGCTTAATAAGAGGATATACAACTACTACCTATCTATAATAGTATCTACTTAATTAATTCCACTATTAAAATTACTATAACAGATAAGAGGAACTAAATTAGTTTCACTACATAGAAGCAATTACTAATAAGCTATGAAATATTACACATTCAATGAAGTAAGAGAAATAGCCATTAAGAACCATTCCAATGATAATAAAGTATCTGTAGGAATTTGGGCTAAGTTAAATGGCTACCTAAAGATAAAGAAGCAAATAGATAAGCACCGTATTACATTATACATTAAACTAAATGATAACTAGTTTCTTAATATGGATGATAGTATTCTTTCTATGTATAGAAGCTATAAGGAACAATGCTATACAGGCTACTAAAGATGAACTATACAGAAGCAAGATAGATAAGTTGGAGAATGAGATAACTAGACTAAGTAACATTATTAATACTAAACTATGAAGAAGCAAGTTATACACTTTGATAATACAGGATATACAGAAGCAACAAAGGCTTTAGATGAAGCAATTGAAACTATTAACAAGCATAGCCAAGAACTTACTACTAATGGCTATATACTTAATATGGAAGATATTAAGCTAATTGCAAATAACAATAGAGAATTTAATAAGCAAGTATATAGCAAACAACTTAAAGAGATATGCAAACTATTCGGGCTAGACTATAGCAAGGTGTGTACTTTTGAATATACCATTACTAACAGTATGTTTAGCGATATGGCTAATAATAAGTGTAACTATCTGTATGACTTTAGTAATAGGTTGCATAGTTGCTTTACACTCTATAGGTATTTAGCCAATAATAAGTACATTGACATTATTAATAATGTAGCTAGTAAGACAATACAAGCGGATGAACTTATTAAAGAGGGATACACTAGCTATACTAAGAATGATAAACAGAATAAAGTATTAGACTTGACAAAGCAATTACAGGACTTGTATAAGCAGTTTAATAAGCTAGGAATTAACAATAATGATATTAGCTATCTTATTAATAAGGATGGAAGTATAAACCCGAATAGATTCTATAGATATACTGAATAACCAGATACTTCTTTCATAGTTAACTAGGCTACCTATCTTAGTATATGGTGGTCTAGTTTTTATTTACATTACATTTGGCTATGATACATAACGGAATAGAATATCATACATACGATGAATTAAAGCCTATAGCTATACAGGTATTAAGGCAAAGAATATTAGATAAGCAAACTAAGTATAGTAGATACATTGGAGATATTAATAAGATGGACTTTAATAAGCAGGATATAGGAATAGAACTAAAGAACCTAGGATATAATAAGAAGCGTATAATGAAAGATGGAATCAGAAAGCTATACTACTATAAGTCTTAATAATATGCTATACAACAAATATACTAAACAACTATATGATAGTGTACAGGATGCAGCCGATAATACAGGACTGACTAAAGAGAATATACTATCACTTATTAAAGATGGTTACTACATACACTTTAAAAGGTGCAATCTAGCTAAATATATCATTAGTGGTAAGGTTAAACTATCAGAGATAGAAAGACGAAGATATACTAACTAGCATATCCGAATTAATAGATAGATGCAACTTATAAGGTCTGCATTCCAATAGTTATAGCTTAATAGTTAGGATACAGACTTTATAAGCCTATTAATAGATAATGGTTAGTATGATGAACTAAAGTAAAAGTTGCTAGTAGTTGACTAGGGAAAAGTTGCCTACTATACACTACTACTTAGAAGCACTACTTATATTAGTCTATTCGGGCTAAAGCCCTTTAGACATACATTAATTCAGTACATTTCATTACAGGTTTATCTAGATGGAATATTGAACATTATAAGCCAACTAAATAAGTATATCTTGTAAGATGATACTAAGGAAAAGTTGCTTATAGTTAGTCGGGGAAAAGTTGCCTACTATACATTACTAGCCTTATACACTACTTACTTTAGCTTATATCGTACTACGTACTTCATAAGCATAATTAGATATACGCTACTAACATAGATAGACCTTATTAATACAGGAACTAATAACTATGTACATTTACAAGCCACATAATAAGCAATTTGAAACAAGGAAAGAAGCCAAATTATACTTAGGTGGAACTAACAAGTATAATAAGGCTCTTAAAGATGGAGATATTTACATAACGAACTACAATAACATTGCTAACAATGGAACACTATACAACACTAACAAGAAACATTAATAAGATAGATGGTAATAATAAACTAATAGATACTTTAGTATATGCCTATATAAAGGCTAGAATGAACTATTCTACTTACATATCAGAAGTAACCGAAAAGGAGATAGCTGCTAAATTAGGAATACCACTAAGAACTATAGTAAGTTGTGTATCTAGACTTAAGAAGAATAGGCTACTTATTAGTAAAGTAGATGAGGATGCAGTAATAGACAAAGGATATAAGACATATAACAAGTATCACATTACTAAAGAGAATGACAACTACTATTTCATTTACAATAGTCTATTTAAAGATAATATTGGAATAGACAATAATACGGATGCTTGCAAGGTTAAAGGTTTGTTACTTCTTATTAAGTCTATATGCCTAAAAGAAACTAACAAGTATATTAGCAATAAGCCATATAAGGGAAGCATTAATAAGACTGAACTAGCCAACTTAATAGGACTAGACAACAAGACATTAAACAAGTATCTAGAAATAGCTATAGAAGCTAAGCAAATTAAACTAATTGATAATGGACTACTAATACTTAATAAGTCTATAGTTCCCGACTTTGTAGAAGCGGAACAATCTAATACTAGCCAGCCTATCTATACTAAGATATTTCACCTTATATATTATTGGTGTATTACTAATAATATAGTTCCACCTAATAGGAATGACACTATTATTAAGAAGAATGGAAAGGTATATAGAACTAATGAATTACTAAGCAGAATAGCAGGAAAGTATAGTATTACTAAAGAGGATATACAGGAACTAATAATAAAGTACGGAATAGAATACATTAAGGCAAACATAGATAAGTTTCCTATTCTTAATAGCTACATTCCTTATGTGCTTAATAAGAGGATAACTAATAAGCCAAATGAAATTAGCTTAGAATATATTACTAAAGCACTTAACATAGATGCTTCATTTACTAACAATGAAACTAATGAAGTATGGACTTTATAACTAAAGCACTGACAAGGAATAGTAATAAGAATTATAAAGGCTTATCAAATGAATTACTAATATCGGGCAACCTACATAAGGCAGGATATACTACTAAGGTATTGAATGACTTTAACCCTAGCTATGATATTAAAGCAACTAAAGCAGATAAGCAATACTACATAGAATGCAAGTTAGATGCACTAGTAGAACATACTAATAACTTCTACTTTGAATATTGGAACTATACCTATAATAGACCTACAGGCATTAATAATAATGACTTAGAAACAATCTATAGTCATACATACAAGATAGATGGTAGATACTACCATTTAATAGCCAAAAGGAAACACTTTGTAAAGGCATTGAAACAAGTACTTAAATATGAGCCGACTAAAGTAAAGATATATAATAATACATACTATGTTAAAGGCAAGGTTACAGGCGATAAAGCTTATATAGTTGATAGGAATACATTCCTTAAATACTTTAAAGGATATAATAGGCAACTAAAGCCTAGTTTTAGATGGAACTAAGTAGACATATAGCCCGATGGATGCAGGCTATTAGGTATTCAGAATTTAAAGTGCGTGTAAAGCTAGGTGGGTTGGGGTTTAACAGGCTAGACCTGTAAAATTTAACCCCATTCCCCTTATAAGCCATTAATTATACTAGATAAGTTTGCAGGTATCAAATACCTTTGTATCTTTGTATCAAAATAGTATTAACAACGTCTTTTAAGCACGAAATACGCTAAAGGCTTGATATTCAGCCCAAGTTTCAACTCTTTTAATGTTGGGGTCCTGGGTTCGAGCCCCAGGCGGATCACCAAAGAATCAGAGAGTTACACCAAAGTAACTCTCTTTTTTTATGCCTAAATTGCGTTGGTTTACATGGTTCAGTTAAACCGAGAGTTAAACGGGGATCAGTTTGAAAACTTGGGGGAATCTTTTCTTTTTTGTAGAGAACACGGTTGAACTTTTAAAAAAGAATTATATTTGTACTATTCATTACTGAAACTATGGCGAAGAATAATTTACTAAGTGAGCAACTTGCTTATATTGGTGTTAGTTGTACCCCTACGCATCTGCATTTGTGTAGTTATAATGCTGAAAGTATTTGTATGAAGGATGGGAAAGATATAGATAGTTTAATCCCTTATTTGAATAAGAATGCTATAAACTGGATACAAATTCATGGCTTTCAGAATACGGAGGTCATACAGCATGTCTGTCAGAATTTTAATGTCGACTTTTTGACGATACAAGATATTTTGAACTCCGACCATCAGACCAAGATAGAACAGCATGATACATATAATGTAGTGATTTTGAAGTTACTTTTTTCTAATGATGATGGCTATGTACCACAACAAATAGCCATTGTGCAAGGTGAAAATTATCTGTTGACTTTTATGGAAAAGGAAACAGACTTTCTGAATGATATAAATACGGCATTGGAAAAGAATGTGTTGAAAATACGTAGCCGGCAGTCTGATTTCCTGCTCAGTGTTATTCTAAACAGTGTGATGGCCAGCTTTATATCCATCATTTCGGAATTGGAAGACGGATTAGAGGATTTAGAAGAGCAATTGCTTTCGCCGGAACAGGCTGATATGCTCGGTATTGAAAATATACAGCAATACCGCCGTAATTTTCGTGTAATAAAGAAATGTATTTTACCATTAAAGGAGGAAATCAGCAAGTTGTTGCATCCGATCGATAATGATTTGTTGCACAAAGCAAGCCGTCCTTTCTTTAATGATGTCAATGATCATTTGCAGTTTGTATTGCAAACTTTAGATGGTTGCCGTGACATGATTTCAGCTTTGGTAGATATTTACCTTTCCAATAATGACCGACGGATGAACAGCATCATGAAACAGCTGACTGTTGTTTCTACTATATTTATTCCGTTGACTTTTCTGGCAGGAATCTGGGGAATGAATTTCCAATGGATGCCTGAACTGGGATGGCGGTATGGCTATGTATTTGCATGGACATTGATGTTGATACTAGTAGCAGTTATCTACTTCTATTTTAAGCGTAAAAAATGGTATTGATGAGAGAGGATGGATGGGATTTACTTAAATGTGAATCCCATATTCATGTTTTACTTCATTCATTACAAAGGTGCTTTCCAGTGAACCCAAACTGTCAATCGTACCCAAGACATTGAGGATAAATTCCTGATAATACTTCATATTAGGGGAATGTATTTTAAGCAAATAGTCATAACTGCCTGATATGTTATAGCACTCTGTTACTTCAGGGATATCCTGAATTATCCGTGTAAATTCTGCAGCAATGTCCCGGTTCAGTCTTCTTAGCTTGACACTGCAAAATACCACGAAGCCTTGGTTTAGTTTCTCAGCGTCCAATACAGCGATATATTTTTTTATATATCCTCCATTTTCCAATCGTTTGAGGCGTTCGAACACCGGAGTGGAGGAAAGGCTTACCCGTGCAGCCAGTTCTTTGGTGGTCAGTCGGGCATTTTCTTGCAAGGTACGTAGTATCTGCAAATCTACTTTGTCAAGTTTCTCTAAAGTACTCATAGAATAATATTCTTTCAAGAGGTTGATATTATTTTCATATCTGTCAATACAAATATATTGCATTTATCTTAGATTTCGGAGAAATTTTCGGGAAATGTAGTACAGGGTTATATTCTTTTTTTGTCGGAGAATGCAAGAAAAGGGCAGAATGATTTTATCTCTCAAAAATACTTTTTATCTTTGCAGTTGCTATGACAAAGTATATATATCTTTTTTATATCTTGTTAGGTGTATGCCTGTTGGCGGGCTTTGGTTCCGCATTTGATAGCGGACAGGAGCACGATGTGGTTCGTACAGTTGGTTTGGAAAACAGTGCGGTGGCGTTGTGTAACATATCTGAAAGTAATAATGGGCAGGAAAAAAAAGAGATAAATAATGAAAGCTACCATTTTTATAAAGTCGGTATCGGCGGTACAGCTACCTCTTTTTCTTTTCGCACCTTGTGCTCCTCCAAAATTCTGCGAACTCATTCCTCTGCTTCCGTCATAGCCAAGTTGGCCAGATTCTTGAAAGTACTTCTTCCTGAAGAAAAGCAAATTCCTTTTTCACCTATTCTTTATTTTACTCAATATTCCAGTGAATACTATATTTATCAGTTGAGGCGTATTCTTATTTAGCTTATTTTTCTTCTCGGCAAGGTCTGTTTTTTATATCTTACATTTTTTTTGTTTTTATATTTTCATAATGGGAACTGGGGTGGATGCTTGTTCCTTTTATGAATGGTGTTATATGTTAATGTATTAATAACTAATGTATAATGGAATTTTTATTGGACTTTATACTTCACATTGACCAATATATGATAGATATTGTTCAAGAATATCATACTTGGGCTTATGTCATACTGTTTATAATCATTTTTTGCGAAACGGGATTGGTTGTCACTCCATTCCTCCCCGGAGATTCTTTGCTTTTTGTCGCGGGAGCTATTTCGGCTTTGCCCGATATGCCTTTGGAAGTTAATATTCTCGCTTTGGTTTTATTTCTTTCAGCTGTGCTGGGCGATTCCTGTAATTATATGATAGGACACTTTTTTGGAAATAAACTTTTCAATAATCCCGATTCCCGTATATTTAAGCAAAGTCATTTGGAAAAAACACATGAATTTTATAAAAAATACGGAGGAAAGACCATCATTATTGCCCGTTTTGTACCTATAGTCCGTACATTTGCTCCTTTTGTAGCAGGTATGGGCAAAATGCATTATTATTATTTTATGGTGTATAATCTGATAGGGGGAGCTTTGTGGGTTGGTATTTTCTGTTATGCCGGTTATTTTTTCGGTGATCTTCCATTTGTACAGAAAAATCTGAAATTGCTGATTGTGGCTATTATTGTCGTTTCTATATTGCCTGCCGTTATAGAAGTAGGCAGGAATAAGTGGAAAACTCGCCATTACTAAAATCAAACATATCAAAAACAATTTATTCAAATTACATTTATGAAAAATTCTTTTTTTAGTCGATTTACACCTCAAGAACCTAAGTTTTTCCCTATGTTGAAACGTTTGTCTGAAATCCTGACCTCATCATCGGATTTATTGGTAGAAAGCATGCAGCATGATAAGCCGGAAGAGAGAGAAGACTATTACAAACGCATCAAAGATATGGAACGTGAAGGTGACAAGCAGACTCATTTAATTTTTGACGAATTGGGAAAAACTTTCATAACCCCTTTTGATCGTGAGGATATTCACGATTTGGCATCAACTATGGATGATGTAATAGATGGGATTAACAGTTGCGCCAAACGTATCACGATCTATAATCCCCATCCCATTGCTAATAGTGGAAAAGAGTTGAGTTTGTTGATACAGCAAGCGGCTGTTTATATAAGTAAGGCAATGGACGAATTGGAAATTTTCCGTAAAAAGCCTACTGAATTAAGAGCATGTTGTATAAAATTGCATGACATAGAGAATCAGGCGGATGATGTATATGAACTCTTTGTTAAGAAACTATTTGAGGAAGAAAAGGATTGCATAGAACTGATTAAGATCAAGGAGATAATGCATGAATTGGAGAAAACGACCGATGCGGCAGAACGGGTAGGAAAAATCTTGAGAAACCTGATTGTGAAATACGCATAAAAGCAGAAGGTACAATATGGAATTATTAGTGATTATTATTACGTTGGCTTTGATTTTTGACTATATTAACGGATTTCATGATGCAGCCAATTCAATAGCCACCATTGTGTCAACCAAGGTTCTTACTCCGTTCCAAGCGGTGATATGGGCGGCATTTTTTAATTTTGTTGCATTCTTTATTGCTAAATGTATAATCGGAGGGTTCGGAATAGCCAATACTGTATCCAAGACAGTAGTGGAACAGTATATTTCCTTGCCGATTATTCTTTCGGGGGTTATTGCAGCTATTGTCTGGAATCTGTTTACATGGTGGAAGGGGATTCCTTCTTCTTCTTCGCATACGCTGATCGGAGGTTTTGCCGGTGCTGCTATTATGGCTCATGGTTTTGATGCCATTCAGCTCAATATTATTTTGAAGATTGCTGTTTTTATCTTTTTGGCACCATTTATAGGGATGGTTGTTGCTTTTGGATTCACGTTGCTTGTCCTTCACATTTGTCGTCGTGCACATCCGAATACGGCTGAAATGTGGTTTAAGAAATTGCAGCTTGTTTCTTCGGCTTTGTTCAGTATAGGGCATGGACTGAATGATTCCCAGAAGGTAATGGGTATTATTGCTGCTGCCCTGATCGCTGCTCATTCGGAAGGGTTAGGAATGGGAATAAATAGTATCAATGATTTGCCGGATTGGGTGGCATTTTCTTGTTTTACTGCCATTTCTTTAGGAACAATGTCAGGCGGATGGAAGATTGTGAAAACCATGGGAACTAAGATTACCAAAGTAACTCCTTTGGAGGGAGTTGTTGCGGAAACTGCTGGCGCATTTACATTGTATCTGACAGAATATTTGAAAATACCTGTAAGTACAACCCACACCATTACAGGAGCTATTATCGGAGTGGGTGCTACTAAGCGTCTTTCAGCCGTCCGATGGGGAATAACAAGAAGTCTGATGACGGCTTGGGTGTTGACTATTCCTGTCAGTGGAATATTGGCCGCTGTTATTTACGGAGTAGTTACTCTTTTTTAGGATGACCGGATTGTAGGCTGTTCTAGAAAATAAAGATCTGTCGTGACCGAGGTGACTGGGAAGTTACCTCGGTTTTGTATACATACCCATTTGTAGGTAAAAAGTGGATGAAACTAATAATAAATATAAAATTTTATTGTGAGTTTGTTATTTGTTTCTATTTTTGTAGTGGTCTTACTGAACACAAAAATGAGAGAAAACGCAAAAGGCAGGATTTTTATAGCATGGCTGTTGTTAATGACGCTTATGCCATTTTTCATGGTGAAGACTTTTCACCACCATGAAGAAGATGCCGTTTGCCATTCTGATAGTGGGAATTCTCATGATTCCTCTCATCAGTGTCCCGTGTGCAATTTCACACTTTCACCTTTTACACAAGTTGAAACATTACAACTTCATATTGTTCTTCCGGTTTTTGATTATCAGCCGGAAATAACAGTGGATAAGGTTTGCCAGGTTAAATCTTATCCTTATTATCTGCGTGCACCTCCCGTTTGCTGATTCACATAGTATCTTTTATTTATTCACAACATCAAATGATTGTAATTTATGCGTATCAGATATGTTTCGGGTACGCTGGGAATGTTTTTTACCTTGTTTTCAAATGCACAGGTAGTTTCTGATACGATTAAAAGTGTGGATTTATCCGAAGTGGTGGTGACTGGATCTTACCGACATGCTCAGGAGAAAAAGACTACCCTGACACTCGAGTTGTTTCAGAAAGATTATTTGAACCGGCATTTTACCGGTAATTTGGTACAGACTTTGAAAAATGTTCCCGGTGTACACTCGATGGATATTGGTGCGGGATTCTCCAAACCTATGATTCGGGGTTTGGGATTCAACCGTATTGCCGTATCCGAAAATGGAATAAAACAAGAGGGGCAACAATGGGGGGCCGACCATGGACTGGAAATTGATGCTTTTAATGTAGACGAGGTACGGATTCTGAAAGGTCCGTCTTCACTGCTCTACGGCAGTGATGCGATGGGAGGTGTCATCGAAATCCTTCCTTTGCTTCCACAAAAAGAGAACCGATTTTTTGGTGAGGCTGCCTTATTGGGAAAATCAGTGAACGGCACTGTGGGCGGTTCACTGATGCTAGGTATTGAGAAGAATGCATGGCTGGTCAGAGTACGTTTTTCAGAACAGCACTATGGAGATTATCATGTACCGGTCGATACCATTGTATATCTTACCCAGTTGGTGCCTGTTTACGGTCGTAAGCTGAAAAACACCGCTGGGTTCGAGCGCAATGTTTCTGCCATGGGAGATTATAGAAAGAAGTTTTATCAGATGAATATTGCTGTGAGCAATGTTTATCAGAAGATGGGCTTCTTTCCCGGTGCTCATGGCATTCCTGATATTTCCCGTTTGGAGGATGATGGGAACAGCCGTAATATTGACTTGCCTTATAGCAAAGTGAACCATCTTAAAGTAACCACGCATCAACAGTATCTTTGGAATGGGATACAACTTTCAGGTGATTTCGGCTATCAGTTCAATCATCGGGAGGAATGGAGTGCTTTCCATACCCATTATGACACTCAGGTGATGCCTGCAAAGGATCCGGATAGGGAACTGGTGTTCAAACTGCATACATTCAGCTCCTCTTTGAAGCTGCGGTTGTCCAGTTCTTCTTTCTGGGAGCATATGGCAGGGTGGAATATGCAGATACAGAAAAATGCGATTGGCGGATATTCTTTTCTGCTACCGGAATACAAGCGTTTTACTACCGGAGCTTTTTGGCTGACGACTTTCCGATTGGATAATCAGTTGTCTGTAACTGGTGGGATACGTTATGATCGGGGAAGGATTGATATAACGGCATTCGAAGATCCTTATTTGGTGGAGTATCTGCACAGACAGGGATATGAAGAAGAGGTAATACAGGCATATCGTTGGCGAAGTTATCCGGTGGACAGGGCTTATGGTAATTATTCCTGTTCGGCGGGAGTAGTGTGGACACCCGCTGCCGGTCATCTTCTGAAGATGAATGTGGGACGTAGCTTCCGTTTGCCGGGAGTCAATGAATTAGCATCCAACGGAGTGCATCACGGAACTTTCCGTCATGAAAAAGGGGATACCACTCTTTCTTCGGAACAAGGATGGCAGATTGATGCTTCCTATACCTTGGCTTATAAAAAAATGGAACTGGTTGTTTCATCTTTTGCCAGTTGGTTTGATAATTATATTTATTTGCGCCCTATGGGAGAATGGTCTGTATTGCCCCATGCTGGACAGATTTATCAATATAGTGGCGCACGTGCTTTGTTCATGGGTGGTGAGATAAATTTCAATATGTATTTTCTACGCCATTTTAATTATCGTTTAGTCGGTGAGTATGTCTATACTTATAATCGTGACGAACATACGGCTTTAAGTTTTTCACCTCCTGTATCCATGCGTAATATTCTGACATGGAATAAAAAGGATTTTCAGTTGTATGCTGAACTTCAAAGTATAGCTTCGCAGAACCGTATAGCGAGGAATGAAGACCGCACACCCGGAGCTTGTTTGATTCATCTGGGTGGGAGTATTCATATACCTATGGCCAAGGCGGATATTGAAATATCTTTGGGCATTCGTAATTTGTCGGATGTGAAATATTACAATCATTTGAGTTTTTATAGGAAAGTGGAAATCCCTGAACCGGGAAGAAGCTTTCAGATTTCGATTAAAGTACCATTTAAACAATTATTAAAATGAAAACAAAATTTTATTTTCTTGTAATCAGCCTTTTGGCTATATGCTCTGTTTGTCTGCCTGCGTGTGATAATGATGAAAAAGGGGATGTAACAAAGCCCGTGATCGATTTGATAGAACCCGAAGAGGGAGCGGTGTTGAAAATTGGTAATGGGAAAGGGGTACATTTTGAAATGAATCTGTCAGATGATGTGATGTTGAGATCGTATAAAATCAATATTCATAATAATTTTGACCACCACGGACATGATTCCCGGGCAGCCGGAGAGAAAAACACAGCTTTTACTTTTGACAAGGTATATGATGTTTCCGGTTTGAAGAATACAAAAGTACATCATCATGATATTGTTATTCCGGCCGATGCTGCTCCCGGAGATTATCATCTGATGGTATGGTGTACCGATGCGGCGGGCAATCAGACAGAAGTGGCTCGTAATATTGTCTTGAGTGCGGACGGAGGTACTGAAACGGAACATGATCATGAGTGATTTTTTGTATTAATCGTATTGTGTGTATTAATTGTCTGGTGGCGGTCGATGTGAATCGGCCGTCACTTTATTTGGTTAGATGTCGCCAAAGAATAATTTTCTTCCAGGAGGTAATAATCCGTTTGTAAATAGAATATTTGTTCTATAAATAGTGATAATTGTAGCTCTATTTTCTTTATTTTTAGTATATCTTGTTTGATATAACTGCCTTTAATACCTTTGCAACAGGTAAAAACAGAAATATATAACTCTAAAAAGATAAAGATTATGGCTACAAAAAAATTACATTTCGAAACATTACAACTTCACGTAGGACAGGAACAGCCAGACCCGGCTACGGATGCTCGTGCAGTTCCTATTTATCAGACTACATCTTATGTATTTCATAACTCGGCACATGCAGCCGCACGTTTTGGTTTACAAGATCCGGGTAATATTTATGGGCGTCTGACTAATTCCACACAAGGTGTTTTTGAACAACGTGTGGCTGCATTGGAAGGGGGAGTGGCAGGACTTGCGGTAGCTTCCGGGGCTGCTGCCATTACTTATGCGTTTCAGAACATTACTCGTGCAGGTGATCATGTTGTAGCTGCAAAGACTATTTACGGAGGTACTTATAACCTGCTGGCGCATACGTTGCCGACTTATGGTGTGACTGCTACATTTGTGGACCCTGGTGATCTTTCTAATTTTGAGAAAGCTATTCAGGAGAATACAAAGGCGGTGTTTATCGAGACTTTGGGGAATCCTAATTCGAATATTATAGATATAGAGGCTGTGGCGGAAATAGCACATCGCCATCACATACCTTTGATTATTGATAACACTTTTGGTACTCCTTATCTGATTCGTCCCATCGAGCACGGAGCAGATATTGTGGTACATTCCGCTACAAAATTTATTGGTGGCCATGGAACTTCACTGGGTGGCGTGATTGTTGATTCAGGTAAATTTGACTGGGTGGCATCAGGTAAATTCCCTCAACTGACAGAACCGGATCCTTGCTATCATGGGGTGCGTTTTGTAGAGGCGGCAGGTCCGGCTGCTTATGCTGTCCGTATTCGTGCTATTTTATTGCGTGATACCGGTGCAACTATCAGTCCGTTTAATGCTTTTATTCTGTTGCAGGGATTGGAGACACTTTCATTGCGTGTGGAACGTCATGTAGAGAATGCGTTGAAAGTGGTGGAGCATTTGAAAAATCATCCGAAGATCAAGAAAGTAAATCACCCTTCCTTGCCGGAACATCCTGACCATGCTCTGTATCAGCGTTATTTCCCCAATGGAGCTAGTTCTATTTTCACTATCGAAGTGAAAGGTGGTCAGGAAGAAGCACATCGTTTCATCGATAGTTTGGAAATCTTTTCTTTATTGGCCAATGTCGCCGATGTGAAGTCATTGGTTATCCATCCTGCCAGTACCACTCACTCCCAGTTGAATGCGGAAGAATTGGCGGAACAGGGTATTTATCCGGGGACAGTGCGTTTATCAATAGGTACGGAACATATAGATGATTTGCTGGCCGATTTGGATCAGGCATTAGCTGGAATTTAATAAGATATACTATATATAGAATAAGGAATATTACTACAATATAAAATCAATATATGGATAAGAAGTGTATGCCGGAGGTTTGTGTAAAGATACATTATACAGGCTTCTGGCATTACTTTATTTTTACTGATAAAAAAGGATAGATCATTAATCCAAATAGGATTCTTTTTTGTTATTAAAAAAAGCATCTTTGCGGAAGTGGGATTTCAAAGGCTTAATTTAAAGAGTTTATGGATACCGTTTCTTTAACTTAAATATAATGGTTATGAATCTAGTCCTTGCTATTATTCCGGTATTGTTATTGATTATCCTGATGGCGTTTTTTAAAATGTCCGGTGACAAAAGTAGTGTGATTTCTCTTGTCGTTACTATGCTGATTGCTTTTTTCGGCTTTCATTTTCCGGTAAACGATTTGCTGTCTTCTTTTCTGTATGGTGCATTGAAAGCTGTTTCTCCTATTCTGATTATTATTTTGATGGCGATATTCAGCTATAATGTTTTATTGAAGACTGAAAAAATGGAGATTATCAAGCAACAGTTTTCTTCTATTTCTACCGATAAAAGTATTCAGGTATTGCTGTTGACATGGGGATTTGGCGGCTTGCTTGAAGCTATGGCAGGATTTGGTACGGCAGTGGCTATACCTGCGGCGATTCTTGTCAGTCTCGGATTCAAACCGGTCTTTTCGGCAACAGTCAGTTTGATTGCCAATAGTGTGGCTACTGCTTTTGGGGCTATTGGTACACCGGTCCTGGTATTGGCGAAAGAAACGAATCTGGATGTGCTGGTGCTAAGCGCCAATGTCGTGTTGCAGCTTTCGGTACTGATGTTTCTCATTCCTTTCGTATTGCTGTTCCTGACCGATCCGAAGTTAAGATCCTTACCTAAAAATATCTTCCTGTCTTTGTTGGTCGGTGGTGTGTCGTTAGGCAGCCAGTATGTTGCCGCCCGTTATATGGGGGCGGAATCTCCGGCTATTATTGGAAGTATTTTATCCATCATTGTTATTGTGGCCTATGGCAAACTGACTGCTTCTAAAGAGGAAAAAGCAAGGAAAAGCACATTGAAAGGGCTAGAGGTACTGAACGCGTGGAGTATCTATCTTCTTATCTTGTTCTTGATTGTTCTGACTAGTCCGTTGTTTCCCGGTTTACGTACAACACTTGAAAATAATTGGGTGACCCGTATCAGTCTTCCGATTAATGATTCAACTATGAATTATACGGTTTCTTGGCTGACCCATGCGGGAGTTTTACTTTTTGTAGGCACGTTTGTCGGCGGGCTGATACAGGGAGCCAAGATATGGGAGCTGTTTGCTGTACTCTGGAATACGGTAAAGCAGTTAAAGAAAACTTTTATCACGGTAATTTGTCTGGTGAGTTTGTCCACTATCATGGATACGGCAGGTATGATTTCAGTTATAGCCACTGCTTTGGCAGTTGCTACAGGAAGTCTTTATCCGTTGTTTGCCCCTGTTATAGGTTGCCTGGGTACCTTTATTACGGGCAGTGACACTTCTTCAAATATTTTGTTCGGCAAATTACAGGCTAATGTGGCCGGGCATATTCAAGTAAGTCCCGACTGGTTGTCGGCAGCCAATACGGTGGGGGCGACAGGTGGAAAAATAATTTCTCCGCAAAGTATCGCTATTGCCACTTCTGCCGGAAACCAACAGGGAAAAGAAGGAGAAATCCTAAAATCCGCCATTCCATATGCATTGGCGTATGTGTTGATAACCGGAGTGATTGTTTATATTTTCAGCTGATAATCGTTTGTAAATTCAAGAGGGCGTTTTAATATTGCCTGTTACGGATTGAAATACCCTGTAAACGAGGATCAACTGTTGAAAAATCGTAAAAAAAGAGATGGATAGGAGATTTATTGCCAAAAAAGAATTTAATTTGAACCGTTTTATAATTTATAAAAAAAAGAACATGAACGAATTAATTGCTAAAATCAAAGAATTGAACGAAGCTTTTATGTCTGATGCAGCATTGCAGATTGAAAAAGGTAACAAAGCTGCAGGAACACGCGCACGTAAAGCATCATTGGAATTGGAAAAACTGATGAAAGAATTTAGAAAAGCATCTTTGGAAGCTTCTAAATAATCCTTCATTCGTCTTTTAAAGATTTTTATAAGCCATCCTTCGGGGTGGCTTTCTTATTTTCTACCTGGTTTTGCTTTTATTTCGGGGGATAATTGATATTTTTGTATTTTTATTGGTGGGTGGTTAACCTAAAGGAGAAGGGATGTTTATGAAGAATATGTGTCTATTGCCTGTATGGGCGGTTTTATTGATTATAGCAGGGACTTTCTTTTCTTGTGAAAAGAAGAAGGATATGGCTATATACCGTCAGGCGGATTCTTTGAACTTGCTTTCTTATCGTATGCGCTATAAAAATTTGGACACAGCGTGTAAAGCGGCGCATGACGCCTACAAACTGGCGGATGGATTCCCCTCCCTGCGTGCCGGGGCATTGAATAATCAGGGTTTCTGCGCCTTTATCCACATGGACTTTGAAAAAGCCGAAGATCTTTTTCTTCGCGTATATGAGGAATCAAACAATGAATTGGAATGTTTGATAGCAGATATCGGTATGATGAAAATTTGTCAGCGTACCGCCATGAACAAGGAGTTCTATGATTATCGTAACAGTGCGTTACGGCGTATGAAGCGTATCAGTGATGACCGTTCTGCTATAACCGATCCCGGAGAGCTGGAGCGGCTTAATTATGCCCGTTCCGAGTTTTCCATTGCTTCTGCCATCTATTACTATTATTTGCAGCAGGAACAGCAGTCTTTGGAGGCGATTAATGAAATAAAAGTAGACGAGGCGCTGGAAAGTGATACTGCCCAATTGCTCTATTATTATTATATGAAAGGGTCTGGCGGTATGTATGAAGCGGATACACCGCAGAATGTGGTATTGGGTGAGTTTAACTATCTGATAGAATGTCTGGGTATCAGCAGGGAATACGGGTATGTCTATTTCGAGGCGAATGCATCTCAGGCAATGGCAGAATTGCTGAAAGAGAGGAAAAATTTCGATTTGATAATGGAAAGGCGTCCCAATGTGATGCGTGCCATCAATAACGAGGACTTGTCGTGGGAGGAATTGACCATGCGTTTTGCCTGGCAGGCTTTGGATTTGTTCAAAAAATATGGAGATTTGTATCAGATTTCGGGTACATACCGCACTTTGGCGTCGTGCAGCAACGAGCAAGGCAGGTATGAAGACGCGCTGCATTACTTGTCGGAAGCACTGGGGTACGTCAATCGGCATCACGAGAAATATTACCATTGTACGGATACCATGGACAGGCTACGTCCGTATGTTCCCATGGCTACCACTTCCATTGAACTGGAATGGATTAATGACGATGGTATAAAAAGTGTTCCCGAATGGATTGCCCGTTTCCGTGAACAATTGAGTGTAACATATGCAGCGTTAGGAATGAAACCCCAGTCGGATTATAATCGTAATATTTATCTGGATATTTTGGACTACACCCGCCAGGACAAAGAATTGGAGAGCCGTTATAATGCGTTGGAAAAGGAATCGGAGGCCTTGAACGGACTTCTGGTGGTAGTGGTGATTGGTATCGTTGTCCTTATCATTCTATTTTGGATATTGAATAAAAGATGGCGTGTGCGGAATGCTCTTTATATTGATAAGTTGAAACGTACTTTGGAAATATGCCGTAAGATAACGGCTTCCGTACCCATTGATGCGGGGGAGATAGAGGATGTGACAAAAGCGGTAGTTGCCTCGGTGAAAGAGGATATCCTTTCGTTGGTGGGAGCGACGGACTTCCGTATTGTGGCTGAAAATGGAGAGGGGAAAGAGGTGCCGGGGCAAGGGATTTGTACAAGTTTTATCTTGAATATTCCGGGCAGGGAACAACCTTTGGGCGAGGTGCATCTGTATTCGGAGCATAAAATGAAGAAAGATGATAAAGCACTGATGAGGGTCATTACACCTTACATTTCGTGGACACTGGAGAATGGACTGGCTTTTATTTCGTTGGGCGATGAACGGAAACGGCTGGAAAAGGAGCAATATGTCCATGAACAGCATTTGGCGGAGAATAAACGGCAGAATCTGGTGAAGAAAGCCTGTCTGTTTATTGTCACAGGCATTATGCCTTATATAGACCGCATCATGAATGAAGTGCATAAACTAACCGCACACAACTACATTCAGAACGAAGAAATAAAAGAAAGCAAATACCGTTATATCGACGAACTGATTACCCGTATCAATGAGTATAATGATATTCTGGCCTTATGGATTAAGATGCGGCAGGGGACACTGAGTTTGAATATAGAGAATTTTGAGTTGAATTCCCTTTTTGATGTACTGGTAAAAGGGCGTAAGACTTTCGAGATGAAACAACAGACTCTGACCATAGAGCCGACTGCCGCCATTGTGAAAGCGGATAAGGCTCTGACGCTTTTCATGATAAATACATTGACGGAAAACGCCCGTAAATATACGCAGCCGGGAGGAAATGTTTCTGTTTATGCGCAGGAAACGGAATCTTACGTGGAGATTTCGGTGAAAGATGACGGTCCGGGACTTTCACAGGAAGATGTGGAGCGTATTCTGAGTGAGAAAGTTTATGATTCGGGTAAAATCGGATTGCAGACCAGCGAAAATATCAGCGAATTGCAGAAGAATAAAGGTCACGGTTTCGGTTTGATGAATTGCAAAGGCATTATTGATAAATATAAGAAGACCAATGAGATATTCCGGGTCTGCCTGTTCCGGATAGAAAGTGAATTGGGGAAAGGCAGCCGTTTCTATTTCCGTTTGCCCAAAGGAGTGCGCAAAACGTTGATGTTGGTGTTGGTCGCTTTTCTTCCTGTCCTGGCAGGATGTAATGAGGGGAGGGAGAAAGATGGGAAAGCGGAACAGCTCACTGTCAATGATTCCATTCAGCGATATGATAAATTATTGGCTGTTGCGAATGAATATGCATACGATGTTTACAATTGTAACATTGATGGATTATATCAACAGGCATTGTGTTATGCGGACAGTGCTCTATATTGTTTGAATAAGCATTATATTATGTATTCGGGCAGCAAAGGGCCTTTGTTGGAATTGGAAGGAGAGGGGGTAGCAGCGGATTTAGATTGGTTCAACCGGCATTTTGATACCGATTACTATGCCTTGTTGGATGTTCGCAACGAGGCAGCAGTCGCCTTTTTGGCTTTAGGTAATCTGGAGGCTTATCGTTATAACAATAATGCTTATACGGCGCTGTACAAACAGATCAGTGAGGACACCTCATTGGAGCAATATTGCCGCCAGATGCAGCTTTCTGCCAATAATAAGACGGTGGCTATCATTCTTTGTGTGGTTATTTTGTTGGTATTGCTGGTGGGATATTATATTCTGTATTTCCGCCACCGTTTGATTTATCGTTATAACTTGGAACAGGTGTTGGAAATCAACAAGCAGGTGTTTTCGGCCTCTTTGCTTGACGGAAGAGCCGACCGGGATATTGCTGCAAGTCTGGTCAAGGATATGTTTGAAACGGTAAATGAGTTGCTGCCCGTTGATGTGTTGGGCGTAGCGGTTTATAGTGAAGACAACCACAGCTTGAATTATGCTTTTTCACCGGTGGAGGATGAGAATGAAGAAATGCGTGAGATGATGGCTCGTAGTTTTGACGCGAAGACACCTTATTGGCGTGAGAAAGATAGGGTAAAATGTTTGCCCTTGTGGGTGGAAGCAGGTAACGAGAATCGTTGCACGGGTGTGCTGGCATTGAAAATCGCTTTGCCTGTGGAGCGTGAGGACGACCGCTTGATGCTGGAGCTTGTGGCCGGATATGTAGCCATCATTGTATATAATGCAGTGGTACTGATGGCGCAGAAATATCGGGATATAGAAAGTGCGCAGGATGATGCGCGCCGAGCCATACGGGAGGAAAACCAGTTGCATGTGCAAAATCTGGTATTGGACAATTGCTTGTCAACCATTAAGCATGAGACAATCTATTATCCTAACCGGATAAAACAGATTATCGACAGGTTGAACACCCGTCAGGCTGGAGAAAACGAAGCTGTGCAAGTAGAAACGATTGGTGAGTTGATCAGTTATTATAAGGATATATTTACTTTGCTGAGTTCATGCGCCGCACGTCAGTTGGAAGAAATTACTTTCCGCAGAGGTGTTGTGAAAGCCGGCGAACTGGCCGATTATGCGGTACGGTATATAAAACGTGCTGGAAAACGTATGCCGCATCGGGTAGAACTGAGGACGGAGGTGGAACATGTTTCCGTACTGGGAGATGTCATTCAGCTGAAGTTTATGTTGGAGAATTTAATAGATGAAGCGCTATCATACGAGGTGGATGGTATTTTGGAATTGTGTATTTATAAGGATAAGGATTTTGTGCGGTTTGATTTCCGCGATACGCGTCGCGAAAAGTCGCAGGAGGAGTTGAACTTGTTGTTCTACCCGCATCTGTCTCGTATGAAGCAGGGGCAGGAAGGAGTTCTGACCGGTACGGAATACCTTATTTGTAAGCAGGTGATTCGTGACCATGATGAATTTGCCGGAAGACGCGGTTGCCGTATCAATGCGCAGCCTGCCGCTGAAGGAGGGTTCACCGTATGGTTCACCCTGCCTGCCCGTTGAATGTAGAATGTAAAAAAACAATGCATATTATGGAGAATAATAGATTTAAAGTCATCATTGTAGAGGATGTCAAACTGGAATTAAAAGGAACGGAAGAGATATTCAGACACGAAATTCCGAATGCGGAAGTCATCGGAACGGCTATGACTGAGAATGAGTTTTGGGAATTGCTGAAAGTGCAGTTGCCCGATATGGTTTTATTGGACTTGGGCTTGGGGGGATCGACTACCATCGGTGTGGAAATCTGTTCTTCTTTACGGAAGAACTATCCGGATATGAAGGTGCTGATTTTTACTGGTGAGGTATTGAACGAAAAGTTATGGGTGGATGCGCTGAATGCGGGTGCGGATGGTATAATCCTGAAGACGGGAGAGTTGCTGACTGCCACAGATGTACAGGCGGTGATGGATGGCAAGAAACTGGTTTTCAATTATCCCATTCTGGAGAAAATAGTGGCACGTTTCAAGCAGTCGGTGGCTCAGGAGCAGCGCAGGCAGGAAGCTGTCATTAATTATGATATTGATGAATATGATGAGCGTTTGCTTCGCCATCTGGCCTTGGGGTATACCAAAGAAATGATTACTAATCTGAAAGGGATGCCTTTCGGGGTCAAATCCATAGAGAAGCGTCAGAATGAATTGATAAACCGTTTGTTCACATTGGATGAAAGAAGTGGTGTCAATGCCTGTCGATTGGTGACCCGTGCTTTCGAGTTGCGGATTCTTGACATTGATAATTTGGAACCGGATGAAGAGTAAATATTATTTTCCTCATACCGCTACTGTGTTTTTTCTGCTGACGGTAGCTGTAGCCTTGTTCTCATGGATAGGAAGTATTTATGGGCTGGGGAAGGTGCAAAGCCTGCTCAGTCCCGAAGGAATCCGGTGGGAATTGAGGCATGCTATGGGGAATTTTGTCCAGACACCGGCATTGGGCATAGTAATGATGCTTTTTTTAGGGTTCGGCATTACGGTTCATTCCGGGGTATGGGGTACGTTGGGGAGGATAGTGAAAAGAGGAAAGCCCATTTCCCGTAAGGAAAAACGTGCGTTGATATTGGCAGGTTGTATACTGCTTGTTTATATCATAATGATTATTTGCACCACTTTTGCTCCATGGACTATGTTGCGTAGCGTGACGGGATCTCTCACGAACTCTCCGTTTCAAAAAGGGATTTATTATCTCATTTCGTTTGGTGTGGGATTGTCGGGTATGGCTTTCGGTTATGCATCGGGACGTTTTCGGGATGATAAGGATATAATAAAAGGTATGTCCTGTCTCTTTTCTCGTTTTGCCGATTACTTTGTGGCGCTTTTTTTTATAGTTCAGTTTTTTTCTTCATTGATGTATACGAATTTGGTGGAATGGGTTGGAATAGATTCATATATAGTGTCTTACGCTTTCCATATTTGTTGCTATTTACCTTTTGCTTGGATGTTGAATAGAAAAAAAATAGATTGTTAATGCAAAAAAGTTGCGGATTCTTTTGGTAATTTCAATAAAAACCGTACCTTTGCACTCGCAATTAAGGATGGTTCCGTAGCTCAGCTGGATAGAGCAACGCCCTTCTAAGGC